>Ga0181531_10002563_pt1 | contig 11333 bp, 7 predicted proteins | sample PEATcosm2014_Bin_38_FD_119743 | JGI IMG/M metagenome (GOLD analysis project Ga0181531, IMG submission 119743) | Peatland microbial communities from MTU Mesocosm Facility, Houghton, MI, USA - PEATcosm2014_Bin11_10_metaG | ecosystem: Environmental > Terrestrial > Soil > Wetlands > Peat | place... | reverse complement strand
GGTCCGGGTTGGAACCGAGCACCCGTTCGTTCTGATAATTGCCGAGCAGGAAATCGAGTGCGACGGCGGAGGACCAGGAAAAGGCCCGATTATTCTGTCCCAACCCCGTGCGCGAGTCATACCACTCGGCGGGACTGAAGGCAAATTGCTGATACGGGCCGACGGAAGCGGACTGGGTGGACATCATTTTAAGCAATCGCCCGACGATGCTTCTGGCATCGTCCTCGTAGCCGTACTTGAACAAGCCTTTGGCCACGATCCAGGTTTCCGGCATCCAGATATTGCCGCGCCAAAGCCCGCCGGCCTCGTTTTCGAACGGCGGTTTTTGATGGTAATAACGGGGATCATCGTAGGCCACCGTCGGAATGGGAAACGGACCGTCAAATTCCTTGGGGTTAAGGATGTGATCTTCGATTACCCGTTTGATCTTGGCGGGATCGCGGCACAGATCGCAAAAGATCGGATAGATAATCGAACTGGTCAGGACATCGTCCCGAAGCGTTCCCCGGTACGTGACAATCCAGTATCCCTTCTGCTCGTCCCACAGGGAGTCAACCGCCTGCCGGTGTCGCTGGATCTGGCGTTCCCAACCAGCGGCCTCCGCCGGTTTGCCCAGGACCAGGGCCAGCCGTTTCAGGACCACGGCGCCATAGCCCAACTGGGAACTGGGCGCGGGGTCGTCGAGCTTGTTCTCGCGGCAGCACCGGGTCAAATCGTTCCACCAACTGTTCCAACCGGGAACGTATTTGACCTCCTTGAAGATCAGATCGTAACGCGGATTATCGTCCCAATTGTCTGGCGTTGCGGTCAGCAGATCACCGTCGATGTCAACGTGGTTTGTCCAATCCCAATAGGCGTTCGTCAACAACGGATAAACTTTTGCGGCGAAGTCCTGGCGGGCCTGGCGGTCCGGGATGCGGGAATACAATTCCCACATGGACCAGAAGAAGTGCGGGTCCATGATCTCGCAAGGCGGGTCCAGAATCGGCACGGCATGGCCTTCCGCCCACGGCGGTTTCATGTCCAGGTAACCCAGGAGGTTCCAGCACGAGTCACTTTGGAAAAAGTAGTTAAACCCGCCTCTCGCCGGATACGAGGCGCTGTACAGTTGCCCGTCGCATTTCAGCAGATACCGGTTTTTGCGAAGCGCGGTCGCCGCTGAATAATAAAGCCGGGTGTAGGCGTCACCCGGCTGGTCGAGTGCAGGCAGGCCCTGAAAAAAACCGTTCCAGTCGTCTTCCACCCGAGTCAATGCCGAACCGGGCGATGCCGTGAAAACTTTTGTGGCACTTCCACATTGCGCGCCCGCTGCCTTGCTTTCCGCCGCCGCCGCGACAATAAAGACGCACTCCAGTGATTCTCCCGGTTTAAGCGTTGAGCTTTTGGCCGTGAGCACGGCGGTTCCGGCAGGCGCATCGAGCGATGAGGCGAGATTTCCGGCCAGCGCCGATTTCAATTCTTCGGGTGCGGCACGAGTCAGGTCCCGGGGCGCAAACGCCGCGTGGAGAGATTCCAAAGTGGAGCCGATGGCCAGGGTGTCGGTGTAGAGGCCGGGCGTGGTTTTGGAACCGACGCGGGCGTTTTGAAACCAGAGTTGATGTCCATGGTTTGCCAGGAAACCGGTGATCCGTCCGTCCGTGCGTCCGTCATAGCCGGAGCGGGCCGTAACGATTAATCCGGGGGCGATGGCGGCGGGCGAGTTTCCCGTGTTGGTGACTCTGGCATGGACCGCCACCGTATTGAAGGCGGTGAAGAACGTCGCCGATTCGATTTCAAAGTTCCCATGCCGGGTGACGGTCCGCCAGCCGTACGGATACCAGGTGACTGCCGCTTCCTGATCGCCATCGATTCGCTCGCCCGTTGCGGTTTGAAAAAACAGCGAGAGCACTCCCACGTCGCGCGCTGTGTTAAAAAACTCGTTGTTCGGGCCGACTCCCTGCCGCACCGAACCCAGCATAAATCGGTCGATACCCCCGGAATAAGCAATGTCGTACCAGGACCCGAAATCGGATAATTCGCATCCCATCGCCGGTTTCTGCGGCTGGTCGCCCTGGAGCTGGGGAGCCAGATAAGCGACCTGATTTTTCATCAAATCAAGAGGCGGCTCGCCGAACAGGGCGCTGGCGGTGAAGCCGGCGCATCCCAAGATGAGATAATTTGAAACCCGTGAAAGGCGGCGACCGGCGCCTCCGCCGACGAATCGCTTCACCACGGCTGCGCCAACCGGTACGTGCGGGACGGTGGTCTCCGTCGCATTCATGCCGCGTTATTTTGTATTTGTGCCCGCGTCAGCCTTTTTTGCCGGCTTCGATGCTGGCGAATATGTTTTCCAGACTGTTCAGCGGCGTGTCCCGTTTCGGATTCAGCACCTGTTTCAGGTATTCGATGGCGTCGGGAATGTAGCGGATGGATTTGGGCAGGATGGCGCCGGCGGCGTTGGCGTGGCCGCCGCCCTGGAATTTTTCCGCCACCTTGAGCGCCTCGCCGTTGCGGCTCCGGAAACTGGCGAACACCATGTTCCCGCGCCGGAACAACGTCACCAGCACCGGATATTTCACCGCCTGCTCCTCCAGCAATTGGTGGACGACCAGGTTGTTGTTGCCAACCACGGTGTCCACGTAGCCGACCGTCGGATTGATTTCGGTGACGTTGTTTTTACTCCACTCGAAGCCGAGCGGATTTTCGATCCGCCGCTTGACGGCCATGACTTCGAGGAGCGGATGGTCGAGCAGCTTTTCAATCCCGCCGCCGATGAGCGCTTGCAGGTTCCAGAACTGGTAAATCTTGACGAGGTTGGCGTAATCACAGGCCAGCGCGAAGTCGGGGTCGTCCTCCAGAAACAAATCGGCGACGTCGTTCAAATGCACGAGCCTGTCCAGCGCGGGTGAACCGAGGCCGTGGTCCTTGCACAGTTCGTAACACAGCAGCGCGGCGGATTTGTTCACGTCATGAATCAGGAGCGCATTTTTGGGCGCGGACTCCGTGACGTGATGGTCAACAATCATCCACTCCGATTTGTCGAGGCGCGGTTCGAAGGTGAAGTCCGCGACCCACGCGGCCCGTTCGCGCAGCTCGCGCTGTTTCCACTGGTTGTAATGGTAGGCTTCGAGCGGCACGTCGATGTCGTACAACTTTTTAGCGAGCCGTTGCAGCAGGGCGCCGGAAAGAAAACCGTCCAAGTCACTTTCATGCGTGATGATGACATCGGGTTTGGTCGGCTCCATCATGGCAACCAAAGAGTAGCTGAAGCCGACGGGCGTGGCGAGCGGGGAATTGATAAGATGAGCCCCGGCAAAACTGGAGCGCCGGTTTCCAACCCGGCGTGAAGTTGTTGATTATCCGAACGCGCCAGATCGGAGACCGGCGTTCCGTTCCAGGACCGTGATTGCCAACTTTCCTTATGGCAGTGCGTGTCCCGGGACGCTGCAAGTGGGTCGTTCACCGACAGCGTTGATGGTGTAGGTGCCGCCGGCCGGACACTGCGGAATCTTGTAGAGGTAGGGTTTGATATCATCCCACGTGGGAACGTCGGTGGCCTGTTTGCCCTTTTCCAGGGCCCATTGTTGTTTGGCGGCGTCAATCTGGCGGAGGTTGTTGATGCAGGCATTGCGCTGTGAGGTTTCCCGGGCCTTGACAAAATTGGGAATGGCGATGGCGGAAAGCGCGCCCACCACGGCGACGCTGGGCAACAGCACGGCGCTGGCGTAACTCTGGCTGCCGTTGCCGACGGTCAGGCAGCCTTCCGGTGTGTTGATGCCGACGGAATAGGCAAAGGCGGGCCGGCTCTGCATAAAGGTTTGCATCCAATTTGCCATTTGCGGTTGGTTTCGGGCGCTATTGGCCATGGCCTGTTGTTGCACCTTCATCAAGGTCTCGGCAAACCGCTGGCTCATGTAACAGAACTGGTTGCCCTGGTCGGGCACGCCCTGCGACACATGTTTGAATTCGGCGGTGCCTTTGAGACCCGGTTGCTGTCCGCTTCTCACGGCGAGCGCCTCATTAATCAGCGCGTCGCTGGAGGCGATGAACAGGTAACCACCGCTGCTAGCCGTGCTGGGCCGGAGTTCGCCGATGAACGGAATGGGCAAAGCCAGTGTCCGCATCTTGAGGCCGGGCTGATCCACGCTGATGACCTGCGGGTTGGATTTCAATTGCTCATCAATGCGGTTAAAGATGGTGTCGTCGTTGACCTTCACGGCGAGCAACAGGCCCGGCGAAGGGATTTCCAACGCGCCGCCCGGCATCGGCACGGGGATATTGTTGGAGGGGTCGAGCGTGAGTACGAAGCCGAACTCGCCGCCGAGCGAATTCAGGAAGGCGTCCCATTTGACCTTGGTTTTCTGTTCAAACTGGTCGGGGAATTTGTCCATCCAGGCCTGGGCCTGGGGCAGGTTGGCCTGGGCAACTTCCTTTTGCGCGACGGTCCAGAGCAGGGGCAGGTCCGCGTCCGAGAACACGGCCAGCGCGGTATCGGTGGGCAGCAGGTCAAGGCCGGTGAGCGGGTGCGGCCCCTTGCCGGCGAGTTGCCAGAGGAAGCCGTTGCCTTGGTCGGGATAATGATGCAACAGTGCCTTGTTGCGGAACATGCCCTTCTCGATTTCCACCGAACTCATGCCCACGCCACTGACGTCTTCAATGCCGCTGTCCTTGATCAAACCGGTGATAAGGTCGAACGCCTTGTTGACGTTGGTGGTGTCCTCCGGCTTAAGGTTGGGCATGGCGATAAACGTCTGCCGCCACGCGCCGACTTTGGCGGAAAGGCCGTCGAGCCATTGCGCGGTGCTGAGGTACAAATAGAAATTGCCGCCGGGATCGAGTTGCGACGTGACTTCGGCAAAGCTGGTCTTTTCCACCGGGACGACGGCGGGAGCGCCGGGTCCGCCGCCCGGGTTTGATTCAGCGCCCGGCGCCGGCTTTTTGCCGCAGCCGTAATTGAGGATGGCGATCAGACCGAGCAGGACCAGCACGGGAACGCAGATGAAACGATGGTTTTTTTTCATGGTGGATAAGTGGGTTGCCGTTGGGGTGAACCTTTTTCCATGCCAAGCCAAACAGGTTTCGGGAAAAGGTAAAGCAGAAAAATTGTCAAAATGGCGGTGTTATATCAGTTTGACTGAATAATGACTTGTCAACTTCGGGATTGGGAACATATTTGCGGCATGAACGCCACGACCTGCCTTCGTTCAAAGCCGGGTTTTACCCTGGTCGCCTTGCTGGTTATCATTGCCGTCCTGGCCATTCTGGCGGCCCTGCTGTTGCCGGCGCTGGCGGCCGCCAAGAAAAAGGCGCAGCGCATCAACTGCGTCAACAACCTGAAACAATGCGGCCTCGCCTTTCGCATTTGGGCAGGAGACAACAGCGATCTGTACCCGATGGCAGTTTCCACGAACCATGGCGGCACGATGGAATTCGACACCGGTGCGGGCACGTTCCGTCATTTCCAAGCCATGTCCAATGAGTTGAACACGCCGAAAATCCTGATTTGCCCGGCGGACACGCGTGTTGCCGCCGCCGACTTCGCCAGCTTGGAAAATCAGAACGTCAGTTACTTCGTCGGCCTGGATGCAAACGACATGTCGCCACAGCGATTGCTCGACGGTGACCGGAACATCACAGGCGGGAGCGACCCGGAAAATGGAATCCTCAAACTCGTTCCCGGCCAGCAGGTGAGCTGGACGCAGGCCATCCACGTCAATCAGGGGAATGTCGGTCTGGCTGACGGCAGTGTGCAACAATTTTCCAATGACGGTCTGCGCGAGGCCTTGCAGAATTCCGGCGATCCGACCAACACCTGGCGGATTTCGCTGCCGGAGTAGGGTGGGCAGGCCGTTTCCGCCTTACTTTTACTTTGAATTCTTCGGCGTTTCCCGCCAACATCTGCGTTCCGATTTTGTAGCGGCGGTCTGTGACCGCCGCATTTTTAAGCGACGTTCATAGAACGCCGCGACCGAACATGAAACGCACGCATCATTGCAATGAACTGCGCCCGGCGCACATCGGGCAGATGGTCACCCTGACCGGCTGGGTCCATTCCCGCCGCGACCTCGGCGGACTGATTTTTATTGATGTCCGCGACCGCGAAGGCCGCACCCAAACGGTCTTTGACCCATCCGATTTGCCGAAGGAACTGTTCGAGCGCGCGGCGGCGTTGCGCAGCGAGTGCGTCATCCGCGCGAGCGGCAAGGTTCGCCAACGGCCCGAAGGCACGAACAATCCGAAGATTCCCACCGGCGAAGTCGAGGTCATGGTAAAGGAACTCGAAGTGCTGAACATGGCCGATGTGCTGCCGTTTCCGGTGGACGATCCCGAAGTCGCCAGCAAGGTGAACGAGGAATTGCGCCTGAAATACCGCTACCTGGATTTGCGCCGGCCGGAAATGGCACGGAACCTCCGCCTGCGCAGCAAGGTCGCCATCGCCACGCGGCAATACATGGATGAGCAGGGCTTTCTTGAAATCGAGACGCCCACGCTGTTCAAGTCCACGCCCGAAGGCGCGCGCGAATTTCTGGTGCCGAGCCGCGTGAACCCCGGGCAGTTCTACGCGTTGCCACAATCGCCGCAGCAGTTTAAACAAATCCTCATGGTCGGCGGCGTGGAAAGGTATTTCCAGCTCGCCCGCTGCTATCGCGACGAGGATTTGCGCGCCGACCGCCAGCCGGAGTTCACGCAGGTGGACATCGAAATGTCGTTTATTGAGCGCGAGGACATTTATACGCTCATCGAAGGTCTGTTGAAGCGTGTCTGGAAAACCGCGCTGAACCTGGACGTACCGACGCCGTTCAAGCGGATTTCCTTCGAGGAAGCGCTGAATCGCTGGGGCATCGACAAGCCGGACACGCGGTTTGGGATGGAACTGGTAGATTTCACCGAGGAATTTCGCGCCAGCAAATTCAAGGTGTTCAGCGGCGCCATTGCCGCCGGGGGCGTGGTCAAGGCGCTGAATGCCAAGGGCCTGGCCGGCGCGACGCAGGGCCAGATCGAGACGATGACCGAATACGCCAAGAGCTTTGGCGCGAAGGGCCTGGCGTACATCAAGGTCGAAAAGGGGGCAGACGGTGCCACCGTCGAATGGAAATCGCCCATCGTGAAATTTTTCAGCGACACCGAAAAGGCCGCGCTCGCGCAAAAGCTGAAAATTGAGGAAGGCGATTTGATTCTGTTCGCCGCCGACCAATGGCTGGGCGCGTGTGAAATCCTCGGCAAGATCCGGTTGTATTGCGCCGACGTTTTGAAAGGGCAGGGGAAGCTGACGATTCCCGCCGACCGGTTTGATTTTCTCTGGGTGGTGGATTTTCCGCTGCTCAGTTTCGACAAGGAACAGAACCGCTGGTATTCGAGCCATCATCCGTTTACCGCGCCCGTGGCGGAGGACATTGCCCTGCTCAAGACCGATCCGAAGAAAGTCCGCGGCCAGCATTACGACGTGGTGGTGAACGGCGTGGAACTCGGCGGCGGCTCGATTCGTATTCACCAACCGGACGTCCAAAAAACGGTGTTCGAGGAAGTGCTCCAAATCCCGCCGGAAGAAACCAAGTTGCGGTTCGGTTACATGCTGGAAGCGTTCCGCTATGGCGCACCACCGCACGGTGGCATTGCGCTCGGCTTCGATCGGCTTTGCGCGATTCTCTGCGGCACACCGAGCATCCGCGACGTGATTGCGTTTCCGAAGACGGCCAAAGGCACCGACCTGATGACCGATTCGCCTGCCGCCGTTTCGCCACGCCAACTGCGCGACCTGCACATTGAAGTCAAAGTGGCGAAGAAGGAATAGTGGCACAGGCCGCTGGCCTGTGTTGGTGGAAAACAAAGAATCGCGCGAAGAACGCGAAGACGGCCGCCAAGGGGAGCGCGACTGTCCCGGTCGCATTATCCGGCGTCCCGCCGGATGAATCGGTGCGCGAAGATACGTCCGGCGAGGACGCCGAACGTGGCGGGCGGGACGCCCGCGCTCCCCAATTCCAAAAGCATCTACACCCGCTGGCCAATCTCGCCAGGTTGCTCCATAACTTGGAAAAAGGCTAAGGGCTAAACGCTAAAGTGATTTTCTGGCCGGCGCTGACTTTAGCTTTTAGCCTTCAGAATTCAGCCTTTCTTCCATCCTGCTGCCCCAGACTCCGCTTAGACTTCAAAACTCCGAATGAGGCCGACTACTAACTCTTTTGTCGCACTTCAAATGTGAAACTAAACGGCGCGTTCAATGTCCATCCATTCTTTCATCCATGATTGTCTGAAGTTTTTCTATGTCAACATACGGTCGCTTTGTTCTTGCTCTCGCAAAAGCAAGAGCCAACACCCCTGTCCCCACTAAAACACCCAAGCTGAGAAAAAACCACTTGCCGGTTCCTGCGTTTCCTCTCTGATTCTGAGGGATAAAGTAACCATCCGGGAAATAATAGCCGTCAATGGTATCCCCTAGATTTAAGCTGTTGAATATATCAACCGTGACCGCAAGGTTGGCATTTGGCTGCCTGTTACTGCTGAAAACGACGTGTGGATAATTGACCTTTCCACCATGGTCGACATATTTTCTAACCACAGTGAGTGTTTCGGGCTGAATCTTGCCAGCTTGAATGCTTTGCAGCTTGGCTTCAAATTGCTGTTGAGAATCACTGACACGAAGGAACGCAACAATACCAAAAACAACAAATCCCAATCCGAAAGCAACTAGCACGAAAGTTTGAATGAGCGAATTTAGACGCATGATGGTATAGCCGCCTAACGTCCAGAGCTCAGGCACGCCCGTCCTCCGTAGCAGCACTGCGGAGGGTGGACGGGACCAACCAGCGTGAACCGCGAAGCGGAACTGAGAGCGCCATCCCGCGTTGCCTGCAGCGATTTGTTAGGCGGCGACATTCGTCTCATTCCTTTCTTTCGGATGCTTCCACGCTTGAAACCTTGCCGGCGGCGTCAAACCAAACATAAATTTGCGATACGTCAAACCGTGCAGGGTCAGCACCAGACTTGCCGCGCATATACCATCCCCACACTTCCGTATTCGTGGAGCAATCTTCTTTGAGTTCCTCAATCGTCGTAGGGCAAAAGGCTTTCGCATTTGGCTTGCCAAGAATGTTTAGCACATCTCGCTCCGTTAATTTGCCAACTCCAACCTTTATATTATCCACATTCTTCATGTCGACATTGGTCTTGTCTTTGTTGAATGAACTCCACAGAAAAAGCCGTTTAACTTGCCGTTTTTAAACTCCAAGAACAGCACTCGCTCGCTGACGGAAAATGCGCGAACAAGTGAATCGTCGTATTTGTAATCCACATAGCTTGCACCAGCCGTTGTTTTGATCGCAGTCGAGGTGGGTTTGCCAAAAAGAGCTATAGCCGTATGCACAGGAGCAACCAGCCCCAAGGATGGCGATTTTGACTTTCATTTTAGAACACGCGTCATTGTGGCAGTAGCTGACGCCGGTCATTAGGGTTGACTGGAATCGAAGGGCGGACAAGGACATTTGCAATCGCAAAAAAAGAGCCAAAAGCCGGAATTAAAAATCGTCGCGGTATAAATTGGGTTGTGGGGACAGCACAGCGCGCTGTCCGGACGCCGCGGCGCAGCGTCCCTACCGACGAATTGACACTGCCGGTTGAAAGCCGGAAAAATGCTGCGCTGCCGCGCGGGTGACGGGATTTTAACCGCAGAGGTGCAGGGGCGCAGAGAATTTTATTTTTTGGTAGGGCGGTGCTGCCGCGCCGCCGATATTTGGGCTGCGGAGCACCGCAGCCCTACCATTCCTCGAATCCGTACCGGACGTTGTTGACTTGACATCCGTGGGCATTCTTCGCATTTTGTCCAAAGATGTCCAAAGTGCATTTTGCAGGTTTGGCATCGCGAACAGATGCAACTGACAGTCAAAGACGTCGCCGGGTTGCTGGACATTTCGGAAAAGACGGTTTATCGCTGGATTGATGAGCGAAAATTGCCCGGCTACCGTCTCAGTGGACAATACCGCTTCAATCGCGCCGAACTGCTGGAATGGGCCACGGCCAATCGCATCAACGTTTCGCCACGGATTTTTGAAGAGCCGGTGAACAGCCTGACGCCGCTTCCCGAATTGTCCGATGCCTTGGAGGTGGGGGGGATTTTCTATCGGCTGGCCGGCAAGGACAAGCCGGCCGTTCTTCGCAGTGTGGTGGAGGTGTTGCGGTTGCCGGACAAGGTGGACCGCGAGTTTCTGCTTCAAGTGTTGCTGGCGCGTGAGGCGTTGGAGTCCACGGCCATTGGCGATGGTATCGCCATTCCGCACGTCCGGAACCCGATTGTCTTGCACGTGCCGCAGCCGGTGGTGACGTTGTGCTTTTTGGAAGCGCCGGTGGCTTTCGGCGCGTTGGATGGCCAGCCGGTGCAAACGTTGTTCACGCTCATCAGTCCCACGGTCAAGGCGCACCTGCATTTGTTGTCCCGGCTGGCGTTTGCCTTGCGCAATCCCGATTTCAAGGCGCTCATCGTTCGGCAAGCCAGCCGTGACGAGATTCTCGCCGCCGTTAAAAAGATCAGCGACGGCCTGCGGATATCGCCGGCGAATACCAAGAAAGAGGCGGCCCGGTGACATTGCTGCTGACAGCGATGGTCGTGCTGCTCTTCGGCGCGGTGATTGCGTTGTTGCTGATGAATCGTCCGGGTCTGAATTTTTCCTGGCTCGGCGCGTTCCCGGTTGTGGTGGCGGCGATTGTCGGCTGCATTCCGGCGATTCAGGTATTGCTGGGCGGCGGGGTCCTGCAATTGCGATTCCCGTGGCCGGTGCCCTACGGCGAGTTTTTCATTGAACTGGATCCCCTTTCGGCGTGGTTCCTGGTGCCGACTCTTCTGCTCTCGGCGCTCTCAGCCGTTTACGGTGTCGGTTATCTGCGGCCGTGGCAGGGGAGGCGTGCGCTGGGTCCGATCTGGTTTTTCTACGGTCTGCTGGTGCTGGGCATGATGCTGGTTCTGCTGGCGCGCAATGCCGTGCTGTTCCTGGTTGCCTGGGAAGTGATGGCGGTGGCGTCGTTTTTCCTCGTGACGTTTGAGCACGAACGCCAAAGCGTCCGGGAAGCCGGCTGGATTTATTTCGTTGCCACCCATCTGGGCACGGCATTTCTACTGGCCTTTTTCCTTTTGCTGGCGCGCGAAACCGGTTCCATGAATTTTGATGTTTGGGCAAAACAGGGAATTCACACTCAAGGATTGGCCAGCGTTCTGTTTTTGCTGGCGGTGGTCGGGTTTGGTACCAAGGCCGGGTTCATGCCATTGCATGTGTGGCTGCCGGAGGCGCATCCGGCGGCGCCGAGTCACGTTTCGGCGCTGATGTCGGGTGTGATGATCAAGACGGGAATTTATGGATTGCTGCGCG
>Ga0181531_10002562_pt1 | contig 11333 bp, 6 predicted proteins | sample PEATcosm2014_Bin_38_FD_119743 | JGI IMG/M metagenome (GOLD analysis project Ga0181531, IMG submission 119743) | Peatland microbial communities from MTU Mesocosm Facility, Houghton, MI, USA - PEATcosm2014_Bin11_10_metaG | ecosystem: Environmental > Terrestrial > Soil > Wetlands > Peat | place... | reverse complement strand
TGCCATGATGGTGGACACTACAATCAGCGATCATCCACGGGAATTGGATGATGTTAGCCCTGAAGTCGTACACAGCAAGCCTGCAGTTCCGCCGCAGGCGGAGGATCTTCGATTGAGTTCCGTACGCCTCAACTGGCAGGTCAAGGCGATGTTGCCGTTGATCTTCGTTCTGTTGGCCGGCCTCCTGCTGTTCCTCGTCGCTACAGTGTCCTTGCGTGATCCGGAGCGTCATGCCGTCCTCATCGTTGCCGGTGCCGGCGCGGTGATCATCTGCGGAGTGTCCATCGGCGCTCTTGCCTATTTCATTCAACGCCCCATGGTCGAGTTGCAGGAAAAGATTGCTCTGGTCGGCGAGGGCAACCTGAACGTCGCCGTCAGCTTCGACCGCCGCAATGACGAAATTGGCGACCTGGGCCGCAACTTCAACCACATGATGCAGCAGCTTCGCGAGAGCCGCGAGGAGATCGAACGCCTTCACCGCACGCAGATGTCGCGTGCCGAGCACCTGGCGACTCTCGGAGAACGTGCCGCCGGACTCGCCCACGAGATTCGCAACCCCCTCGCCGGAATCGCCGGTGTGATCGAAATCATCAGCCGCGATCTGCCCTCCACCAGTCCCGCAAGGGCCGTGGTGAAGGATGTCCGGCAGGAAGTCGCGCAGATCAACCGCATCCTGACCGACTTGCTCGAGACGGCCCGCCCGCACCCTCCACAGATTTGCCTTAGCAACCTGAATACGACGGTCGAGCACGCCGTGATGCTGGCCCGGCAGCAAGTGCTTTCCCGGCCCATCAAGATCGAGCTGAAGAAGGATCCCGAACTGCCCGAAGTCGAGCACGATAGCGATCAGATCCATCAGGTGCTTCTGAACCTCCTTCTCAATGCCGTGCAGGCGATGGACCGCGCGGAGTCGGGCGTCATCAACGTCGAGATCGGCGCCCGAGACACTTATGCCACCATCCTGGTCAGCGACACCGGACGCGGCATTCCGGCCGATCATCTTGCCAATATCTTCCGGCCCTTCTATACCACCAAGGGGAACGGCACAGGTCTTGGGCTCTCACTCGCCCGGCGCATCGTTGAAGAACATCAAGGACGCATCTCGGTAACGAGCACCGTGGGGAAGGGAAGCCAGTTCGAAGTCCAGCTTCCGTTCAGTGTCGCCGCCGCGCGTGTCGCAGAAGCTTAGAATCTGCCTCAGATCCGGCTGCGCAGCGGGCATCCTTCCTTTCGTAGTAAATTAATCTCCAATGGCTGCCGAGAAAATCATGATCGTGGACGACGAGCGCCTGGTCCGCTGGTCGCTTCGCCAGAAGTGCGAGGAATGGGGATACCACGTGATTGAAGCCGATGCCGGCGAACCCGGATTGAAACTGGCGCAACGCGAGTCTCCAGACCTGGTTCTGCTCGATGTGCGCATGCCCGACCTTACGGGCATCGAGGTCCTCGACCAACTCAAGAAAAGCGGTGACGCGCGTGCAGTCATCATGATCACCGCCGATCCGCAACTTGACGACGTGAAAGCCGCGCTCAAGCTGGGAGCCTACGATTTCGTCGGCAAGCCTGTCGATTTCGACGAGCTGCACGTCACCATCAAGAATGCGCTTGAAGCCACGAGTCTCCGCACCGAGGTCCAATCATTGCGCGGTGAAGTGCGCCGCGGAGCCGGCTATAACAGTGTTGTCAGCGTCTCGGCGAAGATGACCGAACTGATGAATTTCGTCCGCAAAGTCGCGGCGAGCGAAGCGACCACGATTCTGATTCAGGGTGAAAGCGGAACCGGCAAAGACCTGATTGCCAAAGCCATCCATTACGAGAGCTCGCGCCAGGAGAAGCCCTTCGTTGCCATCAACTGTTCAGCAATTCCCGAAACACTGATGGAAGCCGAACTCTTTGGCCATGAAAAGGGCGCGTTTACCGACGCCAAGCAGATGAAGAAAGGCCTGTTCGAGACTGCGGACGGCGGCACGCTGTTCCTCGACGAAATCGGCGAACTTTCTCCGTTGCTGCAGGCAAAACTGCTGCGCGTGCTCGAAGATCAGGTCATCCGCCGCGTTGGCGGAGTTCGCGACATGCAGGTCGATGTCCGCGTGATTGCCGCCTCCAATCGTGATCTGGAAAAAGCTGTGCGCGAGAACCAGTTTCGCCAGGATCTCTACTATCGCCTGGCCATCATCGCGATCTTTATCCCGCCGCTGCGCGATCGCAAAGAAGATATTCTTCCGCTGGTCGATTTTTTCATCGACCGCTACAACCGCCGGTTCAAGAAGTCGATTCGCGGCATCACCGACGAAACCCGGCGCCTGATTCTGAGCCACAATTGGCCGGGCAACGTCCGCGAACTGAAAAATACGATCGAGCGCGGCATGATTCTCGAAGATGATCCGTTTCTGCGCCCGGTGTATTTGCCCTTCTCGGTCGGCGAATCCGGCGGACGCACCGTCTTCGAACGCACTTCGCCCGCCGATGGCGGACAGGCTCTCCCCAACGGCCGCACCCTGCCGCGCCTCTATATTCCAGAAGGAGGAACGTCGCTCGAGGAAGTCGAGCACTCGATGGTCGAGTTGGCCATGCGACAGGCGAACGGCAACCAGACCCATGCCGCGAAGTTGCTCGACATCAGCCGAGACGCTCTCCGCTACAAGCTGAAGAAATTCGGCCTCATCCGCGGCGACGAAGAAGGCTCGCAAGCCAGCGTGGCGGAAGAGCAATAGTGGCAGGGCCGGTTGCCCATTCCAGCCAAAAACGGGCAACCTGGGCCGCTGCCAATTCCGCTTATGCCGCCTTATCTTTCTGAACTGCACTGGCCGCGGCACGGATCACATCGATCACCACATCAGGGTGTGCGAGCATGACAACGTGGCTGCTGGCAACTTCCGTTGTGGTAGCTCCCATGCGCTTGGCAACGAACCGTTCCATGTCGGGAGGGACGGTGCGGTCATTCTTGGCGACGATGTACCAGCTGGGCTTCGTTTTCCAGGCAGTTCCTCCGACCTTCGAGTTGAACAGGTCGGGAACCGGCACGCACTGGGTCGCCCAGACCAGCTTCTTTTCCTGCTCCGACAAATCGCCGGCGAAACTATCAATGCCTTCCGGACGCAGCCAGATACGCCCGTCCGCGACTTCGATGTAAGAGAAGACGTCCGTCGTCGGAAATTTAGATAGCTGCGTCTGCGAGGTCTCGTCGGCGTCCGGAGCGAGCGCCGCAATGTAGACCAGCCCGGCAACGCGGTCATCGGTCCCGGCGCCGGTAATGACGCTTCCGCCGTAAGAGTGACCGACAAGAATGGCTGGGCTGCTGACCCGCCCCAGTGCGCCTTTTACCGTGGCCACATCGTCGGCGGTTGTGTTGAGCGCGTACTGCGCGGCGATCACCTCGTGACCGTCTGCCTGAAGAGTTGGAATCACTTTGCTGAAGCACGAGCCGTCCGCCCACAGCCCGTGGCAGAAGACGATGCTGGGTTTGTTTTGTGTCGGTTTCATTTTGTTCTCCTATCATTACTCCGGTTTGCGGAAGCGCCGCCAGCGATATTTGACGGCTAGGATACTCGCTGATGCATCGCCCTGGCAAAGTCCGACGTGCCGCCTTGACCGATAAAAGAAGGATCTTCCGTTGCATCGAAATTTCTAAACCGCCTGTGCTTACCCCAGCGGCTATCTCGCGTCCAACCGTATCCACATTGGCAAGACTCTTCTGTCGAAGGGAATCATGAACCTGGCGTTCGCAAACACGCTTCGCTGTGTCTTCATCGGACTGCTACTCTCCACCGTGGCGTTGGCGCAGTCTTCCGGCAATAAGCAGTGGATCGGAACCTGGGCGGCGGCTCCGCAGGCTCCCAGTCCCGCCCATGTCAAGATCTTCCAGAATCAAACCCTGCGCCTCATCGTGCACACCAGCGCCGGCGGTTCAAGAGTGCAAGTTAGAATCTCGAACACGTTTGGCGACCATCCATTGCTGATCGGTGCGGCACATATTGCGCGTCGAACCGAGGCGGCGGAGATCGATCCGACCTCGGACCGAACCCTGAACTTCGACGGGAAATCGTCAACGACCATCGCCCCAGGATCAATCGTTGTCAGCGATCCGGTGTCGCTGGAAGTGCCGGCTTTGTCGGATCTGGCGGTCAGTGTATTTCTGCCCGCGAGCACCGAGGCGAAGACCATCCATGCTTTGGCCAACCAGACGAACTACGTTTCCACTCCCGCAGGAGACTCGACGGCGAAAGTGAAATTTCCCGTCGCAGAGCAAATGTTCTCGTGGCCGTTCCTCACCGGAGTAGATGTCGAGGCCTCCGCTCGCGGTGGATCCATCGTCGCCTTCGGCTCTTCGCTCACCGATGGCGATGGAACCGATTTGGATAGTAACGGCCGTTGGCCCGACGCGCTGGCTCAACAACTGCAGAAAAGCGGTGGCGAAAACTCGGAATTCGGCGTCCTCAACGAAGGAATCATCGGCAACCGTCTCCTGAGCGACAGCCCCGTTCAGGCCTTGGGCGGGCGATTTGGGTCAGTCCTCGGCGAGGCGGGGCTAAAGCGTTTCGAACGTGACGTGCTTGCTCAACCTGGCGTCAAATATGTGATCGTCGGTGTCGGGATCAACGACATCGCCTTTCCCGGCTCGTTAACGCCCGGCGCCGAGAGTGTCACAGCCGAGGCGATCATCGCCGGTTATCGCGAGATCATCGCGCGAACGCATCAAAAGGGAATTCGAGTCATTGGCACGACGAATCCGCCGTTTGAAAACTCATTGTTAGATCTAGGCCCGCCCGGACCCGCGATTACCTTCTATAGTCCCGAAAAAGAAATCGTCCGACAAAAAATCAACACCTGGATCCTGAGCAGCCGCGAATTCGACGATGTGGTCGATCTCGATGCAGTTGTCCGGGATCCCAATCACCCCACCCAGCTTCTCCCCAGTTACGACAGCGGAGACCACCTTCATCCCAACAATGCCGGCTGCCGCGCTGAGGGAGAGGCGATCTACCGGGCGCTGTTTCCAAAGGGATAAATATCAGTGAAGTAGTCGCTGCTGCCCTGGTGAGAGGCGTGGCGCTCGACGTTAGGCCGGCATTTCGCGGCGCCGCAAAACGCTGAAGGTCTCGGCGGTGCGGGCATTCTACGCAGATTTGGTGCCGGCAATCGCCTTTTCGGCGGGTTGCAGATGGAACAACCGCTGCAAGGCAGTGGTCATCTGTTCCTGCTGCACCTTTTCTGGAAGCTCTTTGAGTTCACGGGCCAGCGATCCCGCGATCCTCTGCGTCATCCTGGACATGACTGCGTTGAGCATTTCGTCCTGGTCCCTGGAGAAAGGCCCGTTCTCTTGTCGAAAGGCTTCCAGTTCTTGCCGGCAAAATTCATCGAGTCGTAAGCGCACCGCAACGATAGTCGGAACCACCCGCTCGGCCATCAGTCTCTGGCGGAATCCCTGTGCTTCGGCTTGCAAGATCTTTTGTGCCTCAGCGGCGGCGGCCGCACGCTCGGCGGCGTTGCTGTCGCTGACGGCTTCAAGATCGTCCAGGTCATAGAGAAAAATGCCCGCGACATTTCGCACCGTCGGATCGATGTCGCGTGGCATAGCGATATCCACGATCACCAGCGGTCGATTCTTGTGTCCGCGCGCGGCCCGTTCGCGAACCATCGCTTCCGCTTCTTCACGGCTAAGAACCGTATGCGGACACGACGTCGAACTGATCAGGATGTCGGCATCGCTCATCTGCTGCCAGCGCTCTTCGAAGGGGAATGCAGTGCCGCCGAGCTTTGCCGCCAGTTCCGCCGCGTGTTCGAGTGTTCGGTTAATCACGCAAACCGAGCTTGCGCCATGATTGAGCAGTCCGCGCGCGGAGAGTTCGCTCATCTTGCCCGCGCCGAGCAGCAGCACTTTCTTATTTTCGAAACTGCCGAAGATCTGACGCGCCAGCTCCACCGCGGCGTACGGAATGGATACGGGCGCATTGCCGATCGCAGTTTCGCTGCGCACGCGTTTCGAAACCGTCAGCGCTTTTTGCAGGACGGTGTCAAGGAAGCGCCCCGTGGCTCCGATCTTCTGCGCCTGCTGCCACGCGTCTTTCACTTGCGCAACGACGTGCGGCTCTCCCACCACCATCGAGTCGAGGCTTGAGGCGACGCGGAAAATGTGCAGCAGTGCCGCCTCGTCAAGCAGACGGTAGAAATGCTTCCACTCGCAGAGCTTTAAGCCATAGTCGGCCCCCAGCAGCCGCATGACCGAATTCGCCGCCAGGGTTACGTCACTCGCCCACAGCCAGAACTCGGTGCGGTTGCACGTCGCCATGACGATGACTTCTTCAATGCCCTCCGCCCGCGTGAGCTGGACCAGGGCTTCGCACCGCCTGGCCTCGCTGATCCAGAAGCGTTCGCGAACTTCCACCGGAGCGGTGCGATAGTTCAAGCCAACGACAATCAGGGTGGGTTCCATCTGGCGACTCGACCTCATCCTTGAGAAAGCAGCTGGCCTGCCAAAGAATTCCCGGATTGGGAATGTCTCTATTGCATGTGTTGTCAATGGTTTACAGGAGATGGCGCAAACAGGGAAGGGGCGGCTCCATCGCGGATTGCGAGATATCGCGCTGGGTTCGTGTCTTTTAGCTCGCCCGAAGTCTTAGCGCAAGACCTCGGCGGAGGGGGCGTTCGACTCCTTCTTTAGTCCTTTGGCCTGCGGTTGATAAACGCAGAATGGTTCTTCATCGAGGTAGTTGCCGGTGGCCGCATACGCGCGGGCGCGGCATCCCATGCAGATGTTGCGGAATTCGCAGCATCCGCACTTGCCTTGCAGATTGTTCGTGTCCCGCAGTTCATTGAACACGTGTGCGTTTTCCCAGATATCGACAAAGCGCTGCTTGCGCAAATCGCCCGCGAGCGCGGGCAAGTATCCGCAAGGGAAAACTTCTCCCTGATGAGAAATGAAACATACCGCGGTGCCCGCCAGACATCCTTTGGTCATAGCGTTCATGTCCGAAGGATGGCCGCCGGCGTGACTGCTGGGATGACCGACCATCTTCCTCGCGCCATCCGGATTCAGTTCAATACCGGTCGACCCAGGCATCATCATTTCGGTGGGCCCAATGGCAGGCTGTCCAGGCTGTCCCGAAGCATGCAGTCCAGAATCAGGACGGCTGTCGCCCGTCCGAGACGCGGTTGGTTCAATCCCGTGCGCCGCAGTCGCTGCCGCTTCCGAACGATGTTCGGCGACGCGCCGCTGCCGCACCACCCGGAAATAATGCGGCGCACACGTCGCCTTCATTTCGATTTCGCCTTCAAGCGAGCGATCGTAAAACCAGTTCAGCATGCGCTCGTATTCTTCCGGAGGCACCATCTGCTCGGCGGCAATATCGACACCGCATCCGACCGGAACCAGCAGAAATGTGTGCAGCGCATCGGCGCCGATCGATTTCGCCAGTTCCAGGACTGCCGGCAACTGATGCGCGTTGTGACGGGCGATGGTGGTATTGATTTGCACCGACATGCCCAGGTTTTTCAGATTCCGAAAGCCTGCAATCGCGGCGTCAAAGGCTCCAGGGATCCCGCGAAAAGTGTCATGCGTGATCGCGTCGGCTCCATCGAGACTGATGGCAACGCGCTGCACGCCGCTGTCGACGATCATGCGCGCGACTTCTTTGCTGACCAGAGTGCCGTTGGTGGCAAGCGCGACGCGCAGACCTTTGTCGGTGCCATAACGCGCCAGCTGAAAAATATCGGAACGAAACAGCGGCTCCCCGCCACTCAGGACGAGAATCGGATTCGACACTTCAGCGATCTGATCGATGATTTCGCGGGCTGCCTTGGTGGAGAGATCGGTTGGCGCGCTCAGTTCAGTCGCCGTCGCGCGGCAGTGAACGCAACGCAGATTACAGCCTTTTGTCAGCTCCCAGAAAATCAAACGCGGCTTGTTTTTCCCGGCCGTCATGGTTGTATGCCCGTTGCCATTGGCTGAAGTCATTGTGCCTCCCACAAAACGCTCTGCGGCAGATGCGACTCATGTTTCAGGATCGGTCTGCCGAACCCCACGCGCAACAATAAGAGAGAACGGAACCTCGGGCCGTGATACTCATCACTGAAAATTGTGATTTTCATCACGCGGCGCAAAGCCCATGGAATGTGTTGAGTAGGAAAAGTGACCAGCGAAGGATGGCTAGAATTGATGCGATTGGCAACTCCCGGGCACCGTATTGCGCCCTCTGAAAACCCGACGCCTCGGGATCCCGGCCCCCCCTAGTTCTGGTTCGCAATTTCGCGCAATGCGCTGGTATTGCGGATCACCAGCGTCGATCCCTTGGATTGCACGATCTGTCGCTTCTTCATATCCGCAAACAACCGGGTCACGGTTTCACGCGAGGTGCCGATCATCTGCGCAATCTCTTCGTGCGTCAGCCGCAATTTCAATCGCGGCTCGGGCTTCGCCGCTTCTCCGTTCTTCAGGCTCCATTCGAGCAGGAGCTTGGCCAGCTTCTCGCCGGCCGAATGCGACAAGCCCAGCGACCCCGCTTCTTTACAGGCACTGTGATATTTCTCGCTCAACTGCTCCGCGACCTTAAAGCAGGCTTCGACGTCATCCTTCAGAAAGCGCAGAAAATCATCGCGCTTCACGAAGTTCACCTGGCAGGGATCGATAGTTTCCGCGGTCACCTCATAAGGTTTTCCGGAAATCGTGGCGCTCAATCCCAGCACTTCGCCCGGCTCCGCGAGCTTGACGATGATGGTGCGGCCATTGGACGAATTAAGCGAAAGCTTGACCGTGCCTTTGCACAAGACGAAGATGCCGCGAGGTACTTGTCCCTCGACAAACAAGACCGCGCCTTGCGGATAGGCGCTGGCATACTTGATGCTCTCGAACGCCTGCAAAGCGCCGCTTGGCAAGTCACAAAAAATGCGGTCCGTGCGCAATTTGCAGGTAATACAGCTCTCGACGATCTCCATTCCGTAGGGCGACAGCATAAGCCAGCCTCCTCCAACGATGTAGCTCGCATCATCTGGCCCGCATATCTTGCTCGAAGCAGGCCATTCTGCGGGCGCATCGGAGTGCATAGTACTAAGGTCAGTTTCGGACGCGGCGAAACACTCCGCTGTGCTGACAGATACATCCCAGTGTGACGGCCCTCACACATTGGCTGGAGAACTATCCGACCGGCGCCCTCCCCCCAGCTCCAGAATTCACCAAGTCACGTGAGCGGGGTCACAGCCATTTTGGGGGCCAGGTTCCATAGTTCAGCGTTAGCACCTTTCCGATCCTTGTCGGCCCATGCCTAATGCTCGTCAGCCCGGTCTTTCTCAGGAGCGTCCATGATCACCAAACAGCAAGCCCTCGACTACCACTTTGGCTCGCATCCCGGAAAAATTGAAGTTACGCCGACCAAGCCTTGCCGCACCCAGCGCGACCTCAGCCTGGCCTATACCCCCGGAGTCGCGGAGCCGTGTCTGGAAATCCAGCAGAACCCCCACGATGCCTTCAAGTACACCGCGCGCGGCAATCTCGTGGCTGTGGTCAGCAACGGCACTGCGGTGCTGGGTCTCGGCGACATTGGAGCTCTCGCCGGCAAGCCGGTCATGGAAGGCAAGGCAGTCCTCTTCAAGCGCTTTGCCAATGTCGACGTGTTCGACATCGAACTGAATACCCACGATCCCGACGAAGTCATCAAGGTCTGCCAGTTACTCGAACCGACGTTCGGAGCGATTAACCTCGAAGACATCAAGGCGCCTGAATGTTTTTACATTGAAGAAACCTTAAAAAAGACGATGAAGATTCCCGTGTTTCATGATGATCAGCATGGCACGGCGATCATCTCGGGCGCCGCGCTCCTGAACGGCCTGGAGGTTGTCGGCAAAGACATCGGCAAGATTCGCGTCGTCGTCAATGGCGCGGGAGCGGCGGGCGTGGCCTGTGCCGAACACTACATTCGTCTCGGCGTCCAGCGCGAGAACATCATCCTCTGCGACACCAAGGGCGTCGTGTATGAGGGACGCACCCAAGGCATGAATCCATACAAAGCCCGCTTCGCGCACCGCACCAGTCTTCGGACTCTCGCCGAGGCGATGAAGAATGCCGATGTTTTTCTTGGATTGTCCGTCAAAGGCGCCATCACTCCTGAGATGGTGCGCTCAATGGCGGCGCGGCCCATGGTGTTTGCCATGGCGAATCCCGATCCTGAGATCACTTACGAAGAGGCGAAAGCCAGCCGCAACGACGTAATCATGGCCACAGGACGTTCCGATTATCCCAACCAGGTCAACAATGTCCTCGGATTCCCCTTCATCTTCCGCGGCGCGCTCGATGTACGCGCCACCGAAATCAACGAGGAAATGAAACTTGCTGCGACCCGCGCCCTCGCGGCGCTGGCAAAAGAAGACGTCCCCGACTCGGTCTGCCGCGCCTATGGTGTAGCGCGCTTGAAGTTCGGACCCGATTACCTGATTCCCAAGCCGTTTGATCCGCGCGTGCTCGTCTGGGAGTCGGCCGCAGTCGCGCAGGCCGCCATCGAAACCGGCGTGGCGCAGGAGCCCGTCGATATCGAGATTTATCGCGAGCAGCTGCAACGGCACCTGGGCAAGGCGCACGAGATTTCACGCATGATGATTCAAAAAGCGCAAGCCAAGCCCAAATACGTTGTATTCCCCGAAGGAGACAACGAAAAAATCCTGCGTGCGTGTCATTCGATCCTCGAAGAGAGAATCGCCACACCCATTCTTCTCGGCAACGCGGCAACCATCCAGGTCAAAAGCATTGATCTCGGACTCGACTTGAAAGACGCGCAGATCGAAGATCCCGAAGTGTCGTCGTTCCGCGAGCGCTACATCCAGGAACTGTTCCGCCTGCGCCAGCGGCGTGGCGTGACTCTCAGTGAAGCGCGAACGTTGATCGACGACCGCAATATCTTCGCTTCAATGATGGTGCACATGGGCGATGCCGACGCGCTGGTCTCGGGCGTGACCCAGCATTTCCCGGATACGATTCGTCCTGCGCTGCAGATTGTGCGCATGAGCGAAGGTCTGCACAAAGTTGCCGGCTGTTACCCCATGATCACACGCAGCGGGGAACTGTTCTTTCTCGCCGATACCAGCGTGAATGTCGATCCTACCGCCGAAGAGCTGGTCGAAATCGCTTTATGCGCCGCCCAGGAAGCGCGTCGCTTCGACGTCGTGCCGCGTGTGGCCATGCTTTCGTTTTCGAGCTTCGGGAGTACCAAGCATCCACTCTGCGACAAGGTCCGAAAGGCGGTCGACCTGCTGCACAAAGCTGATCCAACCCTGATTGTCGATGGGGAAATCATGGCGGATGCCGCGGTTTCGCCGGAAATCCTCGCTCAGACTTATCCCTTCAGCTC
>Ga0181531_10002561_pt1 | contig 11336 bp, 13 predicted proteins | sample PEATcosm2014_Bin_38_FD_119743 | JGI IMG/M metagenome (GOLD analysis project Ga0181531, IMG submission 119743) | Peatland microbial communities from MTU Mesocosm Facility, Houghton, MI, USA - PEATcosm2014_Bin11_10_metaG | ecosystem: Environmental > Terrestrial > Soil > Wetlands > Peat | place... | reverse complement strand
GTCACCGAGACGGCCTCGCGCATCGGTTTGCCTTGGCTGACTCTCTACGCTTTTTCTCTTGAAAACAATCTCCGCCGTCCCCGCGCCGAGGTCAATTTCCTCATGCGCCTGCTCAAGAGCTACCTCGAGAGCAACCTGCAACGGATGATGGACAACAACGTTCGCATCCGCTACATCGGGCGCACCCACGAATTGCCCCCTGAGGTCCAGGACAAGATGCAGTGGGCAGCCGATGCAACAGCCTGCAACACCGGGACCACCCTGACTCTTGCCCTCAACTACGGCGGACGTTCGGAGATGGTCGATGCGTTCCGTGCGCTCTCGGCTGAGATGAAGCTCAAGCACATTCACCCCGACCGCATTACAGAAGAGGACATTCACCGCCATCTCTACACGGCGCACATGCCCGACCCCGACCTCCTCATCCGCACCTCGGGAGAGATGCGCATCTCCAACTACCTGCTGTGGCAGATCGCCTACGCCGAGATCTTTGTCACCGAGCGCCTGTGGCCCGACTTCCGAGGCATCCATCTGCTCGAAGCCATCGCCGACTTCCAGCGCCGTGAGCGCCGCTACGGCGGGTTGAGCGATGGCTCCGGCGAAGTGGAAGAAGATGTGGAACAGATCAGGATCGCCGCCAGCTGAATGCGAATGTTTTGCAAAGAGTTCTCTTGGCACAATCCCGCGCCTCGGACAAATTGGAACCGAGCGCAAGCCCTCCGAGTGCTAGAGCGGTTCCATGATTGGTGTACCCCAGGACTCCGTGCCCCGTTCTTGCGACTTTTTTCTGTCGCAAGGGCGGGAGACTACCATCGCTGGGTACAGCATTTCTGATTCCGGTCTAAAGAATTGGCGTGTTGAAATCCGCAATGAACTGAATGCCGGGAACATCCAGCTTCGACAACCGCTTATCGCCTGTGAGAAACAAATCGATCCCCGCAGAGGCCGCGCAAGCCAGATGGATCGCGTCGGCGATTCTCACTTTTTGCTTTGATCGCAGCTTGCTGAACGGCTCTATTGCCCCAGCGTCAAAAGGCAAATAGGCAAAGCCCATCTCGCGTAACGTCGCTGTGATGGCTTGCGCCTTGTCAGGATTTGAAGACTTCTCAGAGCCTGCCATCACTTCGCCAATGGCGAGGTAGCTGGTGTAGAGTGAGTCGCCTCGCCTCCGCGCTCGCACCAGGAGCTCCTCGACCCGCGGGCTGTAGGACGGATGGCTTTCTACCAAATAGATGAACAGCATAGTATCCCAGAAAATGCGGCTCATGCCGCATCTTCCTCGTCGTACCCCCGAACCCATCGAAGGAAGGCCTCCCCTCCGCCGTACTCCGCCAACTCCTCCTTGAGCAACCCGCATATTTTCTGGGTCAACCGGTGCGCCCACTCTTCCGGCGTCTCCCCGGTGGCAGTGTCCCCTTGCTGCGCGATGGGAGCTGATTCAACGGCAGTTTCGCTGGCCCCGGCAACTCGGTAATGAACCACGACCGTCGAACTCGTCTTTGACGGCGGCCCGTCGATACCCTCAATTTCCAGGCCGTTCGCGCGAAGAAATTTCTCCGCCTGGATGGCAGAACAAATCTGGTGCCAGTTTTTGTCAGGAAAGCCTCGTGGGCGTAGATCCGCCATCAAGTCCCGTGCCGCAACGGAAATCCTGACTCTTCCGGCTTGAATGGCGGGCTGTACATAGTTCTTCAACGCGACCTGGCGAACTTGATCGCTTAACCCAAAATTGGTTCCGCTTCGCTTTCCTGTAGCTTGCATCCCCGCGTCCCCCAGAACAACATTCTGAAACTTTTATAAATAAACTTTGTATTACGGAATTGTATATTCTTGCAGGGAACCAGCAAAGCCAGACGCCGGTTGCCTAAGAGCCTGGCCGACTGTCCCCCACCCCCGACGGTGTATCCTTACCCTTTGCATGACTCGAATTCTCACCGCTGCCGTACTCATTCCGCTGGTCCTGGCCCTCGTATTCCTTGCTCCCGTTTGGCTGCTCACCCTGGTCTCCGCATTAGTGGCCGCACTGGCAGGTTGGGAATACATCGGCCTGGCCGGAAAGTGCGGCGCCCACCCGTCGCGTATTGCCGTCCTCGTCGCTATTCTGGCTCTCTTCGCGGCCCGGCTTTTTGCTGACAACTTTGAGTGGCTTCGCCAATCCGAGGCGGTCTTCGGCATTCTGGCCCTTGCCCTGTTGGTCGTTTGCACCTTCCGTTCGCCGGTGGAGCGGATGTTGGCGGACGCATCGGCTGCGATCTTTGGTCTGCTCTATGCGGGATTCACCCTGACCGCCGTCCCGCTTCTCCGCGAAGAGAGCAATGGTCCTTCCCTCCTTGTTTTCCTCATGTGCGTGGTCTGGGCGGGAGATATCTCGGCTCTTTACGTGGGACGAACCTGGGGAAGGCACAAAATGGCGCCGAACCTCAGCCCCAACAAAACCTGGGAGGGCGCCATCGGCTCGGTTGCCGGGAGTGTGGTGGCCGCTGGCGGGCTCTGGAGCCTGGCCGCCTGGCTTGAAACCCTGAACTCCGCCCGCCTCTCCTACCCTGAGGACATCTGGTACTGGCTGGTGCTGGCCGTTGTGGTCAACGCCGCGGCGCAGGTGGGCGACCTGGCTGAGTCCGCGCTCAAGCGCTCCGCCGGCGTCAAGGATTCAGGTGTCCTGGTCCCCGGCCACGGCGGCGTTCTTGACCGCATCGACGCCCTCCTGTTGGCCGCTCCGGTGCTTTGGTATGCTCAACTTATTCACCATGGGCTTTGACGGGCCTCCTTCAGAGCCTGAAACTTCAACAACAACGCCGGAGCAAATCATGGCCCTGAAACATAAGCTCACTGCACTTGCCGTTCTAGTGCTTGCGGTGCTGTTCAATCAGTTCTTCATGTTCGCCAAGCACGACCCCTCAGTCGCCGCCATCGTCCCCTTCGCCGACGATCCGTATGACGCCATCGGTTCGATCGCCCTGATCGTCTCGGCCCTGCTTGCGGTTCTCTCTCTGTTCCGGGTGTTCAAGCGGCAGAGGCCGGAGCCGCCTTCGGTGCTGAGCAAAGTGTTCCTGGCGCGCGCTCAGGCCGCAGTCCCTGCCGGTGTGCTGGTGGCTTTAGGCGCCGATCTCATAGCCATGGTCCGGCACCAATCGTTGTGGGCCGAAATGCCCGCGGCCCGTGAGCTTATTGCATCCATGGCGGGAATGGCAGCGATATCGATTGCTGTTCTTTTTCTGGTTCGAGCTTCAGTGCGCGGAATCGGCTTCGTTGCGGCACATCGTGAATCGAGAAGAACTGCTGTCGTTCTCCTGGTCTGCGTCGCCGTTCTGGCGTTTTTTCCTGAGGACATCATCCGGAACGTTTTTCTTCATTTTCTGTCCATCGTTGCTGGATTTGTCCTCTTCTTGGCGTCGCAGGCCGCTCTCAGCGTTGCAATCCTGCCATACCGCACGGCCGAAGACCGAATCGAACCGGTCGTCTCCCAATGGTATTTCAGGCCGTCGATTCAGTGGAGTGCGGCAGCCATTCTCGGCCTCGCCATTGGCGCCTACGCCCTGATCGGAGAGGTTTTCGTCGAAAATGCCGGGATCGTGCCGTTCCGCCAGGTTCTCGTTGTAGCCGCTATGTTCATTGGTGCCGGGACATCCGGAATGCTCATCGCCTTTGCTTTTCTCAAGGAACCATTAGGCCTTTTCCGGAAGCTATCCCATTGAAGCAACTCGCCATTCTCGGTTCCACCGGCTCCATTGGCCAAAGCACCCTCTCCATCGTTGAGCAGTTTCCGGAGCGCTACGCCGTCGCCGCCCTCGCCGCCGGGCGGAATCTCGATGAAGCCTTCGCCCAGTCTGTACGCTGGCGTCCCCGCATCGTCTCGCTGGCCACCGAAGAACTGGCAGCCGAATTGTCCGCCCGACTCCGCAACGCCGGCATCACCGGCACTGAAGTCGTCAACGGCACCGAGGGCACAGTCGCCTGCGCCACCCTTCCTGAAGTTGACTTCGTCGTTTCCGCCATTGTCGGGGTCGCCGGACTTGAAGCCACCCACGCAGCCATCCTCGCCGGTAAGCCCGTCGGCCTGGCCAACAAGGAGTGCATGGTGGCCGCCGGCGAAATCCTTACCCGCGCCGCCCGCGAACGCAATGTTCCCATCCTGCCCATCGACAGCGAACACAACGCCGTTCACCAGTGCCTCCGCGTCGGCGCCCACTCTGAAGTCAAGACCATCTGGCTCACCGCATCGGGCGGCCCGTTCCGGGCTCTTCCGCTCGACCAGTTTGCAGCCATCACCCCCGAGCAGGCGCTCAAACACCCCACCTGGGTCATGGGACGCCGTATCACCATCGACTCGGCCACCATGCTTAACAAGGGTCTCGAGGTCATTGAAGCCTGCCGCCTCTTCGACGTCCCTCCAGCCCAGGTTCGCGTTACGGTGCATCCTCAGTCCACGGTCCATTCGCTGGTTGAGTATGTCGACGGCTCCATCCTGGCCCAAATCTCCGTCACCGACATGCGTTTGCCCATCCTCTACGCCCTGGCTTGGCCTGATCGGCCTGCCTCCACACTCACCTTCGACCTGGCCGCCCTGCGCCATCTCGACTTTGAGCCGCCGGATTTCGAGCGTTTTCCCTGTCTGCGCCTGGCCTTCGAAGCGGCGGAAAAGGGTGGAGCCCATTGCATCGCTCTCAACGCGGCCGACGAAGTCGCCGTCCAGGCATTCCTGGACAGGAAAATCCCATTTCTGGGAATCCCGCGTACAATTGAGAAGGTACTTGCATCCACGCCCGCCGCGCATCCAACTACTATCGCGGAGGTACTCTCCGCTGACCGGGAGGCGCGTCAAATAGCTCAGGCGTTGCTCGGGTGAGTCGGCGTTTGGCCGGCAAGCGCCTTTCTAAGGGGAAGACTGCACATTTATGCATGAATTTCTGGTTTCTGTTCTCGCCTTCATCGTCCTCATTGGCGTGATGGTGGTTGTTCATGAATTCGGCCATTTTGCGGTGGCCAAGCTCTGTGGAGTCCGCGTAGAGGCTTTTTCCGTCGGTTTTGGGCCCCGTCTATTCGGCATCAAAATTGGCGAAACGGACTACAAAGTCTGCCTGCTGCCCCTCGGCGGCTTCGTTAAAATGACCGGTGAAAACCCGGAGCAGAATCTCGAGGTTCCTGGGTCAACGCCGGGGACCCCGGTAATCGTGCAGGCTCTTGAGAAGAGCAGCGGCGGAGCTCCGCAGCCCGTAGCCGGCACGTATCCGTCGGTTGCGGACGACCCCGGAGCGTTTACCAACCACCCGCGCTGGCAGCGCATGCTCATCGGTGTGGCGGGGCCGGTTTCCAACTTCATCCTGGCCTTCGGCCTCATGCTGTTTTACTTCGGCGTCTTCAACGAAGTGCCCAAATCCGAAATTACCTCAGCGACCATCGAGTGGGTCGCTCCAGGCTCGGCGGCAGAACAGGCCGGCATCCAGTCGGGCGACGTGATCCGTCACTTCGAGTCCGCCAGCAATCCGGACTGGGACGCGATCAACCGGCGTTCCGCCTTGAATCAGGGCCAGACCGTGCCGGTAACCGTGGATCGCAGCGGGAAACTGCTGCAGCTTAACCTGCGCGTGCCCCCTTCCCCCAAAGGTCAGGATTTCGACTTGATGGATACCGGCTATTACCCTGAGCTGGTTCCCAGCCCCATCGGCGTCAGCGAAGTTGAGCCCGGCTATCCGGCTGCCCAGGCCGGTCTGCAAGCTGGCGACGCGCTTCAGTCCGTCGACGGCCATGAGTTTCATTCCGTGCAAACCCTTCTCGCTTATATGAAGGAAGGCGCGGGCAAGCCCATTTCACTGGTGATCGTTCGCAACGGTGTTACGCTGCCCCCCATTGTGGCCCACCCCACCAAAATCGAGAACGGATGGAAGCTGGGCTTTGTGGCCAAACCGACTCCCTTCCGCCACGACCCGCTCCCGCTGAATCAGGCCGCGGCCAAAGCGACCACCTTTTGCATCGATAACTCCACCATGATTTTCGAAGTGGTGGGAGGAATCTTCACTCACAAGGTTTCCGTCTCGCAGCTCTCCGGTCCGGTGGGCATTGCCCGCATGGCTGGTGAAGCCGCGGAAACCAGGGGAATGCTCCCCAAATTCGTGCTGGCTGCGGGCATCAGCCTCAACCTCGGCATTCTCAACCTGATGCCGTTTCCCATCCTCGATGGCGGCCTGATCATGCTGCTGTTCATTGAGAGCATCCTTCGCCACGACATCAATATGAACGTCAAAGAGCGCATCTACCAGGCGGCCTTCGTGGCAATATTGGTCTTCACGGTCTTCATTATCTTCAACGACGTCAGCAAGCTGCCGCTCTTCACACACGTCAAGCCGTAAAAGCAGTGGTTAGTGGATAGGGATTAGTGGTTAGTCCGGACGGATCAATTTGGTGCAGTCCTTTCGCGATTTGCTGGTTTGGCAAAGGTCGATGCAATTGACGGCTGCAGTCTATCGGCTCACAGAGAGCTTTCCGCGCGAGGAAGTATATGGGCTGGCGAGCCAGATCAGACGCTCATCAGCAGTTTCAATACCCAGTAATATCGCAGAAGGCCAGGGAAGGCTTGGCACCGGCGAGTTTCGCCAATTTCTGGGCGTCGCCCGCGGTTCAAATTGCGAACTGCAGACACAACTCGAAATCGCCAGCGTACTGGGCTATTGCAATGCAAACACGATTGAGGAGGCGGAGGGTCTTTCCAACGAAGTGGGAAAGATGATCAATGCAATCCTCCAGTCTTTGCAAGCCTAGCTGTTCATCAATTACTAACCACTAACCACTAACCACTAACCATTAGCCACTAGCCACTGCCCTTATGCCCGTCACCACCCAAGTCCGCGTCCGCTATGCCGAAACCGACCAGATGGGCATCGTCTACTATGCCAACTACCTGGTCTGGTTTGAGATCGGACGCGTCGAGCTCCTGCGCTCCCTCGGCCTCGCTTACAGCCAGTTGGAGACCGATCACCAGTGCATTCTGCCGGTGGTTGAAGCAACCTGCCGTTACAAGTCCCCAGCCCGTTATGACGATGAGATCCTGATTGAGACCCGCCCTTCGCTCCTGCGCAGATCGGTCATCAAGTTTGCCTACCAGATTTGGCGCAAAGCAAATCATGAAGGGGAAGAGCGGAAGCTCCTTGCCGAGGGTGAGACGGTGCATGTGGTCTGCGACGATCAGCTCAACAAGAAGCCGCTGCCGCCAGAACACGAAGCAGCCCTGCGCGCCATGATGGCGGAAGGGTAAGGGTTTTGCGGGATTTCTGAGCACAGACGCAGAAGATATGTTCCGCTATGCTATCTGTCATGGAACTCGTCTTTCTCGTAAGCGAAGCGGAAGAGGGCGGTTACACTGCGCGAGCGCCAGGGCACTCGATTTTCACGCAGGCCAATTCTTGGGAAGAATTGCGTAGCAATGTGCTTGAAGTCGCGAGTCTTCACTTCGAGGATGCGTCCAGGCGTCCGGATCTTATTCGGCTACATTTATTGAAGGATGAATTAACCGTGGCGGATTCCGACGAAATCGTCCCACTGCATGCGAGAGATTCGGGGATTCAGGACTTAGAGCTGGCGTTCAACACGGAACCTGAACTACGAGACATCCTCGCCGACCTCTCCAGCCGCGAACCCATCTTCCATCGCCCGGAATTCGGAACCACGCGCGCCGACTTCGAGCGCATGATGGTTGAGGATTACTGGGAGACCGGCGCTTCAGGCCGTCGTTACTCGCGGCAAGTCATCCTTGACGAGTTGGAGAAGCGCTTCTCAGCCCCGCATGCCGAAGTCTGGGAGACGAGCGACTTCCAGTGCCGCAAGTTAAGCAGCGACACTTATCTGCTCACGTACACGCTTCTTCAGGATCATGTGCGCCTTTCCCGCCGTGCTACCATCTGGCGCACAACCCCCGATGGCTGGAAGATCGTTTACCACCAGGGAACGATTGTGCAGGATGTCTAAAGGGGGTCACAGTTAGCCGAACAGTTGACCAATCTGCCAGACAAGGTAAATGCATGCGCTCACCGCAACTTCAATGATCAGCGCAACCAGCATGCCCTTGAAGATATCTCCGTCCCTTCCATACTCCCTTTGCAAGGGCTCCCCTTCTTCCCTGATTGCAGCGGTCGCAGGCGCGGAGTAAACCAACACTGGACCGGCACCGACCTCCTTGATTTCCTTGACTCTAGGCGCAGCAGCACGCATCGGTTTTCTCCTCTCCAGCTCCTTCGAGCATCTTTCTACACTGAAGATGATGAGCCAGTCGGGAAAGTAGCGGAATAGCACTTCTATATTTTGTTTCAGGAAGGTTGTGCTATCGGATTTGCACTTAGGTCGTATACCCGTTCCGGGGCTGCCGTTTGCCGGTAACTCATGTTACCGGCAAACCGGTTAACAGCAATTCAGCTCAGCGCCCGAGTGTTACCGGGCCCTATTTGCCGGCTGCGGCGGGCGGCAGGTCGCTGTTGTAGGTATCTTCAACAACCCGCCAGGCTCCGTCCGCACGCTTCTTCCAGACCGTCAGGTACTTGGCCCTGTCGGTGAATGGCTGGCCTGTGCTGGGATCGGTGATGGTGTAGGTCAAAGTTCCCCTTGTGTAGCCCAGATCTCCAGATTGCGCCACGTCCACCTTCACGGCATCCCAGTGAATGGCGAAGTTCTTGTCCGCGAAGAAGGGCTTCAGGTTGGCTCGAAAGTTGTCTCTGCCGGTAATTGCAGGCAAATTTGGATCCAGCACGGAAGCGTCGTCGGCATAGCCGGCAACGGCTTTATCCAGGTCCTTTGAGGACCAGGCAAGGGCCCACGCCGCGTCGGCGTCGCGCAGGGCTTGCACCTGGGTATCATGTGAGTTCGTAGTCGAAACCGACAAGTACCCGCAGCCCGTTGCGGTGATAACCGCGGCGAGCAAGAAGAACAGGAAGTAAGCACCGGGGGCAATTCTGCGCATGGAGATTCTCCTGGCTGGGATCTGGATTCTGAGATTCTCCGGCTCGTTTAGCGAAGCACGAGGGCCAGAGCGAATCCATCGTAGCCCTTGGTTCCCACGGTTTGCAGTACTGTTGTGCTCACTCGCTTTTCGGCGGCCAATTGCTCCATAAAGCGCCTAACGCCCTGCACATGCGGGTCGCCGCACTCCGCGTACACCACTTGCCCGTCGCGAACCACGTTGTCGGCAACAATGGTCGTACCGGGCCGCGACAGCTTCAAAGCCCAATCCAAATACTCCGGATAGCGCTCCTTATCCGCATCGATAAAAATCAAATCAAAGGCTGCGCAGCCGCTCTCTTTCAGCGCCCGCAGGCTTTCGGACGCCGGCCCCACCATCACTTCCACCCGGTTCAGCACGCCGGCTCTTTCGAGGTTGGCGCGCGCCACTTCGGCGTGATGCGGATCAAGCTCCAGCGTGAGGATGCGGCCATCCTCGGGTAGCCCCCGCGTCAGCCACAGCGTACTGTAGCCGCCCAGGGTTCCAATCTCCAGAATGCGCCCCGCCCCGGAAACGCGCACCAGGAATTCAAGGAAGCTGCCTTGCAGCGGCGTTATGTCAATGGGTGGAAGCCCAGCCTGATGATTCGCGGCCAGCGCGGCGTCCATGATTTCATCCGGTGGGATCAGCAGATCGGTGAAGTAGCGATCCACCTGTGTCCAAAGTTCCTGCATGCTTCCTCACAATGAAAGTTGCTCATCCGAACGACAGGGACGCCGAACCCGCAGCCCGAAGCTAGAGGCTGAAAGCTGGTAGCTAGAAGCTGGAATTTACTTGTCCCGCGCCACTACAAAATCCGGAACCCACAGCAGCGCCCGCTTGTACTCGGAGTCAGGCCACGAATCCAGCGCCTTGCGGCTCTGTTCGGCATAGCGGTCGGCCACCGACATGGCGTACTCCACCGATCCATTCCGCATCAGGATGTCCCTGATCTGCTCGCGGCTCACATTCTCAAAGCTGCGGTCATCCAGAACTCTCTGGATAATCTGCCGGTCCCTGGCAATCCCATGGTCGAAGCTGTGGATCACGGAAAGTGTCGCCTTGCCTTCCCGCAGATCGCTGGCCACCGGCTTGCCCAGAACATCTTCCGTTGCTGTCAGATCCAGGACGTCATCCACAATCTGAAACGCCAGTCCCACGGCCCGTCCATAGGCGGCCAGATTCGCCTCCTGCGCCTCGGTTGCGCCGGCCAGCACTGCGCCCAGCCGCATCGAAACTGAAAACAGGCATGCAGTCTTGCGAAAGATCAGATCGTAGTACTCGGCCTCGGATACAGCTTTGCCCAGCTTCTGAATCTGCAGCAGCTCTCCCTCAACCATTTGCTGGGTCAGGCCGATCAGCAGGTCCAGCACGCGCAGGCTCTTCTCTTCCAATGCCACCTTGAACGCCTGCATATAAAGCCAGTCGCCCGCCAGTACGCACTTTTCATTGCCCCACGTGGTATTGGCTGAAGGCCGCCCGCGCCGCGTGTCCGCTCCGTCAATAATGTCGTCGTGCACCAGCGTCGCGGTATGCACCATCTCCACCACGGCGCCCAGGCGGATGGAAGCATGGCCGCTGTAGCCGAGCATATGCGAAGACAGAAGCAGCAGCGACGGCCGGATGCGCTTGCCGCCGCCCTCCCTCAGATATTCGGCGATCTCCGTGATGGTGCTGACAGAGGAAGCGGCGTCGCGGCCCAACTCCTGCTCGACCGCTACGAGGTCGTCCCGCAGCAGATCGAAAAACTCTCTTCCCGTCGCTATCGCCAGTGTGCTCAAAATTCTCCGGTTCCTGTGTTTTATCCTACAGTGCGGCCTCTGTTGCTGGCTCTCCGAAACACCGGCAGTCCGCCCTGCCGTGTGCGCTCGATTCGAAACGTTGCAATTTCCCGTATCGCGAGACGGATAAAGACAAAGCTTATGCGAGCCTCCCGCGAGCGTCTGGCCGCACCGCAGGTGCCGTTCGGCCACACCGCAGGTGCTCAATTCGTGCGGTAATTCGTAAACTGCAGATCCACACCCAGATCCTTGCCGCGCAGTAAAGCGATAATTGACTGCAGCTCGTCGCGATCTTTGCTCGATACTCTCACAGTATCCCCCTGGATGCTGGCCTGGGCCTTCTTTTTCGAGTCCTTCACCAGGCGCACAATCTCTTTCGCCTTCTCCACCGGGATACCCTGTTGCAGCTTGATCTTCTGCCGCACACTCTGGCCCGACGCCTGTTCCAGCTTCTCGTACGTTAGATTCTTCAGCGAGACGCCGCGTTTCACCAGCTTCTGCCCCAGAATCTCCTTCACCGCTTCCAGCTTGTATTCGCCGGCCGAGGCCAACTGGATCTCCTTGTCGCCTTCGGTTAGCGTGATTTCCGAGTG
>Ga0181531_10002559_pt1 | contig 11338 bp, 7 predicted proteins | sample PEATcosm2014_Bin_38_FD_119743 | JGI IMG/M metagenome (GOLD analysis project Ga0181531, IMG submission 119743) | Peatland microbial communities from MTU Mesocosm Facility, Houghton, MI, USA - PEATcosm2014_Bin11_10_metaG | ecosystem: Environmental > Terrestrial > Soil > Wetlands > Peat | place... | reverse complement strand
GACGTTGATGAAATCAAAAATGATGATGGATTCTTCTCAATCTACTGCGATCCCAAAGCGATAGAACCCATTAAAGAGGCTCTGATTAAATTGGGCTGTAAAATTGAAAGTGCTGATCTTGAATGGGTAGCCAAGAACAACGTAGATATTGCTGAAAATAACAACGAAGAAGTCTATAAGTTCCTCACTGAACTTGAAGATCACGATGACGTGCAAAACGTATATTCAAACCTTGCATAACTAAAAGGCGTTTATGATTCGAAGTATGACCGGTTTCGCAACCAAAAGCTTAGTGTTCACGTTAGAAGATGGGAGCAAGGCTCAAGTTGCCATCAGTCTCAAATCGCTCAATTCACGCTTTTTTGAAGTGACGTGCAAACTCCCCTATCCGCTGAGTAATCTTGAAACAGATATCACTAAGATTCTCAAACAGTATCTCTACCGCGGGCACATTTATTTCACGATCAACACCAATACGCCCAACGCGTTTAAAAGCGTCGTTGAGCCAGCGCTCTCGATCATCCATGAATATCTCACTGCTATTAATACCATCAAAAAGGAATGTGGCATCCAAGAATCTCCATCACTCAATACCATTTTGCAGCTTCCAAACGTCTTTAATCTTGCAGAAAAAAATCTCGATTCTGCCTCTACCGAATTGATTTTGCAAACTACTAAACAACTCGTGGATGAAGTAATCAAAGCGCAAGAAGTTGAAGGCAAAATCTTACTCGATGACATCATGCAACGCATTGCCATCATGCAAAAAGAGATCGATGAAATCGAAAAAAATTCTGCAACGCTTATGGAAGCGCAAAAAACCAAGCTCCATCAAGCGCTTCAAGAGATGACTCCTGATGAGCAAAAGTCAAATGAGCTGCACAAAAATACGCTTTATTCTCTCCTGGATAAAATGGATATCCATGAAGAAATCGTCCGCTTTAAGAGTCATTTGAAAAGCCTTTCTGCACACTTGAATTCATCTGACGTGGAAAAAGGAAAACGGCTTGATTTCACGCTCCAAGAACTTGCGCGTGAAATTAATACGATCGCGGCTAAATGCTCGGATGCGACCATTGGTTCGCTCGCGATCAACGTCAAGGTAGAACTCGAAAAGGCTCGTGAGCAAACACAAAATATTGTGTAACTCTCTCCACCCTCGTATCCTCATAACCCCAAACCTTTGTAAGACATGTCAAAACATTTCACCCATTTGCATTTGCACACCGATCACTCATTGCTTGATGGCGCCATATCGCTTGATAAGTTGGTCGGGTTCGGCAAAGAACAAAATCTCAAGGCATTGGCCATTACCGATCATGGTAACATCTTTGCCGCGGTGAAATTCTTCGAAAAATGTAAGAAGGCAGGCATAAAACCGATCCTGGGTATTGAGGCTTATATTACCGAAGATGCAACGGTTAAAAACGCGCAAAACAAATACTATCATCAGATTTTGCTCGTACAGAATGCGCAAGGATATAAAAATCTCTGCAAGCTCATCTCCTTCTCGTTTCAAAAAGGCTTCTACTTTAAACCCCGCATTGACTATAACGTGCTCGAGCAATATTCCGAAGGATTGATTGCTACCAGCGCCTGCTTGGGAAGTCACGTTGCCAATCTTCTGCGTGATGGCAACCATGCCGAACTAGAGAAACAACTCGATTGGTTTTTACGCGTTTTTGGTGAGGATCGTTACTATCTTGAAGTGCAGCCTGAAGATCAGCAAGAACAAAAAGTATATAATCAGCAGCTCTTTGAGCTTGCGCAACGCCGCGGCATTCCGTTAGTTGCAACCGGCGATTGCCATTATCCAACGCTTGAAGATCATGAAGCGCATGAGGTAATGCTGGCCATCCAAACGCACGATAAAATGGATAACACTGACCGCTATACGTTTGGCGATTGCCGCGTCTACATGCGTACAGCCGACCAAATGCTCGAGCAATTTCCTAGGCATGAAGAGGCCATCTGGAATAGTGGCGTTATTGCTGATGCCTGCAATTTTGATTTTGAAACCGGCAAACTATTCTTCCCTCAATTTGAAATCCCGCAAGAGCATAACCCTGCCAGTTTCTTTAAACATCTTTCGCAGCGGGGTTTTGAAACCTTATTAACCCAAAACCGCATACCGCGGGAGCAGGAAGCAATATATCGCGATCGTTTGAATCTTGAAATTGAGCTCATTACCAAGATGGGATTTGTAGAATACTTCTTGGTGGTGAGTGATTTTATTCAATGGGCACGCCGTAATGGCATTCCGGTCGGCCCTGGACGGGGTTCTGCTGCCGGATCGCTTGTTTCATGGGCACTGGAAATTACCGATATTGATCCGATCAAATATAACTTACTCTTTGAACGGTTCTTAAATCCTGAGCGCGTGACGATGCCCGATATCGATATCGATTTTTGTATCGAAGGTCGTGAAACGGTCATTAACTATGTGCGCGATAAATATGGGCATGATAAAGTTTGCCAAATTATCACCTTCGGAACCATGATGGCAAAAGGTGTGATTAAAGACGTTGCGCGCGCACTGGGCGTCCCATTTGAAGATTCGAATATGATCACCAATTTGGTTCCTGAACAACTCAAAATCACGCTCAAAGAAGCGATTGATCAAGAGCCGCGCCTGCAGGAACTCATTGCGGGCAATCCAAAAGTTCACAAAGTTTTCGATATTGCCTTTCGCCTTGAAGGGCTTACGCGCCATGCTTCAAAACACGCCGCTGGCATCGTTATTTCGCCACAACCGATTGATGAAGTGCTTCCGGTATACGTTCCGCCCCGCAGCACCGAATTGGTCACGCAGTATGCAATGACCGAACTTGAAAGTTTGGGCTTTCTGAAAATAGATCTTTTGGGCCTTAAAAACTTAACGCTAATCGATAAAGCGGTGAAACTCATCGCAAAAAATCGCAGCATTCAGCTTGATATGCACCATTTAGCACTCGACGATGCTAAAACATTTGATCTGATTGGTGCCGGAAAGACTTCCGGCGTGTTCCAGTTAGAATCGAGCGGATTGCAAGATGTGCTCTGCAAACTGCAGCCAAGCACGTTTGAAGATATTATTGCGGTAAACGCACTCTACCGCCCAGGGCCACTCGGATCTGGAATGGTGGACGATTTTATTGAACGCAAACATGGCCGCCAAAAAATTACCTATCTTTTTCCTGAACTTGAACCCATTTTGCAAGAAACGTATGGCGTCATCGTCTACCAAGAGCAGGTTATGAAAATTGCATCCGCGATTGCGGGTTACAGCCTTGGCGAATCAGATATTTTACGCCGCGCAATGGGTAAGAAAAAAGCCGAAGTAATGGCTGAGCAAAAAGAGATTTTCATGAAGCGCGCGATCGAACGCAATTTCAACGAAAGAAAAGCAGGCGAGCTCTTTGATCTCATGGCCTATTTTGCGGGCTATGGTTTTAATAAATCCCATTCAGCTGCCTACGCGCTGCTTGCCTATCAAACGGCCTATTTGAAAGCAAACTTCGCACCAGAATTTATGGCATGCCTGATCACGCTTGAAGTGCAGCATGCGGAGAAAATGGCTTTCTACTTACAAGAAGCAAAAGATATGGGCATCACCATTCTGCCTCCTGATATCAATCGTTCAGAAATCGATTTTATCGTTGAGAAAGAAGCAATCTTATTTGGCTTGCAGGGCATTAAAAATGTGGGCCTAGCAGCACTTGAAAATATTATTGCCGAACGCACTAAAAAGCCGTTCATCGATCTGCTTGATTTATGCAAACGCATCGATCTGCGCACCGCCAATAAACGGGTTATTGAAAATCTAATTTGCGCGGGCGCCGTTGATCCCTTGCCCGGCCGCCGTTCGCAGAAACATGCCGAAGCGCAAAAAATTATCGATGCTGCCGTTGAATATAAACGCAGTAAAGCAACCGGCCAAATGGGCCTCTTTAGCAGACCCGAAACGCAAGATACTAATTCGCTCCATGAATATCAGCCGCTCAAAGAATGGGATGATCGGGAAAAATTAGAAAAAGAGAAAGAAGTTATTGGATTCTATTTGAGTTCTCATCCGCTTGAAACCTATCGTGCACAACTCAATTGGCTTTCAATCCCAACCTTTGCGCAGACACTCGCTGCTGCAAACGCTCACAATTCTATGCAAGAACCAGTTGTAATCGGCTGCGGGCTGCTTAAAAGTCGCCGCGATATTAACACCAAAAAAGGTGATCGCATGGCATTCATCCAGCTTGAAGATATGGAATCACATGCGGAAATTATATTGTTCCCCAAAACTTTTAAAGCGGTTGAGCAATGGCTTGATGGATATCACGTATTTGTGGTGAAAGGATCGGTCGATATCTCGTCCCAACAAAAGTGTAAGATTAAAGCTGATATGTGTGTGCCGATTGATTTGCTGCTGCAAGAATGGCCCGCGATTCATAAGCTCTCGCTTACGATGCCAAACCGCATCACGCAGGACATGATTGCAAAAGTAAGAAACTGTTTGAGCAGAGGAAAAATTCCGCTCGAATTGATATTCCATGAGAATGGCCAGAAGCTTCGCCTGACCACCAAAGAAAAGGTTGCGCTTGATAGTGAAATCGTTGCGCAACTGGAAGCCGAATCTATTGGCGTGCGCCTTACAATTTAAATGCGTCTGATTCCATATATTTTGACGCTTCTACGTAATAATAATCGCCCACTTGCTCTAGATAGGTTAAAAACTGCGTTAATGCTTTAGTATTATTGGCAGCAAAATAACCATCAATCGTGCGATGCACTTGCTCAACCACAATATCGGGCACCACAATCCGCTTGGTCAACAATGCATACACCAATTTCTGCCGGCTCGGCGCAAGTTCTTGCAACGAAATATATGTATCAAGTTGCTCTATAACGTGCAACGCATTATCTAATTGATCAGCACCAATGTACTGCGCAAATAAATGCATTAAATTATGAATGATTTTTCCCTGTAGGGAAGTTTCTTTGTAGAGTCTGATCAACTCTTTACGATAGGCAATATTAGTTGGATCGAAGGTTAACATATGCTCATACACCGCGGCCGCTTCAAGCCAACGGGATTCTTGAGCATATCGATCTGCTGCCTCTTGGTATTTTACAATTGCTTGCAGATCATCGAATGATAGTAAGAGATCTCCCATCAACTGATATGCAAACGCTTCATCACCAAATGAGTGGGCCAATAATCGGTACACGCCAAGCGCACGTTCCTTCTCACCACGCGATACACACTCTGCCAGCTTGAACCATGCTACATTGTATTTATCTGATGGTACATGTCTCATCGCTTATAACCCTTTATTCTAAGCTCTTTACTTCATTTACTCTCCGAGCATTTTACTACTCTTTCCAGTAAACCATACCACCTCTTGCCCATTATGAAAACAATCTCTATAAGCTGGGCATTAAGTTCGGGTGCGAAAGGAAAAAAGGTATGGGCGGATGACCGCAAACCCTACTCCGCTCCTAGGGGGACTCTTCGACTACCGCTCAGAACTAAAGGCGCTAAGGTCGCTCATCCTGAGCTTGACGAAGGACGAAGGGCGGGGGGCCGGGAAATTTGGGGGGAGGTTGAAAGAACGATTTGAAAATGTATTCATTTAAGAAGAATGGCACTACTACGCTCTTCGAGCTACGAAGTGCAGGCCTGCCATACGAAGCCTTGGCGAAGTATGGTGCCGGGGGTCGGAATTGAACCAACGACGCTAAGCTCTTCAGGCTTACGCTCTACCACTGAGCTACCCCGGCGTACACATATGAGAATGTTCTAGAAAAGAAATATACCGTAATAGTACCTGTTCAGCTGTTTTTGTCAATAAAAAGGGATGCTGAACGAATTGTGAAATTCATATTGGATGCATTCCTATACGGGCCTGCCCTTCGTAGCTCCTAGGAGCGAAGTAGGGTCGACAATCCCCCCTCTCTTTGTTACGATGTTAGAAAAAATATCATTATCTAAAGCAAAAAATCCCTATGAACACCACTATAAAAGCCCTCTATGAACGTTTCCTTTCTGAACTGAATAATGCCACCGACGAGCAAGCCCTCGAACAGGTCCGGGTTGCCTTTTTAGGCCGCAGCGGCCATCTGACCGAGCTCATGAAGCAGCTCAAAGATCTTTCAATGGAAGAAAAACGGGTCGTTGGCCCTCAGCTTAATCAGCTTAAAATAGATCTTGAAACCTCCTATTATGCCCGCTCCCGAGAGCTCTTTGCAGCTCAAGTGGCGCGCGTTCATGAGAAGAATAAAGATTTTGACGTTACGGCCTACCGCCGTACCGAGCTTCCAGCGCGCCTGCATATCTATACCCAGATCCTGCAAGAGCTGGAAGATATCTTCATCTCCATGGGCTATGAAATTGGCGATGGCCCTGAAATCGAAAAAGATTATTATAATTTCCAAGGCCTGAATATTGGCCTTGATCACCCGGCGCGCGATATGCATGATACCTTCTGGCTGAATGTTCCTGGCATGCTGATGCGCACGCAGACATCCAACGTGCAAGTCCATTCCATGGAAACAAAAAAACCGCCAATGGCCATATTTGCACCCGGCCGCGTCTATCGTAATGAAGCGCTCGATGCGTCGCACGAATGTATGTTCACTCAAACCGAAGCGATCTTCATCGATAAAGATGTTTCGGTATCTCATCTGCTTGCGACCGTGCAAACATTCTTACGCCAATTATTCCAAAAAGAAGATCTTAAAATTCGCGTGCGCCCGGGATATTTCCCGTTCGTTGAACCGGGCCTTGAAGTGGATATCTCCTGCCCATTCTGCAGCGGCGGATGTTCCACCTGCAAGAAAACGGGCTGGATTGAACTCTTGGGCTCTGGCCTCATTCATCCGAATGTACTGCGCGCAAGCGGCATTGATCCAGAAATTTATAGCGGATTTGCCTTCGGCATGGGCGTCGAACGGCTTGCTATGATTCGCCACGGCATCGATGATATTCGCTTATTCCATAGCAGCAATCTTTCATTCTTAGATCAGTTTTAATCCTGTTACCATTGCTTCCTGAAAACGAGAATTGATATACTGCAAGTAAATCAAAACTCAAGGGGGGAGTGATGAAGATCAAAAAACTGTGCGCATTCGCGCTCATGGTACTCATAAGTTCGGCAAGCTATGCATCAAAAACATGCATGAGCTATCATTCATGTGATGGTAAGCACGATTATCACACGTTAAAACACATTCAATGCAATTGCCCATGCAAACGGTATAAACGATTACCGCATGGTCAATGCAGTTACTGCGGCCATTATCGGTATATTGATGATATGGTTATCGTGGCAAGTAAGGTTGAGAAATTGAAAACTGAAACTGCGCAAGTGCCAAAGAATGTGGTGAATCCTAAGTTGTATAAAGTATTTGGCGATAAGGACCGCTTCAATCAAGAGTAACGCAATAGGCAATAACCAAAAAAAGAGGATGTCGAAAAATGACATCCTCTTTTTATTTAAAATTATATTGAGATTACAGCGCGCCTATTGCAGGAGCTGCCGCTGGTTCTTCGTTATGTTCTTCGGGTGCTGCTGGCGTTGCCGGTGTTTGAGTTGTTGTCGAAGCGGCGGCTGGTGCTGCCTCAGGCGCTGGTGTTACTGCCGCGGGTGCTGATGCGGGAGTTTCAGGCATTGGTGCGGGCACGCTTGATTTTGCTTGTTCAAATGATTTGAGCGCATCTTCAACTTCTTTTTTCACAAATTCTTTTAGATGTTCTACGGTTGTGGACTTGATCATTTCAGTAATTTTTTCAGATACTTGCTTTGCAACTAAATCCCCAATTTCTTGAGCGATCTTAGAAATCACGTCACTCGCGCCTTCAACTGCCGCTGCTACCGCTGGCTCAGCTGGTTTTGCTTCAACGGCTGGTGCTGGCGCTGCCGGAGCTGCTTCAGGCTTATCGCTCGGCGCTACCGGGACTGCCGGAGGTTGGGGAATTGTTGGAGGCACGGAAGTTTGCTCTGTTAAGACGGCCGTTTGCACAGCATCCACTGCTTGGTTAACGTCATCGTGCGCTGAATCTCGGCATGTAAATGCGCCTAAAAAGCTCACTATAATTAAAAAACCTGTGAAAATACGTTTCATATAAAACTCCTTTTAAACTATTTAACGTCCCTATTTCTTAATCTAGCCTACCAAATACCATTGACTTATTTCAACGGTATTTCCTATCCTAATAATGAAATGAGGGGCCTGAACCTGGAAAAACGTAAAATCTTGCCAAAAACCACGGTTCTAAAGGCTCAATAGTCCTAAATGGGGGATATATGGAGAGAAAAAATCTATTAGCCGCGGCAAGCATACTATTGTTTGTCGTTCTTGTGATAATGGCAATGACTGAAGAAGAGGAAATGGCACTCGCGATGCAGTATAGCCAAGCGTCAGGAGCGCAAGAACAAGCGGCTATATTAAAACCGGGTACTCATAAACAATTTATTCAGGTTCCTGAATTAGCACAATCCTCTACAGAATTAGCCCAAGCGCCCTATACTCAATCCATGATATTCACTACAAAATTATTTAAGGTCTACCAAATTGCAGTTAAGAATCGACAAGAAAAAGAAAATGTCAGTTGCGGACCTCGCGTCATTTTCTTCGCGCATGCTATAGACGCATTACATAAAAACCATATTCCGATTGCTTCTAAAACTATTAATGATCAACTAAGTCCTAAAAAAACGCCGCTGTATTCAAAAAAGATTGAAGAATGCCGCGCTCAAATATACTCCGATGAAATAGAAACATTTATAAAAGAAAATGGCCTTGATATCGCTCATTATTATGTAATAGATAGAAATGTTACGAATGAAGGCATCTACTACATGACGCCGTCCTTCCCACCATTGCAACCCTCAGATCTGACTCGAAGACTCACACTGCTTGGCAAAGACTTATTAGAAAACAAAGTAAAAACGCCTATTCACTTCTTTTTCATTGATTCAGCCAAAGCACATTGGGTACTTATATCGGTAATAAAGGGTCCGGAAACACAACCAGTCATATACTATATCGATCCCAAAAACATAGACCTCGATAAATATGTGGTAGCTCACCAGTTTATTGCATATGTCGTTGATAATCTTGGGCTTAGACCTGAAGGCAATCTATAGACAAACAAGTTCACTTAAACCGCATGAAAAATGAGATCACCGTATCAGCATTGAGTGATATTGAATCGATGCCACGTTCGAGCAAGAATTGTGCAATCTCAGGATAATCGGATGGTGCTTGCCCGCAAATGCCGCTGCTGCGATTATTCCGTTTTGCACCTTCAATCGCCAGAGCCATCATCTTTTTGACCGCAGGATCACGCTCATCAAACATAGCGCTCAATAATTCTGAATCGCGATCGACGCCGAGCGTCAATTGCGTTAAATCATTCGAACCAATTGAAAAGCCATCGAAATAGTGGCTAAATTCATCAATGAGCATAACGTTTGAAGGAATCTCGCACATCATGATCATTTTCAGATCATCTTTGCCACGCTCAAGGCCATGGAGCGCCATTTGCGCGCATACACTCTTCGCTTCACCAACGGTGCGCACAAACGGAAGCATGATTTGCAAATTTGAAAGCCCCATATCGTAATACACTTTTTTAAGCGCTGCACATTCAAGCGCAAACGCTTCTTTATAGCGTTCGTTATAGTAACGCGATGCGCCGCGGAATCCGATCATCGGATTCTCTTCGATCGGTTCAAAATAAGAACCGCCAATTAAATTGCGATATTCATTTGTTTTAAAATCAGAGGTGCGCACTAATACCGGACGCGGATAAAATGCTGCAGCGATGGTGCCAACGCCATATGCAAGCTGATCAACAAAGAATGCTGCCTTATCATCGTATGCGTGAGTGATTGCATCAATTTCTTGCCGCACTTTCTCATCGGTTACGCGCTCAGGATGCAATAATGCCATCGGATGCACTCTGATTGCGTTATTGATAATGAACTCCATACGCGCAAGCCCAACGCCATCAACCGGCAATTTTTGCTGCTGGAATGCTGTTTCAGGATCGGCCATAATCACCATTAATTTCACGGGAATTTGGGGCAACGTATCAAGCTTGATGGTTTTGGATTCGAATGGCACCGTGCCTTTATAGATGTATCCCATGCCGCCGCGACTGCAATCGAGCGTCACCACCATACCTGATTCTAGTTTTGTGGTTCCACTCTCGGTACCAATAACGGCTGGCACGCGCAACTCGCGGCTTACAATCGCCGCATGGCACGTTCTGCCACCACGATTGGTGATAATGCCCGCCGCACGCTTCATAACCGGAACCCAATCGGGATCGGTCATATCGGTCACCAGAATGTCACCCTTTTGCATTTGATTAATGTCGCGCGGATCATGAATCACGCGCACCGTCCCCGTTACCACCTGATTGCCAATGCTTTGGCCGGTGAGTAACGTTAACGAAGGTAATGTTTTTTTGATATTTTCAGCGATCGTATATTCAACAATGCTATTTTCATGATCTTGCGTTGCATGGACCGTTTCAGGCCGCGCCTGCACGATATAAAGCTTTTGATCGGTGCCATCTTTGGCCCACTCAACGTCCATCGGGCACCAAGATCCCTTGAGTTTTGTATAATGATCGGCAATCACCGTTACCATACGCGCAAGCTCAAGAATCTCATCATCGGTTAAAGCAAATTTTATTCTCTCCATTTCAGCAACTGGCACTGATTTGATTGCACCGCCATCGGCATAAATCATTTTACTATTTTTCTCACCCACACTTTTGTTGATGATTGAGCGAAAACCTTTGCGCAACGTCGGCGTATGCACCACATACTCATCAGGAATCACCAATCCTTTGACGACGCTTTCGCCAAGTCCATAGGATGCATCAATCATAACGACATCTTTAAAGCCCGATTCGGTATCGAGCGAGAAGGCAACGCCCGCGCTTGCAAGATCTGAGCGCACCATTTTTTGCACTCCGATAGAGAGTGCAACCTTCATATGATCAAAACCTTTTTCAATGCGATAGGAAATTGCGCGATCGGTAAAGAGCGATGCCATACATTTTTTACACGCATCGATAAGAGCATCGTGGCCCCGAATATTGAGATACGTTTCTTGTTGGCCGGCAAAAGAGGCGTTGGGTAAATCTTCGGCGGTTGCTGAAGAACGTACCGCAACATCAAGCGTGGTTTGGTTATACCGTTTTGCAAGCTGATCATAGGCTTGATTAATCTCGGCCCGCAGATCATCCGGCATCGTGCCCGCTACGATGAGTTCTCGAATTTTACCGCCCACTTTCTGCAGCACTGCGCCATCGTGATAATCGGTCAATGTTGCCAATACCGCTTTG
>Ga0181531_10002558_pt1 | contig 11339 bp, 8 predicted proteins | sample PEATcosm2014_Bin_38_FD_119743 | JGI IMG/M metagenome (GOLD analysis project Ga0181531, IMG submission 119743) | Peatland microbial communities from MTU Mesocosm Facility, Houghton, MI, USA - PEATcosm2014_Bin11_10_metaG | ecosystem: Environmental > Terrestrial > Soil > Wetlands > Peat | place... | reverse complement strand
GCAAAATCAGATTGGCAACCTGGGCACCCCCATAATGCCGGGCTATCCAGAACGCGCTCCCCGCGGTGGCCGCCACCAGCACTTGCACTCCCATGCTGATCAGTACCGTGATCTGGGAAGCTCGTTGCCTTCCGAATGTCGAATAATCAAACTTCTTGGGCGAGTAGATCGACAGCATATTGCCGACAGAAAAATTCACCGCTGCGGCGAATATCAGACCGATGAGTGTGGCGATGGTCAGGCTTAGCGTCGGCTTGCCGAAGAGGCTTACGACCGCGGCCCACGTCACAGCTGTTTCCAGAACCAGGACGGCGGCATGGGTAACATTCTTCCCCAGCACAATGTCGCGAAACCTTACCGGGCACGCATAGAAAAACTGCACGCCATTGCCGTCTCCACCAAAGTTGTTGTAGATGAGATTCGTTAATGTCAGGAGCGCGAAGCCGGCAGCCGCGGGAAAAGCCGTGCCGGAAGTGTGTCCCGGAAACGCCGTCCCCGACTCCCGGACAGCGTTCAGAGGTCCAAACCGGAAGATGATCAGCATAACAATTGGCATGATCAAGGTAAGCAACATGGGGCCGCTGCGGAGCAGAGAGCGAATCTCTTTTTCGAAGACCGCGGCTACGGGGGCCGAGAATCCGGGAAGGTTCCATCCCAATCGCAGTTGGCGATCTTTCGGGAGAACGGGCCTGACGGAGGTTTCGCTGAGACTTTCGCCGCGATACTGCGCCCGCAGCCGCAGGTGCAGGCAGGCGCCAACTGCCAACACAAACGCGCACAGCAGCGCAAACGAATTGAAGCCCGCAAGGAACTGGGATCCGGCAACTTGCGCGATGGCGCGGGCGGCGAGTCCAGGCGGAAAGATTCTCTGTCCACGGACGAAGAGTTCCGCAAATCGCTGCACTTCCGGTCGAGGCTGGTGTGTGAAATATCCCGAAAGGGGCGCAATCAACTGAACACTCAGCAGCAAAAGAAGAAACAGAATGCCCATGATTTCCCGGGCCCGGCGCCGCGCCAGCCAGCGTTCCACCCAAGCGAATATCATTTGCATCAATCCAAGATTGAAGGCGGCAAACGCCAGCAGCACCAGCAACGCCCACGGCAACAGCCTGGGTCGCGCAAACCCTACGCCTACCAGAATCCCGAACGACCACAGGCTGCCTAAAGCAGTGGCCGGATCAGCTGCGCCATAGGCCAGCCGTACCAGGAAATACGAGCCATAGTTCAGTGGGAAGCGCAGCAGGTCGGTCGAGTCGGGGTTGTTGGTGAAGGCGGTCGCCATGATGGGAAAGACTTGCCAGAAGAAAAGGATCGGCCACAACAACATCACCAGAAGTACTGGCCTGCCTTGTGAAACGAAGAAGAACGCCGCCGTGCCCATGCCAGCTGCAACCCCGAAGCCCACGATGGCAAACGCGAACCACACGACACCGCGCGAAATCAGTTCCAGTTTGCCGCGCCTGGTACGTAATGAATTAACGAAGAGCCGCCAGCGCATCCATGCAACTGCTCCTACCAGGTTGCCGCTGGTGGTGAAGCCGGCTTTAGTCATAATCGGTAGGGTATTTCCCTCGTCGCCAGGTGGCTGGTAATGTCCGCAGGTCTGTCGTCTATCCCAGCCATGAGAGCTCCGGCTCGGTTCGAGGCATGTCGTCCACCGTGCGCAGAAAAATCTGTTCCAGAGTCATCCTTTCGCCAGAGGGTCCCAAGCCGTCGCCGGGAACTGCCGGCGTCTGTGCCGCTACGCCGGCGCGAAGTTCGTCCAGCGCTCCCTGCGCCACCAGACGGCCATGATGAATGATTCCTACGTGGCTGCACAGCCGCTCCACAATTTCCAGCACGTGCGAAGTGAGAAAGATTGTGGCCCCGCGCGCTATCATGCCTTGCAGCATGGCCTTCAAGGTCCCGGCGGCGATAGCATCCACGCCTTCGAAGGGTTCGTCCAGGAAGAGCACTTTGGGGCCGTGAATCACCGCCGCCGCCATCGCCAGCTTCTTTTGCATGCCGTGTGAGTAGTCCGTCACCAGCTTCTTCGGCTGGTCGGCCAGCTGCATGAAGTCAAGCAGTTCGATCGTGCGCCTGGCTGCGGTTTCACGGTCAAGACCGTACATCCGTCCGGCAAAGTTCAGAAACTCAGACCCAGTCAGTCTGCCGAACAACGCCATCCCTTCGGGGACCACACCAATCTGTCGTTTTACTTCGACCGGATGGGCAGTGAGATCCAAACCGAGGATTTCGATCCTACCCGAGCTGGGGGCAAGCAGGCCGGTGAGCATCTTGATAGTGGTCGATTTCCCTGCCCCGTTCGGTCCCAGAAAGCCGAAGAACTGACCGCGCGATACGCGCAGGTCGATACCGTCCACCGCAACGAATTCTCCGAAACGGCGGGTCAGGCTCTGGGTACAAATTGTGGGCGCAGTGTCCATAAGCAGTCCGAATCTAGCACACTCCAATGTATCCCTCCTGCTTCGCAGCGCCGAATCCGGTAAACCGACTCCCGGAAACCCATTGACGTCGTCGTCTCTTCCTTGACCGACCGTGTAAGATCAACACCTATTCTCACTCGTGCTTGGCCCCTCTTAACGTGGACTGACTGTATTAGCTCGGCCAGTCCTCACTTGCCTCGCGCGATTCGGCCCCCCGGGCGTTGGAGGTTGATCGAAAATGCCGAAAAATATTGCCGTTTGCTGTGACGGTACCGGGAACGAGTATGGGGCTGCCAACTCGAACGTTGTAAAGCTCTATTGGGCGCTGTCTGCTCAGGACAAGCAAATCGCCTACTATCACCCCGGGGTCGGGACCATGGGCTCGAGAAATGCCCTGAGCGCAATTGGAAAGTGGTGGACGCAGGTCCGGGGACTGGCCTTTGGCTACGGCTTCTCCGACAACATCGCCGACGTCTATTCGTTCTTGATGGAACAGTTCAACCCCGGCGACCAGATCTTCATCTTCGGCTTTAGTCGCGGCGCTTACACTGCTCGCGCACTCTGCGGGTTGCTGCATATGTTTGGGTTGCTTACGCCCGGGAATGAGGCGTTGATTCCTTACGCTCTGCGCCTTTACAAGAGCAACGATCCCTGCAAGTTCGAGATTGCCGCCGGGTTCAGAACGACGTTCAGTATCCCTTGCACACCGTACTTCGTGGGATTGTGGGACACCGTGAGCTCGGTGGGGTGGATTCTCGATCCCATTAACACCAAGGGCGGCCGGTTACCCTACACCGCAACCTTGCCTGGCATCCCGGTCCTGCGGCACGCGGTATCGATTGACGAGCGCCGTGCGTTCTTCCGTCAGAACCTGATCCATGAACCAGCTGCCGCGGGCCAGAATGTGAAACAAGTGTGGTTCGCAGGCGTTCATTCGGATGTCGGCGGCAGTTATCCCGAAGCTGAGAGCGGGTTATCGAAAATTGCGCTGCGCTGGATGGTGTGCGAGGCCCAATCCGCAGGATTGCAACTTACTCCACAGAGATTGATTGATCTGTTGGGCGGCGTGCTTCCGTACGTCTCGCCCAATCCAACCGGAAAGTTACATAAATCGCTGCACGGTTTTTGGTGGCTGGGCGAGTTCTGGCCGAAGCTCTTCTCTCATCCCGTGCCCGTGCCGGGGCAAGTTGCACCCGAGTGGAAGCGCGGTATCAGGCTCAACCTGGCACAACCCAGATTCATCCCGGACGGCGCCCACATTCATCAAAGTGTTCTTGATCGGATGCGCGACGTGGCAGACTACAAGCCAAAGAACCTTCCGCAGCAATACGTCACCGAACCGGAAAACGCCTGCGAACTCACCCCGCGACCAGTCATTGAACAACCGCCTTCTGCTCCGGCGAAGACGCCTTGGCTCCAGCGTCCCACCATTGCCGGCGCACTGGCGTTGCTGGTCGTGTTGGCCTTATGCGCGGCGGTAATTGCGATTTTCACCATCCACAACAGTCTGGAAGTGCCGCGGATCGAAAGGCCGAATGATGTTGCCTGGCTCAGCCAGAATTGGACGGAAGACCAGCGCCGCGATTATTACCACATGGCGCAAGGCAGCAACCTCTTGCCTTACGCATGGTTTCTTGCGTTGGAGCAGCCGCGTTTCACCATCACGGGAGCGCCGCGGTTCAGGGAAAACTCCTACATGCAAGGCTTCGGATTTATTCCGGACCCTGCCTATCAGCAAAACCCTGACGGCCTGCCAGTTGGTTTTGCGCGCGATGATCGCTTCGTTGATCCCTACACCGGTCAGAAGAGCGTGGTGCTCGGCATTACCTGCTCGGCTTGCCACACCGGCGAACTGTTCTACAACCAAAAAGCGATTCGCATCGACGCGGGTCCATCGCTGGTCGATCTCCAGAAATTCACCGAAGCTCTGGGTCTCGCGATAACCTGGACGTACTACGATCCGTTGCGCTTCCACCGATTCGCCGACAGGGTGCTCGGACCCGACCACCCGCACGCCGACCAGGTACTCCTGCGTAAAGCGCTCAAGTACTATCTCGACACCAGTTTTACGGAATTCAAAGCGACGCAACACCTTTTCCCGACTCCCGAAGGTTACGGCCGCACGGACGCCCTGGCTCGCATTGGCAACTTTGTCTTTGGAACCGAACTGAACAATAACAGGAACCTGGTGGTCGGTGATGGCCCCGTGAACTTCCCGCCGGTGTGGGATGCATCCTGGATGGACTGGGTGCAATACAACGGCTCCATCCAGCAGCCGATGGGGAGAAACGTGGGCGAGGCGCTGGGGGTGCGGTCGCGCATCAATCTTCTAGGCTATCCGGGAGCGCAGTTCCAGAACACCATTCACGTCGACAACCTCCACCAGATCGAGTTGTTGCTCGGCGGCGCTCAGCTTGGAGCGGGTGTCTGGTCGCCTAAATGGCCGGAAGACATCCTGGGGAAGATTGATGCCGACAAGGCGGCCAAAGGCGAAAAACTCTACAACGAACTATGTCTCCACTGCCACCAGCCGCCCATGCTTTCCGAAGAAGGCCGCAAGCCCGAGCATTGGACCACCCCTGCCAACAGCGAGGGGAAAGAATTCTTCAAGGTAACCATGATTCCTCTCGCTGAGATCGGCACCGATCCTAAGGAAGCGCAGAACTTCTACAACCGCACCGCCGATAGTGGCCCGCTGGGACAAGGAATCGTATCTGCCCGCGTCGGGCTCAAGTACATAACGCAAAAGCTGATCGATCAGTCCTACGCCGAGCTCAAGCTTACGCCGGAACAACAGGAAGAGTGGGACGGCTATCGGGACAACGAACTCCTGGCGCCGCTGGCATACAAGGCACGCCCCCACAATGGTGTTTGGGCTACGCCTCCTTATCTTCACAATGGCTCCGTTCCCAACCTGTTTGCGCTGCTGTCGCCCGTTGCGGAGCGGCCCAAAGTCTTTTATCTCGGGAACAAACAATACGACCCCGTGAAGCTCGGCCTCAATACCGATCCCCTCAAAGGCGCCACTGAGTTCCGTACCGACCTACCCGGCAATTCAAACGCAGGTCACGAATTCAATGACGGTCCAAAGGGCAATGGAGTGATTGGCCGCAAGCTGTCCGAGGAGGAACGAATGCAGATCATCGAGTACCTGAAAACTCTCTAGGCGGATCACCCCGCTCTTTATTCCTTGAACCCGGGGAGTTCCACCCGTTTCGCAATGTGATCCTTGACCCAATGGCTGTCCCACCATTCCTTCGGATCAATCTGGACGCCATCCAGTTGCATCGCGAAGTGAATGTGATCGCCACCGGCCATGCCGGTCATACCACTCAGGCCCATGACCTGGCCTCGCTTGACCATGTCGCCTTCGTGCACATCAATTTTGCTGAGGTGGCCGTAGATGGTCTGTAGCCCGTAACCGTGGTCCACCACAATGCAGTTGCCGTAGATGCCGAGCGGGGCCGCGTACACAACCTTGCCATCGTTTGAGGCCTGCACGCCGACATGCTGCGTGACCGCCAAGTCGTATCCGAGGTGGACCTGCTGATCGATCTTCTTGCCGTGATACATGTAGTTGCGCACGTCAGCGAAGGTCGCCTCCGCCTGTGAGTGAGGCTGCCGCGCAAACGGTTGCGACCACAGGAATTTATCTGCCGTCTTCAGGCGCAGGTCGGAAAGCGTTTTATTGTTCGCGCGGCGCATTTCGCTATTGATCTTTACGAAGCGCGCCACCGGATCGCCCGTGCCATTCGGGTCGAGTTCGTTGATTACCTTTTGCAGGAATGCGTCGCTTACCTGCAAGTCATGCGTGGTGTACTTCGGCTGCTCTTTCTTCGGAAACACGACAACCAGCGGACTGGTCACGTCGTTCCCTGCCCCATTGGAGGCGTAAACCAACGGTGCAGTCCCCGGCGGCATGTTCCAGGCAAAAGCGAACAGCGAAAACAGGCCCGGCTTGCCGCCAGGCATTGGCCAGGCGCGGAATGTTTCATCGCCAACGCGCACGCCAGCTTCCGTCCAGCTTCCCGAGACACTGAACGTTGCCAGGTCAGCCATGCCCAGATAAAGATAGTGCTGCTCCGAATCGACGCTTACGTTTGGCGGCTGCGTTACCACGTTGACCTCGCGTTCCAAGCGGGCTGTCTTCCGAAACAAATCGTTCGAGGTAGCTTCCAGAATCAACTTTGCCTTACCGTCTTTCAGCTGCGGCGTAGTCTTGATGCCAGCCGTAAAGTTGGCCGAGGTGTCGGCCAGGTTGGAGGGTTGCGCAAGCTCAAAGACCCGGTAGCGGGCGCCGTTCTGCTCGACAAAGGCAGTCAGCCTGCGGACCCCATGCGGGTCGTGGATGTCGACGGTGATGGGCGTAGCCTGGGCGAGGGAGTTGACTGAGGACGGAAGGTTGATAACGGGTGTGGCCGATCGTGTTAACACGAACCCAATCGGCAGCAGCACCAGCAGCACAACTACAATCACAATGACTTTACGCACAAGTCATTGTAGCTCCCAGCAGAATCGCCGGGATGCGGTCGCCGGGCCGCGGTGCGATCGGCCAGCATCAGACTGATCAGCGCCGAGCTTACTTTACGGCGTCAACCGTTTTGTCGGTGCCTGTCTTGACGGCCTTTCCGGTGTCTTTGCCGGCCGTGCCCACGGCCTTGCCCGTCGTCTTAGCTCCCTTCACGGTGCCGTGAGCAACATCCTTGCTGGTGTCCTTGGTCACGTCCGCGGTTTTTGTGGCGGCCTTCGTGGTTCCATGGGCGACATCCTTGCTGGCGTCTTTGGTTGCGTCGCCAGTTTTGTCGGCGGCTTTCTTGGTGTCCTTCATCAAATCCTGCGCGCCGACGGCCGTTCCGCCCGCGAGGACGACTGCCATCACAGTGATCAACATAGCTCTCATCGTTATTCTCCCTCGGCTCAAAACCTGAAATTTGTGACGGAAGGCGGTGGTGCCGCTCCGTCCAGCCGGGCTTGAGACTTTACCCGCCTCTTACCCAGAGATTTTACGAGAATACCACGCCAAAAACTGATTGAATTCCTTCGAGGCCCTACGGCGGGAAGGAGCGGGTGCCGTCTTAAGCACCCGATCCCGTGACGGGATTGTTGTGAATCCCGTCACATCGACCAGTGATGTCGATCATTGGACGGCGCAGCGGGAGCAGGTAGTTTTGGGCTGAGGTTCCGAATCCTACCTTCTTTGTGATTCGCTTCAAGAAGAGGATCTCGTCTGCCGAGCCTGAACCGCTGTTGGAAGGAGAATTCCCATGCCAGCAACCATGGTCGAGCCTGAAGGAGAGGTGTCTGTCGAACAGAGCCCCAACCCGGCTTATCAGCCGACATACGACCCAACGTACCAGCCGGCCTACGAGCCAACGCCGGTAAGCCTGAAGCACCGGATCCGCAATCTGCTGGTTACCATTTTCGAAGGACACGAAGAATTTCTGGGTTACACTCCCGACTAGGTTTGCCCCGTTCTTTAGCGCGAGCCCGCGCGAACCTCGCAGCTTCCGGGCGGGCCAAATCCCGGGAGACCGGCTGCGATCGCCTGCTCAGTATCGCCTTCCTACGCCTTGTGTGGTTCCGCTGAATTGTGGAAAGATGTTGTCGAGCAATTGCGTCCGCCATTCCTGCTTTCCCGGGGTGACTGTATCGACACCGTCTCAACGGAACACTCCAGATCGCTTGATCGTCGTCGATTCTTATCGATTTTGGCTTCGTTCGGTGGATTGGCCGCAGCCAGCCGCACCTTCACCTACGGTTTAGACTCTTCGGCGTCGCTGGGCTCTACAACGGTTTCCACGGAAACCGCGTCTCGCCAACTGGCCCGATATCCGCAGAAAACTGACCTCATTCTGCTCACCGACCGGCCGCCGCAATTGGAAACGCCTCTACGTTACTTCCAGACAGATCTCACTCCCAACGATGCGTTCTTTGTGCGCTGGCATCTCTCGGGAATACCCACCACAGTTGACTTGCGAACTTTCCGGCTGGAGGTGGGCGGGAATGTCCGCAAGCCTCTGAGTCTGTCTCTTAAGGATTTGCAATCGAAGTTCGAGCCGGTTTCTCTGGTTGCACTATGCCAGTGTGCCGGAAACTTCCGCAGCCTGTTCGAGCCGAGAGTTCCCGGTGGACAATGGGGCGCTGGCGCCATGGGCAATGCTCGCTGGAAGGGCGTGCGGTTAAAGGACGTTCTGGATGCGGCAGAAGTGCTTCCCGGAACCATTCAAGTGGGTCTACGCGGACTCGACGTACCTCCGCTGGAGAAGACGCCACATTTTGAAAAGTCGTTGCAGATTGACCACGCCCGGGACGGCGAAGTGATGATCGCCTACGAGATGAACGGCAAGCCGCTGCCCATGTTGAACGGATTCCCCATTCGGCTGGTGGTTCCAGGCTGGTACTCCACGTACTGGGTCAAAGCCCTCTCGTCCATCACAGCCCTCGATCAGCCGTTAAAGACCTTCTGGATGGATAAGGCGTACCGCATTCCCGACAACGTCGAAGCTAATGAAGCCCCCCAACACCTCTCACCCGTGACAGTTCCTATTAATCGTATGCCGGTCCACTCGATCTTCGTGCGGCCTGAGCCCGATGAGCAACTACGGGTGGGACAGAGCTATGATCTGGCGGGAGTCGCCCACGACGGAGGTAGTGGGATTCGCCGCGTGGAGATATCGCTGGATGGTGGACAAACCTGGAGTGACGCAGCGCTTGGCGCGGACCTGGGAAAGTATTCCTGGCGCAGATGGCAAACATCGTGGACGCCGCCGGCCAAAGGGGCTTATCGCTTGATGGTGCGCGCGACGAATGGCGCGGGCGAAACCCAACCTGATGCGCAATGGAACCGAAGCGGCTATCAGCGTGACGTCATCGAGCACGTCGATGTGGTGGTTCTATGATGCGATCCACGAGGAAACAGAGGATCGTTCTTGGCGTGGCGTTCATGGTGGCCCTGACGGTTTCCGTCGCCGCGTACTCACAACAGCCCTCGACCAGTCCACCGAATCCAGCCACAAAGGGGAATGCCAGCCAGGTGCACAGTATCGTGCCGCCCCAGTATCCGGGCGAGATCGCAAACGGACCGAACGTGGATACTTATCGCAAAGACTGCCTCCTCTGTCATACGGCAAGATATGTTTCGATGCAGCCGCGCTTCCCCAAAACCGTGTGGCAAAGCGAGGTCAAGAAAATGGTCGACGCCTATGGCGCCCCGATCCCGGAATCGGACCAGGCGCTGATCGTTGACTATCTGGTCGCGGTGAAAGGTGCGGCCTCGCCGGATAACGTATCTGCTCCCCCAAAATAAGCAGGGTCGCCGACGGTGCGGGGACTTCATCGCACCACGAGAGACGCGAGCCGGCGGCGCTTGAAAGGGTGGTCCCGATGATTCCGCGACATGGAGCAGAACTGATCGCCATAGCGTTACGCTTGCACTTCAACCAGGCGATCTTCCTGTTCTTCGCGGCAACAATTGCGGGGACATTGAACGCGGTAGCCGGTGGCGGCACATTTATCTCATTCCCCGCGTTGCTGGCTACAGGCATGCCGGCCGTGGAGGCCAACGCGACCAACACGGTCGCGCTGTGGCCTGGGCTGGTGGCCAGCACCGGCGCCTACCTGAAACGCCTGGACGTACCGCGACGCTTGTTGGTCCCGATGGTCCTAACCAGTGTTGTCGGAGGACTCGCCGGCTCGTTGCTGCTGCTTAAGACGCCCCAACAAGTGTTTCTGCATCTTGTTCCCTGGCTGCTGCTGAGCGGCACCCTGCTATTCGCCTTCGGCAACCAGATCCGCACCATCGCCGGCAAGAGCGCAGTCATGGATGATTGGCGAAAGGCAACATGGCAAGTGGTCGTTGTGATCTCGTTCGTTGAGTTGCTGATCGCAATCTATGGCGGGTATTTCGGCGCGGGAATCGGGTTCATAACCCTGGGAATGCTGGCGGCATTGGGCATGCGTGACGTCCATGCCATGGGCGCGATTCGGACGCTGCTGGCAGTTGTGATTAATGCCGCGGCAGTGCTGATGTTCGTTCTGGCACGCGCGGTGTTCTGGCCCCACTGCCTGGTGATGATTGCCGGTTCCTTGGCCGGCGGTTGGTTCGGCGCTCGCTTTGCGCAAAAAGCCGACCCTGTAAAAGTACGGCGCGTCGTAATTGCCATCGGCTTGGCCATGACTGCGTACTACTTCATCACCGTACGGTAGGCGAAACGCGCGCACCTTTCCAGGGCGTCCCTGCTCCGCCCGCAGCGAGCCTTCCCTGCGTTTTCCGAGGCTCGCCTCGGCGATAATCAGGTAAACTATTTAGATGGCAGGGAGTGGATCGTAGACCTTGTCTCCCACGATCGCCTTTAGCCTGCGCGACTCCGAAATCCCCATGAGACTGAGTAGCTGAACCCGAGCCCAGCCTCAGGCTAACTCGCAGACAAGCCTTTCTGCATTCGTCGAACATGATCGGCAAGAAGTAGTTCAATATACGGTTTCTTCTACGGAGAAATACTTAGCATGGCCACCACGACGATAGAAGTTAATGCAGCCGCAAGTAATTGCAGAAATACCAAACTGGAGCGCTGGGTCGAAGAAGTGGCGCTAATGTGCAAACCCGATCGCATTCACTGGTGCGATGGTTCGGCGCGAGAATACCAGGATGCCCTGCGGCTGCTGGTTCTCACCGGGACCGCCATTCCACTGGATTCTGCGAAGCGGCCCCACAGCTTCCTGGTCCGCTCCGACCCCGCTGATGTGGCCCGGGTTGAAGAGCTGACTTTTATCTGCTCACGCACTAAGGAAGAGGCTGGTCCGACCAACAACTGGGAAGACCCGGCGAAGATGAGGCAGAAGCTGGCGGGATTGTTTGCCGGCTCGATGGTGGGACGTACCATGTACGTCGTTCCCTACAGCCTGGGGCCAATT
>Ga0181531_10002557_pt1 | contig 11342 bp, 7 predicted proteins | sample PEATcosm2014_Bin_38_FD_119743 | JGI IMG/M metagenome (GOLD analysis project Ga0181531, IMG submission 119743) | Peatland microbial communities from MTU Mesocosm Facility, Houghton, MI, USA - PEATcosm2014_Bin11_10_metaG | ecosystem: Environmental > Terrestrial > Soil > Wetlands > Peat | place... | reverse complement strand
ATCCGCTCGCCGGTGGCGGCGAGCTCCTGCCATAGCGGGAACACGCGCGCAGGGTTGCTGGCTCGCTCGTGCGCGTCGAGGAAGCGCACGCGCTGTGCTTCGGCGCCGAGCGCTTTCCGTAAGGCGCTCGTTTGCTGCTCGCGTGCGACTACCAGCACGGGCGCATCACGCGCGAGCGCCTGCCTGACGGGGTCGAGCGCCGCCCGCGAGAAACCCGCGGCGCCGTCGTCGTAGAGGAGGATCTCGTGCATCAGACCCACACCCTGGGCGGGCGCGGAGGAGGAAGAGCGAGATCGTGTGACGGCTGAGTTCGGCGGCAAGCTGGCACCTAGCAGCGTCGGGGTCCGGTCGTGCCCAGCCCTCAAAAGGGCCGCACTTCAAGCCAATGCTACACACAGCATGTGCGGATTTCCCTGTCGTCAAGTGCTGGCGCGCAATAGCCGGGCGCGCTGGGCGACGCCAGCGACCCGGCGGCGCTCAGCGGCGAGGGTCAGCGGCAGCGCTCAGCGGCCAGAGGAAACGGGCCGGCGCGGGGCTGGTGGCCCCCAGCGCGAATTTTCTTGCGGATGATGTTTAGCGCCCGGCGAGAGGGGGCATACACCTTCTTGCAGTGCCATCCCACCGAGCGAAGTCGCTTTCCCCCGGCGGCCCGCCAGTTAGCCGGGATGGCACGGTGACATGCCGGCCAGGTTTTGCCTCCCGACGGTTGCCGGTCGGCATGTCACCTCTTCTTTCTTAACTGGGCGTTTGTGATCTCTTGACGTGGGGCGGTCGTGGGTAGGCGGCGTGGCGCTCCCGGCCCCGACCCGGCCTGGGATGCGCGCCCGCACACGACAACGCGCGCCGCCGGGGGCGCCGCTAGATTGTGCGCATAGGTACCCGCCAGGCGGGTAAGCACCCGGGCATGAGGGCAGGGAGAGTGAGGATTTTTAGGGCGGTGGTGGCGCTGGCCGCGGTAGCGGGTGCCGGCGCCTGGCTTCCGGCAGCGGCGCACGCGTTTGCGCTGGCGAGCTGGGAAGCGGGCGCGTGCACGAACCAGGAATGCACTGACCAGACGCCGTCTGAGTTCTACACCCAGGCGGCGGGCCACCCCGACTTCGGCATCACCGACTTTCGCCTTGCGGCCAAGAAGGTGAGCGTCGTCCGTGGGACGAAACTGCTCGAATGGGAAGAACCGGAAGGCCACGTGAAGGACGCGCGCGTGGATCTGCCCGCGGGCCTGGCGGTGAACCCGGAAGCGACCAAGGCACTGTGCACGCCGGCGCAGCTCGAATCCGACAAACACGAGTGCCCTGCGGAAAGCCAGGTCGGCGTGGACGTCGCGACCGGCACCGCGGAAATCGTGCGGGGCATAAAGCACACGGTCAAGGAAGAATTTCCCGTCTACAACATGGTCCGCCAGCCCGGCCAACCGGCTCGCTTCGGCGTGGAAGTGAACAGCCCCACGCTCGAACTGCTGGCGTTGGCGGGCAAAGACCTCAAGGGCCACATCTACCTGGAAGGCGGCATCAGCTGGCACCCCGAAGCGCAGGCGCCGGCGGAAAGCTCCACCGAATACGGCGGCGTGAGCAGCGGCGACGACCACGAGTACTTCAAGATCGAAAACCTCCCCCAGCAGCCGGAAGTGATCGAGTCGCGGCTGGTGTTCTGGGGCGTGCCCCAGGAACACACGCACGTGGGCACGCCGACGGCCTTCATCACCCTGCTCAGCACGTGCTCCTCGATCCAGGAAACGTGGCTGCACGTGGACTCCTGGGAAGAAGCGGGCCACTGGCTGCACAAAGACAACCCCACCCCGGTGACCGCCACGGGCTGCGGCTCGTTGGCGTTTGACCCGTCGCTGTCGCTCAGCGGCGAAGACACCCAGTCCGACGAGCCCGACGGGATCGCCGCCGACCTGCACGTGCCCCAGCTCACCTCAGAACCCTCCAAGCCCAACTCCCCGGATGTGCAAACGGCGCAGGTCACGCTGCCGGAAGGCATGACGCTCGACCCCTCCGCGGCCAACGGCCTGCAAGCGTGTAGCGACGCCCAGTATCAAGAACGCGCGTGCCCGTCTGCCTCGCAGGTGGGCACGATGGCGGTGAACGCGCCCGGGATACCCAACGGCTCGCTCACGGGCGGCGTGTATGTGGGCGCTCCCGAAGCGGGGCAGGGGCCTGAATCGGGCGGCGAGTACCGGCTGTTCGTGATCGGCCAAGCGAGCCAGTTTGGCGTGGGCGTGATGATGGAAGGGCGCGTGCGCGCGAACGCGTCTACCGGCCAGTTGACGGCCACGTTCGCGGACGCGCCGCAGGTGCCCTTTGAAGACTTCGTGCTGCGCTTCAACGGCGGTCCGCGCGCGACGCTCGCCAACCCGCTCGGCTGCGGTCCGGTCGCGCCCACGGGCGCGATCAGCCCCTACACGGGCGAACCTGCGGCCTCGCCGGCCACGCAGGGCTTCGTCGTCACCGGGTGCGCTTCCTCGCTGCCGTTCAGCTTGAGCCAGAGCGTCACCTCGCAGAGCTCGCAGGCGGGGGCCCTCTCGCCGTTCACGTTCTCGCTCGCGCGCGAAGACGGTCAGCAGTACCCGTCGCAGATCACCACCGTGCTGCCGCCCGGCCTCGTGGGGGCGATCCCGTCGGTGACGCCCTGCGGCGAACCGCAGGCCAGCGCGGGCACGTGCCCTGCGGCCAGCCAGATCGGCACCGTAATGGTGGCCGCGGGCGCGGGCAGCGAACCGTATACGTTCACGGGCACGGCCTTCCTGACTGGCCCTTACAACGGCGCGCCGTACGGGCTGTCGGTGGTCGTGCCGGCGGTGGCCGGGCCGTATGACCTCGGCAACGTGGTCACGCGCGCCGGCATCGCCGTTGGCTTGTACAGCGGCCGGGTGATCGTGGCGAGCTCCCTGCCCACGGTCGTGGGCGGCGTGCCGCTGCGCCTGAGGAGCCTCAGCGTGGACGTGAACCGGGCCGACTTCGCGTCCAACCCCACGAGCTGCGCGCCGCTCGCCGCCGAAACGACGCTGTTGTCGACGTTCGAGGCCGGCGCATCGTTGTCGAGCCCGTTCCAGGTGGGCGGCTGTAGCGCGCTCGCGTTCACGCCCAAGCTCAGTATCTCCACGAGCGCGAAGACCTCCAAACCGGGAGGCGCGAGCATCGAGGTGAAGATCACCCAGCCCGCGCATCAGGCGAACATTCGCGAGCTGCAAATCCAGTTGCCAAAACAGCTCGTGGCGCGCTTCTCAACGATCCAGAAAGCGTGCCCGGCGGCCTCCTTCGAAACCGGGCCGCCGCCGGGCGCCTGTGCGTCGAGCGCTCGCGTGGGCAGCGCTTCGGTGAGCACGCCCGTGCTGCCCGGCGGGCTGAAAGGGACCGCTTGGCTGGTGTCGCACGGAAGTGAACAGTTCCCCGACCTCGACCTCGTGCTGAGCGGCGATGACGTCGAGGTGGTGCTCGTCGGCCACACGCACATCGCGCACTCGAGCATCACCACCTCGACCTTCGAATCGCTCCCGGACGTGCCCTTCTCAAGCGCCACCGTGGACCTGCCTGTGGGACCCAGCTCGGCGCTGGCGCCCAACCTCGCGGCCAACGGCTCGATGTGCAGGGTCGCGGCGGGCCTGCTCGCGCCGACCACGATCATCGCCCAAGACGGCACTCAGATGGTCAAGGACACGAAGCTCTCGGTCAGCGGTTGTGCGCCCGCGAGGTCGGCGCGCTGCGCGCCGCTCAACGCTGGTCGCCGAGGCGCAGCTCGAGCGTCTCGCAAGCGCCCTCAGGCGCGACGCGCCTGTCGTCGGTCAAGCGCTCGATCAAAGGCGCGAGGCCGTCGGCGGCGGCGGCGATAAGGCTTTCTCCGTGGCCCGTGCGTAGCGGGCCCACACGCAGCTCGAGGTTGCGCGGCGAGGTCGTCACGCCGACCGCGAGATGGCTGCCGTAGAGCGACTCGCCGGCGTTGGCCGCGAGCACGTCGGCGACGGTGCGCACGTCGGCGATGCGGTCGGTGGAGAAGTGCGCGCGAGCCGCGAGCGCGCTGAGCACGCGCGGAAGGATCGCGCGTGCGAGCGCGGGCGGCGCGAGTTGCAGTTCGACCGCGCCGTTGGCGCCGGGCGTGCGCAATGGCGCACCGTTCTCTGCGGCCTCGCCCGCGGGGGGTGCCTCGAGCGCGACCTCACGCGGCAGCGGGAACTCCATGTGCACCTCGGTGCCGCCGCCGCTCGGTTCGGAGTAGGCCACGCGCGTGACGAGCGCGTCGATCACCGCGAGGCCCATGCCCGTTCCCTCGCCATCGTGTTGGCGCATGCCCACGCCGCGATCGCGCACGACCACCGCGAGCGCGTCGCCGGCCACGAACGCTTCCATCTCGAGCGGGCCTTCCTCGCCTTCGTAGGCGTGCATGACGACGTTGTTGGACGCCTCCGTGACGGCCGTGTTGAGGTCGTTGGTCTCGATCGCGTCGAGCGCGAGCACATCCGCGAGGCCAGTCAGAGCCTGGCGGATGACGAGGACGTTTTCCGGCCTGTTGGGCAGGCCCAGGCGTACGTTGGCGGTGTTTGGCATCGGGTGACCATAGACCGGGTCCTCATCAGGAAGGTCTTGTGTGGCCACCCGCGGTAGAGGACTTGGGCCGGGGCTGATTGGTGCGGATTCTCGTGTGCTGCTCTCAGCCGGCGTGAGCCAGCGCACGCAACTGATCGAGCGAACGGCGCAACAGGCGGGAGACCTGCATCTGCGAGATGCCGATGCGCTCGGCGATCTCCGTCTGCGTGAGGTCCTCTACGAAGCGCATGCGCAAGATCTCGCGCTCACGCGGAGGGATATGCCCGAGCACCGCGCTCACGGTCGCGTCGAGCTCGACGAGCTCGTAGCGCTCGTCGTCCTGGCCCATGGTGTCGCCGTAGGCCACCACTTCACCGTCGGCGCGCGGCCGGGGCGCGTCGAGCGACAGCGTTTCGTAGGCCTGGATGGCCTGCAACGCGTCGATCACGTGCTCGATGTCGAGCTCCAGGTACTGGGCGATCTGCTGCACCGTCGGCGCGCGGCCCTGCTCGTTGGCGAGGCGCTCCTGCGCGTCGCGCACCTTCAGCGCGCGCTCCTGCGCGCCGCGCGGGACGTGCACCGCCCAGCCGGAGTCGCGGAAGTAGCGGCGCATCTCACCGAGGATGGTGGGCACGGCGAAGGACGCGAACGGGTGGCCGCGCTCGGTGTCATAACGGTCGAGCGCCTTCAGCAGGCCGAGCGAAGCGACCTGCAGCAAATCCTCGAACGGCTCAGACGAGCGTCCATAGCGGCGCGCCAGGCCGCGAACAAGCGGCATGTACTGGCGGATGAGGCTCTCTCGCGCGAGCTCATCGCGGTTGCGCTGCCAGCGTCGAAACAACGCCCGCGAGTCGTCAACTTTGGCAGGGGTGGCAGCGTTCAATGTCGCGCGTGGGTGGGTCGCCACTGCAGGCATCTCTCGGCTCCTTCCTGTTCCGTTCCTCGCGGCCCGTCTGGGCAGACCACGCTGTCCCACCATGTTACCCCGCTGCGCGCGCTCTCAAACAAACGTTCTAGGAATAGATCGGCGCCGCGCGCCAGCTAGGCTCAGGCCGTGCCGGGCGAGCCCCTACCCACCGTCCAGCAGATCCTCGAACACCGCAGCGGCGAGGAGCTGGAGCTCAACGATCGCTACCTGAACCCGCGGATGGGCCGCATTCTGCGCACGTTGGGCTTTGACAAGGTGTGGAGCGGGGGCGAGGGCGCCCACCTGATCGACGCCGACGGCGAGCGCTACCTCGACCTGTTTGGCGGCTACGGCGTGTTCGCGATCGGGCGCAACCACCCGGAGGCGATCGCGGCGATCGAAGCGGTGCTGGGCGCGCGCACCGGCAACCTGCCCCAGCTCGGCGTGACGCTCTTGAGCGGCGTGCTCGCCGAGCAGCTTCTGGCGCGCGCTCCGGCGAGCGTGGCGGCGATGGTGCCCGCGAACACCGGCACCGAGGCGGTGGAGGCGGCGATGAAGATCGCCCGCGCCGCGACCGCGCGCCCGCGCGTGCTGTATGCCGAGCACGCCTTCCACGGGCTTACGCTCGGCTCGCTGTCGCTCAACGGCGGCAGCGAGTTCCGGGCCGGCTTCGGGCCGTTCGTGCCCGGCTGCGACCCGGTGGGCTTCGGCGACCTCGACGCGCTCGAGCGCGAGCTCGCGCGCGGCGACGTGGCCGCGTTCATCGTCGAGCCGATCCAGGGCAAGGGCGTGAACATCCCTGCCGCGGACTACCTGCCGGGCGCCCAGCGCCTGTGCCGCCAGGCGGGCGCGATGTTCGTGTGCGACGAGGTGCAAACGGGCATCGCCCGCAGCGGGCGCTTTCTCGCGCTCGAGCACTGGGGCCTCGAGCCAGACATGGTGTGCGTGGCCAAGGCCCTGTCAGGGGGGTTCGTGCCGATCGGCGCCGTGCTCGTCTCGCGCGCGGCCTTCGACAGCGTGTTCGACGGCATGGAGCGCGCCGTTCGCCACGGCTCGACCTTCGGCGGCAACGACCTCGCCGCGGCCGCCGCGCTGGCGACGTTGCGCGTGATCGAGCGCGAGCAGCTCGTGGCGCGCGCCGAGCGCGTGGGCGCGCTGCTGCTCGAGCTCACGCAGCCGCTCGTCGAGCGCTATGAGGTCGTGCGCGACGTGCGCGGCATGGGCCTGATGTGGGCAATCGAGTTCGGCCCGCCCGCCGGCGCGACCGCGCGGCGGCTGTGGGGCACCGTGGAGCGTCGCCAGCCGGGCCTGTTCTCGCAGCTCGTCACCGTGCCGCTGTTTCACGAGCACCACATCTTCTGTCAGGTGGCCGGCCACCACATGAACGTCATCAAGGCGCTCCCCGCGCTGGTCGTCGAGGAGGATGAGATCAGGCGCTTTGCGGCCGCGCTCGAGGAAACGATCGCCGCCGCCGAGCGCTACCCGGCGGCGCTAGCGCGCTTCGGGTTGCGGGCGGGGCTGCGCGCCGCGACCGCGCGTCGCTAAGGCAGCGGCGGCTTGGTGATCGTCGGCGGTTCGAGCAGCGCGGGGGAGGAGAGGTCGAGAAAGTCCTCGACGGTCTTCGCGTTCGCGTCGCGGTAGGTGAGCGCCGGCAGGTTCCACTTGGCCTCGATCGTCGCGAGCACCGAGGTGTGGTCGTGGATCGCGTTCGAGACCGAGCCCGGCCGCGAGTACGGCGAGGCGACGATCGCGGGGACGCGCACGCCGTAGATGTCATAGCCGCCGGGGATGTCGCCCGGTTCGAGCGCTGGCGGGATGTTGTCGGGGGGTATCGCCGGTGGGGGCGGCACGTGGTCGTAGTAGCCGCCATGCTCGTCGTAGGTGTAGATCAGCAGCGTCCGCGGCCACGCCGGCGAGCTCAGCACCGCGTTGACGATCGTGTACGCCCAGTACTCGCCATAGTCCATGTTCTGCGGGTCCTCCTCGTCGCCGCCCACTTCCTCGAGCTTGGCTCCAATCGCTTCCAAGCCCGGCACTTTCGCGAGCAGCGAGCCGAGTTCCGAGATCAGCCCGAAGCCCGGGTCGACGAAGCTCACCGATGGCAGCGTGCCGGCGGCGCAGTCGGCGTAGAACTTGTCGATCAACGACAGGTTGGCTGGGTACTTCTTGATGATCGAGGGGATGATCGCCGTCTGCGGCAGGTCGGTGAAGTAGTTGCGCCAGCTCACCCCATAGGCGTGCAGGCGGTCGAAGATCGTGCCGTTCGGCGGTGGCGGGTCCTTGAGGCTCTCGAAGTCCGTCGCGATGTCCCCGTAGGCGGTGCCCGCCATCAAGAAGCGGCGATTGGGGTATGTCTGGCAGGGCGCCGAGCAGAACCAGTGGTTGGCGAGCGTGAACGAGCTCGCGAACGAGTACGCGAACGGGAGCACGTCGGCCGTCCAGTAGCCCATCGGCTGGTCGGAGTGGTTGGAGGTCACGAACCCGTCCATGCGGCCTTCGTCGATCTGTTCGTGGGTCGCGTTCCACGTCTGCGTGACGCCTGAGCCCTGTTTGGTGCTCGGGAACGCGAACGAGCGCACCGCGCCTTCCGGTCCGGGGTTGCTGTTGCGCGCTTCGCCCTTGCCGTTGAAGCGCAGGCCACGGGCGTGCGGCTGGCCGGAGCTCGCGATCGCCCCCAGCAGGTTGTCGAAGGAGTGGTTCTCCATCATCACCACCACGATGTGGTCGAACGGCAGCGCTTCGTCGACCGTCCCCGCCGGCACGCGCGGGTTGGGCAGGCTGTCGGGGACGCGCAGCTTGTGGGCCGAGGCGCTCGCCGCGCGCAGCAGGCCGCCGGCGCTGGACATGCCCGCGACGGCCGCGCCGAGCGAGCCGCCGTAGCGCAGCAGCGCGCGCCTGGTCAGCGCGTCGTGAAATCCCGGCGGACGATCATTCATTGCAGGGCGATGCTTCCCCCGCGCAAGCCCCAACCCGTGAAGATCCGGTGATCAAGGCGCGACGGCTTGGGGTCGGGCATGGTCACCGCGCTGGTGCGCGCTCGGCCACCGGCTAGCCTGTGCCACCGGAATGCCAATAACCAGAGATGACATCCGCAATGTGGCGATCGTCGCGCACGTCGACCACGGCAAGACGACGCTGGTCGACGCCATGCTGTGGCAGTCGGGCGCTTTTCGCGTCGGCCAGGACGTGGCCACGCGCGTGCTCGACTCGATGGACCTGGAGCGCGAGAAGGGCATCACGATCCTCGCCAAGAACACCTCGCTGCACTACCGCGACGTAAAGCTGAACATCATCGACACGCCCGGTCACGCCGACTTCGGGGGAGAGGTGGAGCGCGGGCTGACGATGGTCGACGGGGTGCTGCTGCTCGTCGACGCCTCCGAGGGTCCGCTGCCGCAGACGCGCTTCGTGTTGCGCAAGGCGCTCGAGTCGAAGCTGCCGGTGATCCTCGTCGTCAACAAGGTCGACCGCTCGGACGCGCGCGTGGCGGAGGTGGTCGATGAGGTGTACGAGCTGTTCCTCGACCTCGACGCCGACGAGCAGCAGATCGAGTTCCCGATCGTGTACTGCAACGCCAAGGCGGGCGTGGCCTCACTGAGCTATGAGGCCGGCCAGCAGCTCGACAGCGGCACGCTCGCGCCGCTGCTCGACCTGCTGCTCGAACGCATCCCCGCGCCGACGTATGAGCCCGATTACCCGCTGCAGGCGCTCGTGACCAACCTCGACGCGTCGCCGTACGTCGGGCGGCTGGCCATCTGCCGCGTGTTCAATGGCAACATCCGCAAGGGTCAGCAGATCGCTTGGTGTCGGGCCGACGGCACGATCCAGCGCGCGCAGGTGGCGGAGCTGTACGTCACCGAAGCGCTCGAACGCGTCGACGCGGCCGAAGCGGGGCCGGGGGAAATCATCGCCGTGGCGGGCATCGCCGAGGTGACCATCGGCGAGACGCTCGCCGATCCCGACGACCCGCGTCCGCTGCCGGTGATCACCGTCGATGAGCCCGCGATGTCGATCACGATCGGCGTGAACACATCCCCGCTCGCGGGTAAAGACGGCGACAAGATCACCGCCAGGCAGATCAAGAACCGCCTCGACCAGGAGCTCGTGGGAAATGTGTCGCTGCGCATCGAGGACACCGACCGGCCGGACACATACGAGGTCCAGGGGCGCGGCGAGCTCCAGCTCGCGGTGCTCGTCGAGATGATGCGCAGGGAGGGCTTTGAGCTGACCGTCGGCCAGCCGCACGTGCTCGAGCGCGAGATCGACGGCAAGCGCAACGAGCCCGTCGAGCGCCTGTCCGTGGATGTGCCTGAGGACTACGTCGGCACCGTCACGCAGCTGCTCGCCTCGCGCAAGGGGCGCATGGAGCACATGGTCAACCACGGCACCGGCTGGGTGCGGATGGAGTACCTCGTGCCCGCCCGCGGACTGATCGGCTTTCGCACCGAGTTCCTGACCGAAACACGCGGGACGGGGATCATGCACCACGTGTTCGACCGCTGGGAGCCGTGGGCCGGGGAGATCCTCACGCGCAACAGCGGCGCGCTGGTCGCCGACCGTCGCGGCGAGACCGTGACGTTCTCGCTGTTCACGCTCCAGGAGCGCGGGTCGCTGTTCGTCGGTCCCGGCGAGGAGGTCTACGAAGGGATGATCATCGGCGAGAACGCCCGCGCGGATGACCTCGACGTGAACCCCGTCAAGGAGAAGCATCTGACGAACATGCGCTCGTCCACCTCCGACGTGCTCGTGCGCCTCGACGCCCACCGCAAGATGACGCTCGACGAAGCGCTCGAGTTCGTGCGCAGTGACGAGGCGGTCGAGGTGACGCCGGTGTCGGTGCGTCCGCGCAAGCTCATCCTCTCCAAGATCGAACGGCAGAAGGCGATCAAACTGGCGCGCAAGTGACGGGCATCGAGCTGCACGGGCTCGTCAAGTCCTTCCACGGGCCGCAGGGTCCGATCCGGGCGGTCAGGGGTGTGGACGTGAGCATCGGCGCCGGCGAGACCGTCGCGCTGCTCGGGCCAAACGGCGCCGGCAAGTCGACGACGATCGACATGCTGCTCGGCCTGCTCGCGCCCGACGAGGGCAGCGTGTCCGTCTTCGGCCGCACGCCCTCCGAGGCGATCGCGCACGGAGCGGTCGGCGCGATGCTCCAGACCGGCGCGCTGATCCGCGACCTGTCCGTGCGCGAGCTCGTCGAGATGATGGCCTCGCTGTACCCCGCGCCGCTCGACGTCGATGAGGTGCTCGAGCTCACCGGCCTCGGCGATATCGCCGCGCAGCGCACGCAGAAGCTCTCCGGCGGGCAGACCCAGCGCGTGCGCTTCGCCGTCGCGCTCGTCAGCAACCCCGAGCTGCTCGTGCTCGACGAGCCCACCGTCGCGATGGACGTCGAAGCCCGCCGCGACTTCTGGACGACCATGCGCGAGTTCGCCGCGCGCGGCAAGACCGTGCTGTTCGCCACGCACTACCTCGAGGAGGCCGACGCGTACGCCGACCGTGCGGTGCTGATGGCGCACGGGCGCATCGTCGCCGACGGGCCCACGAACGAGATCAAGGCGATGGTCGGCTCGCGCACGATCCGCGCGACGCTCCCCGACTTCGACGCCGACGCGCTGGCGGCGCTACCGGGCGTCACAGGCGTGGAGCGGCGCGGCGAGGCGGTCGTACTGAGTTGCACGGACTCCGACGCGGCGATCCGCGCGCTGCTCGCCGCCTACCCCGCCGCGCGCGACATCGAGATCGTCGCGGCGGGGCTGGAGCAGGCGTTCCTGGAGTTGACCTCTGAGGACCCCTCCGGGGAGGCCGAGACGCTGGCCGCGGCGAGGGCGTTCGGGGCGTGAGCGCGCTGCTCTACACCCGCTACGAACTGCTGCGCGCCGTGCGCAACCGCCGCTTCTTCATCCTCTCGT
>Ga0181531_10002554_pt1 | contig 11347 bp, 11 predicted proteins | sample PEATcosm2014_Bin_38_FD_119743 | JGI IMG/M metagenome (GOLD analysis project Ga0181531, IMG submission 119743) | Peatland microbial communities from MTU Mesocosm Facility, Houghton, MI, USA - PEATcosm2014_Bin11_10_metaG | ecosystem: Environmental > Terrestrial > Soil > Wetlands > Peat | place... | reverse complement strand
CGCGGACGTCTTCGACGCCGCGGAGCATTTCCTGGACGGGATCGACGGCGGCTTTGAGGATTTTCACCTCGGCGACGACGCGCTTGGCCTGGTCCTGGTTGTTCCAGAAGCCGGGTTCGCCCATTTGGGTTTCTAATTCTTTACGACGGGCTAGTTTTGTGGGGAGGTCAAAGAGAGTCCCGAATGGCAAGCATCCGGGATGAAAGGTCTTCGATGGAGGCCGAGAGGTTTTCGTGGATCATATATGGGTGATTTTAGCCTGGGAAGCGGCGTTTGCAAGCCACCTTGAGAAAATACCGCCTCTATCGTATCATGATAATTTAGCATTAATATTCATTCAGGAGCCTGGCGATGGCGCAAATTCCGAATAACGTGGAGAAACGTATTCTGCATCGGTGCGCGAAGAACGAAGCCGTGGTGGTGGTGCCGCGTAACGGGGTGCCGGCGCGGTGCTTTGGGGTGGAGGAGTACGAGAAGATGCGGGCGCAGCCGCTGAAACACAAGCCGTGGAAGCAACGGCGGGCGGCGGCGAAGGAGGCGCCTGATCCCCTGGGAGCGATGAAGCTGGGGGTTCGGTCGTCGGCGCGGCGTCAAGATATTTACGAATGATCGATATGGGGCGGGCGCTACTGGACACGAATGTTTTGGTTTACGCGGCGGATGCCGACTCGCACCTGCACGCGGCGGCGGCGCGCCTGGTTGATCGAGGACTGAGGCAGAGGGGGGAATTCTGCGTTGCACCTCAAAATATCGTGGAATTCGCGGCGGTCGTAACTCGAGCGCGTTTTGTCGCAAGGCCGATGCCATCGAGCGAATTGAAGCGCATGGGTGATGTGCTGTATCGGTCGCGGCGGCTGGGGAAGATTTATCCGCGGCGCGGCACGGTGATCCGGGCGATCCGTGAAGGGGCGGCGATGGGGATCACCGGGGCGATTTGGTACGACCTGTTTCTGGCGATGACGATGCGCGATGCCGGGGTGGAAATTATCGTGACCGAAAACATGCAGGACTTCCGGCGATTTGGATTCGTGCGAGCGATCCATATCGAGGAGGCGTCGGCTTGAATTAGTCTTCGACGGGGAGTTCGAAGACGGGGATGTGGACGCCGCGGGGGGTGGGCGGGGCCTGGTGCATGACGATCATGGGGACGTCTTTGAGGGAATAGGCCATGGCGATTTCGTCGCAGCTGTCGCGTTTGGGGCAGCGGACGCAGTCGCTCCAGACTTTGAGGGGGAGGCTCTCCTTGGTGACGACCTCGAAGCCGAGCTTTTCGAAGAAAGTCTGCTCGTAGGTGAGTGCCATCAGTTTGCGGATTTGCAGCCGGCGGCATTCGTCGATGGACCACTCGACGAGGCGGCGGCCTACGCCTCGGCCGCGGAAATCTTCGTCGACGGCCAGAGAGCGGACTTCGGCCAGGTCGGCCCAGATGATCGATAAAGCGACGCAGCCGATGAGGCGCGGGGGGCCGGCGCGGACGCCGTCGATGATTTCGCCGTCGAGTTCGTAGACGGCGAAATCGCGGAGGGATTCGTAAATCTGGGCGAGGCTTTTGAAGAGCATCTTTCCCAGCTCGGCGTGGCTGTTGATGATCTCCTGGATGCGCAGGACATCGTGGATGGTTGCGGGTCGGATCATGGTTGGGGTCGCATTCCGAAATCAGCTTTTGAGCATCGCCTCAACTTCTTGCAATAACGTGGGGAGTTTTTCCTGGACTATTTTCCAGGCCGCTTCGTCGTCGATGCGATCATAGCCGTGGATCAGCACGTTGCGGAAACTGATGATGCGCTCATGTTCGCTGATCCGCGATGCGGTGGTGGAATCGAATTTGCGCAATTTGGCGACGGCTTCGCCGATGATGCTCAGCTGGCGTTCGACGGCGGATCGGAGCATTAAGTCGGATTTATAGTTTTCCAGGGTCTTGCCCTCGACGAACTGGGAAATTCCCAGGGCGGCGTGAGCGATATCGAATAAAGCGGCTTTGGTCCTAGGCTGCATAGAGCCTCACCCGGTTCCGCAGCGCCTCGGCGACGAAATAGGGGTTGGCCGCGGCGGCGATGTCCACGAGGTCTACCTTGCGGCCGAATAGCCGCTGTAGTTCTTCCAACAGTTCAAAGAAGGTGTCGGCGCCGGCGGGAAGGGGCCGGCGGAAGAGGACCAGGAGATCGATGTCGCTGCGGTCGGGATCGAAATTGCCACTGGCAACGGAACCGAACGCCTCCAGGCGTTCGACGTTGTACTTCCGGCATAACGCCTCGATCTGGGGAAGAAGTTGTTGGATCGCGGGAAGCATTGAAGACCAGTATATCTCTGGTTTGGTGTTAGATCATAGTCTCGTCATCGGGGAGGGGCTCTGCGAGGCCGCGGAGGGGGATGGAGGCGGTTTGCCACATGACCCAGGTTTCGATGCCGAAGGGGAGGAATCCGATCAGGCCGGGGAGGGGCATTTCCAAATATCGGATGTGCTCGACGGCGCCGAGGAAGGGCAAATGGTAGATCCATTTGCTCAGAGCCCAGTAGTTCCAGAATTCCCAGAGGAATCCGCAGCAGAGTCCGCCGGCGGCGAGGGCGAGGGTGCGGCCGTATTGTCCGGCCTGGAAGTCGCGGAGGATGCTGGGGCGGCCGAGTTTTAAGTTGATGGGGTCGAGGAGGAGGATGAAGCCGCACCAGAGGCCGTAATTGGCGACGGCGTGGCCGATGAGGATGACCCAGGCGAGGAGCAGGGCGCCGGCGATGGAAATGAACAGGGTAGCGCCTTTGGGGAGTCGCCAAGGTGGGCCGCGGAGGCGGTCGAAATGGAAATGGTTGAAGATGATCTGGGCGGTCATGAACATGGCGGGAAGTTCGGCGGCGAAGGCGATGACGTAGCCGGGGAAACGCTGGGTCCAATTGAGGGGGATGCCGATGTAGGTCCAGGCCGGGGGTGAGATGCAATAGAAATTGATGGTGTCGAAGATGCACCAGATGACGACCGACGAGAGGGCGCAGAAAGCGAAGGCGTTGGGGCGGCGGCGGATGGGGCTGGCGGTTGTTGCCTCCAGAGCGCCATCCAGAAACAGGAGGTAGCCCAGCCAGGCGATGGGTGTCATATAGATGGCCGTCCAGCGGGCGATCATGGTGAGGGAAGTTTGGGGAGAGGGAAGGGAGAGGAAGGCGGCCTGCGTTTCGATGTTTGCGCGATGAGAGAAATGGATGTCGAGGCAGAGAAGGATTTCGGCGGCGAGGATCAGGGCCGGACCCGTCCATAAGGTTGAGGCAATGGTGCGTCGCATCAAGTTGTACCGGTCGCGATGGAGGTGCGGTGTAAGGACCGGGAAATCAGGCTGAGAATATAGGCGGCGCCGACCAGCAGGATCAGGGCGTGGGTGCCAATGGCCATGGCGAGATATTCGAGGAATCCGCCGACGGTGGCGCCGATGAGATTGGCGGCGAGGAGGGTGGCGGGATCGCCGCCCTCCTTGAAGGTGGTGGAGAAGATCAGGCCGGCAAAGAAAATGGGGAGGGGGACGATGAGGAGCGACCATAATAATCGCGTGGTAAATGGCAGGCCTAAGATTGCGTCCCTTGGAACCAGGTAGAGGAATAGCAAGGAGAGCAGAAGCGGAAGATAGAACCAGGGGGATGGTTTGCGGATGCGCATAGCGACGGCGTTGGCCAGGAGGACCATCAGGAGGACGCCGGTGACGACGATCATGGTGACAAACCAGGTGGTGCCGAAATAGAGGGAGCAGTCGCCGATGCTTTTGGTTTCCAGGAGAAGGAATCCGAGGCCGAGGAAGAAGAATTGGGAACTGGCGGAGAAGGCGGTGCGTCCACGCGCGTGGGGGTCGGTGCGCCAGAGGATGAATACCACGGCGGCGGAGAGGAGGAGCAGAGAAGCGATGATGATCATGTAATCGGTGGGGATGGTACGGCGTGAGAGATAGAGGAAGGGCCAATCATCGGTGGGGAGATCCATTGGAGGAAGGGGAAGTGTGGCGCGCTGGTAGCCGGCGATTTGGGGCGGGGCGGGGAAGGGGTTGGTGTTGCGCGGGAGTGCGATGATGCAGCGGGCATTGCCGGTGTAGACGACGGGATCGCGGCCGGTGGCCTCGCGCACGAGTTCGATGAGTTTTATCCGGAGCCAGGGTCGGGGGACGACGAATGAGATGCAGAGCATGCCGTCCGGGTTGAGGAGGCTGTAGGCTTTGCGAATGCTCTGGACGGTGTAGATGAAGCCGTCGAGGCGGATGTTGTTGGAATAGCTGAAGAGGGCCTGTGAATCGAGAAGTCCGAAGACGACCATATCGTAGCCGCCTGGGGCGGACTGAAAGAATGCGCGGGCATCGTTGATGTGGAGTTGGACGCGGGGATCGTCGTAGACGCCGGAGGCGTTGAAGCGGCGGGAGATGTTGACGAGCATGGGATCGATTTCGACGGCGTCGACGTGATCGGCGCCGGATAGGAGGGCCGCTTCGACATCGAGGCCACCGCCGGCGCCGACGACGCAGATTTTTTTTGCCCCCGGGTGGAGGGCATAGGGGAGGAAGTATTCGGGATCAAGTACGTTTTGGACGTAGCGGCCAATATTGAGGCCGGGGGAGTAGCGACGGGGATCGAGGGTTGCATCCCACTGATAGAAATCGGTGTTGACGCTGACGATGTAGAGATAGGGGTCGGGGCGGGTCCGCAGGTCGGGGACGGGATCGGAGACGGGGTCGGCGGCGGGGTCGAAGGGATGGATGGTGATGTAATAGTAAGGGGACCAGATCGCGGCGGAGGAGACGGAGAGGGGAATGGCTAAACCGGCGGCGATCAGCAGGCAGGCATTGACGAGAAAATGGCGATGATGGGTCGCCAGATAAATAGCGGCGACGACGGCGACCCCGATGGCGGGAGAGAAGTGGTAGAGGGAGAAGAGGCCGAAGAAGATGGTTCCGCAGAGGCTGCCGCCCAGATCCGAAGCGTAGGCGTGAAGAGGCGGCTGCGTTTGGAAGAGGCGACCGATTTGCTGGCCGAAGGGGAGGAAGACGGCCGTGTTGAGGATGAAGATTCCGATTAGAACGAGATAGTCGAAAAAGAACGAGGCGTTTTGTCCGAAGCGGGCTTCGGAGCCGCTGGAGGGCAACTGGATCAGATGCCGGCAGAGAAGGAGTGCGGCGACGTTGAGCAGGAAGATCGCGGGGAACCAGGGGAAGAGATTCCACTTGCGCCGGGCCATCATGGCTCCGAGACCCAGGCCAAGGAAGGAACTGATGAGCATGAGATTGCTGTAGTAGGCCACAAAGCGCACGACGGCGGGAACCCAGCGGATGACCATGAGTTCGAGGAAGAGGGCGGCGAAGGAGAGTGCAAAGAGGCGCAGGCGATCGAAGGGCGGGGGGGAAGGGATGGCGTTCATGCCAGATTTTCCGGCGGCGGGACGGCGGGGTCGGGGGTGGGATCGCGAAGCTCAATTTGGACCAGGGGGGCGGGCTCGATGTCCATTTCGGCGAGGTCGGCGGATTGGGAGACGAGGATTTTCTTTTGCCGGATGAGTTCGAGGAGGGCGAGGAAGACGCCGATCATTTCGCTGCGGCTTTGGCGGCCGACGATGAGGATGCGCAGCGTGAGCCGGCCTTCGCGGGAGAGGCGGTCCATGATGTCATCGGCGTGGAGATCGATGGGAGTGTCGTCGTAAATGACCTCGTGCTGACGCGGAGTGCGGACGGTGACCTCGCGCATGAGGCGACTAAAGGCGGTGAGCAAATCCCAGATTTGAACCTCTTCCAAATCCAAGGGGGGCGGCTCATCGGCGTGGCCTCCGAGGGGCGCGGGAGAACGAGCGAAACGCTGCTCCTGGGTTTGCTGGCGTTTCTGGAGGAGCGCGGCGGAATCTTTCAGGCGTTTGTATTCGAGGAGCTGGCGGACGAGCTCCTGGCGGGGATCGGTTAACTCGGCGGCGGCGGAGGATTCCCCCCCCGCCAGCGGCGGGGGCGTTGGGAGGAGCATGGCGCTTTTGATTTCCATCAAGGTCGCGGCCATGACCAGGAAGTCGCCCGCCACGTTGATATCGAGGCCTTGCTCGCGCTCGACGGTGCGAAGCATCTCCATGTATTCCATGTAGGTGTCTAGAATTTTGGCGATGGGGATGTCGTAGATGTCCAGTTCGTCCCGTTTTATGAGGTAGAGGAGAAGGTCGAGGGGCCCGTTGTAGACATCCAATTCGACGCGATATTCCATGACCGTCCTTGGTTGGAAGGTTTGATTTTAGTGTGCGGCGGTTCATAATCCAAGGTTCTTGAAAGACGAGTCGATCATTCAATTTGCCCGGGAGGTGATCCAGGCCGAGGCGGCGGCGGTGGCGGGGATGTCGGCGGCGCTGGGGGAGACGTTTGTCCGAGCGGTGCGATTGATCCTGAATTGCGAGGGTTCCATATTGACCAGCGGGATCGGGAAGGCCGGGCATGTGGCGCGGAAACTGTCGGCGACGCTGGCGAGCACCGGGACGCCGAGCCATTTTCTTTCGGCGGCGGATGCGGTGCATGGGGATTTGGGTTCGGTGCGAAAAGGGGATGTGGTGCTGATCCTGTCGGCGAGCGGGGAAAGCGATGAGATTCTGCGGCTGCTGAACCTGGTGAAGAAATTGGATCATCCGGTGATCGCGATCACGGCGTCGGCGTCGAGCGGGCTGGGGAAGTTTGCCGACGTGGTTTTGGAGATGGGGACGATCGCGGAACCTTGCCCGCTGGGGCTGGCTCCGAGCGCTTCGACGACGGCGATGACGGCGCTGGGAGACGCGCTGGCGCTGGCGGTGATGAAAGTGCGGGATTTCACGGCGGAGGATTTCGCGCTGTTTCATCCGGCGGGCCAAATCGGTCGGAAATTGATCCGAGTCCGGGAGGCGATGACCTTCCGGCTGGGGGAGAATTTGCCGGTGGCTTCGGATCAATTGACGGTTGGGCAGGTGTTTCAGAAGGTGAGCCAAATAAAGCGGCGGAGCGGGGCGGTGATTCTGGTGGATCAGGATGGGAAGCTTTCGGGGATTTTTACGGATGGGGATTTTCGGCGGCTGGTGACGGAACATGAAGGGGCGGCGCTGCAGCAGCCGATCGCGAAGGTGATGACTCATAAGCCGAAGCGGGTTTTGGAAAGCGCGCTGGCGAGCGAGGCGATGGCGATTTTGCGGCAGTATCGGATCGACGAACTTCCGGTTGTGGATGAAGAGGATCGTCCGGTGGGGCTGATCGACGTGCAGGATTTGGTCGTGCTCAAGATGCTCGATGTCGAACCCGAGGCATAGCGAGGGAAATGGGAGAGGACCCATGGGAGCGCCATGGGCGCTCTGGGCTTGGCATGCGGAAATTTCTTCCCATCCTTTTGACATTTGTGGCGATTACGGGGGCGTTCTTTGTTTGCCTGCGGTGGCAGCCGGGGTCGGGGAATGGGGGAGGGGTGGCTGGGGTATCGGCGACTGAGCCGGCGGAAACGTACGGGGGGGCGAAGGATCAGGATACGTTTGTGGGGCCGGGGAAGGGGGTGTGGGTTACGCAGTATGATCGGGATACGGGGAAGCGGTCGTATCAATTCAAGGCGGATTTTTACGACAATCAGCCGGATGGGACGGTGCGGGTGACGCGGCCGATGATTGAGTTTTTCTTGTCGGACGGTCAGGTGGTGCACGTGGAGGCGGATGACGGGGTTTTGCGGGTTGCGCCGGGAGCGGATCGGAATACGATAACCGGGGTGCCGGTGGAGCCGCCGCGGTATGGGACGCTGAAGGATAACGTGAAGGTGCAGTTGTATGCGTCGGCGGCGGATCAGGCGCGGGAGGACCCCGCGGCTACGCTGACGACGACGAACGTTCAATTCGATAACGATACGTTTCGGCTGTTCACGCAGGAATATGTGGATGCGGATGGGCATACGGTGCATGCGGATGATGTGCCGGTGACGATTCGGGCGAAGCAGTATTCGTTTGACGGTTCGGGGCTGGTGATGTTTTGGGATGAGATGACGCGGCGGTTGAAATCGCTGGATATTGCGCATGGGAAACAACTGATAATTTATGACACGAGCGGGTTTTCGATGACGCCGGGGGAGGGGTCTTCGGGTCCGGCGGCGGCGGCGGATGATCCCGCGCCGGGGGGAGTGGTGCTGGCGGATGTGGAGCCGGGGGGGGCGGTTGCGCCGGCGGCGATGGCGCCGCGGAATCGGTATCTGGCGACTTTTTATGAGAATGTGGTGGTGTGGCAGGAGAACCGGCCGCTGGTGACGGCGGCGGAGATGCAGGTGGATTTTCTGCCGCGCGGGCAGAGCGGGGATGAGACTGAATCGGCCCCTGCCGCCCCCCCTGCCGCTGCGGCTGGGACCGCCCCGCCGGCGGCGGAGCAATCGGCGCCGGCTACGGAGGCATCGCCGGCGGCGCAGGAGCCGATCGTTGTGACGTGGAGCGGGAAGATGCATATGGTTCCGACGGATGAAAGCAAGGCGGAGCCGCTGGAATCGGGGCAGTCGATTCTGACGCTGACGGGAACGCCGGTGCGATTGCATCGGGTTTCGCCGGTGGATGGGATTGAGAGCGACGCGGTGGGGACCAAGCTGGTGTATCACACGCAGGATTCCAGCGCCCGGCTGACGGGGGATATCGCCAACCCGATGGTTGTTTCGCAGAAACATGAAAATGGGACGGTTTCGACGATTACGGGGAGTTCGCTTTTGTATTCGCGGCTGGACCAGATCGCGGTGATCGAGGGGCAGGGGAAGGCGCATCTTCCCGATCCGAGCGATGTGAATAGCTCGATCGACGCCTCTTGGGATAAGAACTGTATTGTGCATTTGACGGGCGGGGATCAGAAATCGCCGGAAATTAAATCGGCGGAATTGGCGGGGAGCGTGACGGTGGATCATCCGCGATTTGATCTGACGGCGGACGATCTGGGACTGGTGTTCGATGCGCCGGAGGGAGATGAAACTTCGCGGCAACTGAAAAAAGTGCGGGCGACGGGGAACGCGGTGTGCGTGGTGCATGAGACGGATCAGAAAGCGCGCACGCTGGGCGGGCAGGAACTGCAATTGTTCACGGCGCGGGACCCGGATGGGCGGCTGTATCCGAAAACAATCCTGGCGGATGGGTCGGCGGAGGCGACGCAGGACCACGATAATTTGACGGCCGAGCATCTGGCGATTTCGCTGGCGCCCAAGCCGCCGCCGGAACATAAGGAGATGGGGGAGGACCAGACGGGCGAGGAAGGAGATGTGCAGCTGGAAGAGCTGGACGCGACGGATTCGGTGCATGTGCAGGGGGCGAATGATTCGTCGGCGATGGGTGATAGTTTGAAAATCGTGATGGTTAATGCGCATCCGCAGATCACGCTGGTGGGAAAGCCGGCCTATGCGAAGGAGAAGGATTCCGTCCTGACGGCGGGGGTGATACGTCTTTCGGCGGAGGATCAGATTTCCAAAGTGGTGGGGCCTGGGGAGCTGGAGACGGCGGTGGGCGAGTCGGCTCCCGGGGCGGCGGCGGCGGATGCGGGGGCGGCGGACGCGACGCCGGCGAAACCGCGGCCGATGAAGATTACCTGGACGCAAAGCGCGACGCTGGATGGGAGCGCGAATCAGATCGATGTGCTGGGGGATGTGAATGCGCAGTCGGTTTCGGCGGATGGGCTCACGGTGGATTCGGCGCATAGCAGTGAACTGGTGGCGGCGCTGGCGCCGACGGCGGCGGCGAAGACGATGGTGCGCGGGGCGCAGAGCGATTTTAGTTTTATGCAGGACAAGCAACTGCAGTCGGTTTCGCTGCGGACCAAGGCGTCGGTGAAATCGACGTTGACGGATGCGTCGGGGAAACTGGTCCGGCAATATTACATCCGGAGCAATCGAATCGATTACGACATGGTGGCGCGGCGGATGAGCGTGCCGATGCCGGGGCAGATGCTGGTGGAAGATTTGCGGCCGGCGGCGACGGCGGAGGAGGGTCAGAGTTCGCCGGGGGGGCGTGGGTATACGGCGTTTCAATGGGGGGAGGAGATGGTGTATGACGAGAAGGCGCGGCTGGCGGATTTGCAGGGGGATGTGACGATTCGGCACTGGGACGCGGGGGAGAAGCCGAAGGCGATGTCGCTGCGGGCGGATACGGTTCAGGCGGAATTTCAGCCGATCGATCAGTCGGATGATGCGGAGGTCGCGCAGGAGAATCCGCCGCTGGAGATCAGTCATATGACGGCGGAGCATCACGTGGAAGTGGACACGACGTCGGGGCCGCTGCGGTGCGGAATCGCGGACTATGATCCGGTGAAGCAGATCCTGGTTTGCCGGGCGGGGGACGAGGGGGCGGTGACCATCGTGGATGGGTCGGGGAATGCGCAGGCTTCGTTTAAGGAAGTGCGGCTGAATCTGCAGAATAACACGATGGAGCAGAGGTAATTTTTTTTGGGTTGGGAGCGAGATGAAACGACCATTTTTGGAAGAGAAGTTTGCCGCGGCGCTGGATTATGCGGCGTATTTGAAGACAGGGACGGATCAACAGCGGGAGCGATGGAAGAAAGTTTACGACGCCGGGAATCTGACGGAGGCCCAGAAGGCCCTGCTGGGCGGATTCGTGCGGGAGATGAATCTGCTGGTCGTCAGCGGCATCTGGTGCGGGGACTGCGTGCAGCAATGCCCGCTGATGGCGCGCATCGCGGAGGGTAATCCGGAGAAGATCCGGCTGCGATTTGTCGACCGCGATCTGCATGCGGACCTTTCGGAGCAGGTGCAGCTCAACGGGGGCGGGCGGGTGCCGGTGATGATTTCAATGGCGGAGGATTTTGAGTTTTGCGGACTGGCGGGGGACCGGTCGTTGAACCGGTACCGGGCGATGGCGAAGCGACACCTGGGCGCGGCGTGCCCGACGGGGATCGTGGCGCCGGATCAGAACGAACTGGCGGCCACATTGTGCGATTGGCTGGGGGAAATTGAGCGGATTCAGTTGATGCTGCGGCTGAGTACGCGTTTGCGGGAATTGCATGGGGATTGAGGATTCTGATTAAAAGAACTGGCACGGAGGACACGGAGAACACAGAGGACACAGAGGAATTCTTTTATTAGAAATGCAATTGCTTTGTGCTCTGTGCGTCCTCTCTGTGTGCTCTGTGGTTGATTCGGTTTTTTGCTTTGGGTTTGACATTCGTCGCTGGGCATTCATCATTCGACATTGAATATGCTGATTTTGCTTGCCGGTGGGGGTACCGGCGGACATCTTTATCCTGGGATCGCGGTGGCGGAGGCGCTGTGCGCGGTGTTGCCGGGGGTGGAGATGGGATTTCTTTGCACGACACGGGAAATCGATCGGGTGATTTTGGAGCCGACGGGATTTGAGTTTGTGACGCAGCCGATTGTGCCGCCGCAT
>Ga0181531_10002552_pt1 | contig 11352 bp, 8 predicted proteins | sample PEATcosm2014_Bin_38_FD_119743 | JGI IMG/M metagenome (GOLD analysis project Ga0181531, IMG submission 119743) | Peatland microbial communities from MTU Mesocosm Facility, Houghton, MI, USA - PEATcosm2014_Bin11_10_metaG | ecosystem: Environmental > Terrestrial > Soil > Wetlands > Peat | place... | reverse complement strand
CGACCACCACGCCGAGTGCGACCACCAGGCCGCCCAGGCTCATGGTGTTGAGCGTGATGCCGAAGCTGGTAAGGATCCAGATCGTGGCCAGCAGCGAGAGTGGGATGGAGCTGAAGGACACCAGCGCGCCGCGCCAGTCGCGCAGCGCGAACAGCAGCAGAGTCACCACCAGCACCGCGCCGATCAGCAGCGAATTGCGCAGCTTGGCGATCGCACTCTCGATGAAGCTCGCGGGCCGCAACAGCGCCGGGTGGTAATGCACGCCGTGCTGCTCGAGTGTGGGGGCGAGTGCATCGAGGCGTTGTTCGAGTGCGTGCGTGACCTCGAGTGTATTGGCGCCAAACTGCGTGGAGGTTTCTATGAGGATACCGGGACGGCCGCCGATCATGGCATCGCCGAAGCGCGGCTCGCTGCCATCCCTGATGGTGGCCACATCGCCCAGTCTTAGGGGCAATCCCTTGGGCCGCGCAATGATGGCCTGGGACAGATCGGCAGCGGAGGCGCCCGCGGCCTGCGCCTGCAGCACGATGCGCTGGCTGGGAGTCTCGACGTAGCCGCCGCCGATCAGTTCGGTGCCGCGCCTGGCCGCCGTATACACATCCTCGAGCGTGAGGCCTGCGGCGGAGAGCTTGAAGGGATCGATGAGCACCTGCCGCTCGCGCGATTCGCCGCCGAAAATCTGCGACTGCGCCACGCCCGGCACCGCCAGAATTTGAGGCTGCAGGGTCCATCGCACCAGATCCCGCAGCTCGATCGGTGATAACCGGTCGCTGGTGTAGCCGAAGTGCACCAGGTACTCCATCGAGGAACTCAGCGGCGAGAGCAGCGGTGGCCCGGTGCCGGTCGGCAGCAGGCCGCTGGATTCGGCCAGGCGTTCGGTGACGAGCTGGCGTTGGCGGAACGGATCGCCGCCGCGCGTGAACACGACCTGGATTGCCGACAGTCCCTGGCTCGAGGTGGAGCGCACCGCTTCCACATCGGCGGTGCCGGCCAGCAGTCCCTCGAGCGGACGCGTGACCAGCGCCTCGACCTGGGTGGCATCCAGTCCCGGCGCTTCGGCCTGGACCAGCACGTGCGGCGGTGCGAAGTCGGGAAAGACGTCGAACTGCGCGTTGACCAGCGCCGCCGCGCCCAGCAGCGCGACCAGGATCGACAGTGCAGTGATGATGCGCGGATGCGCCAGCGAGGTGCGGACGATGAAAGCCAGCATGGGCTAGTCGTGGTCCTCTTCCTCGGCCGAGAAAGTGCCCAGTCCCTGCAGCGACCAGAGCACGCCCGCGCCGTTGGCCACGATGAAGTCATCATCATCGACGCCCTGCACCAGCCAGGCATCACCGGAAGCCTGCAGCAGCTTCACCGGGACCGGTGTGAACTGCTGCTTGCCGTCCTTGCTCGCGGTGCTGCTGCCGATGCGCCGATACACATAGGCGCCCTGATCGCCATAGAGCAATGCCGCGTTCGGGACCAGCACGCCCTTGTCCGCGCTGCCCTGCAGCGACACCAGCACGCGCGCACCCGCGCCGATGCCGCCGGGCGCATGATCGATCTGTAACAGCAGGCCGACGCTCTGCGAATCGGTGGCGCTGCGCTGGAGCGTGCCGAGCACGCGTGCGGCCACCGGCGTGCCATCGATGCTGACCATCGCGGTCTGCGGCACCGTTCCCAATCGCAGTCGACCCGGAAGATCGGCGCGCAGCAGAATGCTGCGTCCGCTGCTCACCGCCTCGATCAGTGCGGCGCGTTGCGCATCGGAGAGCCTGGCGATCGGTCCCCATTGCAACGCGAAGGCGGAGCTTGCCATCTGCGCCTGTGCGCTCGCCTCGATCTGCGCGGCCTGGGCACTCTCGACTGCCCGCAGCGAGGCCTCGGCGCCGGCGTTGTAGAGCGAGGAGAGCCGCTGTTCTTCGGCGTTGGCAGTGCGCGCCGCCGCGCGCGTGCTCGCCAGCCTTCCGGCATCGCCGATCAGCGAGGCCGCATCGAGTACTTCGCCATAGCCGTCGATGCGTGCCGCGGCGCTGGCCTTGAGCGGATGGACGAGAGTGATGCCCACCGCCGAGCTCTGTGCCGCAGTGAGTTCCGGCTGCGCCGTGTTGACGGGCGCGCCCGCGGGCTTGTCATCATCGTCATCCTGGGGATTGGCCGGCCCGCAGAGCAGCGCGCCTATCAGCAGGGCGAGCAGGGGCAGAGGCGCCCGTCGCAGCATCGTGTCCGTCATGGTGTTCACTCCGCGCGCCAGCTCATGGGCAGGTCACACTCAGGTCCATCGAGCGGCCGGCGGTAGGCGCTCTCGAGTTCTGCAAACGCTTCCTGCGCCTCGTAGGCCGCATCGAGGCTCAGCAGCCGGGCTTCGGTGGCAGCGGCGGCCGCAGTCAATGCACTGGAGCGATCGGACGCGCCGGCCCGCAGCGCGCGCTGTTGCAGTTCGCTCTGCTGTTGCGCCGTGACGGCAGCAGAAGCCGCGTTCTGCCAGGCGATGCGCGCGTGCGGCCAGGCACGCTCGGCGCGCTCCATCTGCTCGAAGAGATCGGCCTGCACGGCTTCCAGGTGTTTGCCCGCCAGCTCGCGCCGCGCCACTGCTTCGCCGATCGCTCCCTGGTTGCGATTGAACAACGGCAGTTCGGTGCTCAGTCCAATCTCGTTATCGTGCAGGGTTTCATTGAGCTGGTTCTCGCGCACGCCGCCCTTGTCCCAGGCATAGCCCGGCGTCAGGTGAAATTCGGGCCAGCGGCGCGCGACTTCCGCGCGCACCGCGGTGTCGGCGATGTCGTACTCATGCAGCGTGCGAATCAGATCGGGCCTGCCGATCAGTGCTTCGGCGCGCCGCTCGTCCGAGAGTGAGGGCGAGAGCGCATCGATGTCGGCCCATCCGTTCCAGGTCAGCGGCACCTGCTCGAGCGCGGCCGCCGGCACACCGACTGCTGCGGCCAGGCGCGAGCGCGCATCGATGCCCCGTGCGCGCGCGCGTTCCAGCCGCTGCTGCGCGGCGGCGAGCTCCAGCGTTGCGGCCGGCACTTCGCTGAAACTGATCTCGCCGACTCGTGCGCGGGCTTGGGCCGAGGACAATTGGCCCTGCCGGTTATCCAGCAGCTGCTGCAGCAGCTCGACCTGTTCGTTGGCATACACCGCATCGAGCAGTGCCTGGTGCACCTGTGCGCGCACCGTCCAGATCGAGTCGGCCAGGTCGGACTGCGCGGCCTGGGTCTGCAGCGCCGCCGTGGCCTTGGCGCGGGCGCGATCCCCGGGTCGCTGCAGCAGGAAATCGAGCGACAGGCCATACAGCCAGCCCACGCCTCCCGCGGCGGCGGCGATGTATTCGCCGAACAGATTGAGGGTCGGGTTGGGGCGCTGGGCGGCGGTGCGCTCAGCGGCGGCAACCGCCATCGCCCTGGCGCGCGCCTCGGCGAGGTCGGGATTGAGAATCAGGGCCGCGTTGAGCCATTGGGCGCGATCCCAGCCGGACGCGGCGGGGACCTCCCCGGGATACAGGTTATCGAGCCGCCGCGCTTCGAAGCTGTGGGCGGTCGCGGCCAGATCGGGCCGCGGTTTGGGGGGCACCGACACGCAGCCCAGCGGCAGCGCGGCGCACAGCGCAATCACGCTCCAGCGGCGCCGGAGGTCGCTTTGGATCGGCGGTGCACTGGCGGCTACGCGGCCCGGCATGTCTCCCCCATGTCATTGTCCCAGTCGTTATCGGGAAGCCATCCCTTGCTCTGTCACGAATGCTGCAGGGTGGCGCGCCGTCTGGCAATGGGTCGCGCGCGACACACCCCTGCGGCCAAGGCCTCCGGCGGCGGGTACACTGCCTTCATGGCATACGAATTCACCCCATGAAAGCCCTGGTGCTGGGTGCGGGCGCCGGGGGCGGGTTCCCGCAGTGGAACTCCAACGCGGCGGCCTGTAACCGGGCGCGTGCCGGGGATCCGGCCGCGCCGGCCCGCACCCAGGCTTCATTGGCCGTCAGCGCCGACGGGCAGCACTGGTTTTTATTCAACGCCTCGCCCGACCTGCGGCAGCAGATCGAGGCCACGCCGGAGCTGCGCCCGCGCGGGGGCCTGCGATCCACGCCGATTGCAGGCGTGGTGCTGACGGGCGGGGATGTGGATGCGATCGCAGGTTTGCTGACGCTGCGCGAGCGGCAGCCGCTGACCGTGTACGCCACCGCTAAGGTGCAGGCCATTCTCAAGGCCAATCCGATCTTCGAAGTGCTCGCGCACGATGTGGTGGCGCGCCGCACGCTGACCCTGGACCGGCCCTCGGAACTGGCGCTCGCGGACGGCTCGCCCAGCGGGCTCACGGTCGAGCTGTTCGCGGTGCCCGGAAAGGTGCCGCTGTATCTCGAGGAGCGCGAGGGCACCCCTCCGATCGTATTGGGCGAGGATACCGTCGGCGTGGCCATCACCGATGCAGACTCGCGACTCTTCTATATACCGGGCTGCGCCGCGATGATCGAGGCGGTGTCCAGCCGCCTGCTGGGCGCCGAGCTGGTGCTGTTCGACGGCACGCTGTGGCGCGACGATGAGATGATCCGCCTGGGGCTAAGCAACAAAAGCGGACGGCGCATGGGGCACATGAGCCTGACGGGACCCGAGGGCACGATGGCTGCATTCGCGCATTTGAAGGTCAAGCGCAAGATCCTCGTGCACATCAACAATTCCAATCCCGTGCTGCTGGCGGACTCCAGCGAACGCGCCGAGTTGGAAGCCGCGGGGTGGGAAGTGGCACACGACGGTATGAGGCTATCGCTATGAGTTCCGAATCAACCACGACGGCAACGAACACGCTGCGCACAGCCGAACAACTCGAGGCTGAGCTGCGGCACATCGGTGCCACGCGTTATCACAGCCTGCATCCCTTCCATCGGTTGTTGCACGGAGGCCAGCTCAATCGCGGCCAGGTGCAGGCCTGGGCGCTCAATCGCTACTACTACCAAAGCCGCATCCCGGCCAAGGATGCGACGCTGATGGCGCGGCTGCCGACGGCCGAACTGCGCCGCGCCTGGCGTTGCCGCATCGAGGATCACGATGGCACCGGACCGGGCACGGGCGGCATCGAGCGCTGGTTGAAACTCGCCACCGGCGTCGGCCTCGGCCGCGAATACGTGGAGTCGACCCAGGGACTGCTGCCGGGCACGCGATTTGCGGTCGACGCCTATGTGAATTTCGTGCGCGATCGGAGCCTGCTCGAGGCCATCGCCTCATCGCTGACGGAGCTGTTTTCCCCGAGCATCATTTCCGAGCGCGTCTCGGGGATGCTGCGCAACTACAGCTTCATCACTCCCGAAACGCTGGCCTACTTTACGCCGCGGCTGACGCAGGCTCCGCGCGACAGTGATTTTGCGCTCGCCTACGTCAAGGACAACGCGCGCACGCCCGAGCAGCAGGAAGCCGCGCTGGCAGCATTGCGCTTCAAGTGCGATGTCCTGTGGTCGCAGCTGGATGCGCTGCACTTCGCCTATGTGGCGCCTGGATACATTCCACCGGGCGCCTTCGATCCCGGGCCGCAGGAGCGTATCGAAAGACGCGCTTAGGGCTCCTGAATTCGCGGCTCGGGAAGAAATCCCGGGCATGAGGGGATTGAAACCGTGGTTGCGGGGATTCCCTCCCGTGACACTGCGCCTCTCAAAAAAGAACAGGCAGTGTCATGGATCGGCGGATTGTTGGCCTTCGGGTGGCTGCTGCTATCAATTTCTCACTTCTCGCTGCTGGGACGCCGGCGGCCGAGCAACTGTTGTCTGATAGCAACAACCTGGAACTGCAGACCGTGGTGGTGCAGGCGACGGCCATTTCCAGTGTCGGCATCGATGCCGACAAGATTCCAGGCAATGTACAGACGCTCTCGACCGCCGATCTGTCTCGCGAGGGAACCGCGAGTCTGACGAACGCACTCGATTCGAGGCTCGGCAGCGTCAGCATCAACGACACGCTGGACGATCCATTCCAACCCGACATCCTTTATCGCGGATTCGAAGCCTCACCCGTGCTGGGCACTCCCCAGGGACTTGCGGTCTACCAGAACGGTGTGCGAATCAATGAGGCGTTCGGCGACACCGTCAATTGGGACCTGCTTCCGGCCGTGGCGGTGAGGAGTGTCGAGCTGATCAGCTCGAGCCCCGTGTACGGTCTGAACGCTCTTGGCGGCGGCGTATCGATCCAAATGAAAGACGGATTCAGTTATCAGGGCGCCGAAGTCGAGGTGTCCGGCGGCTCATTCGGTAATCACCAGGCTGCCATGGAGTTCGGGGCGAACTCCGACGGCCTCGGAGTTTACGTGGCCGGCAATGCGCTGCAGAACACTGGCTGGCGGCCGTACTCAGACGACTCCCAACGACAGATCTACGCCGTGATCGGCGCGCAGAGCGATCGCGCCTCAATCGATCTGAGCTACACGCGCAGTTCCAATCAGATGGATGGACAGGGCGCCTCGCCGGTGCAGGAGCAGGCTGTGAATCGCTCGCTGGTGTTCACAGGTCCGCAGACCAATATCAACCGGCTCAATTTTCTGACTCTCAATGGGTCGATCAAACCCACCGATACCTGGTCGCTTCAAGCGCTGGCGTATTACCGCCAGTATCAGCAAGTGGTCTCGAATGGCAACACTACTGACTACACCTCATGCACGGATCCGGCCGAGGCCGGCGAGCTGTGTCAATCCGATGGTCTGACGCCGGTTACGAATTCCAGAGGTGCGGTGCTGCCTGATATCTCCGACGGCGGCAATGTGCCGATCGGCGAAAACGACTTCGAGACAATCAATGCCTACGGCCGCGGCGTCGCTTTGCAAAGTGCGAGCACCACTTCCATCGCGGGGCATGCCAATGTGTTCATCGCAGGCGCGACGCTCGACTATGCGCAACTGAATTTCTTCTCGGGAGCGCAGATAGGCACCATCAACCCACAGCTGTTCGTGAGTCCTTCCGACCTGATCGTCGACACGCCGGAGTCTTCGCCTTTCGGCGGCAGTCCCACGGTGCTCAAGGGTATCAATCGTAATCTCGGCGCGTATCTGACCGACACATTCGATGTCACGCAGGCCCTCTCGGTGACCGCGAGCGCGCGCTGGAACAGCGCCACGATAGGCATCACGGACCTGCACGGCACGCAGCTCACGGGCAACAACCGATACGTGCACATCAATCCGGCCCTCGGTGGCACCTACAATCTGACTCCGAGGATGACTGTCTACGCCGGGTTTTCGCAGAACACGCGTACGCCCACCGCCAGCGAAATCGAATGCTCTGATCCGCTGACTCCGTGCCTGCTGCCAACCAACCTGGGCGGTGATCCGCCGACTCTCAAACAGGTGGTTGCCCACACCTTCGAGATAGGGCTGCGCGGCAAGACGTCGTTGGCCGCAGCTGACGGGACGATAGCGTGGAATCTGAGCGCCTTTCGAACTAATCTCCAGGACGATATCTACGGTATCGCCACTTCGGTGAGCAGCGGTTTCTTCGCCAACATCGGCTCCACCCGACGTGAGGGTGTGGAAGCCGGCTTGAACTATGACGGCGCCAACTGGGCTGCCTATCTGAATTACAGCTATGTGCTGGCGACTTTCGAATCGACGCTGGAGACGCCGTCGTCGTCCAATCCGTTCCAGGATGCGAATGGCAACATCCTCATTACGCCGGGCGATCGCTTCCCGGGGATTCCGGAGAACCGAATCAAGGCTGGAATTGACTACAAGGCGCTGCCAAATTGGTTGCTCGGGGTATCAATACGATATGTGGGCGATTCTTACTATGTCGGTGATCAGTCGAACCAGAATCCGCCGTTGCCAAGCTACCAGGTCGTCGGTGTGCATACCTCTTATAAGCCGACGCGCTGGCTCGAAGTGTTTGCCCACATCGACAATTTGCTCAATAAGAAGTACGCGACCTATGGCGTATTCAGCGATCCGACGGGTATAGGGGCGCCGGGCGTTCCCGCGGATGGCGTGACCAATGGTCCGGGAGTCGACAATCGATTCACCAGCCCGGCATATCCTTTGGCGGCCTTCGGCGGCGTCCGCGTAAGGTTCTGAACACTACCATCGAGCTATCTTCTATTCCCAGCCGCCGCCGAGCGCGCGGTAGAGGCAAGCGAGGATAGAGCCCGGCGATTGCCACGCCGATTTCGGCGGTCGCCTGGTGCAGGATCGCTTCGGCGCGGCGGATGTCCGGGCGGCGGCGCGCCAGATCCGCCGGCTCATACGTGGGCAGGTGTGCCTGCGGATTTACCGGCACCGTATGATTTATTCAAAATAGCGCCCGAAGACTATCTGCTCGTTGCGCACGCTATGGGTGTCAAAGACACCGCCCTTGGTGCCTAAGAGCCGTTGCGCGATTGCTCAATAAGCGATAATGGGTTTCCGGAAATTGTACTGCTGCTCGACTGCTTCATTAAGCATGAAGTGAGCGACATCGGCACGCGAGATTTCAGAGGCGTTCTTTGGGATACCACCAGCTTGAACCCGGTAGGTCTTCGTAAGCGGCCCATCAGTGAGGCGGGAGGGGCGTAGGACAACCCAAGTGAGTGCACTCCTTGCCAGAGTTTCCTCCGAAAGCTTGAAGTCGGCATAAATATTCGCCAGAAAAAAGGGTCTTATGATTCGTCGATAGAGAAAGTTCTTGGCTCTTGCATACTCGGGATCTACGCCGGCGGAGGTGACCCAAAGTAACCTCGCGCCTTTCATGTTGATCATCGCGGAACATAGATTTATCGCTCCTTTCGAGAGGAGGTCGCTCTTCTGTCGGAATCGGCGAAAGTTCACCTTCGGCGCGACTGTGACAAGAATGGCATCGTGGCCGCGAACCAGAGTTTCTAAGGAGGCAGGCTCGAGAAGGTCGCCTTTGACAACCGTCAGATGTTCATGGGCGGATTGCAGCGAGGCGGGCGACCGGGCGAGGGCTGTAACGGTAAAACCTGCAGCCAGGGCCTGATGTACGAGATATTGGCCGAGACGGCCGCCGGCCCCGATAATAAGAATTCTCAATGAGTTACCGGAATGGCCAAGAGCCTTCGAATAAGAAATATCTGCAGCGTCCTAGCTTGCCTGTCTGAGTGGGGCAGCGAGGTGGCTTTCGCGCAAATCGTAATAGATCGGGTCGTAGGAGATTGCCAGGCTCGCCGCCTCGCGCATATGAACACCCGCATCCGGATTCTTCATCATCGCCTCGAGATCTTCTTTGCTTCGCCACTGGGCATAATTTGCAACATGGCGCCTATCGCGACTGAGATGGAGATTGGCCGAGATAAAGCCCGGCATGTGCCGCATACGCTCTTCGGTAGCCCGCGATAGAACCGCCAGCAGCTCATCGGCCTTGGCTGGATCGACGGTAAAGGTGTTGATCATCACGAGACACCCGGCGCTAGGATCCAATTTGACCATGACATTCTCCTTCGGTAATTGTCTCAGAGTTAGCTGACCGCGGGGTCTGTCAGCGCGGGTGCCCTGCTCAGTTCATTGTTCGACGCCAAGAGTTTGCGCAACATCCGCATAAAGTCCGGGCGCTCAGCTTCCGCAAGCGGCGCAAGCATCCGATTCTGAGCGCGCATTACGCAAGGCATTAGACGCTCAAGCAAGACTCGCCCCTTGTCCGTCAAGGTGATTAAGCGTACTCGGGCGTCAAGAGCCGAGAGGCTACGGCGCAACAGCCCGCGCGCTTCCAATCTATCGATTACGCCGGCAATGGTTGACGTATCAAAGCCAATTGAGCGCGCGAGACTTCGCTGATCCAGGTCTGCGCTCGTATTCACCATCATCATCGCCGCGCACTGCACCGGGGTGATTCCGTACGGCTCGGATTCCTCCAGGAATATGGCCACCGCAATCTGCTGCAGCCGCCGAATTTGATGACCGGGAAAGTCCTCGAGCTCTGTCGGCGTCTCGGGCAACCGGCGAACCGCTGGTAAAGGTGGTGCCAAGGGTCCGCCCGCTATAGAGAGATCACTGTGTACCGGCCTGGGAAAGTGTCGTACTATAGTTAGTGTACTCATGATTAGAGCTCGAATCAAATAGACAAATGAGCGCGATCATTTCAGAGGCTCCAGTCTTAGTCGCCGGCGGGGGAATCGGAGGGCTTGCGGCGGCATTAGGGCTCGCCCGCCGCGGATTCTCGGTCAAAGTATTGGAACAGGCCCAGGAGCTCGGCGAAATCGGCGCCGGAATTCAGCTGGGACCCAACGCTTTTGCCGCATTCGATGCCTTGGGGGTCGGACCGCGGGCTCGTGCGTGTGCCGTTTACGCTGATGAGTTGGTGATGCATGACGCGCTGGACGAGACCGTGGTGGGGCGCCTTGTCGTGGGTGAGGCCTTCCGCAAGCGGTTTGGAAATCCCTATGCCGTCATTCACCGAGTCGACATCCACCGTGCGCTGCTTGAGGGTGCGCAAGAGAACAGCCGTATCGAATTGTTGACTTCGAGGCGAGTCGAGCGGATCGAACAAGACATGGCAGGTGTAACCGTCGTGGACGCCACGGGCCATAGACACAGGGGATCGGCGCTTATCGGCGCGGACGGTGTCAAGTCAGCGGTCCGATCACAATACGTCAATGATCCCCACCGCGTATCCGGTCATGTGGTCTATCGCGCGGTAGTAAATCGAGCCGACTTTCCGAAAGATCTATTATGGAATGCAACCAGCGTTTGGGCCGGCCCTGATTGCCACCTAGTCCATTACCCTCTTCGAGCGGGCCAACAGTACAACCTCGTCGTGACATTTCACAGCCGGCAGAAAGAAGAATGGGGTGTGACAGAGGGCACGCCGGAAGAGGTGCAATCCTATTTCAAAGAGGTCTGTCCACGAGCTAGACAGCTGATCTATTTACCGAAGTCCTGGAAACGCTGGGCGACTGCCGATCGAGACCCTATCGGGAACTGGATTTTCGGGCGTGTTGCGTTGCTAGGCGATGCGGCGCATCCGAGCCTTCAATACCTCGCACAAGGTGCTGCACAGGCGCTCGAGGATGCGGTTACGTTGAGCGAAGCGTTGCGCGTCAGCGATAACGACCTGGCGAAAGGCTTCGAGCTATATCAGCGCTCTCGGATCGCACGCACCGCGCGGATGGTCCTTTCAGCGCGAGAATTCGGCCGCATTCTTCACGCGAAGGGTGTTGAACGTTTGGTACGTAATGATCTCTGGAAGGGACGTAACGCTGAACGCTACTACGATGCGCTAGAGTGGATTTATGCCTGGAACGTCAATGAGTGTCTAGTGGGGGCGCGCAATGCATGATTTAGGCCGTCTCGAAGATCTGCCTTCTGAGTATGTATCGGCTTTGACGCGACAGAACCTGGTGCCGCTGTGGCCGACGTTGCTGGCGCTATTGCCGCCTGATAAGCCCCGTCCCCAAACGAGGACAACGGTTTGGTCCT
>Ga0181531_10002551_pt1 | contig 11353 bp, 11 predicted proteins | sample PEATcosm2014_Bin_38_FD_119743 | JGI IMG/M metagenome (GOLD analysis project Ga0181531, IMG submission 119743) | Peatland microbial communities from MTU Mesocosm Facility, Houghton, MI, USA - PEATcosm2014_Bin11_10_metaG | ecosystem: Environmental > Terrestrial > Soil > Wetlands > Peat | place... | reverse complement strand
TATTGCCCCGGGAGGCCCTGATGGCGACAAAGACACTGGAGCGCTTGAGCTCCTCGGACGACCATGTCGACCTCAGCCACGACGACGTCGAGAAGCACCTCACCCCGCAGTTTCATGACGACTACGACGAGGCGGTCCTCTCCTTCCGCCAGTCAGTGATGAAAATGGTGTCCTCGGAGACCAATCAGCGCTGGCGCGAGCAGCAAGGACTGCAGCCCGATCCGACGGTAAGCATGGCGGGCGACCGTCACCACGCCGCCAGCGGGAGACCCGGCCACACTGACCCCCACGAGCGCCTCTTGGACATGGATACCGACGGGGTGTCCGCGTCGGTCACCTACTGCGAGGTCAGCGCCTTCCGCTATCTCTACATGGTCAAGAACGGTTGGAAGGAAGCCACCAGGGCGTTCAACGACACCCTGGCGGACTTTGCGTCCGTCGATCCGAAGCGCCTGATCGTCTCGTACCAGATCCCGATTCACGACATAGAAGCCGCCGTCGACGAAGTGCGGCGTGCGGCGGCGCAGGGGTGCAAGTCGCTGCAGCTCCCGGTGTTTCCCGCTGAACTGGGGCTGCCGGACTACTGGGACCGTCGCTATGACCCGCTCTGGTCGGCCATCTCGGATACCGGCCTCCCGATCTGTTGCCACATCGGCATGAACAGTGCGTTGGAGGACCTGGCCCAGCGGGACCCGACGCCCCAGAAGGGCGTCTTCGTTCCTCTGGTGGCGCTGTCCGCGGCGGAGGCCTTCGGCATGTGGGTCATGGGCGGGGTTTTCGAGCGGTTTCCCCTTCTCAAGGTGGTCTTCGTCGAGCCGGGACTCGGCTGGGTCTCCTGGTGGCTCTACATCGTCGACGATCTGGTGGCGCGCCAGGGGTACGAGTTCCCCGCCATCACAAAGCCTCCGAGCCACTACTTCCGGCAGAACGTCTTCCTGACGTTCATCGACGAGCCCGATGCGGTGCGGCACGCCCATGACCGGCTCGGCATCGAGAACATCATGTGGTCGTCCGACTACCCCCATCCGGTGTCGAGTTGGCCACGGTCGCACGAGCTCGTCGACGCCATGTTCGAGGGCGTGGACGCGGACGAGCGCGAACTTATTGTGAGCGGGAACGCCGCCCGCGTGTGGGGGCTCTGAGGGGATCCTGCGCCACGAAGGCCTGGGGATGGATGCCGATGCGGTGATCGCGGCCTTGGGTCTGGTGCCCCACCCCGAAGGGGGTCTGTACCGCCAGACCTGGGCGGATGCGGCGGGTACCGCCATCTACTTCCTGCTGCGGGAGGGCGCGGGGTCCGAGTGGCATCGCGTGCACGGCCGCGCCGAGATCTGGCACTTCTACGCGGGCGCCTCGGTCGAGCTCACCATCAGCGAACGGAGCCCCGGCGACCCCGCAGCCCGGGCGACGACGCTCGGCATCGACCTGGACGCCGCCGAAAGGCCGCAGGCCATCGTCCCCGCCGGCTGGTGGCAACGTGCCCGCACCCTGGGGGAATGGTCCCTCGTCGGGTGCACGGTCGCGCCACCATTTTCTTTCGACGCGTTCGAAATGGCACCACGTTCATGACACGCCGCGCCCGGGCATCGCAGTCAGTACACCCGGCGCAGACGTCCCCACGAGGCGTAGAGTTCGTCCCCTCGGCGCAAAAGGAGGCCCCGTGCTCGAAGTTGACCCGGAAATCGCGGCACTCGTTTCCACCATTCCCATCGGCACCATCGACGCCGACGTCCTGGAGGCGATGCGCGAGGGGATGGGGGCCCTCCCCGTCGAGCTCTCCGACAAGGTCGAGCGGAAGGACTATGTCGTCACGGGCGATCCCGACGTCATCATCCGGGTCCACCGGCCGGTAGGGGTGAACGGGCCCCTGCCCTGCTTCTACGCGATCCACGGGGGCGGCTACGTGCTCGGCAGCTATGCCATGGACGACGCCCGGTTCGATGCGTGGTGTCCCGAGTTCGGTTGCGTCGGGGTGTCGGTCGAGTACCGGCTCGCTCCCGAGACCCCCTACCCGGGGCCGCTCGAGGACTGCTACCGCGGGCTCAAATGGGTCTATGACCACCACGACGAGATCGGCGTGGACCCCGGTCATATCGGCATCGGCGGCGTGAGCGCCGGGGGCGGCCTGGCGGCCGGCCTGGCCTTGCTGGCCCGGGACCGGGGCGAAATCCCCTTGCGCTTTCAGCTCCTCGACTGTCCCATGCTCGACGATCGCCAGATCACGCCGTCCAGTCAGCTCGACGGCCTCCACGTCTGGAACCGCCACTCCAACACTTTCGGCTGGCGTTCCTACCTCGGCGATCTCTACGGCACGGCGGACGTACCGCCCTACGCCGCCGCGGCGCGAGCCACGGACCTCACCGGACTGCCCCCGGCGTACATCTGTGTGGGCGGGGTCGACGGATTTCGCGACGAGGACATCCTCTACGCCACCCGCCTCAACCAGGCCGGGGTGGCGGCGGACCTTCACGTGTATTCCGGCGCCCCCCATGGGGTGATGATGTTCACCGACTCGCCCGTGGCCAAGCGCTATGCGCAGGGGACCGCCGCCTGGGTCGGCGAACAGCTGCGGCGGAGCTGAAGAACGACCCGGAACTGCGCCCCGCCCCCCTGGCCCCACCCCACCTCGACGGCGCCACCGCCACCGTAGGCCTCGACAAATGCCGGCCACCATGGCCAGCCCTAGTTCGACGCCCCCGGTGTGGTGCGAGCGCGAGAGGCGGCTCATGGCCCGGAACGTGCGCTAACTCGTCACGCCGTCCGGCTCACGCAAGACGTAGCCGACGAGGCGGACGGTGTGGATGAGCGGGGCGCCATGCTTCTCCAGCTTCCGACGCAAGTAGCTGACGTAGGTCTCGACCACGTTCGCCTCCCCGCCGAAGTCGTAGTGCCAGACGTAGTCCAGTATCTGAGACTTCGACAACACATGTCGAGGATTGAGCATGAAGTACCGCAACAGGGTGAACTCGGTCGCCGTGAACTTGACGTCGATGCCGCCCCGCCGGACTTCGTGCGCCGCCTCGTCGAGCTCGAGGTCGGCGAAACGGAGCACGCCATCATCGTGCGAGTTGAGTCCCGCTCGACGCAGGATGGTCTTCACCCGGGCGATCACTTCGGCCAGCGCGAACGGTTTGGTCACATAATCGTCGCCGCCGATCGTCAATCCCGCCAGCTTGTCCGCCAGCGTGTCCCGCGCGGTGACGAACAGGATCGGGACGTTGACGCCGTCCGCGCGCAGCCGGCGGGTGACCTCGAGTCCGTCCAGTCCAGGCAGCATCACGTCGAGGACCACCAGGTCTGGTGGGTTCTCCTGCGCCGACGTGAGAGCGTCCCTCCCCGTGGCGGCCACAGCAACGTCGAAACCCTCGTAGCGCAGGGATGTGGCCACGGCGTCGACGATCGACGGTTCGTCATCGACGACGAGCACCCTGGGAGCGGTGTCATTGGTCACGCTACTCACCTCCTTTGCTCCCACCATCACTCCTCCGAATCCTCTTGCGGTGTGAGCCGGCTGAAAATGCTCTGTGAAACGACGTCTGGCCTCCGCTCACAGCCGGAGCCAAGCGGGCTATCGGGTGGGGGGTAGGGGGTGATGGTTTCATCACATCGTCCAACAAATGGGAGGAAGTGATGAAAGACACCGACGAACCGAATTCGCCCCAGTCGCGCGACCGGGCCCGGCGGCGCCTGCGTCGGATCACGCAGTCGGCGGTGGTGGCGGCGACGGCATCCACGGCCGTCATCGGCCTTTTAGTCGCCGCCGAGCATCCGGGAGCGCACAGCGCCGAGTCGGCAACCTCGGCAACGGGCTCCTCGTCTGCCACCGCGACGACCACGGCGCCCACGACCTCGTCGCCGTCCACGAAGACCAGCACGACCACCAAGACGACCGGCACGACCACAACCACGACGGCTCCGACCACGACCACGAAGTCGGCCACCGTGACCTCGGGAGGTACCTGACATGACGCAGACGCTCGATCAGCGGACCTCGTCCGATCCCTTGACCGTACGCAGTTTCCCCGCCATTGGTACGACGGCCACCGTCGTCGTACAGGAGCCGAGCAAAGCCGATGCGGCCGAGAGGATGCTGCGGGCGGAAGTCGAATCGATCGACCTCGCCTGCAGCCGATTCCGCCCCGATTCGGAGTTGGAGATGGTGCACGCCCATGCGGGAGCGGCTGTGCGGGTGAGTTCGTTGCTCTTCGGAGCACTCGCCACCTCCTATGAAGTGGCTGAACGCACGCATGGCGCGGTGGATCCGACGGTGGGCAACGCCATCGCGGCGCTCGGCTATGACGCGGATCTCCGCCAGGTGCAGGCGCGCCCTACGAGTCCCCCGGCAGCACCGCGCCCCGTCGCCGGGTTCACCCATCTGCATCTCAATGCGGCCCGCCGGACGGTCCGCATCCCGCGCGGGGTTCGGTTGGACCTCGGTTCCTCGGCCAAGGCGTTCGCCGCCGACCGCGCCGCCGACCGGATCTGCCATGAGCTGGGGTCCGGGGTCCTGGTGAGCCTCGGTGGGGATATCGCGGTCGCCGGGACTCCACCCCTGGGCGGCTGGGCGGTCGGCATTGCCGTCGACTCCTCAACTCCGGTCGAAAGCGTGACGCAGGTCGTGGCCATTCATCGCGGAGGACTGGCCAGCTCGAGTACGGCAGTGCGCACGTGGAACTCCGGCGCCCGCCGCGTCCACCACATCATTGACCCCACCAGTGGTGACTGCGTCGTACCGTACTGGACCCTGGTATCGGCGACCGGTGAGAGCTGCGTGGCGGCCAATGCGGTCTCCACGGCAGCCATAGTCTGGGGCGAGGGTGCGCTGCGACAACTCGAGCCGTTCGATCAGGCGGTCCGCATGGTCCGCCACGACGGTCGGATTTTCTCGCTCAACGGATGGCCCGCCGAGCCCGCAGCAAGCTGCGTGGACGCGGGGTAACGGCGGGTCCACGGCGATCCTTTTGACAGCGCCACGAATTGGGCTAAGTATTCGGGCGGCCGACCCCCAGGAGTATCATTCCCAATGCCCCAAGTTCCTGCGACCCTCGACGAAGTGCTCAGTCCCGAGTGGCTCACGGCCGCACTCTCGGCGCGCTTTCCCGGCCTTGAGGTGACCCGCGTCACTCCGGGTCCCGTGGTCAGCCGTCTGTCCACGAACGCCCGCTTCACCATCGAATGCGCCGGTGGGCTCCCCGACGGACTGGCGCCGGCACTGTGCGCCAAGGGGTACTTCACCGACAAGGGACGACCGGTCTCGTTCCTCGGGGTCCGCGAGGTCCATTTCTACCGGGATCTCGCCGATCTGACCGGTGTCCGCACCCTGCGCAGCGTGTATGCCGACGAGGACTCCGACACGCGCCACAACGTCGTGATCACCGAGGACGTCATCGCCTCGGGTGGCGTCTTCCTGGACGCGCTGAGTCCCTATACGCCCGACCAGACGGCGGAGAGCCTCACGCAATACGCCAAGCTGCACGGGGCCACGTGGGGCAAGTCCCGATGGGCGAATGCCGCCTGGCTCGACTGGCCGAATGCGGCCAACCGGGGTTTCCGTGGTGTCGATGACATACGGGTCAATTTCGATGGCCCCATCGGTGCGGGCGTCCCGGCGGAGGTGAACGATCCCCAACGTCTCATCGACGCCTTTGAGGCCGTGATGGCACCGGGCGACTCCGGGGTCTGGGCGGTACTCCATGGCGACGCCCACGTCGGCAACGTCTTCTTGGACTCCGAGTCCCAACCGTCTCTGCTCGACTGGCAATGTGTGCGCCGCGGCCACTGGGCCATCGACATCGGCTACCACATCGCGTCCGCACTCGAGACGGCGGATCGCGAGAAGAACGAGCGCGACCTGCTTCTGCACTACCTCGATCAACTGCGGGCCAACGGCGTCGACGCTCCGGGATGGGACGAGGCCTGGAACGAGTATCGCAAGGGGATCGTGTTCGGCTTCTACATGTGGGCCGTCACTCTCCTCGTGGATCCCAAGATCACGACCACGTTGCTCCAACGCCTGGGCGCGGCGGCCGCCCTGCACGATTCCTTCGGTGCGGTCGGCGTCTGAAAGCTCTCGCCGCGGCCGATCCCGCCCGTCGGTTGACGCCCGCGGCACGGTCCGACAAGCTGCCCGGGATGGAGGTCGTCGTACTGTCCGACAGCCATCTCACCAGGGGGATCGACGGTGTCGACGCCCGGGTGCTCGAAGCCATGGCACGGGCCGACGTCGTCCTCCACGCCGGTGACATCACGTCCCGCCAGGCGCTCGCCGAGCTGGAGGTCCTGGCCGAGACCTACGCCGTGCTCGGCAACAACGACCGTGACCTCCAAGGGCTCCTACCTGAAAGTCGGCTTCTCGAGCTCGGCGGGGTGCAGATCGCCATGGTCCACGACAGCGGACCCCGTCAAGGCCGAGCGCGCCGGGTGCATAGTCGGTTTCCCGACGCCGATCTGGTCGTCTTCGGGCACAGTCACGTCCCGGTGGACGAGGTGGGAGAGGACGAGCAACTCCTCTTCAATCCCGGATCACCGACGCAGCGCCGTTCCCAGCCGCATCGGACGTTCGGGCGCCTCCGTCTCGGCGGGGGCCGGGTCCTGCGCCGACAGATCGAAATTCTGCTCTGACCTCGAGCGCCGATTCAGCGATTGAGCTTGCCCATGTCGACCCGCACTTGGCTGCCGGTCATGGTATGGGACTCATCCGAAGCAAGGAAGGCCACGACGTTCGACACGTCTTCGGGCTCCATCAACCCCGACGACGGAAGGCTGTTCATGAAGACGGGCCCGAGGGTCTCGGCCTTCGACGCGATGATGCCCTGGAGATCAGGTTCGGTCACCATGTCCGTATTCACCCCGGTCGGGTGGATGGTGTTGACCCGGATGTTGTACTCGGCGAGCTCGTTGGCCATACAGGTTGCGACACCGACGACGCCGTGTTTGGCCGCCGTGTAGCTCACCGTGAAGGGCTGGCCATAGAGCCCGGCGGTCGAGCTGATCATGATGATCGACCCCCCCTGCCCTTGCGCTATGAGGGTGGGGATGGCCGCCTTGGCGGTGTGCCACACCCCGGTCAAGTTGACGTCGATCACCTCCTGCCACTGCTCGTCGCTCATCTCCCATGACCAGCCGACATTGAGGACGCCCGCATTGGCGACCACGATGTCGACCCGGCCCAGCTCGGCCACCCCTTCGTCGAAGGCCGCCTGCAGCGCGGCCATGTCCCTGACGTCGGCCCGGCGGGCCACCACGCGGCGCCCCTCCTTGCCGACCAGCTTGGCCGTCTCGTCCAGATCGTCCGGGGTGGCGGGCGGGTAGTTGATCGTCTCGAACCCGGCGCAGAGATCGACGGCGATGATGTCAGCTCCCTCCGCCGCCAGGCGGATGGCGTGGGACCGCCCCTGCCCGCGCGCCGCACCGGTTATGAACGCCACCTTGCCGTCGAGACGACCCATTGCAGTACCCCCTTGTGGTTTGCCCCAATCCTACCGCAGGACGTAGTCGTCGGGGTCTACCCGCCTCGTCCGCTGCCAGTAGTCGAACAGATTGAAGGGCCAATTCTGGGCCACGCGGCCATGCTCGTTCTTGTACCAGCTCGAGACGTCCGATGCCCCCCAGGCCCGGGCACCTGTCGCCGTGTCGATCATGACGTTGTAGGCGTCGTGGACCTCGGGACGGCAGTCCATCGCGGCCGCGTCCTTCTCGAGGAGCAGGTGGAGACTCTCGGTTATGTAGTGGGCCTGGCATTCGGAGAAGTAGATGATGCTGCCATTGACGACGATGTTGGTGTTCGGTCCGTACATCAAGAAGAGATTCGGGAAGCCCGGTACGGTCAGGCCGAGGTGCGCCCGGGCGTCACCGGCCCAGCGCGCATGCAGGTCGACGCCCCCTCGTCCCACAACACGCATCGGTGTCAAGAAGCGCGAGGCTTGAAAGCCGGTGGCGTAGACGATGATGTCGTGGTCCACCGTGCGCCCGTCGCGCAGGACGACGCCGGAAGGAGCGATCGCAGCAATAGCCCCCGTCTCCAGGGTGACATTGGCGGCCTGCAGCGCGTTCGAGTACACGCCACTGTCGACGAGCATCCGTTTGGCCCCGAAGGGGTAGCCCGGCAGTACCTTCGCCCGTAGCACGGGGTCCGGAAAGGCGAACACGTAGTAACTGGTCAAGGCCTGGCGAATCTCGTCGTTGGCGGCGCTCACCGAACCGGAGGAGATATCCCAATCCGGGTCGACAATGGTCCGCGGCAAGAGGCCCTCTTGGAGCCTCGAAAACAGGGCGAGCCGGTCCCAGCGGGCGTACTCGGGCACGTGGCGAAGGACCCAGCGCAGATTTGCGGGGAGATCGTCGTGATAGTTGGCGATTGGGAGAATCCAGCCTGGAGTGCGCTGGTAGACCGTCAGATGCGCGGCCCGCTCGGCCAGCCACGGTATGAACTGAACGGCGCTGGCACCCGAGCCGATGACCCCGACCCGCTTGCCCTCGAAGCTGACGGAGTCGCGCCAGCGGGCCGAGTGAAATGACTGCCCTTCAAAGGAGTCGAGGCCCGGGATGTCGGGAAACGACGGCCGATTGAGCTGGCCGACCGCGCTCACGACGACCTGCACCTCGGACACGATCACCGCCCCGGCGGCGTTGCGCACCCGGAGGGACCACACGGACCGCTCGTCGTCCCACACGGCTTCTTCGACCTCATGCCCGTAGGAGATGGCGTCTTCGAGGTCGAACTCGGCGACGCAGGAGCGGAAGTAGTCGAGGAGGACGGGTTGCGTCGAGTTGAACTGGGGCCAGTACGGGGTTTGGGCGAACGAGTAACTGTAGAGATGATTGGGCACGTCGACCCGGCAGCCCGGGTAGCTGTTCTCCCACCACGTCCCGCCCACATCTGCGTTCTTTTCGTAGATGTGCACGCTGAAGCCGGCCTGCCGAAGCCGGTGTGCCGCGGCAATTCCCGACATACCCGCACCTATCACCGCCACCTGCACCGAGCGGCCGGGAGCCACTTCAGAGGCTCGCCACGAAGGCGCCCGCTGGTCGATGCCGCCCAGTGCGAGTTCCTCAGTGAAGAGCTGCAGATGGTCGTCGTCGAGTGGTCCGGCTACGAACTCGATCAGCCGGCGCAGCTGTTCGGGGGTCGGCTGTGGCCCGGGCTTACCGCCGCCGTCCCGCCAGCGGATCAACGCATCGGCCACCAGATCCGCGCCGCGCCCGAGTTGTTCGGGTGTGTAGCCGTCATCGGCCATCATGACGACCTTGGACGGGTCAGGACGCAGGTCGTCGGCCAGCAGGGTGTACTCGCCCGTCAGGTGCGCCACCGCGGCTACCAGGGGGGCCAGGGGAACGCCGTCGAGGCGCGCCCGCAGCGTCCGGTCGTCGTCCCCGATTGGTTGGGCGTCAAAATCAAGCCTCATGACGCGATGGTACGCCCGGAGCCCGACGTACCCGGAGCCCGACGTACCCAGAGCCCGACGTACCCGGAGCCCGACGTACCCGGAGCCCGACGTGGAGGTCGGCGAGTTCGGCCGGCTCAGGTATCGGCCAGCCGGGGTGGGAAGCCGCCCGTACTGATCGGTCCCCACTCCTCGGGTACCAGCCGGATCAGCACCTTGCCCTGCTCGATCATGGCCTGGCGGTACTCGGCCCAGTCCGGATGCTCCCCGCTTATGGACCGGAAATAGGTGACCAGTCCCTCCAATGCCTCGGGCAGGTCGACGACGGCGCCCGGTCCCGACACCTGCACCCAGGGACCCCCGAACTCCTCCGACAGGACGCAGACGGTGGCCCGGCCGTGCCGACGGAGGTTGCGGACCTTGGCCCGCTCCGGATAGCTGCTCACCAGAATGACCCCGTCGGGGCCCAGGCCCATCGTGACCGGGGACATCTGGGGGGTGCCGTCCCGGCGCTGGGTGCACAGAACGCCATGGTGACGAGTGCGGATGAACTCCTCCAGCCCGGCGCGGTCGACCCGGGACTCCGTGGCGATGGCGCGGGCCATCACACCGGCGGCTGCTCGTCGGCCATTTCGCGCAGCCGATTCTTGAGGATTTTGTCGAGGGTGCCCAACGGGAACTCCTCGACGACGTAGACCGCTCGCGGCACCTTGAAGCTGGCCAGGCGGCCCGCGCACACCTCGAGCAACTCCTTTTCGAGCTCGGCGTCGTCGATCTGCTGGTCGGCCTTCACGACGAAGGCCACCGGAACCTCGTTGAGGAAATCATGGCTCTTGCCGACCACCGCCACTTTGCTGACCGCGGCGTGGGCCACAATGACATCTTCCACCTCACGGGCCGAGACGTTCTCCCCACCGACCTTGAGAACGTCCTTGTCGCGCTCGACGTAGACGACGATGCCGCCCTCGACCGTCCGGACGACGTCACCGGTCTTGAACCACCCGTCGTGAAAGCTGTCGGCCGTCGCCTCGGGGTTGCCGAAATACTCGAGAAAGATCTGGATTCCCCGGGTGCCCCTGACCCACAACTCGCCCGGCTCACCATGGAGGCAGAGCTGGCCCGTCTCCTTGTCGACCACGGCAATCTCATAGCCCGGTGCCGCCCGCCCGATCGAACCGGGGGCGAGGTCTTCGGTGGGTTTTCCGGTGACGGCGTGGGTGACCGTTTCCGTCATGCCGTAGGCGCTGTACACGTCGAGGCCGAACATCTGGGGCCCGGTGGGCATGATGGCGCCGAACACCCCGACCCGCAGCGAGGTCGAGGGCCGCGCCGGGTCCATGAGGGGCGCCATGCTGAAGGGCATCAGCGACATGTGGGTCACCTCGTGGCGCTGGACCACCGGCCAGAACCCCGAGGTCGACCACTTCGGCATCAGGACGACCGTGGCGCCCACGCCCAGGGCGGGGAAGAACGACCAACTCTGCGCGTTGACATGGAAGAACGGAAGGTAGATGAGGTAGCGGTCGTTTCCCGTCAGATCGATGTTGCGCGGGCCCGTACGGCTCGCCCAGATCGCGTTGGCATGGGTGTGCACCACCGCTTTGGGGCTGCTCGTGGTGCCCGAGGTGAACATGATGCAAAAGGGGAGCATCGGATCCACCGGGCGTCCGGCCCAGCTGTCGGCGTCGCCGTAGAGCGAGGCATAGGCCTCGAGCCCGTGGTCCGCCTCGCCGGCGGCGGGCGCCTCACCGGAGTTGTCCTCGGTCACCACGATCCACTCCAGCGAGTCGGAGGCCCCGGAGACGGCCGCCGCATAACGGGGTTGGGTGATGGCGCCCACGCAGCCGGTGCGGGCGATGAACGATGCGATCTCGGCCGGGACCGACTTGGTGTTGGTCGTGACCGCCACGGCACCGACGACGGCGCAGCCCAGCCAGGCGAGCACCATCTCCGGGCAGTTCTCGGCATGG
>Ga0181531_10002550_pt1 | contig 11354 bp, 7 predicted proteins | sample PEATcosm2014_Bin_38_FD_119743 | JGI IMG/M metagenome (GOLD analysis project Ga0181531, IMG submission 119743) | Peatland microbial communities from MTU Mesocosm Facility, Houghton, MI, USA - PEATcosm2014_Bin11_10_metaG | ecosystem: Environmental > Terrestrial > Soil > Wetlands > Peat | place... | reverse complement strand
CGCAACCTGAAGGGAAAGGCGAAGGCCGAAGCCCTCCATGCAAAATTCGGAAACGATTTCCTGTATGTGGGAGACAGCCCGGCGGACCTTCCGGTATGGGCTGCGGCGCGGCAGGGAATTGTAGTGGGCAGCAAGCGGTTGGCGCACCAGGCAGCGGCCGTGACCGATGTGCGCGAAGTGGTGGAAGTGGAGCCCGCGAGCTGGAAGTCTTATTGGGATGCGCTACGGCCGCACCACTGGAGCAAGAACAGTTTGCTGCTGCTGCCACTGGTGCTGGCGCATCGCTGGAACGCCCATGCATGGGCGCTCACGCTGAGTGGAGTATTTCTCTTCGGACTGGCGGCGTCTGCGATTTACGTGATCAATGATCTGCTCGATCTCCCGAGTGACCGCGAGCACCCGTGGAAGCAGCGGCGACCATTTGCTTCCGGGCGGCTCTCGATTGCCAGCGGCATGGCGATTGCTCCGGCGCTGCTGGTCGGCGGAATTGGCGCAGGATGGCTTTGGCTGGGATATCGTTTTGCGCTCGCGGTTGTTTGTTATTGCGCGCTGTCGCTGTCTTACTCGCTATGGTTGAAGCGCAGGCCGCTGGCAGACGTTTTTGTGCTGACAAGTTTCTATGGAGTGCGCATTGTGACCGGCGCGCTCATTACGCTGACGCCGCTTTCAAGCTGGTTCCTTATCTTCTCCATGTTCTTCTTCTTCAGCCTTGCATTGGCGAAGCGTTATAGCGAGCTGATGCATGCCGGGGCGCTGTTAGATTCCGGAAACTCAGGTCGGGGATACCGCGGGGTGGATTCGCCTCTGCTGCTCACAATGGGCGTGGCCAGCGCATTTGCCGCGATCATTGTGTTCAGCTTCTATACCCGCAGCGCGGAGGTAGGTCTGCTCTATCCGCATCCTGAGCCGCTGCTGCTGATCGCTCCCATGCTGCTGTACTGGCTGGTGAGAGTATGGCTGCAGGCAGGACGCGGCGAACTGAAGGAAGATCCGGTGACGCTTGCCATGCGCGACCGAATGAGCTACATCGTGGGCGCGGCGTGCGTGCTGTGCATTCTTATTACGTTCTTATGGCGATAGATATAGGGCAGGGAACCAGAGGCGCAATCATTGCGATGACATCTGATCTGGAAACGAAATCCGACGCGGTGATTGAGGATCAACCTACGATGGTGCACCCCATTGCGGACACAAGCTATAAAAGCTGGGGAAACTATCCGCAGGCAGCACATCGCAAGATTCTCCGTCCCGCATGGATGGATGAGATTACAGCGAAGCTGCTCACGGAGAATGCTCCGCTGCTGGCTTATGGGTTGGGGCGCAGCTATGGCGATAGTTGCCTGAACGACGGCGGCACGCTGATGGACATTCGCGGCCTCGACCGCATCCTGCACTTCGATGCCGAGCATGGGTCGATTGTGTGCGAGGCGGGAGTTTCGCTGGGCGACATTCTGCTGACGGTGCTGCCTCGCGGATGGTTTCTGCCGGTGACTCCGGGGACAAAAATCGTAACGCTGGCCGGAGCCATTGCCAATGATGTGCACGGAAAAAATCATCACGTGGAAGGTACCATTGGCTGCCATGTGGAGCAGTTTGCGCTGATGCGTTCCGGCGGTGAGGTGGTGTGCTCGCGCGATGAAAACGCGGAGCTGTTTGCCGCGACCATCGGTGGACTTGGACTGACGGGCATCATACTGTGGGCCGAGCTGCGGCTGAAGAAAATCGCCAGCGCGCAGATCGAGATGGACTCCATTGCGTTCTCTTCGTTCGACGATTTCATCCGCCTCAGCAGTGATGAAGAGGGTGCGAAGTATGAGTACACGGTGGGCTGGGTGGACTGCCTGAGCGGACGCAAGACTCGTGGCATCTTCATGCGCGGCAATCACGCTACGGAAGGAAAGCTGCAAACGCACCCGGAGAAAATCAAGCTCTCGGTTCCTTTTATGCTGCCGGGTTTCACGCTGAATCCGCTGACGATCTGGGCATTCAACAACCTGTATTACGCGATGGGACGCGCCAGGGCCGGACACTCGCAGGTGCACTACGATCCTTTCTTTTATCCGCTGGACAAGGTGGGTGAGTGGAACCGCATCTACGGCCGCGACGGATTCACGCAGTATCAATGCGTGGTTCCGGAGAACGAGGTCATGGCCTTCCAGGAAATTCTGGAGCGCATTGCGCGCGGCGGGCAGGGATCGTTTCTTGGCGTCATCAAGAAGTTCGGCAGCGTGCGGTCGCCGGGAATGATGTCGTTCCCGAGGCCGGGGCTGACGCTGGCTTTGGACTTTCCGTTTCGTGGCGAAAAGACGCTCAAGCTTTTTGCAGAACTCGATGAAGTGGTGGCGGCAGCCAACGGCGCGCTCTATCCGGCGAAAGATCCTCGCATGAGTCCGCGTATGTTCAGGCTCTCGTATCCGCGACTGGCGGAGTTCCGGAGATATGTGGACCCGTCGCTGAGTTCGAGCTTCTGGCGTCGTGTTGCAGAGGAGAAGGCATGAGCCAGGGACTGGTGATACTGGGAGCGACCTCGAAGATGGCGCAGGAGGTGGCGCGCCTGGCGGCCAAAGAAGGTCGCGAAATGCTGCTGGTTGCGCGCAACGAGGAGCGACTGGAGGCGGTAGCCGGAGACCTGATGTCGCGCGGTGCGTCGCGCGTGGAGAGCATTGCCTGCGACCTGGCGGACGCCGCGAATCACGAAGCGTTATGGGCGAGCATCGAACAGCGGATGCCCGGTTTCAGCTCGGTGCTACTGGCCTATGGAACCCTGGGTGATCAGCAGCGGGCGGAGCAATCCGTGGCATACACGCTGCGCGAACTGAATACGAACTTCACCAGCGCCGCCAGCCTGCTGAGCTACGCGGCAGCAGCACTGGAGCGCAAGAAGGGCGGCGTGCTGGCTGTGATCACCTCGGTTGCAGGAGACAGGGCGCGGCGTTCCAATTATGTGTATGGCAGCGCCAAAGGAGCGCTCACTCTGTTTGTGCAGGGACTGCGCGCGAGGCTGTTTGTCAGCGGCGTGCGGGTGCTCACCATCAAGCCCGGTCCGGTGGACACTCCGATGATTGCGCACATGAAAAAGGGACTGCTCACGGCCTCGCCGAAAACAGTAGCCGCCACCATTTATCGCGAAATGGAAGACGGCAAGGCCGAGGTGATCTATGTGCCTGCTTACTGGAGAGCGATCATGGCAGTGGTACGGGCGATCCCTGAAAGCGTGGGAAAGAAGCTCAAGTTCTAAAACACCGATCCGTCAGCGTTCCAAAAGGTGCTGCTCAGGCAACGTGTACTTTGTCTTCTGAATCTCTTTGGAAGAGAGCGTGCAGGCTGGACTTTGTGTGTAGAACTTTATGCGATTCGAACCTGGCAGCCATAGAGATGCCGTCGATGTGCATGGGTGGCGAGCTGAGGTGGATCGTCTTCTCCGAACATCCTTAGCGTCCAGAGTCGGTGTGCCGGTCGTCTTCAGTGCCGCCGCGCTTCTGCTGTCAAAGCTGACGACGGCGCTGATGCACTCCCCCGTTTTGATCTATTTCATCCTGGCGTCCGTGCTGGCAGCATGGGTATCGGACACGATTTCCGGATTGCTTACGCTTGCACTCGGCTGTCTGGAGGCGTCCTTTTTCGTCCTTCGGCCGGCACAGTCCATTCAGGTTGAGCACGCTGGACAGTTGAGCCGATTGGGGCTGCTGGCCGGCGTCGCGTTGCTGGTCATATATGTATTGTCGCGCCTGAAGGCGGCGCAGCAGGAAGTTGCGCATCTCGCGAGCTTTCCGCAGCTCAATCCCAATCCTATTGCTGAAACCGATTTGGAAGGGAAGATCACCTACGTCAATCCGGTTATGCTGGCGAGATTCCCTGATGTTGTGGAATTACAAAGCCGACATCCTCTGCTGGCGGATTGGCCTGCGATGGTTGGGCGGTTCGGAGTGGCTGGCCGCAAGCCGATCTCCAGAGAAGTGAGGGTCGGCGACTCTGTTATTTTCCAGACCATACAAAAAATGCCGGATCAGGCCTTGGTGCGCTTCTATTCGCTCGATATCACGGAACTGAAGCAGGTCGAGGAAGCTCTGCGGGAATCGGAGAAGCGGTATCGCCTGCTCTTCGAGTCGATCGATGAGGGCTTCTGCCTGATCGAAGTGATGTTCGATGAAAACGGAAAGCCAAGCGATTGGCGGTTTCTGGAAACGAATCCCGCATTTGAAAAACACAACGGATTGCACGAGGCCGAGGGCAAGACGATTCTTGAACTGGCTCCCAATATTGAAAAAGGTTGGCTCGAGATTTACGGGAGAGTGGCAATCACCGGCGAGGCTGTCAGGTTTGTGCAGCGCTCCGAGGCGCTCGGCCGCTGGTTCGATCTTTACGCCTTCCGTGTCGGAGAACCAGAGCAGCGAAGAGTAGCGGTTCTATTCAGCAACATCACAAGCCGCATGCAGACCGAGGCCGCGTTGCGCGAAAGTGAACAGCGATTCCGCACCCTGGTTGAAAACGTGCCGCAGATGATTTGGGTGGCCGCGAGTGAAACCGAGTTCCTGTACTTCAGTCCGAACTGGTTGGAATATACCGGAACGACACTTGAGGAGAACGCGAAAGGTGGCTGGGATGCCGTGCATCCCGAGGACCTTCCGGCAACTCTCGAAAAGTGGAGAGTCGCGGTTTCGACGCGCAAGATTTTCGAAACAGAGTATCGCCTGCGTCGTGCAGACGGTGAGTATCGCTGGCATTTCGCGCGAGCGGTTCCCACCAACCACCCGGACTCGAACCGGACTCTGTGGTTTGGTACGACCACTGACACGCAGGATCAAAAACATGCGCAGGAGTTGCTGCTTCGCACCGAGAAGCTTGCCTCGGTTGGACGCATGGCGGCGACCGTGGCCCATGAAATCAACAATCCGCTGGCAGTCGTCACCAATCTGATCTACATCGCGCTGATGGATTCAAATCTTCCAGACCACGTGCGAAAAAATCTGGAGACTGCCGAGAGGGAATTGGATCGGGTAGCTCATCTGACGCGTCAGACGCTCGGCTTCTACAGAGAGAATACTGCGCCTATGAACGTTGATATCGCGGCCCTCGTCACCGACGTTCTTGACCTTTACAGGCCGAAGCTCAAGGATCGCAAGATCAGGGTGGAGTTTGAGGAGGGAACGGCGGATTTGCAGGTTTATGCGTTGGCCGGCGAGATCCGGCAAGTCGTCTCCAACATCATCGCGAATGCGATTGATGCCTGTCCGCTTGGCGGCAGAGTCCGAGTCCGTATCCGGCGCGTTTTCTTCAACGGCAGAAACTCCGTCCGGCTGAGTTTTGCCGATACAGGGGATGGCATTCCGCCCGAAAACCTGGCCCGCATATTCGAGCCTTTCTACACAACCAAGCAGGCCGTGGGCACGGGTTTGGGACTGTGGGTGAGCAGCGAAATCATTCAGCGCCACCAGGGCAGTATTCGGGTCCGCAGCCAAATCGGTCGAGGCAGCGTGTTTTCAATCTATCTCCCGCTGGCTGCGCATCCAATCCAACAAGAGGCAGCGTGATGGGAAGACGTGTGCTGGTGGTAGACGACGATCGCGGGATTGTCGATACATTGCAGACGATCCTCACCATGGCCGGTTACGATTGCGCCACTAGCGATAACGGAAATGATGCGTTGCAACTCGCGGGTCATTTCGATCCGCACCTTGTCATTAGCGACGTGATGATGCCCGGGATGAGCGGTGTGGAACTTGCGCTGAAACTGCGAAACAGCCATCCCCGGATGCGGATCATCCTTCTCTCGGGCCATGCCAATACACAGGACCTGCTGACGCAGGCGGGAGAGAGCCTTGGCACGGTGCTCGTGCTGCCAAAGCCCTATCCCCCGCGTGAGTTGCTCAAATTGGTTGCCGAATTAACGGACACTGCGCACAGCGCCGCTTAGCAAAAACTCATACTGAACATCCCTCCCTTCCACTTCTTAACAACAGAATGGCAACTCTCTGCCATGGTTATGGTGCGGTGCGGTCCACTGCGGATTGCTTCAAAACATCTCGAATAGCCTTCACCAAGCGTGAGACGGGAAAAGGCTTTTGTACGTAGCAAAGGTGTCCCTGCGGCAGATTGTGCAGCACGTTGGCCTCTTCACCGAAACCGGATATGAGGACCACGGGCAGTTCGGGGAAGCTCTCGTAGAGCCTGCGGGTCAGCGAGACGCCATCGAGCAATGGCATGACGATGTCGGTGACCAGCACTTGATGGCGTTTCGGATCGAAGACGTCGAGCGCCTCCTGCCCATTCGAGGTGGAGCGCACGAAGAAGCCAGCCTGCTTCAGCGCGCGCGCCAGGTGTTTGTTGACGATGGGATCATCTTCCGCAAGCAGAATACCGATGGCGCGATGACCAGCCGGAAGCGTCGTCCGGGTCTGCGGGAGTGAGGGTGCAACGGGAAGATAGATGCAGAACGTTGCGCCCTCTCCGGGGCTCGACGAGCACTCGATGCGCCCTTTGCTCTGCGCGATAATGCCGTGCACGGTGGAGAGTCCGAGGCCGGCAGTGACCGTGGTTTCCTTGGTGGAAAAGAACGGCTCGAAAATATGGCGAAGCGTCATCTCGTCCATGCCGATGCCGGTATCGGCAATGGTGAGGACCGTGCATGGCTCAGTGATGGGGCCGTGCGAAGGATCGGAGTTGCCGGGGGCAGCGGTGGTCGAGATGTTGAGCACTCCGCCGCGTGGCATGGCTTCGCGAGCGTTGTCAGCCATGTGCATCAGCACCATGGTGAGTTGCTCGGGATCGATAAAAATGTGGTCGGCGGTCTCATCCAGTTCCAAACGGACGGAGACATTCATGCCTACTGTGCGTGTGACCAGCGCCAACGCCCGGCGCAGGCAGTCATTGATGTCCACAACCCGCGGCTGCAATACTTGGCGGCAACTGAAGGCAAGAAGCTGGCGAGTAATTTCAGCTGCACGCGTGGTTTGCCGCATGATGTCCAGCAGCTTGGATTCAAGCTGGGGAGCAAGCGGAGACTGCAGCGCGAGTTCGCAGGAGAGGCTGATGGATTGCGTGATGTTATTGAAGTCGTGAGCCACACCGCCAGCCAACCGTCCGACGGCCTCCATGCGATGGGAGTGACTGAGCTGTTCTTCCAGCTCGCGTTGATGCGTGATGTCCAGCACGTAACCCTGCACGAACTGTTGTCCGTCCGCGTCCTTGGATAGATACCCGGAAAGTGAAACGCGCACGATTTTGCCATTGCGGTCGCGGAAGCGCGTCTCAAAATCGCGGATGCTGCCGCTTTCAATCAGATTGGCGAGATAGCGCTCACGATCGCTGGGGTTCTCATAAAGTTTCGGGATGGGAACGGAACTCAAATCCTCAAGCGTGTAGCCGAGCATCCGGACAAGAGCGGGATTTGCTTGCTCTACGCGGGAGGTAGTGAGATTCAGACGGTAGATGCCGAAGGGACACTCATCGACCAGCGAGCGGTGAATTTCATCGGAGCGCAGCGGAGTGTTTTCGGGCTCTTTCCCGGAGGAGACGTTGTGGAGATCCGAGCCTGAGTTCGTAGTCGTCATATGCGTACCCGTTCCAGATAACGGAGTGCGCAGGTTGAGAACTGAGCCGCGAAAAAAAAGGAATGGACGGTTATGCGTTGGAACAGGAACGTCTCAAAACGGGATTGTGTGGCTAGCGCGAGAGCGTACGCTTCACCTGTTCCATGAGCGCGGGAAGATTGGCAGCCGCCGCCGAAGATGCGCCATAGCGGGCGTGCTGGTAGGCGACGGTGAAACGCGACACGGCCTCGCGCAGGTCAAGGTCGGCGATGGACGCGGCGAACTCCGAAGGTGTCTGCGAATCACCTCGGTGATATCCGCGGTGCGCCAGGCGGCGGGTCATGCGCAGATAGAGAATTGCCGACGCGGAGCTGGGCGAAGCCTCCACGGAAGCCGCGCGCAAATGCCGGCGAATGTGGAGAGCTGCGAAGGGAAGAGCGATCAGCAGGAGCACGGCAAGAAATCCGCCGCCGGGACGCAGCAGGCGCTTGGGGTCTTGCGTCGCAGTCTGGTGCAGGCGGCGTGCGGCATTCAGCATGCGCTCATAGACAACGGACCACCAGTGGCGCAGTCGATCGATGCCACGATGCGTTTTGCGGACGCTTGTCATGGAGAGATTCTGCTGGTGAGCCGCGTCATAGTTGACGACCCACTCGCGCCAGAACTCGCGCGCCGCGTCCAGGTAAAGCTGGCTGCGCGACCATGGGCTGAGCACCTGGGCATCGTTGCTGCGCGGAGTGGGATCGAAGGTAGTCCATCCGGCTCCGGGAATGTAGGCCTCTACCCAGGAGTGAGCGTCGCGGGCGCGCACGATGTAGGTGGAGTTGAGCTGGTTGAACTGCCCTCCGCGAAAGCCGGTGATCACGCGCGAAGGAATGCCGACGGTGCGCAGCAGTACAGCCATGGACGAGGCAAAGTACTCGCAATGGCCACGGCGGCGGTGGAAGAGAAAGTCAGCCAGCGGGTCGGCCGGTGCCTCTGAGGGAAGCTGCAGCGTGTAAGCGAACTGCGTCGTGAGATAGCGCTCAATGGCCATGGCGCGGCGATAACTCGAGGGCTCCTCTGCCGTGAGCTTCTGGGCGAGCTCTGGAATGCGCGGATCGAGATGCTCCGGAAGCTGGAGGTAGCGCTCCGGCATTGCCGCCGGAAGCTTGCCGTTGAGGTGGCCGAGCACGGTGGGCAGCGGCACGGAAGCATCCGAGACGCCTTCATACACGTTGATCGTGCGTTCGCGGTCGAGGTTGTGGAAGGTCTGGTCGTCGTCAATGCCGATCTCGCGAAACGAGCCGAAGATGGCTTGTGCCGTGGGAATGGTGAAGATGACGGTTGTGCTGATTGGCTCCATCAACATGCGGTAGTGGACGGGATCGATCTGCGGGCCGCGCGCAATGCGGACTTCTTCGCGTCGGTCTGGCCCCATGTTTTGTCGCGTCGAAAGCTGGAAGGCCCGGCCAAATCCAGGGGCCAGCACATCGGCCTGACGATGCGGATTGGTCCAGCGCTTGCCGTCAAAGACGCTGAGCACGGCACCGCGCAGGCGTAGATCGCGGCCGCCCTCGGTGTCTCCCTCGATGCGAAGGTGGGCAACGACCTCGGAGGATTGCTGGATGTGTCCGATTTCGCCAAGGTTCACCGAGTCGGAAAAGCCCGTGGAGATGGCGTCGCTCTGCGCGTAACGCGAAAGATATCCGCCGCTGATGCGCGGCATGGCGAAGAAGAGCAGCACTCCGCTGGCAAGAATTGCAGCCACCATGAGCGCCGCCGTGCGCGTCAATGAAAGCGAGAGCCGCTGCATGGGAGAGATGACGCGGCGGCGAGTGCGCAAGCCCGGTATCGCCAACGGAGCCGAGTTAGCGGCCGCCATGGCCGAGCGGCGCATTTCCAGGGCCATGAAGCAGAACACAGCCAGCATGATGAAAAGCGCAAAGGTCGCCAGGAAGGCTGAATCCACCGTGAGAATGGCCGCCGACAAAACCATCAGGAACGAGAGGATCGCAAGATAAACATAGTCCCGCTCACGCTCCACGTTGAAGAGTTTGACGCACATTCCGAAGAGAACAAGATGGACCGCGGGAGTGACAAAATCGCGCGCGGAAAAGAAGAAGAAATCGGCGAAGAAAAGCAGCAGATACACCACCGCCAGCCACGCCGTGACCCTTGGAGGAATGACAAAGGTGATGTCACGCACCAGCAGATAGCCCCGTACCAGCAACGCGCAACAGACGAATCCCACGCTCAGCATATCCAGTTTGCCGGTACCTGCCAGGGTGGCAAAGCCGGTGACGAGCAGCAGAAATAGCGAGGTCTGGAAAAGACGTTCGATCTCCGGCGGCGCGTGTCGGGATGTGAGAGCTGAGGGCATCCAGACTCAGTATAGAAGACGGTGCAAGGAGAGCGCGATTGCCGCGTATTTCGAGCCTTGGGATTTCCTCAGGGATGAGATGAACGATGAAAAAGGACGTGGTAGTATCGAATCTGGTCGGACATCGGTCTTACGCGATGAAGCCCCGCCAATCCCGCCAGGTCCGGAAGGAAGCAACGGTAACGGGCCGTTTCGTGCGCAGTGAGCTTCCGGTGTCCGGCTTTATAGTTTGCTGCACCTTCCCCCGCACATCAGCCCTTCCCGATTCTGCATCGTCTCCAAATTGACACTTTTCAGCCTGCTCTCTGCTTGGAACCGCACGTTCTTTGTTCCCCTCAGGACCCAGTCGCAGGATGCTTAGTCAGTGACGCTGCATGGATATGCGCAGCGCGGGAGCGAGCACCATGCAGATGGCAAGCCTGGATCAGCCAACAGACAGAACCACAGTCAGGACACCACCTCAGAAGGGCATATCTCAGGAATCGTTCGCCATCCGCGGGCTGATCTTCGCGATTCCCGTGTCGCTCGCCGTGTGGGGCGCAGTCTGGCTGCTGGTACGTTTCGTGATGCGCTGACTGGCTTTCCTGCGTGCCCCTCACGCAGTGTGTTGCAGACTGTTCCCGGACAACGCGTTGAGCGTACCTTTCGACCGCTCGCTTTAGCCGCTTGCGTCTGAGTGGTTTACATTCCCGTCTCAGTGGGCGACAATTGCCTCATTCTGAATACCGGAGAGTTGGGAGTTGAAACCTCATATTCGGGCCAAAATTACGGCTCTGGGCACTTATGTTCCCCCTCGTATTCTCGATAATGCTGGCCTCGAGAAATTAGTCGCCACCTCCAACGAATGGATCCTTGAGCGCACGGGCATCCGCGAGCGTCATCTTGTTGATCCCGGCGTGGCCGCCAGTGACCTGGCCACGGAAGCTGCCCGCGACTTGGCGGCGCGCTACAACGTGGACCTCAGCACCGTCGAGTGCATCATCGTGGGCACGGTCACGCCAGACATGATGTATCCCTCCACTGCCTGCCTTGTGCAGAAGAAACTGGGAATCTCGCAGGTATGGGGATTCGATGTCTCTGCCGGATGCTCAGGCTTTGTGTTTGCGCTGACCGCAGGGGCAAAGTTGGTGGAGAGCGGCGCGCACAAAAAGGTGCTGGTCATCGGCTCGGACGTGAACTCCTCCATGACCGATTACACCGACCGCGCTACCTGCGTCATCTTTGGTGACGGTGCGGGAGCCGTGCTGCTGGAGCCTACCGAAGAGGGCGAGGACCTTGGCCTTGTAGACTTCGTACACCAGGTCGAAGGCTTTGGCGGAGACTATCTCTACATGCCCGGAGGCGGCAGCCTGCATCCTTCTACGCATGAAACCGTAGACCAGAAGATGCATTACATTCATCAGGATGGACAGCAGGTCTTCAAGTATGCGGTGAAGAAAATGGCGGAGATGACCGAGCGCGTT
>Ga0181531_10002549_pt1 | contig 11355 bp, 8 predicted proteins | sample PEATcosm2014_Bin_38_FD_119743 | JGI IMG/M metagenome (GOLD analysis project Ga0181531, IMG submission 119743) | Peatland microbial communities from MTU Mesocosm Facility, Houghton, MI, USA - PEATcosm2014_Bin11_10_metaG | ecosystem: Environmental > Terrestrial > Soil > Wetlands > Peat | place... | reverse complement strand
ACGCCGATGAAACCGAGTTTGCATCTGGCGTGGTCGGTTCCTTATGAGGCGGGGGAGATAAAGGCTGTTGCGACTAAGGGGGGGCGGGTAGTCGCTACGGATATCGAGAGGACGGCGGGGTCGCCGGCGAAGATCGTCGCGGTGGCGGACCGGAGTAACATTGCTTCGGGCGAACGCGACCTGTCGTTTATCAAGATAAGTATTCTCGATAAGGATGGGAATGTCTGCCCGGATGCGGGGCCGGAGTTGCAGTTTGCGCTAAGCGGCAGCGCTGCATCCATCGCGGGACTCGATGACGGCGACCCGACTAATCACGAGTTCTTCCAGGGGACGCAACACAAGGCGTTTCATGGGCTGGCGCTCGCGATCCTGAAGTCGCATGAGGATGATACGGGGAATGTCACGCTGAAGATCAGTTCCGAGGGACTGGAGCCTGCGACGGTGAAGATCAAGGTTGTGCCCGGAAAACTCACTATTGCGGATAAGGTGATGTAGGTTGCCAGTCTAATACCGAATCCGCCAATTATCTGGACCACCTCTAAAGGCGAGGCTGCCACGCCCGGGAGCGCCAATCTCCCGATTGGCTTCATCATAAAGCTCCGCTCACAGCGGAGCTCATTCATCCATATAATTCCTTGAATTGGTCTAACTTACCCGGCGCAGCCGTCCCAGCGCGCCCCATAGTTCGATTGCCGCAAAGACTACGACTGGCAGGACGATTGTCGGGATCGACCGGTAATCGTTCACCCAGGACCATTGAAGGGAATTCGAGTAATCGAACAGGGCGTACATTGTCAGCATCCCAGCGGAAAGCATTACGGCAAGGCGCATCGAGCCGGAGCCGGGCCTTAGTGCGCCATAGGCCAGGGGCCAGATCACGTACCAGGGCCATATCTTGGTGAAGACGAGTAGTTGGGATGCAAGGAAGAAGGCGGTGCTCCAGGTGAGGAATGAATCGAAGTCGCGGGTTTTCCATGCGGCGAGCAATCCGAATGCGATAAAGAGGCTCCAGGTTGTGAGGCGAATCAGGCGGTTTGCTTTGACAACTGTCGGCCAGTCGGGCGGCCAGCCGGACAGGCGCTGGACGGTCGCATCGGTTTCCGCAATGGGGGGATCGTCGATTACTTTCAGGTGCATCCAATCGACGTATCCTTGCAGGCGGCTTGCGGGATCATAGACGCGCAGCCAATCGTCGGAGTCCTCGTCGGAGATTGCCAGCAGCGGCTGCTCGGGCTTCAGGCGGCATAAGTCCTCCGTCTTATTCGAGGTGCCGGCGTGCAGCACGGCGTTCCAACTGGTCGCGACCCAGTAAGGGCGGAAATCCATCGGCGCATCAATGGAATCGGCCTGCTCACCGAGGACGCGCCGGAGGCCTTTGAAAAGGAGCTCGTGGTAATTATTCTCGAAGAATTGCGCGGAGGAGGCGGTGTGCAGCGTCAGGCCATTGGGGCTCATGCGGGCGCATAACATCGAGAGAGCCACCGCGGCGCCGGCTCCAAGACCGGCGCGGCCAAGGAACCACGCTTTTTTGCGACACTCTTCGCGACCTCGGAAAATCATTAAGATATAGAGCGGGACGAGCGGGGCGGTGATTACTTTGATAAGTGCGGAAAGTGTAAGTGCGACGACCGCGCCCCAACGGGCGCCGCGCAAGTGCAGCCAGACCGCGAGGAGCGCAAAGAACATCATGCACATGTCGTTGTGGCCGGAGAGTGCGGTCTCGATGATGACCAGGGGATTCCAGAGGAAGAGTAATGTTCCCTGCACGGCGCGCTCGGGCGCCAGTTGTTTCAGGATTACCCAGATCAATACCGCGGAGCCCAGCGCGGAGAGGGCTTCCAATGCGCGGAAGATGAGCAGCGTGAGACCAACATGGCCGTGCCCAAGCATCACGACTACACCGGAGATTACCGTCCAGAGCGGGCCGTACACGGAGGGGACGAATTGGTAATAACCACTACTTAGGAATGCGTCGCTGAGAGTATTCGCCGGCGCGGCGGCGTGGGCATCGACGCCATATACAGCCAGGAGCCGGCCATAGAATGAGTAGGCGTAAGTATCGCTCGAGAGCATTGCCGGGGCGCAAAGTAGGAGGCCCATGAAGACCAGCGGCGCGATTGCGGCGACTGCGAGGAACCATCCGGACCGCACACCCCTTGCCAGCCAAACCATCAATCCATACAGCGCGAATAAGCCGGCACAGCATGCGATGAAATCGCCCGTGTACCAGAAGCCGTGGGTCCATTTTTGGATCGAGAGGAGCGAGGCGTGCGTGAGGTATCTTACGTGAGGGACCACTTCGCCGACGCTCGTCGGCTCCGAGGAGCCGATCCTGGGGATCAGCCGGATCAGCGCCACGTAAATACGCGCGGAGGCATAGGCGCAGGGGAGCGCCAATGCGAGGCGGATTTTTTCACGGGTGGTTTCCGGGATCATGCGGGGAAATGCAGCGTGAGATTGGCCGCATTGCAAATGAAAAGATTGGCGCGCTTCCTCCTCGCTGGGCAGGCATCCTGCACGCACCTTGGCGTGCGAATATCGCTGTGTTTAAGCTGCGCTAGTGTGCCGGACTAACTTTGACGAGCACTATACCGTGTGAGGCGACCTGGGCGGTGAATTGGCTGGTGAAAGTGCCGATGTCTTTCTGGCGCCAGAGATCGCGGACGACCTGTGGACCGGTTATGTTGATGTCAGCCCAATTCAAGACGACGGGCGCCGTGGTTAGTCCGAGGTTTACGAGGCCGACGGCCCATGTACCGTCATCGAGGGGCTTTGCGTAGACATTCAAGTCTCCGCTCTTCAATACACAGGTGGCCTGTTTGCCGAGGCTGTCCTGATCGACGTCCAATACTTCGTCGTTTGTAACGAGGCTTTTGGTGAAGTCGTCGAGTTTTTGCAAATCGCAGCCGAGGATGAGTGGGGCGGAAAGGAGGCACCACATGCTCATTTGTGTGGTTTGCTCATCGGGGGTCAGGTGCGTGGGATGCGGATGGCCCCACCCTATCGTGCCGATTACGAGCATGTCGGGGTCGTTGAAATGGCCCGGGCGCGCGGAAGTTGCCCACGGGTCTTCGTTGAAGGCGCTGTTGGTTATGTTCGCCCACTTATCGTGAACGTCATCCGTGGTGCGCCAGGAGTTGGCGTGCGGGGAGACGTCTTTGATTTCGTTCAGGAGGGTGTAGAGGCCGTTGTTGGAGAGGCTGAAGATGACGTCGCGGCCGGTGGCGCGGAGGGCGTCGTCCATTTCTTTTACGTCGGGGGCGTGAATGGGAGCCCAGTCGTACTTGAGATAATCGAAGCCCCAATCGGCGATCTGGTGGGCATCCTTGGTTGCGAAATGATATTGGGCGATTGCGAACGGAAATTTCTGGCTGTGATCGTGGTTATTTGCTTTCGCGAAAGAGGGATCCCATTTTCCATCCGGATCTTCCGATGAGCCGCCGATCTTCCGGCCATAGGAGGTGACCCATGGCGTTGAGTAAATGCCGGCTTTGAGACCGAGACCGTGGATTTCGTTTACCATTGCGGCGATGTCCGGGAAGTCGGCGTTTGGCTGGATTGCGTTGTACTGGCCGCCGCGCGGGCCCTGCCAGCCGTCATCGGTATTGATATAAGTCCATCCGTGCTGCGCGAGGCCGGAGTCGACCATTGCATGCGCGGCGGCAAGGATCTGCGATTGGTTTACACGCTGGCCATAGGTATTGTAGCTATTCCAGCCCATGGCCGGGGTGAGGCCGATATCGTCGCCAACGATGATTTTAAACGGGCGCTGCGCCTCGCCGAGATTATTGCGGGCATGCAGAGTGACCTGATAAGTGGCGGGAGCGCTCAACTTGCCGGTGATTCGCCCGGTTGCGCCCTCGAGGTCGAGGCCCGCGGGCAATCCATCCGCGGAGAATTGCATGGGGCGAGCGCCGGTGGCGGGGATCGTATATTGGAAAGGAGCGGCCGGGCGAACGCCGAAGACTTTTGGCCCGTGGATTTCCGGGGTTTGCGGTGAGGGCGGAGTCAGGATCTCCGGGGCGCTCCCGGATGTTGTGGCATCCTGGGCGGACGCGCTAATCAATGGAGCCAGGGCCAACGTGCAGAAGAATACGAGTGTAGGAGCGCAACACATAAGGCAAACGGAGGGTTAAAGGTAAGAGAGCAGTTAGCTTCAAACGGCCGTTTCGCGCAATGCGTAAAAGATTGCGCAGCCGCCTTGTGGGGCAGCGATTGGGAGGTCCTTGCTGGGGGGACCGTTATCCGGCGCAGTTTAGGGCTGCGCTTGGGGTTGGGGGCTTGGGGCGCCCAGGTATTTGATATGGCCGCACTTGCCGCAGATTCTCTGCATCTGGCCTTTCCTGGGACCGGAGATCACAGGTTTGGGTTCGCTGAGGTTTCCGTTGCAGTGGCCGCACTTATCACCGTGGTGACCGATCATAGACCTTATTTTGTAACAAATCCGGTCCTGAATTGTCAATGGGCAATATCCGTAGTGTTACGGATATGGCATAAAATGGCTGGCGGTTATCCCTTGGTCTGGGGGATAGCCATGAAGCCGGCGGTCTGGAGCTTGAGGGAGCCAGTGTTCGTCTCGTCGATACCGGCGAGTTTTTTGGCGCGATCAATGCCAGCGCGGAGCTTGCTCTTGCTGGTAGCGTAGAGGTTGGCGGTTTCCTCGGTGATGAGGTTGTTGGTGAAGCAATCGATCAGGGCCATGTCAAAGGTCTTCCAGCCGTAGGGACCGCTGGCTTCCATGATTTCGGCATAGGAGCGATTTTCGCCCTCGCCCATCAGGAGCGTTTCCCGCGTGCGCATGTTGCTGCCCATGATTTCGTTGACCATTGTGCGGCCGCCACCGATCTTCGGCACGAGCTTCTGGCAGACGATGTAGCGCAAGGTCTGGGCGAGGCGTTCGCGGACGAGCTCTTCCTCGTCCTTTGTAAAGAAGCCGAGGATGCGGTTGATGGTCTGGCCGGCGTTGATGGTGTGGAGCGTGGAGTAAACGATGTGGCCGGTTTCGGCGGCGGTCAGGGCGATGTCCATTGTTTCGCGGTCCCGGATTTCGCCGACGAGGATGACTTTCGGGGCCTGACGCATTGCGGCGCGAAGGCCGGAGGCGAAGTTGGGGAAATCGCGGCCGAGTTCGCGCTGGGAGAAGGCGGCCTTCTGGTGGGTGTGCATGAACTCGATGGGGTCCTCGAGCGTGACGATATGGATCTTCGAGGTGTAATTTAGCTCGTTGAGCATCGCGGCGAGGGTGGTGGTCTTGCCGGAGCCGGTGGCGCCGGTGACGAAGACGATGCCGGTCTTTTCCTTGATGATCTCGCGAAAGACGGGCTGGAGTTTCAGGCCGTCCATGGTGGGGATGGCGGTGTTGAGTTTCCGCATTACGATGGCGTGGTTGCCATTCTGGCGGAAGACGTTTACGCGGAAACGGGCGCAGCCCTCGATGGCATAGGAGCAATCGCAGGAGCCATTGTCGCGCAAATCGACCTTGAGGCGGTCGATGCTGCCGATGAGATAGCTGGCGACCTCCTCGACTTGCGCCGGGGTGAGGATCGAGGCCTCGGAATCATCGGGCCAGGATTGGAGCTCGCCGTGGGATTCGACCTGGAGCGGTTTTCCAACGATGAAGAATAGATCGGAGACGCCTTCGTGGCTCTGAAGGATGGTCGACAACAAGGTATCCACGCTGTTTTGCTGCATTGAATTGATTTCCCGGTGTGGGAGCATCAAGCAAGGGACGTGCCCCGGGTGGCATGGGTGCAGAGGGCTTCACGCAAAGCTCGCAAGCACGCAAAGTTTTCCAGAAGAGGCGGTCCGGGAGCCCTCAACAGCGGGGAGGGTTGGAACCGCGGATTCACACTGATGAACGCGGATAGGTCCCGGGAGGGTCTAGGATGGGGCTCACCAGGCTGCCCATCCCAGCGTGGGACTTGGGGGCCGGGGCGCGGGCGCGGCGGTTTATTTCAACGGCACGTACGAGGTGGGTACGCCCTCGGCTTTGAGGCCATCGAGGGCGCCGACGGGGTTGTTATGGAAGGATTCGATGAGGCCGCCCTTCGCGTGGGAGAGCCCGACTGTTGAATTGTTGCTGACGGTCACGTTCGTGATCGAGATTTTTCCTGCGGAGCTGATCCCGGTGTCGTTGAGGCTGGCTTCACTGTTCTCGATGCTCATGGTGGCGCCGGCCACCGTCTCGAAGCCGGCGCCGGCATTGCCGAGGGCGCTGCTGCCGTGGACAACCGTGACGGAATTCACGCCGCCGTGGACGCCGACGGCGCAGTCTTCGATCTGTGAGTCCTTGATCTGCGCAATCGCGGCCGAACCGGGCGAGAGAAATACGCCATCGCCGCCGCAATCATGAATATGGGTGTTATGGACGAAGAGCGCCGCTGTGCCCGCGGAAGGCGCGAAGGAGATGCCATGACCTGTGAAACCGTAAATTTGACAGTTCTCCACATAGAGGATGACTGGCGAGTTAACCTGAATGCCGGCGGTGCCGGAACCGAGGCCGTTGATATCGAGGTTGCGCAGGGTGACGACGATGGGCGTAGAGGCGGTGGAGGAGATAGTAATGCCAGGAGTCCCCTCGACAAGGACGCCGGCCACTCCGGGGCCGCCGTCGATGGTCACGGATTGGGTGATTGTTACCGCGCCGAACCCACCGGGATCCAACGCATCAATCTCTCCGGGGCTGGTGGTTTTCGAAATGGCTCCTGCAAAGGTTTTGGCCGGGGCGGTGCGGCTGGCGGGGTTGGCATCGTCACCGACACCGGAGACCCATGTGCGGGTGGACTGGCCGAAGGAGGATTGGGCGAGCAGGAGGAGAAAAGCGGCGAAGAGGGCCGAAAAGCGGAAGCGGCTCAATTTCATGGATTTAATAAAAACCATAATATAATCAGAGTGTTATGTCGAGGGAATTTGGGTGAGGGGAGGGAGGGGTTAAAGGGTGGAACCGGCGGAGCTACGGCGTCTGGCCGAGGAGGGCGGTGGCGGCCCAGATGGTGGCGAATTGCCCGTGGAGATTGCCGGTCTGCTTGGGGCGGGCGAGGTAGTAGGACTCGTCGTTCGAGTGCTCGGTGAGGACGCCGACGTTCTGGACGTTTGCGTTGGGGTCCAGTTGGCCGCAGAGGGCGAGCCATGCTTTTTTGGCGGCGGGGGCGTAGGTGGGGGCGTCGAGCCAGCCGTGGTTGACGCCTTCGGCGATGGCGAAGATGAAATAGCCGGTGCAGGAGCTTTCCTCCCAGGCTTTGTCGTCGTTGAGGATCTGGCGCCATAGGCCGTCGGGGGCCTGGTATTTGAGCAGGGCGGCCATCATGGCCTTGTAGCTGGCCATGATTTTCGGGCGGCCGGGATTATTGGCCGGCAGGTCGATGAGGACTTGCGAGAGAGCGGCGGCCATCCAGCCGTTGCCGCGGCCCCAATAGACCTTGCCTTCGGGGCCGTGGAAGAAGAGGCCGTCGGGCTGCTGGTTTCTATCGATGAAGGCGGTCAATTCGGCGACCGCGTGATCGGCGTAGGAGGCGTTCTGCGTGGCGCGGTAGGCGAGGATTTGCATCACGCCGATTTTGTAGGCTTCGTCGAGGTAGTATTTGTTTTCGGCGCTGAGGCCGTCGGGGTTGAGGGTGGCGAATTGGGCGTCGGCGTATTTGAGGCCGAGGTCGCGGTATTTGGAGTCCTGGGTTACGCGGAATAATTCGAGGGGGAGAATGCCGAATACGCTTTGGTCGACGTGGGCGGGCTTGGGCAGGAGGGCCGTGCCATCGGTGGTGATGATACCTTGATAGCGGGCGATGACTTTGCCGAGAAGGTCCTGGTTGTTGACGGTGGCCGCAAAACGGACGGCGCCAAAGCCGGCGCAAGTCTCAAGGTAACTGAGGCCGTGGGAGAGATCGAGTTTCTGGCGGTCGATGAGGTTCTGGACCACCTTGATGCCGATAGTTGTGGGGTCCTGGGCTTGCGGCCATGCGCCCCAGCGATCATCGGCGCGGCAGGTGACGGCGGCTTGAATTGAAAGCAGAAATGCGAGGAGTAATGCGGGGCGGTAAGTGAGGATTGGTTTCACGCGTGGAATTTCCGGAGGGGTTGGGGATGGGGATGCTGAAGGGGAGGGGAGGGAGGCTAGTGGGATTTGGTTTGCGTTTCAACCTTTACGCCGCCGGGTGAAGTTTGAGTTGGAACCGCCACACTACCTGAAATCGGAAGGCATTGATTTTCTTGCGGGAGAAGGCTAAATCTCGTGGAACCAATCTGATTGGTATCGAGCAAACCCAATATCGAAAGGATTTCGCTATGAGTTCAAAGGTTCTCTTCACCGGCAAGACCCACACGACGGCCGGCCGCGACGGCGCCGGGCGCAGCAGCGATGGATTTCTGGACATCAAGCTGCCGCAGCCACACCCAGCGGCCGAGAATCTCTTCGGCGTCGCCTGGTCTGCGTGCTACATGGGCGCGATCGAACTAGCCGCCTCACACAAGAAGATCACGCTTCCGCCCGGCCTGGCGGTCGATGCCCAGATCGACCTGAATATTGACAAGGGCGCGTTCTTCCTGACGGCGCGCCTCGACGTCAGCCTGCCGGGCCTCGATAGAGACGTCGCGACCGAGTTGATCCATGCTGCGCACGAGATATGCCCGTACTCAAAGGCCACGCACGGCAACATCGCAGTCGAGACCAATCTCGTCTGATCCGCGTCAGCAGTCGGAAAGGGCGTCCCGGATTTCAAACTGACAATGGTGGAGGGGTTGCGATAGCCTGTGCGCAATCCTGCGCGGGACGTTGGCGGCAGTGGTGGCGGGAGCCAGATGCTTCGTTCCAAAAAAAATCCATCCCTCGCGCCCCGGCATGAAAATACTCCAGAAATCACACGCCATCATTCGCCGCTGCATCGAGCCGCTGGAAAACCGGATCGCACCGGCGGTATTCACCGTTACTACGCTTGCGGACTCGGGCACGGGCAGTCTGCGCGCGGCGCTCGGGCTGGCGGATACGCATGGCGGACACAATACGATTGTCTTTAAGCTGCCTGCGCCGCCATTGCATGGCGAGAATGTCATCACGCTCACCAGTGGTGTTTTAACCAGCAAGGGCAATGTCACCATCGATGGCCCGGGCGAGGGAAAACTGAGCATTAGCGGCGGCGGCAATAGCGCCGTCTTCGATTTTAAAAGTGTCCCGGATACCGTTTCCGCGCCGGTGACCATCAGTGGAATGTCTATCGTGAGTGGGGACGCCGACTCAGCAGGAGGTATTTATTCAAACGACTCGCTGACGCTGAAAAGTGTCATCATCTCCGGCAATACCTCGAACAACAGCTTCGGGGGTGTGTATGTGGCGGGCAATGCCGCCGCGGCCACCAAGGTCGCCATCAGCGATTCGCTTATCACCGGCAATAGCGCCAGCGCGTACTGCGGCGGAGTGGGGCTTGCCCACGTCACATCGGCAACCATCAGCAATACCGTGGTCACCGGTAATACAGGCGAAGAAACCGGCTGCGGGGGGATCGCCGCGTCTCTCAATGGCTCGGGCACCGCAATCACCATCTCCGGCTGCCAGATTACCGGGAACAGCACCGGCGGTTTTGCCGGCGGATTGGTTCTTGGAAGCGCGAACAACACGCAAAAGTTCAGCATTATAAACACCGTGATCAGTGGGAACCTAGCCGGCACGGAAGGAGCCGGGGGCGCCTATATCCATGGCGGTAATGTGTCGATCAGCCGATGCAGCATTCTCCAGAATTCGGCAAACGATGATGGAGGCGGCATTGCCATCGGGGACCCCGGTGCGGTGACGGTCTCCGGCAGCACATTCTCCGGTAATGTATCATTCGGAAGTAGTGGCGGCCTCGAGGTGAGCGGGTCCGCGACGGGGACGAAGGTGAGCATCAGCAATTCGACTTTCGTGGACAACCGTGCAAGCGAGTACTCCGGAGGAATAGGGCTGCACAACCTGGTCTCCTTGACGATTTCCAATTCCAGATTCAACGGCAATGCAGCCAAAGGCAACGGCGGTGGGGGCATCCTGGCGCAATTGAGCACGGCTGCCACGGGAGCTTCCATCTCCGGGTGCGAAATCAGTGGCAATACCGCCAGTTTTGGCGGGGGGTTGGACCTGATCAATTCCAATATCTCGCCTGCCTCGAAGATCGTTATCAAAGATACAACGGTTGCCGGCAACAGCGCCGCCAACACAGGCCTCAAAGGGGGTGGGGGCCTTTATCTCGGCACGGGCAACGCAATCATCACCGGCTCGACTTTCAGCGGCAATCTGGCTGCATTTAACGGAGGGGGCATCGCGAGCAACAGTACTGCCTCGGTGACCATTTCTGCCTGCACAATCAGCGACAACCAGACGACCAGTAGCAGCGGCGAGGGAGGCGGCGGGCTATTCTTTAGCGGCAATGCTGCCATTGAATTTCCGGTCAGGATCACCGCGTCGCATATAGCCGAAAACGAGAGCGCGAACAATGGCGGCGGGGCTCTCGCCACTGGCGGCATCGCGCTCACTGTTTTCGATTCCGTGTTTGCAGGCAACGCAGCGAGCAACGACGGAGGAGCCGTTTACACAAACGGCACCGGTTCAAACAAGGTCGACCTGGTCGTGACCGGCGGGACGTTTGCCGGCAATACGGCCTCCGAGGGCTTCGGAGGCGGAATTTTCGGCAATGGCGCGGGCGTGATCTCCATCACGGGAACGAAGGTGACCGACAATTCCGCCAATGATTCCGGTGGCGGAATCTACGCCGAGAGCACCGATTCAGTGACAGTCGCGAACGTGGCCGCGACCTCCAATCTAGCCAGCTCCGGCGGCGGGCTTGCGATACTCGATACTGCGGTGTTCCATGTCAGCGGCGGTAGCTTCGTTGGGAACAGCGCGCTCGGCGCGGGAGGCGGCATCCAGGCGCAGAATTCCAATGGGGCAATTGAAGGCGCCACGATCACCAATAACACCGCCGGGGGCGCCGGCGGCGGGGTAAACAACGCCCTTGGCACCGTGACGCTCCAGATTGCGAAAGTCTTCGCAAACTCCGCCCCCACCGACCCCGATGTGGAGGGGACGTTTACGTTTGTGTAGTACGGGGTAAAGGCGGGCGGCTTCCCGGGCTTCGGATTTGTAATAAATAAAAGTTGGCGTCCGCGTCCTACGACGCTGAATGTACCGAAACAGAACACACCGCTAATGAAACTGCCTGCCGCATCCCGCAACTGTCGCGCCTTCACCCTCATCGAGCTCCCTATCGTCATCACCGTGATCGCCGTGCTCATCGGCGTACTGCTTCCAGCGGTGCAGGTGACGCGGGAGGATAACAACCAGAAGGCGGTCCAGACCAGCCTGGCGCAGATTCTCGCGGCGGAGAAGACGTACTT
>Ga0181531_10002548_pt1 | contig 11360 bp, 9 predicted proteins | sample PEATcosm2014_Bin_38_FD_119743 | JGI IMG/M metagenome (GOLD analysis project Ga0181531, IMG submission 119743) | Peatland microbial communities from MTU Mesocosm Facility, Houghton, MI, USA - PEATcosm2014_Bin11_10_metaG | ecosystem: Environmental > Terrestrial > Soil > Wetlands > Peat | place... | reverse complement strand
GACTCAAGCCTTGCTATAAACGTGCACGAGAGTGGGGAAGAAGAAAGACAAGAGTATCGGAATCTTCGCAGGATGTTAGACGAAGAGCCGTTCCGCGTGCACTTCTTTCAGGCTGTGCGCATGCTGCAAAGGATGGAAAAAGAGCGCAAGCCGGTTGGGTATTTCATTACGCCTCAAGGGGAGACGATTCGGTTCTCGGCATATACTTCGCTTGCGTTTCCGCCCAGCGAGATTCGCGAATTGCGGCGCATCGAGAACGGGCAGATGAGCATGACGGTGGAGTTCATGGGGCTTTGTGCCGCAATCTCCGTCATGCCGGCGCCCTATACGGAGTTCCTGATCTCGCGAACCCGTCAGAAAGACCATGCAATGGAAGACTTCCTCAATATATTCAACCATCGCATGATTTCATTCTTTTACCGAGGTTGGGAAAAGTATCGCTTCTTCATCGAGTACGAAAGATCGAAAGAGGATCGGCTTTCCGCCCGCCTTCTCGATCTGTTGGGTCTTGGGACTGAGGGCCTGCGCGGCCGCGGTGGAATTCCCGATGACGCTTATTTGAATTACGTGGGCCTCTTGGCTCGCCATGTGCGTTCGGCAGCTTCGCTGCAACAGATTCTCGAGGACTACTTTGGAGTCCAGGTACAGATTCTGCAATTTGCTGGCGCCTGGCGCAAACTGGGCTTGGAGAACCAGACCTGCTTTACGGGGGCCGGCGGAGCCAACGAACGTCTGGGTGTGGGGGTCGTGGCGGGAGACGAGGTTTGGGATCACCATGGACGCATCCGCATTGCATTGGGGCCCATGCACTATGAGCAGTACGTTAAGTTCTTGCCAGGACAGGACGCTTATCACGAGCTTGCAGCATGGTTGAGGTTTTACTCGAATGGGAGTTACGAGACGGAGGTCCAACTCATCTTGGCTCGGGAAGATGCCCCGCCGTGCGAGTTGGGGTCGGACGGGCCAAAGCGTCCGCAACTTGGACTAGTTAGCTGGTTGAAAACCAAGCCGATCGATCGCGATCCGGCCGATGCGACTTATCTGGTACAGTAAAAAAGTCTTGAATTCGAGGATATGAAAGGCAATGAGCACAAACCTGAAAGCACTTATCGAGAAGTTGAACGATACCACGCGGCGGGCGCTTGAAGCATCAGCCGGTTTGTGTGTGGCGCGAACCCACTATGACATCGAGATTGAGCACTATCTCTTGAAGGTACTCGATGGCAGCGACAACGACATTGCGGCGATCCTTAAGCACTTTGGAATTGACCGCTCCCGGTTGACGAAGGAACTTGAGCGCAGCCTGGATTCTCTCAAGAGTGGCAATGCCCGCTCGCCTGCGTTCAGCCCGGCTGTGGTCAAGATGCTCGCTGAATCCTGGACGGTCGCCAGCATCGACTTCAATGCCGGGAATATCCGCACGGGGTTCACTCTGCTTGCACTGTTGGGGAATGAAGATCTCGCCAGGATGGCGACAGGTATCAGCAAGGAGCTACAGAATATTCCTGTCGAGGGCCTCCGGAGTAACTTCTACGACATCGTTGCCTCTTCCAGAGAGACGCAGACCAGTCTGGCTGCCGCAAGCGAAGGGAAAGAGGAGCGTCCAGGCGGAGATGCTGCTGCCGGAGTCCCGAAGGGCAAGACACAGCATCTCGATCAATACACGGTCAATCTAACAGCGAATGCCAAGGCCGGGAAGATTGACCCGGTGCTGGGGCGCGACCAGGAAATTCGTCAAATGATCGACATCCTCATGCGGCGCCGCCAGAACAATCCGATTCTCACCGGTGAGGCCGGCGTGGGAAAGACGGCTGTGGTGGAGGGTTTCGCGAATCGCGTTGCCAGCGGCGATGTGCCGCCGGCGTTGCGCGGAATTCACATTCATAGCCTCGACCTGGCCCTGTTGCAGGCGGGTGCAGGGGTCAAGGGAGAGTTTGAAAACCGGTTGAAGGGATTGATCAACGAAGTCAAGTCTTCTACCGAAAAGATTATTCTCTTTATCGATGAAGCGCACACCATGATTGGCGCGGGTGGGCAGGCAGGACAAAACGATGCGGCCAATATCTTGAAGCCCGCGCTTGCCCGTGGAGAGCTGCGCACCATCGCGGCTACCACATGGTCTGAGTACAAGAAGTATTTTGAGAAGGATCCCGCGCTGGCCAGAAGGTTCCAGGTTGTAAAGGTTGAGGAGCCGACTGAAGAGGTTGCCTGTACCATGCTGCGGGGCATCGTAGCGTCGCTTGAGAAACACCACAATTTGCGAATCCTCGACGAGGCAGTTACAGCGACCGTGAAATTGTCGCATCGCTATATTGCCGGCCGTCAACTGCCGGACAAAGCGGTCAGTGTCCTTGACACGGCTTGCGCGCGCTTGTCGTTGGGGCAGAATTCGACGCCTCCCAGGCTGGAGGATATCCAGCGGCAACTCGACTCGCTCGAAGTGCAAAAGCGTGTCCTCGAACGGGAAACGAAGATCGGCGCGGACCACGCGGAGAGATTGCAGCAGATAGAGACTTTGATGGCAGTTGCTAAAGAGGATGAGACCTTCCTCAAGGAGCAGTGGGAGAAGGAAAAAGCGCTCATCGAAAAGATTCGCGCCTTGCAGCAGGGTCTGGAGTCGCCAGATAAACCGGGTTCCGAATCAGTTGGAAAGGAAAGCGAGGTACAGGCCGAACTCGGCGCACTTGAAGTGGAGCTTGACGCACTTCAGGGCGAGCGGGGTATGATGCGCGTCTCTGTCGATGCGCAGATCGTCGGCGAGGTCATTTCAGCTTGGACGGGAATTCCTCTCGGCAAAATGGTCCGCAACGAAGTCGAGACCGTGCTCACGCTCGATGAACATTTGAAGAAGCGCGTGATCGGCCAGGATCATGCGCTCTTTGCCATTGCGCAGAGAATCCTCACCTCCCGAGCCAATCTGGACGACCCCGTCAAGCCGGTCGGAGTCTTTCTCCTGGTTGGACCCAGCGGAGTTGGAAAGACCGAGACAGCCATCGCGCTCGCCGACGTTCTTTACGGCGGTGAGCGCAATATGATCACCATCAACATGTCGGAATTCCAGGAAGCGCACACGGTTTCAACATTGAAGGGATCGCCCCCCGGCTATGTTGGCTACGGTGAGGGAGGTGTGCTCACAGAGGCAGTGCGGCGCAGACCCTATTCGGTTGTTCTGCTCGATGAGGTCGAAAAGGCGCACCCTGATGTGTTGGAACTCTTCTTCCAGGTCTTTGACAAAGGCAGGATGGAAGATGGGGAAGGCCGCGAGATCGATTTCCGGAACACCATTATTCTGCTTACGAGCAACGCGGCGACGGATACACTCATGAAGCTATGCGCCGATCCGGAAACCATGCCCGATAGTCAGGGAATGCTTCAGGCCCTCAAGCCAGAATTGAACAAGATTTTTAAGCCGGCATTTCTTGGCAGGCTGCTCATCGTGCCTTACTTCCCGGTGCGGGACGAGGCCCTCAAGCAGATCATACGGCTAAAGCTTGGGAAGATTCAGCGGCGCCTGATGGAAACGCACAAGATCGTCCTTCTATATGACGACGTTCTCTTGAACGAAGTGGCTTCGCGCTGCACCGAAGTCGAGAGCGGAGCCCGCAACGTCGATAACATACTGTCGAACACTATGCTGCCCGACCTATCGCGGCAAATTCTATCGCGGATTGCTGGAGGGGTGGCGGCAAACCAGGTAAGCATCTCTGTGAAGGATGGTGCGCTCACATATGCATGGGATACCGCGACCTAGCGCGGGAAGCGCCTTCTTGGGCTAGGTCAAACCGCATTTCAGGGCTTTTTGGCAAGAGACAGGCAGGAGTGGCATGGCAAGTCTGAAGCAAGCAGATCGGCTAATGCAGTTTTCGAGCCCGCTGGGCAAGGACGTGCTGCTGATTCAGTCGCTTGATGGCGCGGAAGGAATCTCGCGCCTCTTTGAGTATCATGTCGAATTGCTCGCAACTGTGGAGACCGAGATCGATACCAAGTCGATCGTCGGTGCCAAGGTCGCAGTTGCGATCACCCTCAACGATGTGGTGGGATCAAGATGGGTGAATGGCATCATTGCGTCGTTCGAGCAGTGCGCGGGCGATAAGGAGTTTAATGTCTTTCGGGCGCGGATCGTGCCCTCGATGTGGCAACTTACATTGAGCGCCAACTGCCGCGTATTCCAAAAGAAGACCGTTGTCGACATCGCCAAAGCCGTGATAGGCGAGTACGGATTGACCGTCTCGGATCAGACATCGACAAGTTATAAGCAACTCGATTACTGCACGCAGTACGCCGAGTCGGATTTCCATTTTGTCTCCCGCATCCTGGAAGAGAGCGGCATCTTCTATTGGTTTGAACATACCGACCAGGACAATAAGATCGTGCTCGGGGACGCACGAACCGCCTACCAGGACTGCCCGTTGTCGGCTTCCATTCCCTACGCTCTCAATGAAAAGGGTGCTGAGGGAGGATACGGAGCGTGGGTCTCCGAATTCTCTTCCACGGCAACCATGGTTTCAGGCAAGCACTCGACGGCGGACTATAACTACCGCACCTACGCCCGCCTCGATGTGGATCCCAAGGATAGCACCAGTCCGTTCGGCAAGAATGCCTACGATCAGTATTTATATCCCGCCGGGGAAGAAGGCTACCTCAAAGAAAAGGAGACGCAATCGGCCTCGGCCCTGGAATCGTTGTTTCTCGATACGCGGTTGCAGGCTTCCGACGCTGTGGCCGAAGTCTTACGCGGCAGCGCCAACGCGCGCTCCTTTTGCGCGGGTTATACCTTCACCCTGAGCAAGAATCCCCGTGCCGCGTGGAACCGCAAATACCTCCTGACCGCAGTAACTCACCATGCCGACCAGGTCCCCCCCTATCGAACCAGCGACACAGGTTCTGGAGCGGGATACAGCAATCAGTTCACGGCGATCTCCTCGGACATCCTCTTCAAGCCCGCGCTGACGTTTACGAAGCCAAAGATTTACGGCCCGCAGACAGCCATGGTTGTTGCTCCCAACGGCGAGGAGATGTATATCGATAGCCTCGGACGAGTCAACATCCAGTTTATCTGGGATAAGCTGAGGAAGCCGAATACGGTAGATGAGACCTGGGTACGCGTGGCCCAGCAATGGGCGGGAAATGGATGGGGGACTTACTTCTGGCCGCGATTGAATGACGAGGTCGTGGTCATGTTTCTCAATGGGGATCCCGATAACCCGGTGATTGTGGGCTCGGTGTATAACGGCGTGAATGTGCCCAAGTACGCTTTGCCCGACCACAGCACTCGTTCCGGTCTGGTTACTCGGAGCAGCAAGGGGGGCGGAGCGGCGAATGCCAATGAACTGCGCTTCGAAGACAAGACAGGAAGCGAGCAGATCTTTCTCAACGCCGAGAAGGACATGGACCAGCGGACCGAAAACGACCATCGCCGCTTTGTTGGCGGAAAGGACTCGCTGATTGTTACCGCCAACCAGTTGGAGCAGATCGGCGGCGAATATCACGGAGAAGTCAAGTCGAATTCGATTGTGAAGATAGGGGCTAAGTCGGACATCGACATCGGGGCCGACCTCACAGAAAAAGTTGGGGGGAATTACTCCTTGAAGATCGGCAGCAATCAAGCCGACAAGATCGGAATGAATTACGCCATGGATGCCGGCATGGAGGTATATATCAAGGCGGGCATGTCCGTGGTGATTGAAGGCGGGCTGGAGGTCACCCTGAAAGGGGCCGGAGGCTTTATTAACATCGGACCTGCCGGGGTTGCGATTTCAGGCACGATGGTGATGATCAACAGCGGTGGAGCGGCCGGCGCGGGCAGCCCCGGCACAGTAACCGATCCCGGAGCACCGACCGCCCCCGACAAGGCCGACGACGGCACCAAGGGCGGGGCCATGTAGGCCCAGGCATTCGGACCCGATCGAGCTTGAATGACACGGGCAAGCTTCTTCTCGGGGAATAGCGTGATTCGGAGTCAGCGTGATATTCCTGATATTCAGGTCAGAAACGGGAAGTTGCGTCGTCACGGAAAAAGTCATGTACCAAATGCGCCTCTTATGAAAACATACACGGATTCCACAGGGTCCTGAATTGCGGTCTTGGCGTTCGGAGCAAAAACCGAAACGCCAAATTGGCGGCTCACGAGACCTGTAGTGTCGCGGTCAACGCTCGGGTCCAGGCTCTCCAGCCACCCTACAACTTCGCTAAAAGGCCGCCCAACGATGAGATGACCTAAGAGAGTTGGTTTGTTGGGAACGAACAGTTCTATCCCCTTGCAGGAATCATTCTTGTAGAACACATGTATATCGAGGTCGAGAAAGTGATCTGTAGGTTCGATCGAGGCTGGGGTTTTCATATATGATCTGAATCGAGTGCCCAGGAGCGACCGGATTTCTGCGCGGGGAGCCCCGAGGTAAATGGGTCCCACTCTGACAAACGGTATGATATCGAGTTCCATCTTCGATTCCGTTTCTGTCGTCATTTCGGCTTCAGTAATTCCGGGTCAATCTTGTCCACATAGTCCTGCATTTCCTTGAGCGCTTCATCGTATTTCCCAGGAAACTTTGTTTTTATGTCCTTGACGTCCATTTCGACTGCTTCCTTGAACTTGCCATTCTTGATCAATTGCCGCTGAGTTTCACGATACTCCCTTGCTTCTTCTGAAGAGCCCCAGCTCGCTGTATCCTGATGGTCCTTAGGATCCATCTTAATTGCAGGTCCATCGTCTGGGTCAAGGGGAATATCGTCTTCGTACGCTCCCTTTGCCGGAGTGTGATGCGAGTCCATTCCATCGTTAACAGGTTTGCTTGTCTCCTTGTGTGCCCCACCTTTCTGTTCAGTCTCCTTTTCATTCCCTGCGGAAGTGTCACCAGCTCCCTCCTTGTCCTTCAGCGGGCACTTCTCATCGGGACTACCGACCTTGGAAGCAGCAAAGCCAATCGCCGCGCCAACAGCAACCGCAACCAGGACCGGTATCACGACCTCAGGTGCCAACAAGGCGAGCAGCCCCTCACTGAGGGCAGCCAACGCCTCAGATCCCGCAGCTCCCTCCGCAGCACCCCCCAGGAGGCCCCCTGCTGTTATCCCACCGGCCATAATCTGCTCGTTCTCAAATTGATGCCGTCTCCAGTAGTCCTTCGTTATGAGTCCCGACCCATTTGAAAACTCAGACCTTGCGCGGAGCAGGCGCCTTCGCCCTTCTCCTAAGCTCCTTCTTGGCAGCAGCAGCGAGGGCAGTCGTCTTCTGGCCGGAATCCGTAAGGCGAGGGTCGTTCAGGACCGCCTGTATCGCAGGCAAGCTTGGGTTCACATCGAATTTGCCGCCGAAGATGAACATCAAGGCAATGTATTGGCAGACATCGCGCTCGCGAACGATGCCGTACTTCCCGGCTTGGTCAATACCATACTTGACAAGGAGCCTCACGCGGGACTCTCCAAGCATGCGGGACTGGTCGCCAAAGTGCTCGGCGAGGAACTGCACCATGCGGTCCTCAAACTGCTTGAGAGCCACTTCGGAGAACTTCACCATTTGCTCGGCGCGCAGAGTCAGCATAATGTCGTCACACTCTTTCACCAGCCAAAGCGTTGCGCAATTCCATGGTCGTTGGGGGCATTCCTTTGCGCACAGAGCCGCGAGTATGCTCTCCGCGGCAGAGCTTGCGAACTTTATGTAAGAACTCTAAGCGCTCGAGTGTAATTCGCATGGTCAGCCCAAGGCGGGCCTAGTATATCAGAGACGGGATTAGACTAGTTTGATGAACTTGGGTGCAGCGTACTGGCAGGAATGCAGCCAACGCGGGCGCACGATTCATAAGAAAGGGATGCCACTTGCATTCCTCCACGCACAGGGCTGAAAATGTGCGTTCAGGAGCTCTAGCCGGGAACGATCCATATGCCGCCAGCAGCAAGATTGACCGACATGCATACCTGCCCGATGGTGACACCGGGCGTGCCGCCGATTCCTCATGTGGGCGGACCCATTGTTTCGCCTGGCGAGCCCACCGTCCTTATTTGCTTTCTTCCCGCCGCGCGTGCCACGGACATGTGCATCTGTGTGGGGCCGCCGGATATGATCGCCATGGGCTCGCCGACCGTCCTCATTGGTGGCCTGATGGCCGCGCGCATGGGCGATCCCACCATGCATGGTGGCGTCATTGTGGTAGGCGCTCCAACCGTGATGATCGGCGAGGCCGGTATGGGCGGCGGAGGCGGAGGAGGCGGCGGGGCCGCTGCGCTGGCTGCTGCCATGAGCGTTTCTTCGGCGAAAGGCGGCGCGGTGGCTTCCGCTTATGCGCAGGGATTAACGATGAAGACCGCAGCGCAAAGAGGCGCCATGGGCTGCGAAATCTGCAATCAGAAGTAGAGCCTTCCGCCAAAGGAGTATGGATTGGAATTCGTGCTCGAAGTGCGTCCTCCGGAGGGGGAGATGTTCTATGTGCCCCTCCCGCAGTCGGGCATCCTGACGGTTGGTCGGGAAGCCCCGGCGGACGTTGTCATTCGAGACCGCTTCCTTTCCCGTTCGCACTTCCAATTGCAGTGTGCGGACATGCTGCACGTCTTGATCGATCCGGGAAGCAGCAACGGGACCTATGTGAACGGAATGAGATTACGCGGAAGTGTTCTAAAACCCCGCGACGCCATCTATGCCGGGCGTACCGCCTTTCGCTTTGCGCCTGTCCTGGATGGAAAGGTGGTGTTGGATTATCTGCCCGAGTCGCCGGGCGAGTTGTTGCCCTGGCAGCAGAAGCTGATCCATTCACTTGAAGCGTCCTGCAACTTCGTTGTTCTCGATGGGGCGATCAGCCCCGCCGTCCGTGACTTGCTGAATCAGGCCGGAGTGTTTTATCAGTCCCTTTACGAGGGAGAGCAGGCTTCAGACCTGGCTTCCTTTGGCCCCTACCTGGCCGAAATCCAGAAGGGAGGCAAGCTTGTGCCCTTTCTGATCAAAGTGGGGTGGGGCAAGTCTTGGGGTATCTTTTTGAACACGCAGACGGGATTCGTGGAAACGAGAAAGCATTTGCGGCATTTTTTGATGGTGGATATTGAGGGTGGAGAGAGAGTGATCTTCCGCTTCTACGATCCCCGGGTGATGAGAGTCTTTATTCCCAGCTGCAATCCCGAGCAGAGAAGAGAGTTCTTCGGGCAAATCCAGCACATTTTGGTTGAATCCGATCCGGAAACAATCGTGCACCGTTACAGTGTCGGAACTGACGAGCACTACCAATTGGTTCCGACCTGACTTGAGTTAGCCAAGCCCGATTGCTGCCCAGCCTTTAATCGACCAGGGTAGGGCAAAGGTTCGCCAAGCTACGTGACCGGGCATCCCATTTTCGTTCGCTGTACCAACTGGGATCGTGGGCCGGAAGTTACGTCAGTGGCTCATGCTTTTTGCTCGACACGACGGAGTTCAACGCCGATGATCGTTCAAATTAGGCCGCTTTGGAGGGCCGGTGACGCGATTCTGTGATTGCGTCGGAAAGAAATGGAATGAAGTTACGGATGTGTGCAATAGGAATGATGATTGCGTTGACCCTCGTCTCCGGCGTCGGATCCTCTCGCGCGGCGAGCGTCCCCAAACCCCCCAGCGCAAAGAAATTCGACACTCTTGCGAACGCTGCGCTGACTGCCATGAAGGCCCGCGCCGCCGAACTCAAGATCACCGGAGTCGCGGTCGTCTCCTATGCCCAAGGTGACACAATCCAGGGCTGGGCTTCCAGAATGGCCGTGGTGGGGCGGATGAAAGACGCTCCCTCAGCTACCGAGAAGGGAAACAATCTGCTCGGCATCGCCTACGCCAAAGCAGCCGAGATGGCTGAAACCCTTGAGGACAGCGGCACCGCCAAGCGCCCGCCCATGACCGGCGAATTCGGCTGGCAGGGAGGCGTCATTGCCCGCGTGAAGACCGGCTATGTCATCGTAGCCTTCAGCGGCGGCAAGTCGGAGGACGATGTACAGGTCTCCCGCTCCGGACTCGAGGTGCTCAAAGGCGCTTTATAGGTTCCGCATAAACTTCAGCTCGTTCGAAGGCGGACATCGGACCTTTCTATGCCCTTTGGTCGTCCTGGAGGGCAACAGCGTCGCGTCTTGAGATCGCCCGCTTCGGCCCTCTGCGGGGATCGCCTTGGCGCTCTTTGTAATCCGGCCTGTGGGTGATTCGCATCACAGTATACTGTTTAATAGCACCCTTAAGGTGAACTTCGGCATGTACCTGCTCTGGCTTCGAGTCGCGGCTGTTCTCTATGCGGCGGCATCTGTTGCTGTCTTTCCGGCCGTACTGTATGGCCTCCTTCGATGGCGCAAGACATGCGTCCACCTGGGTGGGCTGGCCCTGTTCTTTCATTTCGTCTCGATAGTTGAGATGCTGGTTCAGGCGCACCGCTGGATGCCGGTGGGCGTGCGCGAAGTTGAGTCGCTGCTCGGCTTGGCCGTGGCGGGCCTGCTTTTCCTGGTCTGGTGGCTTTACGATGCCATTTATCTTGGAATCTTTGCCTTGCCGGTAACGTTCTTTCTGGTTTTTGTTCCCGCGCTGGGACCGGGCCGGTACACCTTTCCCTCCGAAGGTGTTCGCATCAGTTGGCTTGTGGCACACATTGCCGCATTGCTCATGGCCTATGTCGCACTCTGCTTCAGCCTGCTGGCCTCGGTGCTTTACCTCATCCAGGAACGGCGCATCAAAAGCAAGCCCAAGGCTGGCCATGACTCATGGTGGCTGCCCTTTGACTGGCTGCCGCCGCTGGATACCCTCGAGCGCATCGCCCACTCCACCCTGGAATTCGGCTTCCCCTGCATGACCGTCGGCCTGGTCATCGGCGCAGTGCTCGTGCAGGAGACGACGCTCGGCGCAGCCTATTTTCTCGACCCCAAGATTATTGCGTCCTTCATCAGCTGGGCTGTTTACGTCCTGCTTCTCCTTGTTCGTCGCAGCGCCGGGCTGCGCGGACGCAAAGCGGCATATCTTTCCGGCGCCGTCTTTCTGGTCATGATCGCTGTATGGGCCGCCAACCTCTTCAGCCATGTGCACAGGTATGGTGCTCAATGACGCAATCGCTGACCAGCCTGGTGTTGACCGGCGTGAACTACAAAACCGCGCCGATCGAGCTGCGCGAGCGCATAGCCATCTCTCGCGAAGAGCTGGCGGAGACCACCCGCGCTCTCGCGGCCGTGCCGGGCGTCACCGAGTGCATGATCGTCTCCACCTGCAACCGCGTAGAGTTGCTGGCCGCCGTAGATTCTCCCGACGCCGATCTGGCCGGTTTTTTGCATCGGCAATTCGGCCTGGACCCGGCGCTGCTTGCGCCTCACATCTACGAGCAGCGCGACCGGGACGCGGTACGGCATCTATTCCGCGTGGCCGCCAGCCTGGACTCAATGGTGGT
>Ga0181531_10002545_pt1 | contig 11367 bp, 8 predicted proteins | sample PEATcosm2014_Bin_38_FD_119743 | JGI IMG/M metagenome (GOLD analysis project Ga0181531, IMG submission 119743) | Peatland microbial communities from MTU Mesocosm Facility, Houghton, MI, USA - PEATcosm2014_Bin11_10_metaG | ecosystem: Environmental > Terrestrial > Soil > Wetlands > Peat | place... | reverse complement strand
TAAAAGGAATTCTCTGCCGGCCTGCCTCTTCGATGACAAAAAGCCGCTTTGCCGGGTCTTTGTCGGGAGCATTGTCGTGCGCGGCGTTTCTTTCCAGCAACCGCGCACTGGTCGTTTCGAGCATCAGGCCCATGCTGGGCGAGACGCGCGACAAGCGGACGAGCCACTCGGCGCTCATTAATCCTGGGTTGGGATGGGGCAAAAGGGTCGATTGCCGCAGCACCATATCGCACATGGCTTCCAGATAGTGCAATGTCGATTTGAAGCCGAGGCGGCGCAATACGTCCCGCATTTCGGGAAACAACGCTTCCGGCTTGTCTCCCAGGCTGAACAGCGCTTCAGTGCACCCGGCCCGCTCGCCGGCGCGGACGACCTCCATGACTTCGTCGGGAGTCATGGTGTGCGCCCCCTGATCCGCGGGATCGCGACGGAAAGTGCAATAGCCGCAGTAGTCGCGGCAAAGGTTCGTCAGCGGCAGAAACACTTTGCGCGAATAGGTGATGACTCCAGGCCTGAAGCGCTCACGACTTCGCTGCGCTGCGGCCAACAAAGATGGCAGAGTATCGCTGCCCGCGGTGATGAGGCGGCAGGCGGTATCACGCGAAATGGGATCCGTGCCGTTGTCTCGCAATTCGGCGATCGTGCACGAAAGCGCGTTTGCAACAGAAGTGGCCATGTCTTACGGATGATTCCTCGCCGCGAGCCTGGGTACGACTTTGCCCACGATGATAACGGACGCGGCGGACGTCTGTCCCGTCATTGTGGCGTGCGCCGCCGTTCGAGGCGATAATAATCCCAGTCCGATGATTAACGAAGTTGATGCAGCGGCGGCTAACCCGAGGGGAGCTTCGCGAGTTTCAGAATGAGCGTCAGCGCCAATGATTTCCGGCAGGCGATGGGATGCTTTGCCAGCGGCGTCACGATTATTACCGTGGACTGCGACGGCGAAGTGCACGGTATGACGGCGAATGCCTTTACTTCAGTGTCGCTCGACCCGGTTCTGATTCTGGTCTGTGTCGACCACCGCGCGCGTACCCACGCTCATCTGCACGCCAGGAAGCGATTTGGCATCAATGTCCTGTGCCGCAGCCAGCAGGCCGTTTCAGAATATTATTCGCATTCGCCGGAACCCCACCAGCATCCGGAATCGGCCGGCGCCCGCTTCGATCGCACGCCGCATGGCACACCCGTGCTGCAGGGAGCGCTGGCGTACCTCGAGTGCCGATTGCATTCCACCCAATCCGCCGGCGATCACACCATTTTCATCGCTGAAGTCGAGGAGGTCGTGGTTCGCGGCGGGGAGCCTCTGCTCTATTTCCGTAGCGAATATCGCGATATCCACCCCGGCGCCCCATCGCCGGAGCTTGTGAAACAGAAATAAGCAGACACCAGAAAGGTCCAGGCTCAGTTTCCGATGGCAATCAAATTTTCCGGAGTATTTGAGGTAGAGAAGAAACCAGCGGAAGTCTACGACTTTCTCACCGATCCCCGCGAGTTTGCGCGGCTGCTGCATTCTCCGGCGGTGGTTGTGCGCGATGCGACGCATTTCGGGATCAAAGCGGGAAACACGTTGTTCGCGAAAGAAGCAGACGTTGACGTCGAGTTGAGCGTCGCCGAGCGTCCGGAGCGGGCGCAATATAAAGGAAAAGGAACGGCCGCCGGGAACGCCATTCAGTCGCAGGTTGATTTCGAACTTGCGCCAACCGCCTACGGAACGACGGTGAACTGGCGAGCGGAGGGGGAAATCTCGGGACGCCTGGCCGCCTTTGCCGGCGCCGTGCTCGAACCGTTCGCACGGAAGCACGTGTATGAATGGATGAACCGGTTGCGCGACGCGATCGCCGCCTAAAGCTGGAGCGAACTTACTTTGACATCACCAGCTTGGCGATGGTGGCCAGTTGCATGTTCGATGTGCCTTCGTAGATCTTTCCGATCTTGGCGTCGCGCCAGTATTTCTCGACCGGATAATCTTTAGTGAATCCGTATCCGCCGTAGACTTCGATGGCTAGCGACGTGACGCGCTCGGCCACCTGCGATGCAAAGAGCTTGGTCATGGCGGCTTCTTTCACAAAGTTCACGCCGGCGTCTTTCATACGGGCGGCGTTGTAGACCATCAGGCGTGCCGCTTCGATTTCCGTAGCCATTTGCGCGATCTGGAACTGGATGCCCTGAAATTCAGAGATCGGCTTGCCGAATTGCGTGCGCTCCAGCGCGTACTTCGACGCGTACTCCCACGCGCCGCGGGCGACTCCCAGCATCTGCGCGCCGATTCCGATGCGGCCTTCGTTCAGCGTCTCGATGGCGATCTTGTAGCCCTTGCCGACTTCCCCGAGAACATTTTCTTTGGGCACGCGGCAATCTTCCAGAATCAGCTCGCAGGTGGAGGAAGCGCGAATGCCGAGTTTGTCTTCTTTCTTGCCGACGGTGAACCCGGGAAAATCCTTTTCAATCAGAAACGCGGTGATGCCCTTATAGCCCTTCGACGCATCCACGGTCGCGAACAAAATAAACAGTCCGGCTTCCTTACCGTTGGTGATCCAGAGCTTGCGTCCATTGAGAACGAAGTCGCTGCCTTTTAGTTCAGCCTTCGTTTGCAGAGCGAACGCATCGGAACCCGAACCTGCTTCGCTGAGGGCGTAAGCGCCCACGGTATCCGCCGCCATTTTCGTGAGATAACGTTTCTTCTGATCTTCGGTGGCCCAGCGCAGAATGGCATTGGCGACCAGGGTGTTCTGGACGTCGACAATGACACCGGCGGAAGCATCGGCCCGCGAGAATTCTTCGACGGCGAGGATGGCATCGAAGAATTTGCCTCCCGCTCCGCCGTACTGCTCGGGAATCTCGATGCCCATCAGTCCCAGCTGAAAGAACTGCTCGAGGAGTCCGTGATCGAACACAGCCTTTTCATCCATCTCTTTGGCGAGAGGGCGAATCTTGTCTTCAGCGAACTGGCGGACGTTATCGCGAAACAGGATTTCGTCCTCGGTGAGCGTGGTCAGCGGGACGGGAGTCGCAAGCTGCAAGGTTTCTGGCATGAGGACACCTCGTTATGAAAGACGCGGCGGGCCGCATCTGAGCGGGACCAAAAATTGTAGCAGCAGAACATGGAGGCAGGGCGACCGCTCGGTTGGTTGGAGATGCCCGGATTCGGACGCCCACCGCCAGAAACTCACCGGTGAAACCGCTTGACATGGAATTGTCGCGGGACCAAGATGTTAGCCCTCACCCTGCGGGGCTGGTGCCCGTCTCCCCTCCAGCCTGTAACAATCGCTCCTCCAGGAGGCGCTATGGTTCGCCGCTTCGTTCGTCGCGATATAGCTCTGTTCGTCGTTGCTTTGTTCATCGCGTGTCTCACGCCGAGCGTGAACGCCTTCGCTGCGGACGGGCCAACGAGGTCAGCTGCGAAGGCTGCCTCCGATTCAGGCAACCCGATGCTTCTGCCGCCTGTGCTCTATGACTCAGGCGGCGCCCAGGCGGTAGCGGTCGCCGTGGGAGATTTGAATGGCGACGGCATCCCCGACGTCGTGGTGGTGAACCAGTGCGCGAGCACGAGTTCTTGCGACAACGGAACCGTTGGCGTTTTTCTTGGAAATGGCGATGGCACCTTCCAGCCGGTGGTCAATTACAGTTCTGGCGGATATGTAGCGCAGTCGGTTGCCATCGGAGACGTGAACGGCGACGGCCATCCTGACATCATCGTTTTGAACGAATTCGGCGACCGGGAGTTTTCGAACGGGACGGTCGCCATCCTGCTTGGCGACGGCCATGGAGCGTTCCAACCCGCCGTGACCTACAGTTCCGGCGGATGGGAAGCACAAGCGCTCGCGGTAGCGGATCTCAACGGCAACGGCAATCTCGACATTGTCGCGACGAACTGCACGGCTTCGAGTGGTGGATCGTGCGGTACAGGCGACGGAATCATCGGTGTGCTGATCGGTATTGGCGACGGCACGTTTCAGCCGACGGTGACCTACGACCTGGGCCAGAATATTGGCACGGTCGGCGCTTACGGAATTACGATCGGCGATGTAAATCGAGATGGTATTCCCGATCTGGTAGTGTCGGTTGGCGTCCCCGGCTTCGCACAAGGCGCTCTGGCACTGCTCCTCGGCAACGGCAACGGAACCTTCAGCTATCGAGAGCAGTATTACCTTCTCGGAGAGAACTCTTCGTCCGCTTCCGCGCCCGCCGTTGCTGACGTGAACGGCGACGGAATTCCCGATTTGCTGGCGGCGTCCGGCTACCTGGCCGAGGTGCTTCTGGATAACGGCAACGGTGGATTTTTCTCCGCGAATTCTGTGAGCTTCTTCCCCGCAACCGTGGGATCGATCGCCATCGCCGATATCAACGGGGACGGAACACCCGATCTGGTTCTCGGAAGCAGCAGCGGCCCAGCCGTGATGTTCGGTAGTGGCACGGGAGCTTTCCAGACGCCGGTGATCTACCAGTCAGAAGCGGGCCAGGCGGCAGTGGCGGATTTGAATCACGATGGCAAGCTCGATGTCGTGGCGACGAGCCGTGAGGACAATGGAGATGGAGCGATCGCCGTTCTGTTAAATAACCGGCAGGGTCCACCCTACGTTCCGACGACGACAACTTTGAGTTCAAGTCCAAATCCATCGGCGCGCAAACAGTGGGTGACGTACACCGCGACCGTCACCAGCCAGGGCGGAGGGCCTGTCACGGGATCGGTAACTTTCCAGGAGATTTCGTCGGTGGATGGACAGCGGTTTACACAGACGATTGGAATCCAGACATTGTCTGGGAATCAGGCGTCGGTTCCCGCCTACTATACGCAATCGGGTGGGCATCAGATCGTTGCCTCTTACTCGGGCGATGCAGCCAATGCATTCAGCAATGCGCTGCAATACACCCAATACGTTGGCACTCTTCCCGTGCCAACCCAAATGACCGCACGCTCGTCGCAACCACTGTCGATCCGTGGCCAGCCGGTGACTTTCTCCGCCGAGATTAAATGGGCAGGCGGACTGATTCCCAACGGCGAGCCAGTGACGTTCATGGATGGCGCGGTCTCAATCGGAACGAGTGCAACAAATGGCGGCGTTGCCACTCTCACAACAAGCTCGCTCGCCGCCGGATCGCACATCATTGAAGCGTTGTTCGCCGGCAATGCCTCGTTCAAGCCGAGCCAGAAATCCATCGCGCAGGTGATTGCGGCGCCACCGGTTCCGACAACGACCAAAGTGACTTCTTCGGGATCGCCGGCAACCGCGGGGCAATCCGTAACGTTCAATGCGGCCATTGCGTCAAAGTACGGAAGCATCCCGTATGGCGAGGCAGTGGCTTTCTATGATGGCGCGACGGAGATCGGCTCAGGGGTCACTTCCGCCGGAGTCGCGACCGTCAGCACGACCTCGTTAAGTGTCGGGACGCACCACATCAAGGCAGTCTATGCGGGCGATTCGAATTTCCTCTCCAGTTGGGAAACAGTGAAGCAGGAGGTCGTAGCCGCATCGGGATCAAGCCGTGATTGAGGTTCGAGACCCGGGACTCACTGCTTGGCCGACAATTTACTTCGGCACCAGTTCGGCGACCGTCAACTGATCGGCTTTGCGCAATTCAGGGAACAGCCACGCCCAGGCGGCGATCACCAGCAGCGTTCCGATGCCTCCAAGCACCACCGCGGGAACCGTGCCGAACCACTGCGCGGTCAGGCCGGATTCGAATTCGCCCAGTTCGTTCGACACTCCAATGAAAAGCATATCGACCGCATTGACTCGGCCTCGCATTTCATCGGGAGTCGCCACCTGGATCAACGTTGCGCGGATGATGACGCTTACCATGTCGCTCGCTCCCAGCAGGAACAGAGCCACCAGCGACACAATCAGATTGCGCGAAAGTCCGAAGAGGATGGTCATCACGCCGAACGAGGCCACGAAGCACAGCATGGTCAATCCTGCGCGGCGGCGGATGGGCCGGTGGGCCACGACGATGGCCATGAGCGCCGCTCCAACGCCAGGCGCGCTGCGGAGCAAACCCAGTCCCCAGGGACCGGTATGCAGAATTTCTTTGGCGTAGACCGGCAGCAGCGCAACCGCGCCGCCCAGCAACACTGCGAACATATCAAGCGAGATCGAACCGAGGATCACTTTCTTCCGCCAGATAAAGTGAAACCCGGCAAAGACCGTGCGCAGGCTGATCGGCTCTCGGCCTGTCAGTTCCCTTTCGCGCGACAGAGCGAGCGGATGGATACGCAAGGTCAGCAGCGTCGAGACAATGCATACGACGAGCGCGAGCGCATAGACGGCGTCGGGACCGCGGAAGAGGGCGTAGGCGATGCCTCCGATAGCCGGCCCTGCGATGGTTGCGATCTGGAAGGTACTGGCATTCCATGCGACGGCGTTGGAGAAATGCTCCTCGGGCACCAGTTGCGGCAGCAAGGCTCGGCTCACGGGAAAATTGAACGAGCGGAACACGCCGAGCAGCACGAGCACGACGTAAATCGAGTGCACCGAACGGGGAGCGTGCCAGCTGATGGCGAGCAAGAGCGCCGAGCACAGTCCAAAGCCGCCATAACACCACATGAGAAGCTTGCGCCGGTCGAAGATATCGGCGGCATGGCCGGCGAAAAGAAAGAGCACGAACCCGGGAAGAAACTGCGCCAGGCCGACGTATCCGAGATCGATGGGGCGCCGGGTGATGTCATAAACCTGCCAGGCCACGGCGACCGACTGCATTTCGAGAGAAACGACAATCAGAAATCGCGCGATCGTATACGAAACAAAATTGGGATATTGGAAAGCGATGCGCCCGGCCAGGCGGGGGTCTCGTTCAGTCAGCATTCTCGATCAATATCAATGTGCCATAAGCACTGCAATCTTCGCTTTGGGTCTGGTTCACGACCCGCAAGCTATTTGCGGTTGATGAGCGACGCCACGTAGCCGGCGCCAAATCCGTTATCAATGTTGACGACGCTGACATTCGACGCGCAGGAGTTCATCATGCCGAGCAAGGCTGCGAGGCCCCCGAATGCCGCGCCATAGCCAACGCTGGTGGGCACGGCAATCACGGGAACTCCGACGAGCCCCCCAACGACGCTCGGCAGCGCGCCTTCCATGCCCGCGCACACGATGATGACTCGCGCTTTGTCGAGCGCTTCGCGGTGCGCCAGCAACCGGTGGATGCCGGCGACTCCGACATCGTAGACGTGGCGCACGTTGTTTCCCATCAGTTCGGCAGTGACTACCGCTTCTTCCGCGACAGGAATGTCGCTGGTTCCGGCCGAGACCACAGCAATGACGCCCTTGCCATACTTCTTCGCGTCGCGTTTGAGCACAGCGGCTCGCGCCAAGGCACGATACTCGACGCCAGGGACCTCGGCGGCGACCGCCGCAAATTGCTCTTCGGAGGCGCGGGTCGCGAGAACGTTTCCGCCATGTTTCGCCAATCGGGCGAAGATGCCGGAAACCTGGCGCGGAGTCTTTCCCTGGGAAAAAATTACCTCGGGCATGCCCTGGCGCAGGGCACGATGGTGGTCGACCTTGGCAAAGCCCAAATCCTCAAATGGAAGATGGCGCAGCCGTTCGATGGCCTCGTCGGGCGAAACCTGCTTCTTCTTGACCTGTTCGAGCAGCCGGCGAAGGGCTTGGGAATTCATACGGTTACAGTGCGACCCCGGACTATTGTAGATGCCCCCGGTCTAAGAAGGGGGCTGCCCGGGCGCGGAAGGGCGGTTTTGGCGCCCGGAATCCTGGCAAGAAATCAATTCCTTTCAGTCACTTACATAGATTACTTCAGTGGTTCAAGGACCTTCGGATAGATTGCTCCCGCCCCGGCTGCGCCCTATACTTGCAGTACTCTGGTTCTGGATTCTCTGGCAGGTGCTTCGGGCAGGTAGGCCCTGAGTGTAAGTGTGTCTTTTGGCCGATCTTAGAACCCGTATGTCTCGACGCCTGCAACTCGCGCTGATGGCCAGCCTGACCGCGACCTCCTTTCTTTCCATGATGTTTTCGGCAGCGCCGGCGCGTGCGCAGTTGGGTGCAATTACTTCCACGACGGACGATTCCGGCCGCAAGATCTATATCAACGGCGATGGCGGGGGTGAAAGCGCCGCGTCAGGATCCTCCGAAGCCGGCAGTCCAACCCGCAGGTCTTCGCTGGTGTACTGGAGTTCGACCGAGCATCGTTTCAAGCCCGTCCCGACCAGCGGAGCGGTGATGCGAGCGGCGCGCACGGCTGCTTCTGAAGTGAACACCTATCTCGACGGGCGCGCGCAGACCCATCAAACCCTGAACCGGGCGTTTACTCAACAGGATATCGACGCTGCAATTAACGAGGCGGCGGCGCGGCATAATGTCGATCCAAGCCTTGTGCGATCAGTGGTTAAAGTGGAATCGAACTTCAACCCGAACGCGGTTTCGCGCAAGGGCGCGATGGGCCTGATGCAGCTGATGCCTTCGACGGCCCGGTCGCTCAATGTTTCCAATCCGTTTGACCCGGCTCAAAACGTCGATGCCGGGGTTCGGCATCTAAGAAAGCTATTGGACAGCTACGGCGGGAACGTGAGTTTGACGCTGGCAGCTTACAACGCCGGATCGGGAGCGGTGGCACGCAGCGCGGGGGTCCCTCATTTCCGGGAGACCCAGAACTATGTGCGCCGCATCACGAATTTGTACAATGGTGGAAGCGAACCGGGATCGTCCGTTTTCCATAGTGCGATCAGCATGCCGGTGCACGATCCGGTCCGCGTACAGCGCGATGCCCGGGGCGTGCTGTACATCAGCAACACCGAATAACCGGCGCCTCGCGGGTAGGCGAGCGCGCGCGGGTACTAAGCTGTTCGGCCCAGTACGGGTAGTATCGGCAAGTCGGATTTGCGAGTGAAGACCCAGGCTTCTACGACCCTAACTCGAGGCGCCCGCGCCTTTCGCTTTGGCGGCTGGCTGCTGTTCGCGCTGCTGCCTCTGGTTTCCGCTTCCGCCCGCGTCCATCACAACGATACCTGGGGTCGTCAACAATTCACCAAAGCCGAACGCATGCGCGAAGCTCTGAACGGGCGTCCGGTTGGGGAGCGCTCGCGCCACGAATACCAGCGCGTGATCGACGCGTATCGCCGCGTTTATTTCGGTTCGCCGTCATCCTCAAAAGCCGACCCCAGCGTGGTGGCAACCGCTGAACTGATGGTCGAGATGGGACGCCGTTTCGACGATAACAAGATTCTGCGCGGCGCCATCGATCAATACCGCTTCCTGCGCAAGGAGTATCCCGGCAGCAAGTACCGGTTCGACGCGCTCTTTACCATCGGCGAAATCTACAAAGACGACCTGAACGATCCGGAAGAGGCGCGTACGACCTTCGAAGACTTCGTCCGGCGCTATCCGCGTAACCATCTGGCGGACGACGCGCGCGCCGCCATCAAGGGGATCGACGCCGAAGCCGACGAAATGGATCGCTCGGCGCAGAAGTCGGCGAAGAAACAGCACTCGGGAAAAACCGGCGCTTCTGGCACAGCCGCGACAAATTCCGAAGGGAATTCTGACGACGCACAAGATTCCGAAGTCGCTGCCAACGCGCGGCGCAGCACGCTGCCGCGGGTCACCGGCGTACGGCACTGGTCCACGCCTGACTACACGCGGGTCGCGATCGATGTTGAGCAGGAAGTGAAATTCGGGTCGCAACGCATTTCCAATCCCGACCGCATTTTCTTCGATCTGCGAGACACGAAACTGGCGTCGACCCTGGTGGGCAAAACTTTCGATGTGGACGACGGATTCCTCAAGAAGATCCGCGTTGCCGAATTTCAGCCGGGACGGACTCGCATTGTGCTCGAAGTGGACGACCTCGTCAGCTATGACGCGTTTCTGCTGCCCGATCCTTATCGCATCATCATCGATATCCACGGCAAGCAGAAGCGGGGCACGCTGACGGCGAAGGCCGACGGAACCAGTGCTCGTCCGCATGCGGAAGCGGACGATTCGACAGCCGCGGCGAGTGAGGACTTCGGCGACCGGCCGCTAGATGCGGCCGCGAAACCTGAGACTCGCAAAGCGCAGCCAGATGCCGGGAAGAACGTGGTTCACTTCGCAAAATCGGCGCCCCTCGAAACCGACCTTCCGGCGACGGATTCCGCGGATTCCAAGCCGCCCGATTCCGCGAATCCGGCGAACGGCGTCGGTGTGATCAAGACGACAGTTGCGGTTAAGGGATCGAATCGCAGAATTCCGAAGACGATTGTCGAGGCCGACGATAAAGCGCCCACCAAGGTCGCGACGCTTGACCGCGAAAACCTGCGGCCCGACTCGGACACGACCACGACTGACCGAGGCACCGGCAAGATCGCCAAATCCGATCCGCCGTCGACGTCGTCGTCCACCTCGCGCCGCAAGAAGACTCATTCAGCCTCATCCGCGGCGGCAGAGGATACGTCGGACTTGCGTCTGGAGTCGCGCGAGGCGCTGCCCACAGCCGCCGGCGACCGCTCGCTCACGCGCGCGCTCGGTTTGAAAATCGGCAAGATCGTGATCGACGCCGGCCATGGCGGCCACGATACGGGAACCATCGGTCCCAATGGACTGGAAGAAAAAGATCTGGTGCTCGACGTCGCCAAGCGGCTGGGCCGCCTGCTCGAAGCGCGCCTGGGAGCGGAAGTGGTTTACACGCGCCAGGACGATACGTTCATTCCGCTCGAAACGCGCACCGCGATCGCGAATCGCGAGCGCGCCGACTTGTTCATTTCCATTCACGCCAACTCGAGCCATGATTCGGACGCGCGCGGCGTCGAAACTTACTACCTGAACTTCACTTCGTCGCCCGAAGCGCTGGAAGTCGCCGCCCGCGAAAACGCGGTTTCAGAGAAGTCGATCCACGAACTGCAGGACCTGGTGAAGAAGATCACGCTGAAAGACAAGATCGACGAATCGCGCGAGTTCGCCAGCGACGTGCAGGAATCGTTATACAGCGGCTTATCGCTGAATAATGCCGGCATTCGGAATCGCGGCGTCAAGAAGGCTCCATTTGTCGTGCTGATCGGCGCGAACATGCCCTCGATTCTGGCCGAGATTTCCTTCGTCTCGAATCCTACCGATGAACGCCGTTGCGAGACCTCCGAGCATCGCCAGCGCATCGCCGAATCGCTCTATCGCGGCGTGTCGAAATACGTGAACGGCCTGAGCGGAGTGAAGGTCGCAAGCAAGATCGACAAGCGCGAATCCGCACCCTAGCGCGTTTCGTTGCGCGGTAACTACCTCGTCCCCGAACCGTCGGCCCGCACGAAAGGCCGTACCAGTCGCAGTGACTGCCGTAATGTTTTGATTCTGTTTTCCATGTACGACCCGCGGTCGTATCCGCTATTGTTGCGCCAATCATGCGTGGAACGACAAGAACGCGTAACAGGATCGGAATGACCAG
>Ga0181531_10002544_pt1 | contig 11368 bp, 9 predicted proteins | sample PEATcosm2014_Bin_38_FD_119743 | JGI IMG/M metagenome (GOLD analysis project Ga0181531, IMG submission 119743) | Peatland microbial communities from MTU Mesocosm Facility, Houghton, MI, USA - PEATcosm2014_Bin11_10_metaG | ecosystem: Environmental > Terrestrial > Soil > Wetlands > Peat | place... | reverse complement strand
TGCCGGCGGTGGCGAACTGCTGCTCCTCGGTGCTGCCGGTGAGTGCCGACAGCGACGAGTTGCCGGCGGCAATGGTCTGCGTCACATCGTCGAAGTAGCCGGCGCCCACTTCGCGCTGGTGCTTGGTGGCGGTGTAGCCGCGCGCCTCGGCGGCGAACTCCGCCTGCTGCAGCTGCACGTAGGCCGTCATCTGATTGGCCTTGTAGCCCTGCGCCAGCTCGAACATCGAGTAGTTGAGCGCATGGAACCCGGCCAGCGTAATGAACTGGAACTTGTAGCCCATCGCTCCCAGTTCGCGCTGGAACTTGGCGATGGTCGCGTCGTCGAGCTTCCGCTTCCAGTTGAATGACGGCGAGCAGTTATAAGCCAGCATCTTGCCGGGAAACTGCTTGTGGATACCCTCGGCAAAGGCCTTGGCCTCCGGTAGGTCGGGGTGCCCGGTCTCGCACCACAGCATGTCGACGTACGGCGCGTACGCGAGTCCGCGTGCGATCGCCTGGTCAAAGCCGGCGCGCACGTGGAAGAAGCCCTCGACCGTGCGCCCCTTGGACTTGTCGATGAACTGCTGATCGCGCTCGTCGACATCGGCGGTCAGCAGCGTCGCCGACTCCGCATCGGTGCGCGCCACCAGTACCGTCGGGACGTTGCAGATATCGGCCGCCAGTCGCGCCGCCACCAGCTTGTTGACGCCCTCCTGCGTCGGCACCAGCACCTTGCCGCCCATGTGGCCGCACTTCTTGGCCGATGACAGCTGGTCCTCGAAGTGCACGCCGGCGGCGCCCGCCTCGATCATGGCTTTCATGAGCTCGAATGCATTCAACACGCCGCCGAAGCCGGCTTCCGCGTCGGCGACGATCGGCTTCAGCCAGTCGATGCTGTCATCGCCCTCGGCGTGATGCAGCTCGTCGGCGCGCCGCAGCGTGCTGTTGATATGGCGCACCACCGCCGGCACCGAATCGGCCGGATACAGCGACTGGTCCGGATACATCTGGCCAGCCAGATTGGCGTCGCCGGCGACCTGCCAGCCGGACAGGTAGATCGCGTCCAGCCCTGCCTTGACCTGCTGCATCGCCTGGTTGCCGGTCAGCGCCCCGAGCGCGTTGACGAACGGCTTCTCGTTCAGGTAGCGCCACAGCTTCTCCGCGGTGATGCGCGCAATCGAGTGCTCCACCGGCACCGTCCCGCGCAGGCGCACCACATCCTCCGCCGTATAGCCGCGCGTGACGCCGCGCCAGCGCGGGCTGTCCTTCCAGTTGCGCTTGAGGTCGTCGGCCGTGGGCAGTGTTCGTGCTTGCATCATCAATCCGTGCTCCTTCGCGAGATAAATACCGTGCTGCGGCACCATGGGCGCATTCAGCCACCGCGCGCAGTGCGCTGTTCACGCCTGGCAGCATAACCCCCCAAATGAGCAATATTTGACTCCTAAAACTTCACAGTGTTAATTTCACAAGGCAATGGCCAATCTCCTACGCAAGAGTCACTTCCTGGGCGCCAAGCTGCGCAGCATCCGCAAGCGCAATGGCCTGACGCTGGAGGAGCTGTCCAGCCGCTGCATCCAGACCGATGCGCAGATGGCGCCGTCGGTGTCCTACCTGAGCATGATCGAGAGCGGCAAGCGCATGCCCTCCGAGGACGTGCTGGCGCTGCTGGCCGGCGTGTTCCAGCGCGACGTCGCCTGGTTCCTGGACGAACAGGTCGATGTCGCCGGCCGGGCCGGCGCACCGCAGGCCGGCGGCGCGACCCGGGTGCCGCTCGAGCCGGCGTTCCTGTTCTCCAAGGAGCTCTTGCAGTCGGCAATCCCCGAGCTGCTGTCGCAGACCGGAACCAGCGGACGGCAGTTCGCGCACCTGCTGATCCGCTCGCACCAGGAGATGTCGCGCAACGACTTTCCCGACCTGGAGCGCACCGCCGAGAGCATCGGCGAGCGCCGGCTGCCGCTGTCGGTGGACGACCTGCTGGCGCTGGCCAGCCATCATGGGCTGCAGCTGCGCTGGTTCGAGCGCCGTGCGGTGCTGGTGCGCGACAACGACCAGGAAGTGCGCAGCACCGTACGCTCGTTCTTCGAGGCGCCCAACACCGTGTACCTGAACCAGGCGCTGCGCGCCGATCCGGCCCGGCTCAAGTTCGACCTCGCGACCCACATCGGCCACAAGGTGCTGCACGGCGGCGACGGCATGAAGTCGCCGCACGCGACCGGCGGGGAGATGGGCGGTAGCCCGGAGAGCGGATCGGAGGCCGCGGGGCTGAGGGCGCAGGACGTGCTGCACGCCTGGCGCGACTTCGAATGCAGTTTCTTCGCCGGTGCACTGCTGTGCCCGAAGATCGCTTTCCGGCGCTTCCTGGCCCGCAATCAATATCGCATCGAGGCAGCCACCCGGCTGCAACTCACGCCGGCCGTGGTGATGCGGCGCATGACCAAGGTGTCGCCCTACCCGTACTGGCACTTCTTCGATGCCTATCCGCCCGGCTACCTGCGCGCGGTGTATCGCGGCAACGGCATTCCGCTGCCCTGGGGCAACATGGCGCAGGTCAGCGACCCATGCCCGCAGTGGGCGGTGTTCCGGATGATCAGCGGCGAGCACAAGGAATCCGGCTCGCAGATCTCGGTGCTGCGTGACCATGATCGCTCGCTGCTGTACTGCTGCCACTCGATGCGCACGCGCGACATGGCCGGCAACCCGCACGTGCTGTCGGTCGGCATCGACCTGGCGCCGGCGCTCGACGCCAATGGCAGCAACTCGGCCGATGTGATCGCCGCGATCACCGCCGAGTGCCTGCGGCGGCGCGGCGACACCGCGATCCCGGCGGCCGCCGCACAGTCGCTGCGCGCGGTGGCCCGGGTGCTGAATATCGCCTGGATCGAGGAAGCCCTGGCGCTGCCGGCGCGCATCATCTGCCCGCGCAGCAGCCGCTGCCCGCGACCCGATCGCTGTGAATCGGCGCTGCCGTCGCGCGCGCGCGAGATCACCGACATCCGCGCCGAGATCATCGGCCGGCGCGATGGATCACGCCGTTAGGCGCCGGCGCGAATCAGCCGCTCGAGCTCCGGCACGATCTGGAACAGGTCGCCGACCAGGCCGATGTCCGCGACCTCGAAGATCGGCGCTTCGCTGTCCTTGTTGACGGCGACGATGGTGCGCGCATCCTTGATGCCGGTGAGGTGCTGGATCGCGCCCGAGATGCCCAGCGCCATGTACAGCTCCGGCGCGATGATCTTGCCGGTCTGTCCGACCTGCAGCTCATTGGCCGCGTAGCCGGCGTCCACCGCCGCGCGTGACGCGCCGACCGCGGCGCCGAGTGCATCGGCCAGCTGGTACAGCAGCTTGAAGTTCTCCGCGCTGGCCAGCGCGCGCCCGCCGGACACCACGCGCATCGCAGTCTGCAGGTCCGGCCGGTCGGCATTGGCGGCGGAACGCGACACGAAGCGCGTGTACGTCGGCAGCGTCGCGCTCGCCGGCACCGCCTCGATGGGCGCGGCCTCGGCCGCCGCTGCGGCCGGCTGGAATGAGGCCACCCGCACGGTAGCCACGACGATGCTGCCGGCCGGCGCCTCCACCGTGATGATCGCGTTGCTGGCGTACACCGGGCGCCGGAACCGCAGCGCCGACTCCACCACCATCACGTCGCTGATCTGGCCGACCCCCAGCAGCGCCGCGATGCGCGGCATCAGGTCCTTGCCAAACGTGGTCGAGGGGCCGAACAGGTGCGTGTAGCCGGATGCCAGGGCGGCGAGCTGCGGCGCCCACAGTGCCGCGAGCGCCTCGGCGTTCTCCGGCCGCTCGAGCGTGAGCACCCGGCGCACACCGGCCAGTGCCGCCGCCTCGGCCGCCACCGGCGCGGCAGCCGCGGCCAGCACCGCGATATCGATCTCCACATCGCCCAGCGTCTGCGCGCAGCTGACGCACTTGGCGGTGCTGGCGTTGAGCTTGCCCTGGAAATGTTCCGCGATCACCAGTGCCCGGTTCATCTAAAGCACCCCGCGCTGCTTCAACGCCGCCACCAGCTCAGCCGCATCCTTGACCATCACGCCGCGCGAACGCACCGCCGGCGCCTCGAATTTCAGCGTGCGAATGGCGTGCGCCGCCGGCGCGACGCCGAGCTGCGCCAGCGTCGTGACATCCAGCGGCTTCTTCTTTGCCTTCATGATATCGGGCAGCTTGATGTAGCGCGGCTCGTTCAGCCGCAGGTCGGTGGTGATCACCGCCGGCAGATCAATCTCGATGGTCTCAAGCCCGACATCGACCTCGCGCGTCACGCGCGCGAGCGCGCCGTCGAGCACCAGTTTCGAGGCGAAGGTCGCCTGCGGCCGATCCCACAGCGCCGCCAGCATCTGCCCGGTCTGGCCGTTGTCATCATCGATCGCCTGTTTGCCCAGGATCACCAATTGCGGCTGGTGCTGTTGCGCCAGCTTCAGGAACACGCGTGCCGCGGTCAGCGGCTCGACCGGGCCGTCCACCTGCACCAGCAGCGCGCGGTCGGCGCCCATCGCCAGCGCGGTGCGCAGCTGCTGCTGCGCCTCGGCCGGACCGATGCTGATCGCGATCACCTCGGAGGCAAGGCCGCGCTCCCTGATGCGCAGCGCCTCCTCGAGTGCAATCTCGTCGAACGGATTGATGCTCATCTTGACGCCATCGGTGACGATGCCGGAGCCGTCCGGCTTGACGCGCACCCGCACGCTGTAGTCCACCACACGCTTGATGCCTACAAGGATCGGACTCATTTTGCGCCCCCGCTGTGAACCAGCGCCGACATCATATCGCTGACCGGCATCGCCTCGAGCGCGCTGCGATCAAAAAAGGTGCGCACGATCTTCTCCGCCTGCGCACTGCCGAAATGCCCGCGCACGCCGGCTTCGAACTTGGCCTTCAGCAGTGGCAGCCCCTCGGCGCGCCGCAGACGATGCCCGATCGGATAGTCCACTGCAACCCGGCGCGTGCAGCTGCCGTCGCGGAAGAACACCTGTATGGCGTTGCCGATATAGCGCCTGGCCGGATCGTAGTAATCGTGCGTGAACTGCGGGTTCTCCACCACCTGCATGCGCTTGCGCAGCGCATCGATGCGCACGTCGCGCGCCACCTCGCCGTCATAATCCGACGCCTGCAGCCGCCCGAAGATCAGCGGCACGGCGACCATGTACTGGATGCAGTGATCGCGGTCGGCCGGATTGTCCAGCGGCCCGGTCTTGTCGATGATGCGCACCCCCGGCTCCTGCGTCTCGATCACGATGCGCTCGATATCATCCAGCCGCGCGGCTACTTCCGGATGCAGCGTCATCGCCGCCTCGACCGCGGTCTGCGCATGGAACTCGGCCGGGTAGGAAATCTTGAACAGCACGTTCTCCATCACGTAGCAGCCCAGGGCCTGCGGCAGCACTATTTCCTTGCCCTTGAACAGCACGTCGCAGAAGCCCCAGGTCCTGGCCGAAAGCGCCGACGGGTAGCCCATCTCCCCGCGCACCGCCATCAGCGCAAGCCACACCGCGCGGCTGGTGGCGTCGCCCGCGGCCCAGCTCTTGCGCGAGCCGGTGTTGGGCGCATGCCGGTAGGTGCGTAGCGCCCCACCGTCAATCCAGGCGTTCGACACCGCGTTGATCACCTGGTCGCGCGACGCGCCCAGCATCGCCGCGACCACCGCGGTCGAGGCGACCCGCACCAGCAGCACGTGGTCCAGGCCCACGCGGTTGAAGCTGTTCTGCAGCGCCAGCACACCCTGGATCTCATGCGCCTGGATGCTCGCGCGCAGCAGCGAGCGTCCGGTGAGCGGTACGCGCCGCTGCAGTACCGCGGCGCGCGACAGCCAGTCGGCCACCGCCAGGATGCCGCCGAGATTATCCGACGGATGGCCCCACTCGGCCGCCAGCCAGGTGTCGTTGAAGTCCAGCCAGCGGATCATCGCGCCGATGTTGAACGCGGCGGCCACCGGATCGAGCTCGAAATTCGTGCCTGGCACGCGCGCGCCGCTGCGCATGCCGGCTCCGGGCACCACCGGTCCGAGCAGCCGGGTGCAGGCCGGGAAGCGCAGCGCCTGGAAGCCGCACCCGAGCGTATCCATCAGGCAGTAATACGCGGTCTCGAGCGCCAGCTCGCTCGGTGTGCCGTAGTCGAGCGCGTAGTCGGCGATTGCGCTCAGCACCGCGTCCGGCGCTGATCGCTCAGCGGACTTGGTGTCCTGCGACATGCGCTTCAGGCCCGGTCCGGCAGCGCGACGAAAGGCTGGTCGCCGGGTCCGATGTAGTTCGCGCTTGGCCGGATGATCTTGCCGTCGATGCGCTGCTCGATCACGTGCGCCGCCCAGCCGGCGGTGCGCGCGATCACGAACAGCGGCGTGAACATCTCGGTCGGCACGCCCATCAGGTGGTAGGAGACGGCCGAGAACCAGTCCAGGTTCGGGAACAGGTTCTTGGCCGCGCGCATCACGGTCTCGATGCGCACCGCGATCTCATAGTGCTGGCGATCACCCGCGGCATCCGCCAGCTGCTGCGCCACGCGCTTGATGACCTCGTTGCGCGGATCGGCGGTGGTGTAGACCGGGTGGCCGAAGCCGATGATCACCTGCCGCTCGGCCACGCGCGCGCGGATATCCGCCTCGGCTGCATCCGGGCTGGCATAGCGCGTCTGGATCTCGAACGCGACCTCGTTGGCGCCGCCGTGCTTCGGGCCGCTCAGGGCGCCGATCGCACCGGTGATGCACGAATACAGGTCGGCGCCGGTGCCGGCGATCACCCGCGCGGTGAAGGTCGAGGCGTTGAACTCGTGCTCGGCATAAAGATTCAGCGAGGTATGCATCGCCCGGATCCACAGGCCGCTCGCCGGCTTGCCATGCAGCAGATGCAGGAAATGCCCGGCGATCGAGTCATCGTCGGTCACCACCTCGATGCGTCGGCCGTGATGGCTGTAGTGATACCAGTAGCACAGCATCGACGGCAGGCTCGCCAGCAGCCGGTCCGATAGCTCGCGCGCGGCCTGCACCTCATGCTCGAGGCCTTCCGGTTCCAGGCAGCCGAGCACCGACACGCCGGTGCGCAGCACATCCATCGGATGGCTCTCGCGCGGCAGCAGCTCGAGTGCCGCGCGCAGCGCCGGCGGCAGCTCGCGCCACGCCTTGAGCCGCCGCTTGTAGGCTGCAAGCTCGGCGGCATTGGGAAATTTCTCATGGATCAGCAGATAGGCGATCTCCTCGTATTCGCAGCGCTCGGCGATATCGAGGATGTCAAAGCCGCGGTAATGCAGGTCGTTGCCGGCAAGACCCACGGTGGACAGCGCGGTATTGCCAGCCACGACACCCGACAGCGCGACGGATTTCTTCGCCACTTATTTTCCCTTGCCCGCAGCGAACAGCCGATCCAGCTGCTGTTCGAAGGCGTCGTAACCGAGGTAGCGGTACAGGTCGGCGCGCGTCTGCATGCACTCGATGACACCGCGCTGCGTGCCGTCGCGGCGGATCGCCTGGTAGGTCGCCAGTGCCGCGGCATTCATCGCGCGATAGGCCGAACAGCAGTACAGCACGATATCCACGCCGGCGGCGCCCAGCTCCTCGCGGCCGAACAGCGGCGTATGCCCGAATTCAGTGATGTTGGCCAGAATCGGCACGCCGCACGCCTGCTTGAAGCGCCGGTACTGCGCCAGCTCGCCGATGGCCTCGGGGAAGATCATATCGGCCCCGGCCGCCACGCAGGCCACGGCGCGCTCGATCGCACGCTCCAGGCCCTCACTCGCCAGCGCATCGGTGCGCGCCATGATCACGAACTCAGGGTCGCTCCGGGCGTCGACCGCGGCCTTGACCCGATCCACCATTTCCTCCAGTGGCACGATTTCCTTGCCGGGACGATGACCGCAGCGCTTGGCCTGAACCTGGTCCTCGATGTGCATGCCGGCGGCGCCCGCCTTGGTGAAGCTGCGCACGGTGCGCGCAATGTTAAATGCCCCGCCCCAGCCGGTGTCGGCATCCACCAGTAGCGGCAACTCACAGGCGTCGGTGATGCGGCGGATATCGACCAGCACGTCGTCCATGCTGCTGATCGCCAGGTCCGGCACGCCGAGCGAATTGGCCGCCAGTCCCCCGCCCGACAGGTAGATCGCGCGAAAACCGCTGGCCGCAGCCAGCCGCGCGACATAAGCGTTGATTGCCCCGACCAGCTGCAGTGGCTGCTCCTCCCGCACCGCGGCGCGCAGCCGCGCGCCGGCCGAGAGCAGCGGGCTGCTTGACGTCGTAGCTGAATGACCCGGTGCCGTTTCCATCCGCCGCACCCTACACTAGCCGGCAGTTGTTGTGGAACTGGTGAAAACCAGGCAGTGAAATGCCCTACCGGCGCTCGGCGTTGATGCAGGATCGGCTGGCGGACAATCGCGCGCGCATCATGCGCTCGACCCGTCATCTGATCGCCCGCGGCGGCTTTCGCGCGGCGCGCATCAGCGCGGTCGCGAGCGACGCCGGGCTGTCCACCGGCTCGATCTATCGGTACTTTCCCTCGCAGGCGCTGCTGTTCATCGAGGTACTCACCGCGGCGGTGGCGCACGAGATCGAACTGCTCGAGCGCATCGCCGCCGCGCCGGAACCGGCCGCCCTGCGGCTGAAGCGGGCGGTCGAAGCCTTTGCGCGCCGCGCGCTCGACGGCCGCAACCTCGCGTACGCGTTCATCGCCGAGCCCATCGGCGCGCAGGTCGAAGCGGAGAGACTGCGCTCGCGGCGCGAATTCAGCGCGGTGTTCCAGCGTTTGATGATCGCCGGCATGCGCAGCGGCGAATTCCCGCAGCAGGATGCGGAGGTGGCCGCCGCCTGTATCGTCGGTGCGTTCACCGAGGCGCTGGTCGGACCGATCGCGCCCGGCAGCAAGGCGGTCAGCCCGCGCGCGCGCGCGCGCCTGATCGCGGCGATCGGCCGCTTCTGCGTGGCGGCGGTCAAGCCTTAGCGCGCAGCGCTCAGGCCCTTGGCGCGCAGCGTCCATTCGCGCCAGATCGCCATCGCAATCGCCAGCACCACCGGGCCGGTGAACAGGCCGAGCAGGCCGAACGCTTCCAGTCCCCCGAGCGCACCGAACATCACGATCAGGAACGGCACATGGGTGGCGTTGCTGATCAGGATCGGCCGCAGCACATTGTCGGCCGGATGCACCAGCACCGCGCCCCAGGTCAGCATCAGGACGCCCTTCCATACCAGTCCGACCGACAACAGGTAGACGCCGACCGGCACCCAGACGATCGCGGTCCCGACCAGCGGCACGATCGACAGGAAACCGGTGAGCGCACCGAGCAGCACCGGCGCGGTCACGCCGACCACCCAGTAGCCGATGCCGGCCAGCACGCCCTGCGTGATCGCCGTGATCAACAGCCCATAGACCACCGCGCGCGTCATCTTGCCGGCGGTGGACACGTATGGATTCAACCGGTCGCCGAAGAACCCCTCGACCACCGTATCCGCCTGGGTCGCGATGGTCTCCCCGTCGCGGTAGAAGAAGAACAGCGTCAGCAGCGTCAGCGACAGCTTCACGACGTTGCGGCCGACCTCGCCCAGGATGCGGCCGAGCTGGCTGGACCAGCCCAGCATCCAGCCGCTCAACTGCTGCGTCAGCTCGGACGGGTCGGTCGAATAGCGATCCATCGTCTCCTGGATCTTGTCGCCGATCCAGGGGATGCGCGTCAGGAAATTTGGCACCGCCTGCGGCCCCTGCGCCAGGTATTTGGTGATCGCCTGGTAGGCGCTGATCAGCTCGCCCTGCACCAGCACCAGGATCCACAGCACCGGCACGATGACCGCACCGGCCAGCAGCAGCGTCATCAGCAGTGCCGCCACGGTGCGGTAGCCATGCAGCAGGCGGCGCAGCCGTCGATACAGTGGCCAGCTCGCATACGCGAGGATCGCCGCCCAGACGATCGGCGTAATGAATGGCTCGAGTATCAACCCGCACAGCGCCGCCATCCCCACCAGCAGCAGCGCCAGCAGCAGCGGTCGCACCCAGCCGGACGCGGCCGCGCTCATGCGCCTGCCAGTCCGGCACGTGCCAGCGCCACGCGCGACTGCGTCGGGCGCGACAGCGCCTCGCAGATATAGCGATCGGCGGCGAGCAGCGCTTCCAGCTGCACGCCGGTCTCAATGCCAAGTCCATCGAGCATGTAGAGCAGATCCTCGGTTGCCAGGTTGCCCGCGGCGCCGGGCGCGTACGGACAACCGCCCAATCCCGCTACCGAGGCATCGAACACCGCGACACCGAACTGCAGTGCCGCGTAGACATTGGCCAGCGCCTGGCCATAGGTGTCGTGAAAATGCCCGGCGAGCCGCTGCAGCGGTACCCGCCGCGCCACCGCTTCCAGCATCGCGGTGGTGCGCCCGGGTGTGCCGACCCCGATCGTATCCCCGAGCGAGATCTCATGACAGCCCATTTCATAGAGCGCCGCGGCGACATCGGCCACCGCGGCCGGCGCGATCGCACCCTCGTAGGGACAGCCCAGTGCGCAGGAGACGTAACCGCGCACCGCCACGCCGCGCGCGCGCGCCGCCTGCAGCACCGGCTCGAAGCGCTCGAGGCTCTCGGCGATCGAACAGTGGATGTTTTTCTGCGAGAAACTCTCCGAGGCGGCCCCAAACACCGCCGCCTGGTCGGCGCCCGCGGCCATTGCCGCCTCAAAGCCGGTCAGGTTCGGCGTCAACGCCGAATAGATCAGTCCCGGCCGGCGCGGCACGCCGCGCATCACCGCATCGTGATCCGCCATCTGCGGTACGCGTCGTACCGACACGAACGCGGTGGCCTCGATCTGTGACAGCCCGGCGTCGGCCAGCCGGCGGATCAGTTCCAGCTTGACCTCGGTGGCGACGTGACGGCTTTCATTCTGCAGCCCATCGCGCGGCCCGACCTCAACCAGCTTCACACGCGGTGGCATCATGGTGGCAGCATCATCGGCTCGGCGAGCCCGCGGCAGCCTCAAACTCGATCAGCTCGCAGCCTTCCCGGACCTGCTCGCCGACCGCAGCGCGGTAGCCGCGCACCGTACCATCGGCCGGCGCACAGATCGTGTGCTCCATCTTCATCGCCTCCAGGATCAGCAACGGCGCGCCCTTCGTGACCGTGCTGCCGGCCACTACCAGCTGCGCGATCACCCGTCCCGGCATCGGCGCCGCCAGGCTGGCCTCGGCCACATAGGCATCCCCGGACGCGCGCAGCGGATCGCGCCGGCGCAGCCGGTACTCGTGCTCGCCGACCACCAGGCGCAGCGCGCCGGCCTGCTGCTCGATCTGTAGCTGCATCCCGTCGTCACCGTACTGCAAGAAAAAGCAATCGTTGCCCTCGGCACGCAGCATCGCCGCACCACTGCGCTCACCGATCACCAGCCACAGGCCGTCGGCGCGGTAGTGCACCGTGACCGCCGCCACCGCG
>Ga0181531_10002542_pt1 | contig 11382 bp, 11 predicted proteins | sample PEATcosm2014_Bin_38_FD_119743 | JGI IMG/M metagenome (GOLD analysis project Ga0181531, IMG submission 119743) | Peatland microbial communities from MTU Mesocosm Facility, Houghton, MI, USA - PEATcosm2014_Bin11_10_metaG | ecosystem: Environmental > Terrestrial > Soil > Wetlands > Peat | place... | reverse complement strand
GTACCTGTCGACAAACCGATTTCCAGCCGGTTGATGACTCTTCCCACATGCCGCGCACTGCTGACCGACACCAAATCGATCCCCTGTGAGAAATCGCGGTTAGCGAGTCAGCAGAAAACCTTGGGCCTCGGAGGATTGAACCTTCGAGGCCCTTTTATTTTTGAACGCAGGTTGGGGCGCGTCTACTTGAGAGCTGATTCGACGGCGGCGGTTACCTGGGGCGAGTCGGGCGTGACGTTGGGCTCGAAGCGGGCTACGGGGTTGCCGTTCCGGTCGAACAGGAACTTGGTGAAGTTCCACTTGATGTCGCCGCCGAAGTTGGGATCGGTGTCTTTGCCGGTGAGGAAAACGTAAAGAGGCGTTTTGTCGTCGCCGAGGACGGAGACTTTGGACATCATGGGGAAGGTGACGTTGTATTTGTTGGTGCAGAATTTCTTGATCTCTTCATCGGTGCCCGGTTCCTGGGACATGAAGTTGTTGGCGGGGATGCCGACGATGACGAGGCCGCGGTCTTTGTATTTCTCGTAGAGGGCTTCGAGGCCGGCGTACTGCGGTGTGAAGCCGCATTTGCTGGCGACATTGACGAGCAGGACGACTTTGCCCTGATAGGTTTTGAGGCTGGTTTTCTCGCCGTCGATGGTTTTTAAGGTGAAGTCGTAGATGCTTTTCGGCTCCGCGGACAGGCTGGCGCAGGCGACGCACAGCATCAGGATCAGGATTAGTTTGCGCATGGGACCTCCCCCAAGTGGCTATTTTGGGATGATAGCGGATGGAGGGGCGGGGATTGTTACGGAAATGTCACTGGGGAAGACGGCTCAGGAATTCGATGACCTCCGATTGGACTCCGCGTTCCGCAGTGCCTCGTGGATGATCATTTTGAGGTAGGTCTGATAGCGGAGTCCACGCTCGGCTGCAATCACGCGGGCCTTGGCTATGTCGTCTGGGTCGAGGCGAATCGTAGTTGAAGGCAAAGCTGCTCTCTTGGCTACAGTGCCAATGCCTGCTCGTCCCTCGGCGGTGGCTTTTTCGAATTCGTCTGCCAGCTCGTCCTCGTGCGACTCCCACCAAGCGGCTTCTTCCGCTTCATTCGCGAAGGTCTTGTTCTTCAATTCTTCCAACATTGCCATTCCTCTTCTGTGTTTGGAAGTATCTCCGAAGTCTCTCCTTTGCAGGCCAGCCCGTGACTACACGGGCCTTCTGGCCCTGCATGGTTGAGACGACAATGAGAATTCTGCCGGCATCAGTCTCACCGATCTGAGTCGTGCGATCTTCGCCACTACGAAGCTCAAACTCAAGGTCACGCGGTCGGTTCTTCAGTACCTGTTCGGCTTCGGCTGGCAAAATATCATGCCGGGCAAGGTGACGGATGTTTTCTACGTTCCAATCGAATTGAAATGCTTCCATTTCGCCATCGCTTTCCTCCCGGTCGTTGCCAGCTTTGAAGAGCTCCCATTCCCTTCTCTGGCCAATAGCACAATTGTAACTACGTAGCAGCTACTTTGCAACTACTGCCTCAACTCGACAAGCGTTGCACCTTGGCCGCCTTCATTTTGAGGGGCTTCGGCTAGCGTGGCTACGTGGGGATGGCCTTTCAGGAATTCGCGGACGCCGCGGCGGAGGATGCCTGCGCCGTGGCCGTGAATGATGCGAACGCGGGGAAGGCCGGCCAGGAAAGCACGGTCTAAATACTTCTCCAACTCTTCAGTGGCTTCGTCGACAGTGCGGCCGATGAGGTTGATCTCCGTGCGCATGTTGTCGGTGTTGGCGCTGGTTACGGTGACGTGGACGCCCTTCTGCTTGCGTGCCGCAGCCAGAGGGTCGGCCTTTGAGGCGGATGCTTCGGAGCGCGAGGGTTCGGAGAGTTCGTCGCGTTTTACACGCATTTTGATGGGGCCGAGAGCTACTTCGAAAAGGTCTTTCTCGATTTCGCGCTGCACGACGGCGACTTTGTTCATGGACTTGATGAGGACCTGATCGCCGGGAGAGACGTGCTTGAGGAGATGCGGTTGGGCGTTGGCGTCTCCCACGTCGGCGCCGGTGCGGTGGGCGACGACGGTCTGGTTGAAGCTCTCCTGAAACTCGCGGCGCAGGCGGGTCATGCGGCGTTCGGCTTCCTTGGATAGCTTTTGCTGGGCGGCCCGGTCTTCGATGGCGCGCACGGTTTCCCGCATCTGAAATTCGAAGTCCTTGAGCAGCGAGGCGAGCTTGGTTTCGAGGTCGCGGGTGCGGTTCCGCAGCTCGATGTCGCCTTCGCGGGCTAGCCTGGCGCGTTCCTGATTCAGGGCGTATTGCTGCTCGCGGGTTGCTTTCTTTTCGGCTTCGAGAGCGGTGAGGTCGTTGTGCAGCTTGTCGAGGAAGCGGGCGATGTCGACCTGCTGCGAACCGAGGCGCTGGCGGGCGGCGGCAATGATGCTGGCGTTGAGGCCGAGGCGGGCTGCTGTTTGAATTCCCGCTGACGCGCCGGGAGCGCCAAGGCGCAACTGGTAATTGGGTGCGAGGGTGACTTCATCGACGCCGGCTGCGGCATTGAGGACGCCGGGGGTGTTTGCGGCGTAGACCTTGAGCGAGGTGTGGTGGGTGGAGATGAGCGACCACGCGCCCGCGGCGAGGAAATGCGCGGCAATGGCGACCGCCAGCGCAGATCCCTCTTCGGGATCGGTGGCGGATCCTAGCTCGTCGAGCAGCACGAGAGAGCGCGCGTCGGCGAGGCGCGAGAGACGGTCTAGGTTGGTGATGTGCGCGGAGAAAGTGGAGAGCGCGGCCTCGATTGATTGGGCGTCGCCGATGTCGGCGAGGAACGCTGTGAAGATGGGAAAGCTTGCGGCTGCTGCGGGGATGGGCAGGCCGGCCTGGGCCATCATGGCGAGCAGAGCCGTGGTCTTGAGCGTGACGGTTTTGCCGCCGGTGTTGGGGCCGCTGATGATTAGCTGGCGTTCTGTTGAAGTTAGCTCCAGCGTGAGAGGGACGATGCGGCCATTGGTTGTGCGAAGGCGCTTCTCTAATAGCGGATGGCGGGCATTCTCAAGGCGCAAAAGATCCGGTGCGAGCGTCGGCCCCACGCAGTCGTAGTCGCGGGCGAAGCGGGCGCGGGCCTGCAAGCTGTCGACTAACGCGAGGACGCGAGCGCCTTCAACGAGAGCTACAGCAAAGCCGCCGACCTGACGGGTGAGGGCGACAAAGATGCGATGGATTTCGGCTTGCTCTTCTTCCAATAATCTGACCAGCTCGTTATTTTGCTCGATGGTTTCAAGAGGCTCGACGTAAACCGTCTGACCGGAAGAGCTGACGCCGTGGACTACGCCGCTGACGCGGCGCTTGAGCTCGCTGCGGACGGGGATGACGAAGCGGTCGCCGCGGATGGTGATGAGGTCTTCCTGGGTTGAGCCCTCGCCGGAGAGCTTGCGCAGGGCGGCTCGGAGAGACTCTTGAATGATGCGCTGCTGGCGCTCCTGGTCGCGACGGATTCGGTTCAATTCTGGAGACGCGTTGTCGGCTAGCGAGCCGTCAGGCTCGATGGTGCGCTCGATGGTCTCGGCTAACGGGCGAAGTGAGGTTGTGAGGGCCGCCGAAAGAGTGGAGAGCCCGGGAAGTTTGCCGACGAGGCGGGCCGGGGGTGACTGGAGGAGCGACTGCCAGGCGGCTACGTCGTTGGCGAGGCGGGCTACGGCCTGAAGTTCGGTGGCTTCGAGGGCTGCGCCGGGGATTTGGGCCTTGGCGGCGTGTTGCGTGGGGTCGTAAAGGCCGCCGAGGGGGATGGAGACTTGCTCAGCGAGTAGGAATCGAAGCTCGGCGGTGAGCTGATGTTGGCGGGCGATCCAGGCTTCATCGGTGGAGGGGCGGAGGTCGAGGATGGCGTTGCGACCTACGGGGGATGCGGCGAAACCGGCTACTAGAGCGAGTAAAGGCTCCCATTCGAGGGTGGTGTAGTCGGCGTGTTCTACCGGGGACGGGATGGGGTCGAGCAGGGGCATATACAGTATCCATCTTAGACGCGTGGAGGGGCGCTTAGCTCGCCTTCCCAGCGGGCTACTACGGCGGCGGCCATGCAGTTGCCGATGACGTTCATGGCGGTGCGGCCCATGTCCATGAGCGTGTCGATGCCGAGGAGCATTAACACGGCGGCGGCGGGAATCTGGAAGGTGCTGGCTACGGCCATCAGAATTACGATGACGGCGCGAGGAACGCCGGCGATGCCCTTGCTGGTGAGCATGAGCGTGGCTAGAAGGACGATTTGCTGCATGACGGAGAGATGCAATCCCGCGGCCTGGGCGGCGAAGAGAGCGGCCATGGAGAGATAAATGCTGGAGCCGGTCATGTTGAAGCTGTAGCCGGTGGGGATGACGAACGAAACGATCCAGCGAGGGACGCCAAACTCTTCCATGCGCTCCATGGCCAGTGGCAATGCGGCTTCGGAAGATGTGGTGGCGAAGCCGAGGGCTGCAGGTTCGGCAATGGCGGCGGCGAATTTTCCGACAGGGACGCGCGCAAAGAAGAGAATGAGCGCCAGTACCACCAGAAAGATGACAAGCGCGGCGTAGCAGGTGAGGAGGAGCTTGGCCAGGGGTCCCAGCGTGGCCAGGCCCATGCTGCCGACGGTGTAGGCGAGCGCGGCCCCGGCGGCTATGGGCGCCATGACCATGATGATGCGAGTGAGGCGGAACATGGTGTCCGTGAGCGATTGCAGGACAGAGAGCAGCGGCGCGCGTTTGGGCTCAGGCAGCATGGCCAGCGCGGCGCCGAAGAGCAAGGCGAAGACGGCAACCTGGAGGATTTGATTTTCGGCGACGGCCTTGGCGATGTTTTCAGGAAAGATGTTGATGAGAATCTGCTGCCAGGTTTCGGGATGCGCGGTGGGCGCGGAAGCCTGGATCACGGCGGGGAGAGTGACGCCCGCGCCTGCCTGCGTAATGTTGATGGCGACTGCCCCGAGGATGAGGCCGAAGGTGGTGACGACTTCAAAAAAGATGAGGGACTTGAGCGCGACGCGGCCCACGCTGCGCAGTTCGTTGTGTCCGGCGATGCCGGTGACAATGCCACCGAAGATGAGCGGGGCGACGATCATGCGGATGAGGCGGAGGAAGATTTCGCCGAGGAAGTGGGTTTGCGCGGCGGATTGAGGCGCGTCGATGCCGAGCGCGACGCCGGCGAGCATGGCGAAGAAGGTCCATAGCAGGAGCGAGCGGCGGCGAAAAACGAAGGGAAGGAGCAGGCCCAGGGCGATCCAGCGAATAACGATTGCCGCGGGCGCGTGAAGGAGATTGGGGAAAAGAGTGGAGACGAACCCCACAGCGCCGACTGCGGCGAGAAGCGGGAAAGAGCGCACGCGAGTGTGCGGCGAGGGTTGGCGAGGGATGAGCGGGTCCTGAGGCATGGAGGACTCCATTATCCTATGGCCATGCCGAACCGGATCTGGGAATAAGTACGCCGACGTGCTGGCGGCGAAGTTCAGGGCAGTGGGCGCGCTGGCGAGCTAGGTTGTGGAACCGGAATTCGACGCGGAGTTGGGCGTTGAACCTGACGTCGAACTGGGCGTGGACGGAGGCGCGCTGGGCGCGGACTCGCTCGACTTGGATTCCGACTTATTCTCAGACTTGGTTTCGGAGGCCGGGGTTTCCTTCTTGGAGTCGGCGCCGGAATCGGAGGATGGCGCGGAACTCTTGCTGGCGTAGTCGTTTACGTACCAGCCGGCGCCTTTGAAGTTGAGGCCCGGTGCGGTGAGCGGGCGCTCCAGCACGCCATGGCACTTGGGGCATTCGGTCTCCGGCTCGGCGGAGAAGTTCTGGATCTTTTCAAACTTGTGGCCGCACTGGGTGCAGCGATAGGCATACAACGGCAAGGTCTTCACACCTTCCAGACAAGAAGTAACTGCTTTATCCATTGTATCGGCAGGGCGGCAAATAAAGTGCAAATTGCTACCCTGCCGTGAACTGCGGCTGATGGCCGGAAAACTACTTGACGGTGACGGGCACGCTCGCGATGTGGTTTTCCCAGGCGAGGGTCAAGGTTCCCATGGGGCCAGGGGTGGCGGTGATGGTGTATTTCAGGTCCTCGATGGTATGCGGCGGCATGGTCATGGTCATGGGGACGCGGCCCAGGTCTTTTGTTTTGTCGTAGACGGTGCCCCACTGGCCGGTCTGCGTGTTGACGATGAGGACCCAGTTGTCAGGATCGGAAACGTCAGCGTAGAGGGTGTAGTCGCCCTTGGGGACGGCGAGGGAGCCAATTTCGAGATCGGCGTCGGTGTGCAGCACAGTGGCGGAGTTGGCGCCGGCGCGCCAGACGGGGTAGGTGGGATCGTGGCCGATCTGGCCGTCTTTAGTGAACAGCTTGCCTGCGCGGCCGTTGACCCTGGGTGAACTGTAAGTGATGGCGATGGTTTTTCCCGCGATGGTGGCGGACGCGGTGGCGGCGGGGCTCTTGGGCGGAGGCTTGGGTGCTGGCGTCTGGGCGGAGAGGACGGCTGCTGCGAGGAGCAGCCCGGTACAGGCGAGTAGACGATTCATTGCTGTGTTTCTCCTTTGGGCGAAGTCGCGTGTAGATATGGACGCGGCGACGGGATGATTGTCGCACTGGACGGCTGGGTTGGGGAATTGGGTGGGGTTTGGACGGGAAGGCCGGGCATGGCGGCTGCTATGATGCGGCGCAAGGTATTGCATGCGGCAGAGACACGATCGATTATCGGCTGGTGAGAGATTTCGGGCGGCGGTGCGGGACGAAAAACCGCTGCAGGTGGTGGGCGCCATTAACGCGTATGCGGCGCGGATGGCAGAAGCTACAGGGTTCAAGGCGCTCTATCTTTCGGGCGGAGGTGTGGCCGCCAATTCACTGGGGATGCCGGACCTGGGGATCAGCACGCTGGACGATGTGCTGACGGATGTAAGGCGGATTACGGATGCGAGCGGATTGCCGTTGCTGGTGGACATCGATACGGGATGGGGTGGGGCGTTCAACATTGCGCGGACCATCCGCTCGATGGAAAAAGCGGGCGCGGCGGCAGTGCATATTGAGGACCAGGTGGGCCAGAAGCGCTGCGGACACAGGCCAGGCAAGGAACTGGTGGCAGCCGGAGAAATGGTGGACCGGATCAAGGCTGCGGTGGATGCGCGGGTCGATGAGCAGTTTGTGATTATGGCGCGAACGGACGCGCTGGCTAATGAGGGGCTGGCGGCGGCGATTGAGCGGGCGCAAGGCTATGTGGCGGCGGGTGCGGACATGATTTTTGCCGAAGCGGTGACGGAGCTGGGGCGGTATACGGAGTTTCGCAGGGCTCTGTGTGTGCCGATTCTGGCAAATATTACGGAGTTTGGTCAGACACCGTTGTTTACTCGTGAAGAGTTGCGGGATGCGGGCGTGGATATTGTGCTGTACTGCTGCGCGGCGTACCGGGCGATGAATGCGGCGGCGCTGAAGGTGTATGAGGCGATCCGCGCTGAGGGGACGCAGAAGAGCGTGGTGCCGCTGATGCAGACGCGGGCGGAGCTTTATAAGTACCTGGACTATTACGGGTATGAGAAGAAGCTGGATGAGTTATTTGCGAAGGGGAAACAGTAGAGGCTCGCAGGATACAAGTTAGATTTGCGAGTGGCGGAGAGAAGTTATGAGCGAAACACAGACTAACTCAAGTGCGGCTTTCAAACCGAAGAAGTCGGTGGCGCTTTCCGGAACGCCGGCGGGGAATACGGCGCTGTGCACGGTGGGGCACAGCGGGAATGACCTGCACTATCGTGGGTACGACATCAAGGACCTGGCGGCGCACTGCGAGTATGAGGAAGTGGCGTACCTGCTGGTGCACGGGAAGTTGCCGAATGCGGCGGAACTGGCGGCTTACAAGGCGAGCTTGCGGCCGCTGCGGAGTTTGCCGGCGGCGGTGAAGCAGGCGCTGGAATTGCTGCCGCCATCGACGCATCCAATGGATGTGCTGCGGACGGGCGTTTCGGTGCTGGGATGCGTGCTGCCGGAGGGTGCGGCGCACGACGATGCGGGGGCGCGTGCGATTGCGGACACGCTGCTGGCGAGCCTGAGTTCTATGCTGCTCTATTGGCATCACTACGCGCGCAATGGACGGCGGATCGAGGTGGAGAGTTTTGAAGACTCGATTGCGGCGCATTTTCTGCATCTGCTGCACGGGGAATCGCCAAAGGCGGAGTGGGTTGCGGCGATGCAGACTTCGCTGATTCTGTATGCGGAGCATGAGTTCAATGCTTCAACGTTTACGGCTCGGGTGATTGCGGGGACGGGGTCGGATTTGTATTCGTGCATCGCCGGGGCGATTGGAGCGCTGAAGGGGCCGAAGCATGGGGGCGCGAACGAGGTGGCGCTGGAGATTCAGCAGCGGTACGATTCGCCCGATGCAGCGGAGACAGATATTCGGCGGCGCGTGAGTGAGCGCGAGGTGATTATCGGGTTTGGGCACCCGGTGTATACGATCAGCGACCCGCGTAGCGACATTGTGAAGGAAGTGGCTCGGGGGCTGGCGGTCGCGGCTGGCGATACGCTGCTGTTCGATGTTGCCGAGCGCATCGAAAGCGTGATGATGGACGCGAAGAAGATGTTCCCAAATCTGGATTGGTACTCGGCGGTTGCTTATCATCAGATGGGGATTCCGATCGATCTGTTTACGCCGTTATTTGTGATTGCGCGGACGGCGGGGTGGTGCGCGCACGTGATTGAGCAGCGGCAGGATGGGAAGATTATTCGGCCTTCGGCTAACTACACGGGGCCAGAGGATTTGACGTTCGTGCCGATTGAGGAACGTGCATAAGAGGAGATAGATTGACATCGCACATCAGTAATGAACGCCCGGCGCCGGATAAGGTCTTAACCGATATTGCGGACTACGCGCTGAGTTACAAGATAGACAGCGAGTTAGCTTATACCACGGCGCGGTATTGCTTGATGGATACCTTGGGTTGCGGGCTGGAGGCACTGGAGTATCCGGCGTGCACTAAATTGCTGGGGCCGATTGTGCCGGGAACGGTGGTTCCGCATGGGGCGAAAGTGCCCGGGACTTCGTTCCAGCTTGATCCGGTGCAGGCGGCGTTCAATATTGGCGCGATGATTCGCTGGCTGGACTTCAACGACACGTGGCTGGCGGCGGAGTGGGGACATCCTTCTGACAACCTGGGCGGAATTCTGGCTACGGCGGATTGGTTGTCGCGGGTGGCGATTGCAGAGGGAAAACCGCCGCCGATGATGCGCGATGTTCTAACAGCGATGATCAAGGCGCACGAGATTCAAGGGTGCATCGCGCTTGAAAACTCATTCAACAAAGTTGGCCTGGATCACGTGGTGCTGGTGAAGGTGGCGTCGACCGCGGTGGTATGCCAGTTACTGGGATTGAATCGCGAACAGACGATCAATGCGCTGTCACTGGCGTTGGTGGATGGGCAGAGTTTGCGCACGTATCGCCATGCGCCGAACACGGGATCGCGCAAAAGCTGGGCGGCGGGTGACGCGACCGGCCGGGCGGTGCGGCTGGCACTGATGGCGCAGGCGGGCGAGATGGGATACCCGTCTGTTTTGACCGCGAAAACGTGGGGATTCTACGATGTTTCGTTCAAAGGGCAGGAGTTCAGGTTTCAGCGGAGTTATGGCAGTTATGTGATGGAGAACGTGCTGTTCAAGGTAAGTTATCCGGCGGAGTTTCATGCGCAGACGGCGGTTGAGGCCGCTGTTGCGCTCCATGCTGAGCTGGCCGCGCGCAAGCTGACCGCAGCTGCCATACGGAGAATTCATCTGCGCACACACGAGGCTTGCCTGCGGATCATCGACAAGAAGGGGCCGCTGGCGAATCCGGCCGACCGCGACCATTGCGTGCAATACATGATCGCGATTCCGCTGTTGTTCGGGCGACTGATGGCGGCGGACTATGAGGACGCAATGGCGCTGGACCCGGTTTGGGGCAAGCGAATCGATATTGTGCGGGGCCTGGTTGAATGCGAAGAGGAGCCGCAGTTTACGCGCGATTATCACGACCCGGAGAAGCGTTCGATTGCCAACGCACTGCGCCTCACGCTGGACGACGGAACTGTTCTGGAAAAGACAGTAGAGTATCCCATCGGCCACAGGCGCAGGCGCGAGGAGGGGTTGCCGTTGCTGGTGGAGAAGTTCAAGACCAACCTGCGGCGGAGGTTTGACGAGGATCGGCAGAGGCGGATTCTTGAGGCTTCGCTCGATCGGGAGCGGCTTGAGCAAATGGCGGTGAATGAGTACGTGGATTTGTACACCTTCTAGTTGAGGCCAGCGCTGCGGAGGGTGCGTTATACTCCGGTACGCAACAGGAAAGAGGGGTTCGACTATGCGTAATTTTGCGATTCTGAAGACGATTGCGGCCGGGACGATGGCTGTGGCGATGCTGGCGGCGCCGTTGGCGGCGATGGCGCAGGGAAGCGATACGGTTCTGAAGCCGGCGGATACGCAGAAGCTGCTTCCGGCGAGCGTGTATTACAAGGCTCAATCGGCCACAACGCAACTGCGCAACTCCGGCGGCGTGAAGTTTGCCGATGGGTATTATGTGCTGGCAACGATGGTGGATACGAGCGGCTACTCGACGGATGTGGCGGCAAAGTACCAGGCGTATTTCATCGCCGAAGTGCCCATCAAAATTGGCGGCCAGGATCTTGCGGCGGGCGTCTACGGCGTGGGGTTTGTGGCGGACAACAAGTTTTTGGTGACGGACGTGGGCGGGCATGACGTGCTGAAAGTTGCTACGGGTGAAGATGAAGGCATGAAGCGGCCAACACCGCTGCAGGTGATAGCGGACCCGGCGGGCGGCTTCCGGCTGTATTCGGGCCGGCGGTATGTGATTTTCAGCAGGTAACTTAAGAGCAGCGAGATAGTGAACGAGTGAAGAAGTGAAAAAGTGAAGAAATGAGTGGAAGCCCGGTTTCGGGGTCTTGAAGCGCGAGACCTTTGGGAGCCGGGCTTCGTCTATTTTGGGTAAAGAGCCTTGCGCGGGGTTGTGCGACGGCCCTATTCTTCCCTTGTCGACTTGCGCGGCTGATCGCGGCTGGCGCTATCGACAATTCAAGCTGATCTTTTCTTTAAGCCAAACTTTTCGCGAACGCTGGGGGTGAAACCATGGCGCTGAAGTTGACGATCAACAACGTGGCCACGACGGTGGATGTTTCGCCGGAAACGCCGCTGCTGTGGGTGCTGCGGGACGTCTTGAATTACACGGGCACCAAGTACGGCTGCGGCATAGGCCTGTGCGGCGCGTGTACCGTGCTGCTGGACGGCAAGGCGATCCGCTCGTGCATTACGCGCGTGAGCGCCGCGGTGGACAAGCCGATTACGACGATCGAGGGGCTTTCGCCGGACGGCCTGCATCCTGTGCAGGTGGCGTGGGAGGCGCTGGATGTGCCGCAGTGCGGGTACTGCCAG
>Ga0181531_10002541_pt1 | contig 11384 bp, 11 predicted proteins | sample PEATcosm2014_Bin_38_FD_119743 | JGI IMG/M metagenome (GOLD analysis project Ga0181531, IMG submission 119743) | Peatland microbial communities from MTU Mesocosm Facility, Houghton, MI, USA - PEATcosm2014_Bin11_10_metaG | ecosystem: Environmental > Terrestrial > Soil > Wetlands > Peat | place... | reverse complement strand
CGCATCGCGGATCGCCGCAGTTTGCGCCGGGCCTTTCTCGATCAGTGCCACGCCAAGCGCACGCCATTCCAATTGCAGCCAGAGTCTCCCCTCCGCCGTATCGAGCTGCAGGTTCAGCGAATCCGGCGCGGCGAGACGAAGCGAAGGCTGGATCCGGTGAAACAACTCATGCGCGAACATGATATGCCGCGTCAGCGTGCTGCCCTCGTCGTAAATGGGCCACATCAGCATCGTCCAGCGCTTCCCACCCCACTCGCAGGGCGCGTTCGAGACGATGACGCTCGCCGGCAACGTGCCGACATAGACATTTCCCTCCTTGTGCAGCACGCCCTGCATGTCCGGCTCGTTCGCGACGACAAAACGCGTCTCCGGATCGACGAAGAACATTGCCCCGTAGAGCGGCAAGCGCCACATGCGACCGCCGTCGCGATCGGTCACCTGACGCGCTTCGTCGAACGCGGCCTGCGCCTGTGTCAGATCGATCGGAGGCTGTGTCTGCGCATGAGCCGTGAAAGATGCAAGCGCGAGAAGCGCTGCCAGCGCCGGCATGCACAGCGATCCGGCATAAGTCTTCGCATCGAACATCGCGTCATCTCCATGAGAGAGCGCGCGGCGCGAGGAAGGAATTGGAGAGGTTCGCGAAGCGCAGAGTATTCTTGGGCGCGAGATGCGAAAGTCAAGCCGTCGCACCGGCATGACAGGTCAGGCGGGCACGCGATAGGTGAACGGCTTGCCGCGCGAATTTGGTCTCCAGCCCGCCGCGATCGCGCGGCGGATATCGGCTTCGATCACGGCCGGAACGATCTTCGCGCGCAGGGGCTGATGCGCGAGGCCGTTCGCTGACTTTTCGCCGGGAAAGGGATATTCGAGAATCAGTTCGCGGCGCACGCCTTCCGCCATCCGGACGGAAATGCACAAGCCCTTGTAGCCGAACTCGGTGGTAAAATGCGGTTCGCTCTGCAGCGTCCAGCGAAGTTCGAGACCGTCGATGGTCACGACTTCGGTTTGCGTCGGCTTGTGCTTCTTCTGCTTGCCCCGCATGGTTCAGACGGCCGCGTACATCAGAATTCTTTCAGCAGCCGATCGTAGTAATCGAGCTCTTCCTTCGGACGGCCGCGCTCGGCCGCTCTGCGCCGCGGTTCTTCGAGGATCGAGCGCGCGCGTGCGAGTTCGTCGCGATCGGGAATCTTCACGCCGCCCGACGTTGCGGGACCGTTCGAGCCCTGCACGCGGCCGAGCGGATCTTCTTCGCCGGCGCCCGCCTGCTGTCCGCCCTGACCCGTTTCCGACATCAGTTTCTTGGCGAGCTCGTCGGCCGTATTGCGCATGGCATCGAGGGCGTTTTTCTCCGCTTGGCCTGCCGCATCGAAATCATTGGAGCCGAGACGGCCTTGCGCGTCCTGCATCTGCCGTTCGGCGTCGCCGAGATTTTTCGGCGCCTTGCTGGCACCGAGGCCCTTTGTGATCTTGTCGAGATCCTGGTGCAGCTTGCCCTGGCTTTCCGCCAATCCCTTGCCGCCGCCGTCCTTCGGATCGCCGGCGCCCTGTCCCTGCCGATAGGTTTTGTCGAGCAATTGCCGCTGGCGTCCGATGATGTCGCCCAGTCCTTCGATCGCATCGCTGAGCGCCTTGTCGCCCGGCGCGCCGCCCTTGCCTGCGGCAGGGCGGAGATTTTCGAGAAGGTTCTGCAGCATGGCGAGCGCGCGTGCGGCCTGATCGCGCGAACCCGTCTGCGACATCTGCTCGATCGCCTTCAGGAGTTGGTCGAGATCGGCCGGGCTGATCGTCTTCGAATTCGACGAGAGGGTTTGATCGGATTGCGGCGCGTTTTGCGCGAGCGTCTGCAGATAACGCTGGAGTGCATCCTTGTAACGCTGGAGCAGTGCGTCGATGACTTCCTGCGGCGCGCCCTGCTCGAGAGCCTGGGTCAGAAGCTGCTGCAGTTGCCGCAATTGATCCGCTGCGGCGAGGAGCCCGCCCTGCTCGAGCGAGACTGCGATGTCCCACAGAAGCTTCTGGACGTCCGCGATCTCGGCGGGTGTCCGCGCCGTCTTGAGGCTCCAATAGGCCGTGCGGATGCCGAGATAGGTGTTCGTCTGCCCCGCATAGAACCGCTCCGGCGCAAGCGTCAGCGCGTCGAGCGCGAGCGCCGCATCGTCGCGGGCGTGCGGCGCACCGATCGCAAGATTGCGGCGTTGCTCGACCAGCGCGCGCGCCAGCGGATTGGTGAAGATGCGCGCCGGCAGGCGCATGCGCGCAGGCTTGCTCAATCCGGTCTGGCCGGCGCCGTCTTTGGCTTCCAGGACGATCTCGACATCGGCGCCCGCAAGCGGTTCTCCGGTCAGGTCGCGATAGACGGTTTGCGACAGCGTCTTTGCCGGGGAGAGCGGCAGATCGACGGAGATGACGGCCCGCGCATTCTTCGCGACCGGACGAATGATCGCGCGCGCGGAGACGACGCCGTAATCGTCACCGGCGGTGAAGGCGATCTTGACCGCATCATGCGCGGTCCTGGACGGCGGCTCGGCGAAGGCGATGTGCGGCGGGTCGTCGGGAATGGCCTTCACGGAAAAGCGGGCGAGGAGTTTTCCGTCGGCCAGCACGCGCACCGAGCGGTCGTGGTTCAAAACCACGCTCGCGCCATATTCGCCGACTGTGCCCGTGAACTTTCCGGTGCGATCGTCGGGCTCAGGCTCGAGCGCGAGATTGGGAACGCCGTGGGCCGCGTGCACGCGCAGGACAAGCTCGGATCCGGCGGGAACGGCGACTTGTCCCGTGTCGACGGGATGCTGGAGATAGATCGGCGCTTCGCCCGTATAGGCGGGCGGATTGATCCAGGCGTCGAGCGACGCCGCCGATGCGGCGAGACCCGAATCGGGCGTGAAGGCGAGCGCGAGCCTTTTGCCCGAGTCCGCACCCGCCCAGACAAAACCGCCGACGACCAGAACCAGCGCCACGAACCGGAGCGCATAGCGGTCGCGGGCGTGCAGACCCGGCTGCGGCCAGCGGACCTTCAGATGGGCGATGCGCGCGAGGAGCCGGCCGAGATGCGCCCGCCACAATTCCTCCGTCCACGGATCACCGGCTCCGGCCGCGAGACGGTCGCCGCTTTCGGAGATCGGGCGATGGGCGAGCGCACTGTCCTGCTCGACGCGGCGCGCACCGTCTTCCCAGCGCGGAAATGAGAAGCCTTTCAGGTTGCGATGGAGGAACGATCCGGCAGCGAGGACGACGAGGAACAACAGGCCCAGATGGATCGCCTGGGGAACGTTCTCGAACAGACCGAAAAGCGCTGCCGCAACGAACACGCCGAGCAAGCCGCTCGCAGGCCAGGATGCCCGCCACAGCCGCTCCCACAGAATCGCGAGGCGCGCGAAGAGGACGTAGCGTTCGCTCGCGTCAGCCCTGTAACCAGGGCGGGAGTCGGTCTTGTTCCACAAGGGCTTCATAACTCATCCGGGGCCGCACGATGCTCCAGGCATGCCCGTTTACCAAAACTTCCGGCGCGGGCGGCCTCGCATTGTAGGCCGAAGACATCACCGCACCATAGGCGCCCGCCGTCATAATGGCGACGAGATCGCCCGACTTTAGCACGGGCAACAGACGGTCGCGCGCAAAGAGATCGGACGATTCGCAGACGGGTCCGACGACATCGTAACGCACCGATGGTCCTTTGGCCTCCGCAACCGGCACGATGTCGTGATGGGCGTCATACAGGGCGGGCCGGATGAGGTCGTTCATGCCCGCATCGAGAATGAGGAATTTCCGCGTCTCGCCTTCTTTTACATAAATCACGCGCGACAGGAGGATGCCGGCATTGGCGGCGATCAGGCGTCCCGGCTCGAAGATGAGATCGAGCGCCATTCCGCGCGTCAATTTCGCGACGATTGCGCCATAGGCCGCGGGATCGGGCGGCGGGTCTTGCCCCAGATGATACGGCACGCCGAGACCGCCGCCGAAATCGGCGCGGGTGATCTCGTGACCGTCGGCGCGCAGCGTGCGGACGAGTTCGACCGCGCGCGTGAACGCGGCCTCGAAAGGCTCGAGGTCGGTGATCTGGCTTCCGATGTGAAGATCGACGCCGACGATCCGGATGCCGGGAAGATCCCGCGCCATGCGATAGATATCGCGCGCGCGGTTCCAGGGGACGCCGAATTTCGCTTCCGCCGTGCCCGTCGTGATCTTCGCATGGGTGCGCGCATCGACATCGGGATTGATGCGCATGGCGACCGCCGCGCGCTTGCCGAACTCGCGCGCAACCTCGTCAAGCACCAGAAGCTCGGGCTCGCTCTCGACATTGAACTGGTGGATGCCGGCTTCGAGCGCCGTTGCCATCTCGCGCGCCGTTTTTCCCACGCCCGAAAAGACGATCCGGCCGGGCGGAATTCCCGCCGCCAGCGCCTTCGCCAATTCACCGCCGGAGACGACATCGGCGCCGGCGCCGAGTTTCGCGAGCGTTTTGAGAACCGCCAGGTTGCCGTTTGCCTTGACCGAAAACGCGATCAGGCTCGAAGGCGGAAACGCGTCGGCAAAGGTGCGGTAATGCCGCGTGAGCGTCGCTGTTGAATAGACATAGGCGGGCGTGCCGACTTCGTCGGCCAGACGTGCAAGATCGACGTCCTCCGCGAAAAGACGCCCCTCACGATAGGCGAAATGATTCATCGGCTGATCGGATTGGGCGGCTGCGAGGGATCTTTCTGATTGTGCGGCGTCGGATCGCCGTCAGGCTTCAGAAGATTGCTCTTGGTGCCGCAGGCGGGAACGGCAAGCGCGAGGCTCAGAACGAGAAAGAGGCGCACGACCGTCATGAAAGCTTCTCCCGCCAATACAAAATCTGCTCACGCACGCGTTCGGGCGCCGTGCCCCCGAAACTCTTGCGCGCATTGACCGACGCCTCCAGCGACAACACCGCGAAGACATCGGCGGTGATCGCAGGTTCGATCGTCTGCATCTCCGCCAAGGGGAGTTTATCGAGGGCGAGGCCGGCTGTCTCGGCCCGTTTCACGATCGCGCCCGCGATATGATGGGCCTCGCGGAAGGGCTTTCCGAGGACGCGCACGACCCAATCGGCGAGATCGGTCGCGGTCGGGTATCCCGCTTCCGCGGCACGGCGCATGGCGTGATCGTTGGCGCGCAGGTCTTCGATCATGCCGGCCATGGCGGCGAGCGAAAGATCGAGCGCGTCGGCCGCCTGGAACACGGCTTCCTTGTCTTCCTGGAGATCCTTCGCATAGGCGAGTGCGAGGCCCTTCATCACGGTCGCGAGCGTGACGAAGGCGCCCAGAACGCGACCGGTTTTCGCGCGGACGAGTTCGGCTGCGTCGGGATTGCGCTTCTGCGGCATGATGGAAGAGCCGGTGGTGAAAGCGTCGCTCAAGGTCACGAAACCGAACGCGGGCGAAACCCACAGCACGATCTCTTCGGCGAGGCGCGACAGATGGACCGAGGCGATCGTCGCCGCCGAAAGAAATTCGAGCGCAAAGTCGCGCGCCGACACCGCATCGAGCGAATTGCGCATCGAACGCTCGAAGCCCAGCGCCTTGGCAGTCGCGGCACGATCGATCGGATAGGGCGTGCCGGCGAGCGCCGCCGCACCCAGCGGACTTTCGTTCATCCGCGTTTTCGCATCTTCGAACCGCCCGCGGTCGCGCTCGAACATTTCGATATAGGCGAGACAATGATGGGCAAACGTGACGGGCTGGGCCGGCTGGAGATGCGTGAAGCCCGGCATGATCGTCTCGGCATGCGCGCCCGCCTGCAGCAGCAGCACCTTCTGAAGGCCGCGAAGCCCCGCCTCCGCGCGCGCGCACGCCTCGCCCACCCAAAGCCGGAAATCGGTCGCCACCTGGTCGTTGCGCGAGCGCGCCGTGTGCAGCCGCGCGCCGGCCTCACCCACGAGCTCCGTCAACCGCGCTTCGATGTTGAAATGGATATCTTCGAGCTCGCGCTTGAAGACGAAGCGGCCTTCCGCGATTTCGGTCGCGATCTGATCGAGCCCCTTCAGAATTGCATCCGCGTCGGCCTGCGCGATGATCCCCTGCGCCGCCAGCATGCGGGCATGGGCCTGCGAGCCCGCGATGTCCTGTTCCGCGAGACGTTTGTCGAATTCGACGGAGGTGTTTATCTCCTCCATGATGGAAGCGGGGCCGCGTTCGAAGCGTCCGCCCCACATCTTGTTCGCCGTCATGGATCGACACTCATGGATTTGGGCCCGATGCCTCGCAAAATACCCGGAATTCTCACGCTTGCGGCCGTCGGCGCAGCGCTCGTCGTTCTATATGTGATCCGCCCCGCCCAGGCGAGCCCCGTCCCGGTCCCGCCGGCGCTGGCGGCGTTGATGCCCACCCCGGCGCCCATGCCCGCGCCCACAGTCTCTGTCGTGGATGCCCTGGGCAAGCCCGAGGCGCTGTCCGCCTTCAAGGGCCGCGTGGTGATCCTCAACCTCTGGGCGACCTGGTGCGCACCCTGCGTCGAAGAGCTGCCGGCCGTGGGCAAGCTCGCGGCCGCGCTGGGGCCAGGAAAAGTCGTGATCGTGGCGGTCAATGCGGGTCATGACGACGCCGCCAAAACTGCAGAGTTTCTGAAAGCCCATGGTGCCGCGAACCTCGCCGTCTATCGCGATCCCGATCTCTCGCTGCTGACCGCCTTCGGCTCGCAGGGCCTCCCCTTCAGCGTGGTGATCGATGCCAAAGGCCGCGAAATCGCGCGCGCCTCGGGACCGATGAAATGGGCCGACCCCGCGGCCGTCGCGTATTTCAAATCGCTGGGCGCGCACTGAATTCGACGAAGCCGGCGCGAAACGTCGCCGGCTGACCTGCCGCAACTGTAAGCGACATTCGTCTTCCCAATCGCCACACGCTCGCGAACGGAGCGCGCGAATGTTGTGCGCTTGACGGAACGTGTCAAAAATGGCACATTCATGATTGATCGCAGCAAGAAGCTACAGGCGCGTTTCTATCAGACCGCTTCCGGCGGCGAGCCAGTACGCGTTTGGTTGAAAGATCTGTCATCGGACGACCGGAAGATCGTCGGAAAGGACATCGCAAAAGTAGAGTTCGGCTGGCCCATCGGCATGCCTTACTGCCGTGCCCTGGGTAAGGGCTTATGGGAGGTCCGAAGCGAATTGAGCGATGGACGCATCGGGCGCGTATTCTTCTGCATCATAACGGGCAACATGATTCTGCTGCATGCTTTCATCAAGAAATCGCAGCAGACGCCCCAAACGGAACTCGCCCTGGCGCGAAAGCGAATGAAAGAGATTTCACATGGCTAAGAAATCCAAAGGTCGGATCGGTTCTTCCTTCGACGACTATCTCGTGGAAGAAGGCATTCGCGAGGAGGTTGAGGATTTGGCGCTCAAGGAAATCATCGCCGACCAACTCGCACAAGCCATGACAAAGATGGGCATCACCAAGACCGCAATGGCCGAGCGCATGGGGACGAGCCGCCGGCAACTCGATCGTCTTCTCGACCCCCGCAATCCGTCCGTGACGCTACTGACGCTGCGGCGCGCGGCGAGCGCCGTGGGACGTAGACTCCGCGTGGAACTGAAATAGCAGGCCAAAAGGTGGCATAGTCGGACAGGTCAATTTTTTGAACTGGGGGCACGCAATGCGCAGCAATCTTCGACCGGATGCTGTTGCCATATTGATGGTCTTGCTTATGGGCGCAGCCGGCGCCGCCTTCGGCGAGCAGCCCGCATCACCGATAAGGAGATCTGTGTGCCAGATCGACTATTTTGCTCATCGCCTTGATCGCGGCGAGCTCGTGTCGGTCGAAGGCGAGGTTATCAGCCTCACGGATTGGGGGACGCTCCTGAGCGACAATCGATGTGACGGCCAATTCGTCGCTATTCGGACACCATTGCCATATCCACCTGATAGTGGAATCAGGGAGTTTGTTGCGGCGATATTTGGGCCTTGGTCGGGAGGAAAAAGAGGAAAGCACCTGCATTGCATTTGCGTGGGTACATTGGACTACCCGCCAACCCGGGTCGTATTGAATCTCCGGAAAGTCGAGAGAATTTGGTTCACTCCGTGACTTGTAAAACTCACATGCGCGATGCGCTGCCCGAGACCGATGACACCGAGGCGGAGAGATTTCATCAGGCGCCGCCCAATTCCCTGCACAGAAGCACGTTCGTGTGTCCTTCCGGCCAGCCTGCAAATTCCGCGAGGCGTTTGAAGCCGAATTTCTCGTACATCGCCGGTGCCTGGAAATCATGGCTCGCGACGAAGATGCGCTTCACATTGCGTTTGCGGGATTCCGCGATGAACGCTTCGAGAAGAGCGCGCGCGTGGCCGCGTCCGCGATGGGATTGATCGACCCACATCTGTTTGAGTTCAGCGACGCCCGCCCATGAAAAGCCATAGGCCAAGCCGACAACATTCGCCGCACTGTCTCGAACGACGAAGCCGAGAGGCTTCCAGTCCGCGTGGCCGGTTGCAGCGACATTGTGTTCGTAAAGCCGCCAGTCGGCCCAGTCGGTATCGGCGATTGTTATGTCGTGGTGGGGCTCAATTTCGGGAACCTTGTCCATTTTGCCCCTCACCCAAAGCGCCGCGGACGGCGAGGTTAGAGACTGGCACCCCTCTCCCTCAAGGGGAGAGGGGAATTCTGAGCCTCGCTCGAACTATGGCTGTCTTTGCAGTACGCCAAACTTCCCCTCTCCCCTTGAGGGAGAGGGATGCAAGGCGCGGTTTTTAAATCTGCGGAAGCGCGGGTGAGGGGTACCTACCGCGTCGGGACCGGGTGTTCGCCGCGGTAGTCGTAGAAACCGCGGCCGGTCTTGCGGCCGAGCCAGCCGGCTTCGACATATTTCACGAGCAGGGGACACGGACGGTATTTGGAATCGGCGAGGCCTTCGTAAAGGACCTGCATCACGCTCAAACAGGTATCGAGACCGATGAAATCGGCGAGCTGCAGCGGTCCCATCGGATGATTGGCGCCGAGGCGCATGGCGGTGTCGATAGCTTCGACATTGCCGACGCCTTCATAGAGCGTATAGACCGCCTCGTTGATCATCGGCAGCAGGATGCGGTTGACGATGAAGGCCGGGAAATCTTCTGCATAGGCCGCGGTCTTGCCGACGCGCTTGACCAGTTCGAGCGCCACCTGGAACGTCGAGTCGTCGGTCGCAATCCCGCGGATCACTTCCACGAGCTGCATCATCGGCGCGGGGTTCATGAAATGAAGCCCGATGAAATGCTCGGGCCTGTCGGTCGACGCCGCCAGCCGGGTGACCGAGATCGACGAGGTGTTGGTGGCGATCAGCGTGCGCGCATCGAGGCGCGGACAGAGATCCTGGAAGATCTTTCGCTTGACGGCTTCGTCTTCGGTCGCGGCCTCGATGACGAGATCGCGGTCCTTCATGTCGTCGAGGCTTTGCGTCGTTTTGATGCGACCGATCGCAGGAACGACTTCATCGTCCTTGATGAGGCCGCGCGCCGCCTGGCGGTGCATGTTCTTCTCGATGATGCCGAGCGCCTTCTTGAGCTGCTCCGCATTCATATCGTCGAGCAACACGTCGAAGCCCGCCAGCGCGCAGACATGGGCAATGCCCCCGCCCATCTGCCCGGCGCCGATTATGCCGACACGTTCGATACCCATGGACCTACCTGGCTCCGTTCTTTCTTGCCGAACCCGTCGCCCCCGCGATCCCGTCCGGCGCTCGCGAAACGCTTCCGTTCTTCAGTAGCCCAGCCGCGTCAGTTCGGCTTCGAACTCCGGGATCGCCTTGAAGAGATCGGCAACGAGGCCGAAATCGGCGACCTGGAAAATCGGGGCTTCTTCGTCCTTATTGATGGCGGCGATGACTTTGGAATCTTTCATGCCCGCCAGATGCTGGATCGCGCCGGAAATTCCGACGGCGATGTAAAGCTCGGGCGCGACGACCTTGCCGGTCTGACCGACCTGATAATCGTTCGGCACGAAGCCCGCATCGACGGCCGCGCGCGACGCGCCGACAGCCGCGTGCAGCTTGTCGGCGATCTTGTCGAGCAGATGGAAATTGTCGCCCGACTGCATGCCGCGTCCGCCCGAAATGATGATCTTGGCGGAGGTGAGTTCCGGGCGCCCCGATTTCGACAGCTCTTCGGCGACGAATTTCGAGATGCCCGTGTCGCCAGCCGACGCGATCTTTTCGACGCTCGCCGAGCCCGTGCCTTCGGCGGCCTTGAAGCCGGTCGTGCGCACGGTGATGATTTTCTTCCCCGCCGGCGCCTGCACCGTCTGGATCGCATTGCCCGCATAGATCGGGCGGCGGAACGTGTCGGGAGATTCGACCGCCAGGATTTCCGAAATCTGCGGCACGTCGAGCTTCGCGGCCACGCGCGGCATGTAGTTTTTGCCGTTGGTGGTCGCAGGCGCCAGAATCGCGTCGTAATTGGCGGCGAGCCCCAGGATCAGTGCTTCCATGGGTTCTGCGACCATGCGCGCATAAATCGGATCGTCCGCGAGAAGAACTTTCTCGACGCCCGCGAGCTTCGATGCCGCTTCCGCGACGGCGCCCGTATTTTCACCCGCAACGAGCACATGCACCGGCGCGCCAAGCTGGGTGGCAGCCGCAACGGTCTTCGCGGTGGCGTCTTTCAGGACCTTGTTGTCGTGTTCGGCAATGACGAGCGAGGTCATCAGATCGCTCCCACTTCTTTGAGCTTGTCGGCGAGTTCGGCGGCGGTTTTCACCTTGATGCCGGCCTGACGCTTCGGCGGTTCGGCGACCTTCAGGACCTTGAGCCGCGGCGTGACGTCGACGCTGTAATCGGCAGCGGTCTTTTCGTCGATCGGCTTTTTCTTCGCCTTCATGATGTTCGGCAGCGACGCATAACGCGGCTCATTGAGACGCAGATCCGTCGTCACGATCGCGGGCAATTTGATCTCGACGGTTTGCAGACCGCCGTCGATTTCGCGCTCCACCTTGGCCGTGCCGTCGCCGAGTTCGAGCGTGTGCGCGAAGGTCGCCTGCGGCCAGCCGAGAAGGGCGGCCAACATCTGGCCCGTCTGGTTGGAATCGTCGTCGATCGCCTGCTTGCCGAGGATGACGAGGCCGGGTTGCTCGGCTTCGCAAATGGCTTTGAGAATTTTCGCGACGGCGAGCGGTTCGACCTCGCCCTCGGCTTTCACGAGGATGCCGCGATCGGCGCCCATGGCGAGCGCGGTGCGGATTTGCTCCTGCGCCTGCTGCGGGCCGATGGAAACGACGACCACTTCGCTCGCCTTGCCCTTTTCCTTCAGGCGAACCGCTTCCTCGACACCGATTTCGTCGAAGGGGTTCAGAGACATTTTGACATTGGCGAGATCGACGCCGGATTGATCCGCCTTCACGCGGACCTTGACGTTGTAGTCGATGACCCGTTTGACGGGCACGAGAACTTTCATGGGTCT
>Ga0181531_10002540_pt1 | contig 11386 bp, 9 predicted proteins | sample PEATcosm2014_Bin_38_FD_119743 | JGI IMG/M metagenome (GOLD analysis project Ga0181531, IMG submission 119743) | Peatland microbial communities from MTU Mesocosm Facility, Houghton, MI, USA - PEATcosm2014_Bin11_10_metaG | ecosystem: Environmental > Terrestrial > Soil > Wetlands > Peat | place... | reverse complement strand
GTCGGTGACGGCCCGTGGTTCTGGGCGGCGCCGTTCGAAGTGGATGGCGAATTCGGCGGGCGTGGGTTGCCCAAAACCTTTCCCCCGTCCGACAGCGCGCCGCGCATCAAGGGCGGCGCTCCGGAAAATACCACGCTCGTTGTCGTTGCGACCGACGCGATATTGACCAAGGCCCAGGCCAAGCGCGTCGCCGTCATGGCGCAATCCGGCATGTCGCGGGCGATCTATCCCGTGCACAGCCCGCTTGACGGCGACGTGATCTTCGCCGCCTCGACCGGGCGGCGCCCGCTGGCCGATCCGATCGTCGGCCTGACCATGCTCGGCAATACCGCCGCCAATGTCGTGGCACGCGCCATCGCCCGCGGTGTGTTCACGGCGGCAGCCCTGCCGCTGCCCGGCTCAATGCCGAGCTGGCAGGATCAATTCGGCCGTTAACCCAAAGAGATCGCGGCATATTCGGGCCCATCGCCGCACGGAAACCACGATCAGCATCTTCCCGGCGCAACAGCTTGGTTTTCGTTGACTCACTGCCCGATTGCGCTTTCACTTAGGCAGGTTCGGTAAATTCAGTAAAATTGTCGCGGAGGGTATGATGCGCGTCGTCGTTATTGTCGTTGCGGCGTTGCTGACATTGGGTCTCGCAGCGTTCGGGATCGTGGCAACGCAGAATGCGGCAGGTCCGGCCTCACTAATTGCGCTCGCCGCGCATGTTGTTTCCCCCACGCAAACAGCTACGCCGGCAGCCGAGATGGCGCCGACCCGCGTCGCTCAGGCCACGGTCACGCAGCTCTCCGATGCGACCGCCGCGCCAGCGGTGGCACCTGGCGCGCCAACGGTCCTCGCGCAGAATACGACCCCGCCGGCCATCCCGGCGTCCGCCGCGGCGCCAAGTCCGGCTCCGCCCGCGCCAAGCACCGCCAGCGCACCGCCATCGGCGAAGGCCATTCCCGCCTGCAACAATCCGAACGCGCTCGGCCTGTCGCGCGTCGTCGAGATCGACACCACCGGCGGCCCGGCTTTCGGCACCGAGCACTTCAAGCAATATGACTTTCTGCGCGATAAGGAGGTCGTGTTCACTTTCGACGACGGCCCGTGGCCCGACAACACGCCGAAGGTGCTCAAGGCGCTGGTTGAAAATTGTACCAAGGCGACATTCTTCGAGATCGGCCAGCACGCGACCTGGCGGCCCGATATTTCGCGGGACGTCGCGGCGGCCGGCATGACCATCGGCAGCCACACCTGGTCGCACAAGGATTTGGCCAAGAACCCCTATGCCAGCGACATCGAGAAGGCCAAGGAAGAGATCGAGATGGGCGTGAGCGCCGTGCGTATGGCGGTCGGCGGCCCGGTCGCGCCGTTCTTCCGTTTCCCGGATCTGCAAATGCCGGCGGATTTGATGACCTATCTCGGCACCCGCAACATCGCCACCTTCTCGGCCGACATCGACACCTTCGACTTCAAGCTGCGCAAGCCCGAAGACGTGGTCAAATCGGCGATGACCAGGCTCGCCAAAAACGGCAAGGGCATGCTGCTGATGCATGATTTCCAGCACGCCACCGCCGACGCCATTCCGGAACTGCTGCGCCAGCTTAAGGCTGCGGGCTACAAGGTCGTGCACATGGTGGCGAAGCAGCCGGTGACCACGCTGTCGAAATACGACGATATGGTGCGGGCACAGGACAAGTACTCGACCAGCAACAACACGCGGCCCGAATCGAGCGTCATCAAGACGATCAGCGAATAAGCTTCTCGTTGGTCATTCCGAAAACCGCATCGCGCCGGGGTTGACGAAACGGTCGGCACCAGGCCGATCGCGACCGGGGGGCATCATGTGTGACTTGTGCCGGCGCGGTTTCATGCGCGGCGCCGCGGCGTTTGCCACGGCCAGTACATTCGCTTCCCCGGTATTCGCCCAGAAAACGGACAAGCCCTCGCCCGCGCGGCTGCCGGCGCGCGGTGAATTCGTCATCCGCAACGCCTATGTGATGACAATGGACGCGGCCGGCGACATCGCCGGCGGCTCGATCCACGTCAAGAACGGCGACATCGTCGCGGTAGCCAAAGACATCAAAGCACCGGGCGCGCGTGTCATCGATGGCGCCGGCATGATCGTACTGCCGGGCCTGATCGAGACCCATTGGCACATGTGGAACACGCTGTTCCGCAGCTTCGCCGGCGAAAGCAAGGACGAGGGCTATTTCCCGACCGTAGCGCGGCTCGGCATGCAAATGACGCCGGACGACCTCTACCAGGGCACGCGCCTTGCCGCCGCCGACGCCATCAATGGCGGCACCACCACGGTGCACGACTGGTGCCACAACATTCGCGGTCAGGCTTACGCCGAGGCTGACCTCCGCGCGCTGCAGGAAGCCGGCATCCGCGCTCGCTTCTCCTATGGTTGGCCGCAGGGCCTTCCCGATACCCAGATTACGGATATCGCCGGCCTCGAAAACATCCACGCCGATTGGGCGAAATATTCCAACGACGGCCTGATCTGGCTGGGCCTCGCTTGGCGCGGCATGTTCCGCGCCGGGCCGATCCCGCCCGAGATCTATCGCAAGGAATTCGACACCGCGCGTCGGCTCGGCATTCCGATCACCGTCCATGCCGGCAGCGCCAGCACCGCCAAGGGCCAGATCGCGGCCCTCGCCAAGGAAAAGCTGCTCGGCAAGGACGTGCAGCTGATCCACGCCATCGCCGCCTCGGCCGACGAGATGAAGATGATGGCGGATTCCGGCTGCCAACTCAGCGTCTCGCCGGGTTCCGAGCAGCGCATCGGCTTCGGCTTTGCCCCGATCAGTGAATTCATGGCGGCGGGCATTCCGCTCGGCGTGTCCATCGACACCGACGCGCTGGCCGGCGATTCCAACCTGTTCGCCGTGCTGAAGCTGGTGCGCAATGCCGAGAACGCGCGAGCGTTAAGCGAATTCAAGATGACGGCACGCACCGCACTCGAGCTCGGCACCATTGCCGGCGCCCGCTCCATGGGCATCGACGACAAGGTCGGGTCGTTGAAAGCCGGTAAGCGCGCCGATCTGGTCATGATCAACACGCGCGCTCTCAACATGGCGGTGTTTACCGATCCGGCGCACCTGGTGGTCGAGTGCACGATGCCGGAGAACGTCGATACGGTGGTAGTCGACGGTCGCATCCTCAAACAGGCCGGCAAACTCATTGCGGTGAACACCGCGCAGGTCATCGCTGACGCGGAGACCGCGTTCGAGGGCGTCCGCAAGCGCACGAACTGGCGTTAAATCAGCTGATGAAACGATCCGCGGCGAAAGGCGCCGGATCGCAGAACGGCGTCGCGCCGGTCATCATCTCGGCAATAAGCCGGCCGGTCGCCGGGCCGAGCGTCAATCCCCAATGCGCGTGCCCGCACGCCAGCCATAGTCCGTTCTGTCCTGGAGCCCGCCCGATCACCGGACGGGAATCGGCAAAGCACGGCCGCGCGCCGAGCCAGGTCCGCGCCTCGGCCTGCTCGCCGAGCGGAAACAGCTCGCGCGCGGCCGGCAAGAGCCGGTCGAATTGCACCGGCGTCGGCGGCGCATCGCGCGCGGCGAATTCGGCGCCGGTGGTGAGCCGGATGCCCTGCTCCATCGGCGTGATGCAATAGCCGTTGTCGGCATCGAGCACCGGACGGGCGAGCGAGGCGTTGCCCTTGCCGCGGTAATGCCGGTGATAGCCGCGCTTGACCGCGAGCGGCAGTTTTATGCCGAGCGGTTCGAGCACGTCCGGCAACCACGGGCCGAGCGCGATTACGACCTCGCCGGCGTCGAGCGGGCCGGATGCGCTGTCGAGCCGCCAATGCGAATTGATCCGGTGCAGCGTGCCGGCATCACCGGCGAGCGAGACCCCGCCAAGCGCGGTAAAGCGCGCCAGATAGGCCTGCGTCACGGCGAGCGGGTTCGATATGCTAACAGCGCCCGGCCAATGCAGAGCGTGGCGAAAGACCGGCGCCAGCGACGGTTCGAGCGCCCGCACCCCGTCATGGTCCAGCGGGACATAAGCAATGCCGAGGGACCTGGCGAGTTCAAGCTCGCGCGCCAGCCCGGCGAAAGTACGGTCGCTGCGGTAGAGTTTCAGCCAGCCGGTGCGGCGAAAATAGCGCTCGGCGCCGGATTCCGCGGCAAGCGCCTCATGCTCGCTCACCGCGCGCGCAAACAGCGGCCGCATCGCTTGCGAGGTCGCAAGCAGCCGCCCCGGCTCCGACGCCGCGCGGAACGCCAGCAGCCAGGGCGCGACGCGCGGCAAAAACGCCAGATGATAATTGGCGATCGGCGACCGCTTGAGCGCAATACTTAAGAGCGTCCCCCAATTCGACGGAAACACCTGCGGAAAGATCGTGTTGCCTTCGATGATGCCAGCATTGCCGTAGGAGGTGCCCTCACCCGGCGCGTCGCGGTCGATCAGGGCCACCGCCAGGCCGCGCTTTGCGAGGTGGACGGCAACCGAGGTGCCGACGATCCCCGCTCCCAGCACCATGACATCGGTCCGCGCCATTCGTCCTCCTCGACTTTCGATCAACTGCCAATCTGACGAGCCGCGCGCGTCCCGGCAAGTGCGGCCGGACAGTGTGATAACGGGCCCAAATCTGCGCGTTGCCCCGCGAGAACCGACGTGTTACCCGAACGCGTAAGCACGGAGAATCCAGTGCCCCGCCCGCTCATTATCGCCCCGTCGATCCTCGCCGCCGATTTCGCAAAGCTCGGCGAAGAGGTTCGCGCGGTCGATGCCGCCGGCGCCGACTGGATCCATGTCGACGTCATGGACGGCCATTTCGTGCCCAATATTTCCATCGGGCCCGATATCGTCAAAGCGATCCGGCCGCACACCAAAAAGACGCTCGACGTGCATCTGATGATCGCGCCGTGCGATCCCTATCTCGAAGCCTTCGCCAAGGCCGGCGCCGACAGCATCACCGTCCATGTCGAAGCCGGCCCCCACATTCACCGCTCGCTGCAAGCGATCCGGGCACTCGGCAAGAGAGTCGGCGTGACCATGAATCCCGGTACGCCGGAATCGAGCCTCGAGTATGTCATCGACCTCGTCGATCTCATCCTCGTCATGTCGGTCAATCCCGGCTTCGGCGGCCAGAAATTCATTGCCGATACGCTGTCGAAGGTCCGCAATCTGCGCGCCATGGCGGGCGGGCGCCCGATCGACATCGAAATCGACGGCGGCATCACGCCGGACGTCGCGCCTGACGCGGCGCGTGCCGGCGCCAATGCTTTCGTCGCCGGCTCCGCCGTGTTCAAGGACCGCACGCCGGAGAGCTATCGGGCCAATATCATGGCGATCCGCAATGCCGCGGCGCTGGCGCGCGGGGAGGCTGCATAATGGGCATGCTGATCGAGGGCCAATGGCGCGACGAGGATCCGCCCGCGGAAACCGGCAAGGCGGGCGATTTTCAACGCGTGGACAGCGTATTCCGCGACTGCATCACCGCCGACGGCTCATCGGGCTTCAAGGCCGAAGCCGGGCGTTATCACCTTTATGTCGCCTATACCTGCCCGTGGGCGCATCGCAGCCAGATCTATCTGGCGCTGAAGAAGCTCAATGGCGCGATCAGCGTGTCGATCGCGGTTCCCGGACTGCGCGAGCAAGGCTGGACGTTCGAAGACAATCCCGCCTTTCCCGATTGCACGCCCGACCGGGTCAACGGCTTCCATTATTTGCATCAGGCCTATACGGCCAGCAATTCGCGCTATACCGGCAAAGTGACGGTGCCGACACTGTGGGACAAGAAGACCGGAAGAATCGTGAACAACGAATCTTCCGAAATCATCCGCATGCTCAACAGCGAGTTCGCCGCGATCGGCGCCGATCCAACGGATTTTTATCCGAAAGCGCTGCGCGGCGAGATCGATCGCGTCAATGCCGAAGTCTACGCCAACGTGAACAACGGCGTTTACCGCTGCGGCTTTGCGCGATCACAAGCCGCCTATGAGGAAGCCTATGACGCGCTGTTCGCCACGCTCGATCAGATCGAGGCGCGGCTCGGCCGGCAACGCTATCTGGTCGGCAACCATATCACCGAGGCCGATTGGCGGCTGTTCCCGACGCTGGTGCGCTTCGACGTCGCCTATTTCTCATTGTTTAAGTGCAACCGGAACCGGATCGCCGACTATCCGAACCTCCTGAATTACATGCGCGAACTCTATGCGGTACCGGGCGTCGCCGACACCGTCAAGCCGCGCTACTACGTCATGGGTTATTACTCGATCAGGCGCGTCAATCCGACCGGCATCATCCCCAAGGGCACGCCGGTCGATTACCGGCAGCCGCACGATCGCGCAAAGTTTGCTGCATGATGTTTTGCCGCGTGAGCATGAAGCGCAACCGATGATCCCACGCTACACCCGTCCACAGATGGCGGCGATCTGGTCGCCGCAAACGCGCTTTCGCATCTGGTTCGAAATCGAGGCCCACGCCGCCGACGCCATGGCCGAACTCGGCGTAATCCCGAAGGAAGCGGCGAGAACGATCTGGGAAAAGGGCAACGCGGCGCAGTTCGACATTGCGCGCATCGACGAGATCGAGCGCGAGGTCAAGCACGACGTCGTCGCATTCCTCACCCACCTTGCCGAAATCGCTGGTCCCCAAGCACGCTTCGTGCATCAGGGCATGACGTCGTCCGACGTGCTCGACACCTGCCTTAACGTCCAACTGGTGCGGGCGGCCGATCTGTTGATCGCCGATGTCGAGGTGCTCAATTCAGCGCTTGAGCGCCGCGCCCGCGAATATAAGTTCACCCCGACCATCGGGCGCTCGCACGGCATCCACGCCGAGCCAACCACGTTCGGACTCAAGCTCGCCGTCGCCTATGCGGAATTTGCGCGCGCAAAAGCGCGCCTGGAGATGGCGCGCAAGGAGATTGCCACCTGCGCGATTTCCGGCGCCGTCGGCACTTTCGCGCAGGTCGATCCGCGGGTCGAAGCTCATGTCGCCAAAGCCATGGGGCTTACGGTCGAGCCGATCTCGACCCAAATCATTCCGCGCGACCGGCATGCCATGTATTTCGCCACGCTCGGCGTCGTCGCCGCCTCGGCAGAACGGCTGGCAACCGAGATCCGCCATTTGCAACGCACCGAAGTCCTGGAGGCGGAGGAGTTTTTTTCCGAGGGGCAAAAGGGCTCGTCCTCCATGCCGCACAAACGAAATCCGGTGCTGTCGGAAAACGTCGTCGGGCTTGCCCGCATGGTGCGCGCCTACGTCACGCCGGCACTGGAAGACGTCGTGCTCTGGCAGGAGCGCGATATTTCGCATTCGTCGGTCGAGCGCATGATCGGGCCGGACGCCACCGTGACGCTCGACTTCGCGCTCGGCCGCCTTGCCGGGATCATCGACAAGCTCATCGTCTATCCCGACAATATGCGCAGAAATCTCGACCGCCTCGGCGGCCTCGTCCATTCGCAGCGCGTGCTGCTCGCTTTGACGCAAAAGGGCGCGGCGCGGGAAGACGCCTATCGCCTGGTGCAGCGCAGCGCCATGAAAGCGTGGGCGGGCGGCGGCGACTTTCTGGCTTTGCTCACGGCCGATCCGGAGGTGCGCAAGCACTTGAGCGAAGCCGAGCTGAAGTCCAGTTTCGATCTCGATTTTCACTTCGCGCAGGTCGACACGATCTTCAAAAGAGTCTTCGGCCGGCCCTGACCGCATCGCTGTCCACGGGCCGCCTACCGCGTTTTCAAAAGCAACTCCAAAGATTTATGCTGCCTTGCCCGACTCAGCCGGGTGACGTAATTTCGCTGAAACTAAGGAGGCTGGGTCATGGGCCGTTTGGTACGCAAACCGAAGCTCGCGACCGCCGAGCCGCAAGCGAGCGGCGGCTTCGATGGAATGTTTCAGACCGCCACCCGCGCGGCTCCGGCGGCCGGCGCGGTCGCCGGCGACGACTATCTCACCCGCATGGCCAAATATGTTCCGGCCGAGGTCTTGGGCTTTTCGGTGATCGTCAATTCCATCCTGGCGCAGGCAGTGGTGGCCGGCGGCGAAAATGCCGCGATGGCGGGTTTTTCCGTCACCGGCATCGCGGTCGGCGCGCTGGTCATCGGCATCATCCTGACGCCGCTGTTCTGCTGGTACGTGCGCGAGGACGGCGACGCCTGGATGGTCAATGCGATCGTCTCGACGCTCGCCTTCCCGTTCTGGTCGTACCTCGTGGGCGCGGTGGCTTTCGCCAAATTCCATGACGGCAATCTGGCCGTGATCCTGATCCTGACCTTTACCGCCGTCAGCGGCCTGGTCGCGCCGATGCCGGACAATCCCCTCCACGCCGAGCAAACGAGCGCCAATCCGAAAGAGGGGCCGCGCCTGGTCGAGACCCTGAAGGCCTGACCGGGCAAACGATTGCAGACGCCCAACGCCTCATCGTAGTTGTCGGGCGATGGCACCACGCCAAACCATTCTGGTGTTCGATTCCGGGCTCGGCGGCCTCACCGTCTATCGCCAGATCGCCGCGGTGCGGCCGGACGCCGACTTTGTCTATGTCGCCGATGACGCCGCCTTCCCCTATGGCGACCTGAAAGAGGCCGCCCTGGTCAGCCGCGTCGTCGATCTGATCGGCGACCGCATCACTGCGCATCGGCCCGATCTCGTCGTGATCGCCTGCAACACCGCCTCCACGATCGCGCTGCCCGAATTGCGCAAAACATTCGCGCTGCCGTTCGTCGGCACCGTGCCGGCGATCAAGCCGGCCTGCGCGGCTTCCGTCACCAAGCGCGTGTCGGTGCTCGGCACCGAGGCGACGGTTAAGCGCGAATATACCCGCGCACTCATTCGCGACTACGCCTTGGATTGCGAAGTGACGCTGGTCGGTTCGCGCTCGCTCGCGGCCTATGCGGAAGCCGAGCTTGCCGGCGCGCCGGTCGAGGATGCGGCGATCCGCGCCGAGATCGCGCCCGGCTTCCGCGACGACGGCAACCGCACCGATACGATCGTGCTGGCCTGCACCCATTATCCGCTGCTGATCGACCGCTTGCGCCGGCTTTCGCCATGGCCGGTGAATTTTCTCGATCCGGCGCCGGCGATCGCGCGCCGGGTGGTGGATCTGCTCGGCCCGGCGCCGGGCGGCATGGGGCCCGGCGAAACGCGGACCGTTTTCACCTCGGGCCGGACGCCGGAGAACGTGCTGAAGGGTCTCGGCATCCCTTCCGGCACGCAGGCCTCTCCGACCCCTGGCTAATGGCGGATCATCGGCCGCGGCAAAAAGCGGCCCCGCTTTGCCTTGTTCCAGCACGGCGCCGACGCTACGCTGTCCAAAGCCGATGCCGGGAACTCATCGGGGGACTTGAGGATATGAGCTCCATGACCGCAACCCAGGCGAACGCTTGGTATCTCAATCGCTGGAATCAGCTGATCCTTGGCGTGATCGCCATGATGGCGATCTCCAGTCCGCAATACGTCTGGACGCTGTTCATTGGCCCGCTCAATCAAAAACTCGGGACTACGCTGCCGCAATTGCAATGGACGATTTCGCTGCTGATCATCGTGCAGACCTGGTTCTCGCCATTCCAGGCTTATCTCGTGGACCGCTTCGGACCGCGCCTCCTCATCGCAGTCGGCGCGCTGCTCTCCGGCGGCAGTTGGGTCCTGTCCGCCTGGGTCGATAATCTATGGGCGCTCTACTTCACCTATGGCGTGCTCGGCGGCTTCGGCACCGGCATCATCTATGTCGGTATCATCGGTCTGATGGTGCGCTGGTTCCCCGACCGGCGCGGCCTCGCCACCGGCCTGGCCGCGGCTGGTTACGGATTCGGCGCCATCTTCACCAGTTTCCCCGTCGACAGCATGATCAAGAGTTCCGGCTATGCGCACACGCTCATCGTATGGGGGATCATCCAGGGCCTGATCGGGATTCTGGCGGCGCAATGGCTGCGCGTGCCGCCGGAGAACTATCACGTGGCGGATACCGCCTCGACCGTCGCACTCGCCGCAGAGCAGACCAAACGCAGCTACACGCCGGCGGAAATGTTGAAGAACCCCATTTTCTGGCTGCTGTTCGTCATGATGAGCATGATGTCGACCTCAGGCCTCATGGTCGTCTTCAATGTCGGGCCGTTTGCCAACGACTATAAGGTTGCCCAAGTGATGGTGTTCGGCATGGCGGCGCTGCCGCTGTCGCTAACGCTCTCGCGCTTCACCAACGGGCTGACCCGACCGTTCTTCGGCTGGGTGTCCGACCATATCGGCCGCGAGAACACAATGGCGCTCGCCTTTTCGCTTGAATGCGTCGCCATCCTCGTTCTCTTCGCCTTCATCGACCAACCGGCGCTCTTTGTGGTGCTGACCGGGCTCGTGTTCTTCGGCTGGGGCGAGATCTTTTCGCTCTTCCCTTCGACTCTGACGGACACATTCGGGCCGAAATATGCCGCCACGAATTACGGCTTCCTCTATATCGCGCAAGGTGTTGGCTCGATCCTCGCCGGACCGGCGGCAGCCTTCCTGAAACAGACGACCGGGAGCTGGACCGTCGTGTTCATCGTCGTTGCGATCCTCGACGCGGTGACTGCGATATTGGCGATCACCGTGCTGCAAAGGATGCGCCGTAAGCATTTTGCGCATGGCTGACGGGGTATTCCGGCGGGTTTGACACTTTGGCGGATTCGCCCTAGAAACCGCGCACTTCACGGGCCCCAGCCCCGTGATCCGATCGGATCGCGGCGTTGGTTGGTTTCATTGGAGCGTGATCTTTTCGGCAAACCGGAATCCACTTTTCCGGATCATGCTCTGGCCCGCGCGGTGTTTCGCGACCCGCGGTTTTGGCCGGCGCTTCGGCCTAAAACCTGTCGGTTCCGGGCAAGGACCGGGACAGAGGAGGGCGCGATCCTCGAAACGCAAAGCAACAGCGAGGACGCGAATGACTAAGCGCCATCAGGCGAAGTACAAGATCGACCGGCGAATGGGCCAGAACATCTGGGGCCGGCCGAAATCACCGATCAACAAACGCGAATACGGCCCCGGCCAGCACGGCCAGCGCCGCAAGGGCAAGCTCTCCGACTACGGCGTGCAATTGCGCGCCAAGCAGAAGCTCAAGGGCTATTACGCCAACATGTCGGAGCGGCATTTCCACGGCATCTACGACGAGGCCCGGCGATTAAAGGGCGACACCGGCGCGCACATGATCGCGCTTTTGGAACGCCGGCTCGACACCCTGATCTACCGCGCCAAATTCGTGCCCACGGTTTTCGCCGCGCGGCAGTTCATCAACCACGGCCATATCCTGGTGAACGGCAGGCGCGTCACCATACCGAGCCTCCGGGTCAAGGTCGGCGATCAGGTCGAGGTCAAGGAAAAGTCAAAGCAGCTCGCGCTGGTGCTCGAGGCCAACGCGCTGGCCGAGCGCGACGTGCCCGATTACATCGAGGTCGACCACACCAAGATGACG
>Ga0181531_10002537_pt1 | contig 11392 bp, 6 predicted proteins | sample PEATcosm2014_Bin_38_FD_119743 | JGI IMG/M metagenome (GOLD analysis project Ga0181531, IMG submission 119743) | Peatland microbial communities from MTU Mesocosm Facility, Houghton, MI, USA - PEATcosm2014_Bin11_10_metaG | ecosystem: Environmental > Terrestrial > Soil > Wetlands > Peat | place... | reverse complement strand
GTTCAGTGGATGGTCTCCCGGCAAGGCAGATTTTCAAGAATCCCCCTGTCGCAAACCGGGCAGAAAGGCAAAGGCACGTTCCATCTTGTCGCGGTGCTATGCACTAGAAAATGAGTGTTGATAAAATGCATCGCAGACCCGCACCTTCCGCAGGACTGTGATCTCGCCGAGGAAGGCACTTTCTCCAGTAGATTCTTGATCGATTGCAGAATCTGCTCTTTGGTGGGAGGAATTTCCACGGCACTATCCTGCCTGAAGACGGAAGGCCCGTCTGCACGTCGTAAAACTTATGAATGTGCGCTTGGCGACAGACGCTCAGGCGTCCTGACTCTGCCATTCCTCGACCTGCCGTCGCAGCAACCCATAGCAGTCACAGGCGGCTTCTTCCAGATGGCGTCGGTTGAGGATGGTGACGTTTCCCCGCGTATAGCCGATCAATCCCGCTTTCTGCAGCGTCCCGGCCGAAACCGTTACGCTGGAGCGTCGCGTCCCCAGCATCTGCGCCAGAAATTCCTGGGTCAGCGGAAGGTGCTCCGACCCAACCCGGTCCTGCGTCATCAGCAACCATCGCGCCAGCCGTTCATTCACCTCGTGCAGCCGGTTACAGGCCGCGATCTGCGTCACTTGCACGGCCAGCAGTTGCGCGTAGCGGTTGAGTTGCCGCTCCAGCTTGGGACTCTTCGGCAGCGTGGCCCGCAACGCATCGGCATCGACGCGGAAGGCAGTAGCGTCGGCCTGTATTACCGTTCGAGTGTGGCTGGTGCGAAAGCCCACAACCAATGGAGTGCCCGAAAAACCTTCCTTGCCGATCAGTCCAACTTCCACGCTCTTGCCGTCGGGCATCACATTCAGCACCGAAAACATTCCCGAGTTGCAGAAGTATGCCGACTTCAACGTCTCTCCCGCTTCGTGAAGAACGTGATGGAGCTTCAATCGCACGAATTCCAGTTTCGGCACGAGCGCTTCATACTCGGCGCGCGGAAGCGTGAGCAGGATTTCGTTGTAAACCGGATTCCCGTCGCCATCTTTCCTGGGCGACGCGCTTGCACCATTGTCGCCCCCGCGCCGCGAAGAGGCGGTGGCACGAGCGGCAGTAGATACACGAGCAGAAAAAGAAGACTTGGCCATAACAGCTCCTTGCACAGCGGATCGCTGTCAGATTTCGCAAGGAACCGTCGCCCTATGGGCGCGAGGGAAAAATGCTAGAAGAGACACTTCTAGCTTACTCCTTAATTTTCCTGTGAAATTAGAAATTAACAGCTACTAAGGGCGATTTTGCAGAATGTGCGATAAATAACATTGCAAAGTGCGTTTACTTGTACGTTATTCACTGTATGTACGCTCGTCGCTGAAACGACTAACCTGCTGGCAGTGCCTTCCCTCGTCGCCGGCTCACTCCCTTATGCCAGCTACCCGCCAAGGCGCAGCGGGAGTGGCATGGCTATAAAAATTCTCATCGTCGACGACAGTCCGCCCATTCGCCATTCGTTGCGATTCTTTATCGAACACAATACCGACTGGCAGGTTTGCGGCGAGGCCGAGGACGGCGTAATCGCCATCGCAAAGGTAACGCAACTCAAGCCCCACGCCGTAATTCTTGATCTTTCCATGCCGGTGATGAACGGCCTGGACGCTGCCCGCGAGATCACTCGTATTGCTCCGGAGGTTCACATGGTCATGTTCACCATGCACGTCAGCGAGGAATTGCGCCGACAGGCGCAAGCGGCCGGCATCAAAGACGTGATCTCCAAGTCGGATACCATCGGCGAGCACTTGTTCGCGTCACTAAGAAACCTCTGCGCGCCGCATCTTCCGGTGGCTGGCAACTAGAGCGCGAAATCAATCCACTGACTCCAATTCCGCTGCGCAGGCTATAATGGCCGCGCAACCATGTCTCTCACCTCTGGCACTAAGCTTGGTCCCTACGAAATTCAAGCGCCCATCGGCGCAGGCGGAATGGGCGAGGTGTATCGCGCCAAAGACACTCGCCTCGACCGCAGCGTCGCGGTGAAAGTTCTGCCCAGCCATCTTTCCGAAAATCCCGAAGCCAAACAGCGTTTCGATCGCGAAGCCCGCGCCATCTCTTCTCTGAACCATCCCAACATCTGCACTCTGCACGACGTCGGCCACCAGGATGGCGTTGATTTCCTGGTAATGGAGTTCCTCGAGGGCGAAACTCTCGCCGACCGCTTGCGCAAAGGCCCGCTGACCACAGAACAAGTTCTGCGATACGGAATTGAAATTTGCGAAGGCCTGGAGCGCGCCCACAAAAGCGGCGTTGTCCACCGCGATCTGAAGCCGGGCAACGTCATGCTCACCAAGACCGGCGCCAAGCTCATGGATTTCGGCCTCGCCAAAGCGATTCCAGGGGGCGTGACGCCTGCCTCCAGTCTCACCATGACAATTTCGCACCCGTCGGCCGAGAACCCGCTAACTGCGCAAGGCACAATCGTCGGCACTTTCCAGTACATGTCTCCGGAGCAGACCGAAGGCAAAGACGCCGATGCGCGCTCCGACATTTTTGCTCTCGGCGCAATGCTGTATGAAATGGCGACAGGCAAACGCGCCTTCACCGGCAAGAGCCAGGCCAGCCTCGTCGCCGCGATTCTGGCTTCCGACCCTCCACCCATCTCAACCGTTCAGCCTATGTCGCCGCCCGCTCTGCAGCAGGTGATAAAGTCCTGCCTCGCCAAAGATCCCGAAGAGCGCTTCCAAACCGTTCACGATCTGAAGCTGCAATTGAAATGGATCGCCGAGGCATCCTCCAGCCAGCTCGCAGCTCCGGCCCAAGTCCGTGCTCGCCGCGTAGTGCAAAAGCGCACCTTATTAATCGCTGCGGCCGTCGGTTGGATTCTCGCCCTCGCTGCCTTCGCCATTTTCCTCTCCAGCCGCGCCCAGCTTGAAGGCGCCCGCCGCCCCATGACCGCATCCTGGCTGCCGCCCGCCGATACCGAATTTACCAGCGTGGTAGCTGGCGCGCCGGCGCTTTCTCCCGATGGTTCGAAACTCGCCTTCCTCGCTGGCACTGCTCCCGAAACCACGCTCTGGGTCCGCGATGTAAATACCGGCGCGCTTCACCAGATGGAAGTCGATCACCCCACCTTTCCTTTCTGGTCTCCCGATAGCAAGTACCTGGGATTTTTTTCGGCGGGCAAGTTGAAGAAAGTTGCCCTTGCCGGTGGCCCGGTGCAAATCCTCTGCGATGCCCCCGAAGGCCGCGGCGCATCCTGGAGCCCGCGCGGCGTGATCATCTTCACTCCCAACATTCGCGAGCCGCTCTACAAGGTCCCCGAGGGCGGCGGCACACCCCAAAAGCTCACCGAGGCCAAACCCGGTTGGACCCATCGCAACCCATACTTCCTCCCCGATGGCGATCACTTCCTCTTTACTTATCGCGAGGCCGTCGGCGCGGGAGGTACCGGCGCAGGCGCGTTGTACGGAGCATCGCTCTCCGGCGAAGCTCCGCGCGAGATATTAGCCAGTGCCTCGAACGTGCAGTATTCCGATGGATATCTTCTATATCTGCACGAAACCGTTCTGGTGGCGCAGCATTTCGATCCCAAATCTTTGAAGCTCAGCGGCGATCCCACTCCCGTAGCCGAAAAACTCGACTACTGGAACGCCCGCGACCTTGCCGCCTTCACCGCTGCTCACGGCACGCTCATCTATCGGCACGGCTCCCTGCAGAAAACTCAGCCCATGTGGGTCGACCGCACTGGCAAAGAAGCAGGCCGCTTCGGCGAGCCCGGCCTTTACCTGGAGCCGCGAACTTCCACCGATGGTTCGCTGGTCGGGCTGGTGCGTCCCGATGCGGACACCGGCAAGGGCGACGTCTGGATCGTTGACACCAGCCGCAACACCATGTCGCGCAGCACATTCGTGGATGCGCCCAGCATTTCGTATGCATTTTCTCCCGACGCCAAGAGAATCGCAGTCGGCACCATCGCCGGCACCGCCTCTTCCGGAGTCTGGATCCAGCCCGCCAGTGGTTCCGGCAGCCAGGAAAAATTGGAAACGCCCAAATCTTTCGGTAGCGTTGGCAGTTGGTCTCCCAACGGCCGCTATATCTTCTTCATGGTGCAAAACAACGCCACCCGCCAGGACGTCTACTACATCGATCTCGAGGGCGACAAGAAGCTGACTCCTTTCATCCAGACACCAGCCAACGAAGCCGGAGCCGTTCTGTCGCCGAACGGCAAGTGGCTCGCCTATCAATCGGATGAGTCAGGAAGATACGAAGTCTACGTGACAGCATTCCCCGGGCCCGGGGGCAAATATCAAGTCTCCAACGGCGGCGGCGTTAACCCATCGTGGAGCCACGACGGCAAGCAGCTTTATTACACCATCGCCGATAAACTCATGTCTGTGCCCATTCAGAACGTGGAAACCTTCCAGTTCGGCGCCCCGGTCATTCTCCCGCTGCATGTGAACGAATTTGCCTCGCTCGGCCCAGTCGCTCCCGGCGAGCGCTTTCCCGCCCTGAAAGCCCTGAGCGGAGGCCAAACCCATCCGCAAGAAGTAATCCTCAACTGGACCGGAACCCTGAAACAGTAGCCTCGGTCTCAAAGAGCTGCGAAGGAATGCCGTCGCATTGAGCCTCGTGTAACTTCGTGTCCTTCGTGGTTGATGAATTTAGGCGCTACCACCTAAAACACAAACTTGATCGCAACTTGCATCAAACGCGGCGCGGCCGCGCTCACCACCGCTCCGAACGAAGAGCTGTTGATGTTGCCATTCACCGAAGCCGGCCCGTAAAACTGCGCGTGATTGAAGACGTTGAATCCCTCAAAGCGAAACTGCAGCGACTTCGACTCGCTGAGGGGCACACTCTTGAGCAGAGCCATGTCGTAGTTGTCGATGCCCGGTCCGTAGAAAAATCGCCGCTTGGCGTTGCCGGGCTGTCCCAGGGGCTGGAGAGGGCACCCAATAGAGGTACATCCGAAGAGGCTGCGATTGAAATAGAATTGCCCGTTGCGGGGGTTACTGTTCAGTTCGAGCGGACCTGGAGTGTATTGCGGTTCATCCACGCCGTAGTTGTTGATGCCGTTCGGCTCGGCTCCCAGCAGGGAATTATCGCCGTAGTTGAGCAGCGTCACCGGAAATCCGCTGCCGAAATGCGTAATCCCGGAAAGCGTCCAACCCTTCGTCCACCCGTTGGATGCGCCGAATAGACGCTCGAACGGAAGCTCATAGGCGTAACTCGCCACGAAGTTGTGCTTCACGCCGAACGCCGACAAAGCATAACTCAACCTCGGATCAATCGGATTCACTTCCTCGCCCACATTCGAAGACTGATCCATTGACTTGCTGAAGGTATAGCTGGCAAACAATTGCAGCCGCTTGCTGGTATGCCGCAGGCTCAGTTCCAGCGCGTTGTAATTGGAATTGCCGATCGTCGCCTGATTGGTGTCGCTGCCGAAATTCGCCCCCAGAGGTCCCCGGGTTCCGCTCTCCGTTTCTTTAAACGGTCCGCAGCCGGGCAGGCTGAGGCACAGCGCAGGGTTTCCGGGATTCGACTCCACCAGCACCAGAAGCCGGTGCGACTGATTCCCCACGTAGCTGGCGCTCAACAAAGTATCGTCCCCGACTTCCCGCTCCATTGAGAACGTGTACTGCTCGGTATAAGGAATCCGATTGCTGACCGGATAAGCCGGAATCCCGCTGATCGGCACATACTGCGACCAGTCAAGGCTCGTATCCGGATGGCTGCTGGAAGAATTCAACGGCGCAAAAGTAACAGGGAAGTACTGGCCAAGGTTTTCTCCGTTAGAAGCCGTGACGAACGGGTCCGCAAACTGCGGCGGCGCCGGACTGCTATAAGTAGTGCCGTAAGGAGCATTCGCCGCCAGCACCCCAATCGTCAGCGCTTCAATGGATGTGTAATACATTCCAAACCCAGCCCGCAGACTGGTCTTGCCCGGTCCACCCATGATCCTGCCCAGCAGCGTGTCCGCAATTACGTTCGGCGCATACACCACTCCCATGCGCGGCGAGAATTCATCTCCCGGAGGCGCAAGCGTTCGCCGCACTCCCGGATCGGTAGGATACAAAATCCCCGCCGGCGCTCCCGGAAACACCACCGACTGCCTCCCCGGCTCCGTCGTCGAAATCTGATTGTACTTTTCATACCACGGCTCAATGCGGTCCCAGCGCAAGCCGTAATTGAGCGTGAGGTTCGGCCTCAAGCGCCAACTATCCTGTCCGTAGACGCCAGAATATTTGTTCCGCCCATAGAAAGGATTCAGCTGACTCTGGTTGTACTGGCTGGGAATCCCCAGCAAAAAATCGGCGAAGTCCAAACCAGTCTCGCTACCCGTAAATAAAAAGTTGCCATTGAACTGTGCGATCGGATTCACATTCACCTGGTCATAATGGAACTCGCCGCCAAACTTCATGGTGTGGCGTCCCACAACTTTGGAAAAGTTATCCAGCCACTGAAAAGTATTGTTGGCCTGCTTCAATTCGTTCGTGTTCGTCCCCGTCGAAAAGTTGTTGAAGACCAGGTTTTCCACTCCCTCGTCCTGCGGAGCGAGAGCCACAATGCTGGGCCCTCCCGAGGCCGTCACAAAACCCTGCGACACCAGGCTCACTCCCAGCCCGCCCTGCGGCTTTCCCAGATCGTTAAACGCCCGCAGGTAACTGAAGTGGATCTCGTTGACCGCGGTCGCGTTCAGCGTCTTCGTATCGCCAACACTGAACAACTGCGCCCGGCCCACATACAGCGCGTTGAACCCAGGCACGCTGGCCCCGCCCTGCGCCACCGGATAAGGATTGTTCAACGAATAATCGTCCAGAAAATAGTAGCCAGAAATCAGTCCCCAGCCCGTATTCGCATCCACGCGCATCGCGCCCTTATCGTCGCGCAGCGCCTGATTGTTGGCCGAGGTAGCAAACTGATTGCCGGAAGCGTTCGGCGCGGGAATGTACTGCAACAATTTCGTCGCCGGCCCCGACCACGCGCTGCTCGGGATTTGCAGCGTAGGCAGAACGCAAGCCGTAGTGCTTCCCGGAGAATAGTTTGTGTTCGTGCAACCGGGAAAATAGTAAGGCTCGGCGGGGGAAATCTGATAGCCAAAATTCTGAGACAGCGTGGTGGCCCAAGCGGGACCGCTCACCAATGCAGGCACGATCGCCGATTGCCCGTTCACCATTTGTGTCGAGTAAAACGAACCAGCCTGGTCCGCCAGATTGCCGCTCCGGTCCGCCGCCGATGGCACCGGGATCAGCCCCGTATCCACGCCCTGCCGCTGCCGCGTTCCCTGATAATCAGAGAAGAAAAAGATCTTGTTCCGCCGCACCGGCCCGCCAAATGTCCCGCCAAACTGATTCTGAATGAACGTCCCCCGCGTAGGAGAAAAATAATTCCGTGCGTCCAAATCCGTATTTCGCAGGAACTCAAACAGGTCTCCGTGAAACGCATTGCTCCCGGATTTCGTAATGACGGTGATCTGTCCCCCGCTGAATTCGCCGTATTCCGCGTCGAAATTGCTCGTCAGAATTCGAAACTCGGCGATCGAATCCAGGTTCGGAATAATCGCCGTCCCCATATTCACGTCTTCTTCCGAGTCGCTGCCATTCACGATGAAAGCGTTGGCAAATTCCCGCTGCCCGTTGATCGAAATCGTCCCCGGATTCAGATCGCCCGAAGGCGCCAGCGCGCTCGCGCCCACATCCTGCACCGTGCTCGAAGTGATGGAACTCGCCGGAGCCACTCCGGCTTGCAGCGACAGCAGATCGGTAAAGCTGCGCCCATCCAGCGGCACCACACTCATCTGCTCGCTGTTAATCACCTCGCCCATCTGGCTGCTCGAAGTCTCCAGATGAACTGCGCTCTCGCTCACCGTCACCGCGTCGGTACGCTCGCCCACCTGCAGCGCCACATCCAGCACCAGCGCGCTGCTGGTGTCGAGCACGATCCCGGTTCGGCGATAGGGTTTGAATCCAGACTGGCTCGCCTCAAGCACATAAGTTCCCACCGGCAGAACCGGGAAGGTATAAGCGCCACGGCCATCGGTCGCAGTCGATTGCCGCACTCCCGTACTGGCGTTAATCAAAGTGACGGACGCCGTGGCAATGGCCGCGCCCGAGGGGTCAGTGATGGTGCCCGAGATGCTGCCTCCAACGCCGGCGAACGCCGTCGCGAGCAGGCAGAGAGACGCCACCAGCCATCGCGCCGATGCTCTGCGCGACCTTCTCATAATCCTCACGAACTCTGCCCATGGCAGAGCGTCGTGAGAGCCCTCGCGGCAACTTCCCAGTTGCAATCCAGTCGCATCTGGAGTTAACATGATTTCCCGATGATGATTCTGCCATGTCATGAGGGGACGAACCGGATCAACCGCTAGTTGCAATCGTGTCGCATCTGATCGGCAATCTTCAGTCTGACGGATGTTCCCGCCGTCCGTCAAGCGCCCGCCGAATAATCCGTCGCACTGCACTTGCGACCAGTTGCAACAGCGAAGCTGCAACCGCAGAGGGAGAAGAAGGAAGAGGAGAAGATTCACGCCATGCCGCTACCTCAAACTGAAATCCCAGGCCGCCTGCAGGCTCATTTCGCCGACCGTGGAATCCGCATGACCCAGCAGCGCCGCGCCATTCTCCGCGTAATGGAGACCGCCACCAAGCACCTCGACGCCGCCCAACTCCTGCGCAAGGCCCAAAAACTCGATGCCACCGTCGATCGCAGCACCGTTTACCGCACCCTGCGCCTGCTCAAGCGCCACGGCCTGATCGACGAACTCGACCTGATGCACATCCACGGCGAGGGTCACTACTACGAACGCAAACTCAACCGCGACCATATCCACATGGCCTGCCTGCGCTGCGGCAAAATCATGGAATTCGTCAGCGACATTTTCGAGAGCCTGAAAGGTCAAGTAGAAAAAGACTGCCGCTTCCGCATCATCGTCTCCCGCCTCGAAATCGGCGGCTACTGCGCCGCCTGCTGCAAATAGAGACCTCGAACGTTACGAATTTCAGAAGTGGATTCACGACTTCACCCGCCCGCCAAACCCGGCCACCCGTGCGGATTTCGCCCCACAACCAAAGTTTCTCACCACGTAAACGATGCTTGGTAGTAGCCCGCTTTTGATGTATCCTGTCTGCGCTGCTCTCTGAGCTCGAAAGCCACATTCCGAGACAGTGTTCGGTAGTGGTGCAGTTTGACCCTTACAGGGACTTTGTCATCCTGAGCGTAGCCGTTTTTCAGGCGTAGCGAAGGATCTCCTGCTTAACCGGCCTAATGCGTAAGCCAAACTGCACCACTACCCAGTGTTCTAACTTTGCACCGTATCTGCAAACTGTTTCATCCGGGCCAACCCCTGCTCCCGGAAACCCTGCGATTCTCGTTGAATCCCCTGGGTGATCTATGTTTAGCTGATTTGACGGCATGATCCCACTTGAAGAACACACGATTAAGGACACACTATTAATGAAGATCTCAACTGAGGACTGGTTGTCGCGCGGGATAGCCGTGCTGGTCTGTATTTGCCTGGCTAGCATTTTTGCGGTCGCTGCGGGCGCTCCACACTACGTCGTTACCAATGACGATGTTGCGCCATTTTTTCTCTCCGGCGTCAGCTTCTATACTGTCGGCGCGGGCGGCGTTCTAACCCTGAAAGAAGAAGTGCAGACCGGAGGCTCCGGCATCGGCGGCGGCTATTTCACCGCCAATCGCGTCGTCGTACTCGATACCAGCACCGCCCAGTGCGTCTACGCTTCGAATGCCAATGTCGGCGACATCGTCGGCATCAACGTCAACACCCTGCAACTCGGAGGCACCGCGTCCGGTTCCATCACCGACACCGGCACCACCAACGGCATAGGCCTGGCCATGAACTCGCAATATCTTTACGCCAGCTTCACCGACTCCAGCACCATCGGCACGTTCCAGGTCCAGTCCGGTTGCTCGCTTAGCTTTGTGAATGACGTTTCTACGCTCGGCCTGCAAGGTGGAATCGTCACCGCCATGGCCATCCACGGCAGCATCATGATCGTCTCCTACGCCGATGGCTCCATCGAATCTTTCAACATCTCCAACGGCACGCCGGTCTCGAACGGCGACAAACAGAACACCACCGCCTATCTCCGCACCCAGGGCGCAAGTTACGCCAACGGCATCGACATCACGCAGGACGGCCATTACGCCATCTTCGGCGACACCGCGACTTCAACCTCCATCGAAGTCTCCGACATTTCCTCCGGCAAGCTGACCACCACGGTGCAATACACCCTGGGCAACGTTCCCAATTCCACCAACGTCATGCTCAGCCCCGATGAGACTCTGCTCTACATCGGCAACAACCAGGGCGATCGCATCACCGCCGCGTTCTTTGACAGCAGCACGGGCACAGTTTCGCGAGGCTGCACCTCCGCCCGGCTCAGAAACTACGTCTCCAACTTCTCTTATCTGGCGTCGATGGGTACAGAAAACACCACTGGCACCGGCTCAGTCTTGTACGTGGCCGAGTTCGGATCGGCCTCCGCCATCGCCATGCTGAACGTGACGTCCAGCGCCGGAACGTGCTCGCTGACGGAGTTATCCAACTCGCCAGTAGCCGATCCGTTCAGCACCGCGTTATTGTCAATAGCAACCTTCCCCCCGCGTTCTTTCTAGCGGATGTTTTGAAAGGGCGCGGCTTCAGCCGCGCCGAGAGTAGTGCATATTGAAGGCGGCTTTAGCCGCTGAGGGATAGTCGAAGATTCTAGGAGTCGTTCATGCGTGCTGCGTTCAAATTCTTACTCGCAATATTCGTCGCTCTACCTTCCTTATCTCTATTCGCCCAATGCCCCCAGCGCCCCCAGCCGGCCACCGTCGTGCAGGACGCCCTGAATCTCTATTCGCAAAACGGAACCCTCAACGCGGCCCTCACTCTCGGCCACTCCGTCGACATTAACGGCTACACTCACTATTGCTACAAATACGAAACCGGCACCGGAGTGGCCGAGGCGCCCACCCTGCGCCTCAACCCCGGCGATTTCCTGCAACTGAAAGTTACCGACGGCGTTACCGACGCTGGTCCGCAAAGCATCGGCGGCATGGACATGTCACCACCCGCCGGCCAAACCTGCGGCGACGGCGGCACCGCTACCATCAGCTCCACCAACGTCCACTTCCACGGCCTGAATGTTCCACCCGTCTGCCATCAGGATGATGTCCTCACTACCCTCATTCAGCCCGGCTCTCCCGGCTTTCAATTCAGCCTCCAGATTCCTACCACCGAGCCGCCGGGTTTGTATTGGTACCATCCTCACGTCCACGGCTTCACCGAATTTCAGGTCAACGGCGGCGCAGCCGGAGCGCTCATCGTCGAGGGCATGGAAAAATATCGTCCCGAGGTCGCAGGTCTCGCCGAGCGCGTTTTCGTCATCCGCCAGCAATATCTCGTCCCCT
>Ga0181531_10002536_pt1 | contig 11392 bp, 9 predicted proteins | sample PEATcosm2014_Bin_38_FD_119743 | JGI IMG/M metagenome (GOLD analysis project Ga0181531, IMG submission 119743) | Peatland microbial communities from MTU Mesocosm Facility, Houghton, MI, USA - PEATcosm2014_Bin11_10_metaG | ecosystem: Environmental > Terrestrial > Soil > Wetlands > Peat | place... | reverse complement strand
TGTACATGCCGCCGCACGAACCGGCGCCGGGGATGGCACATTGCTCGAGCGTGGTGAAGTCGCTGTCGGACATTTTCCCCTGCGCGCGGGCACCCATCGCCTCGAAAATCGAGACGATGTCGACGTCGCGCTTCTGGAAGCAGCCGGGCAAAATCGTGCCGCCGTAAACGAAGACAGCAGGGCGGTTCAGGCGCGCCATGGCGATGAGGCAGCCGGGCATGTTCTTGTCGCATCCGCCGATCGCGACGACCCCGTCGAATCCTTGAGCGCCGACCACGGTCTCGATCGAGTCGGCAATGACCTCGCGGGACACCAAGGAGTAGCGCATCCCCGGCGTGCCCATCGAAATTCCGTCCGAGACCGTGATCGTATTGAACGTGATCGCCTTCGCGCCGGCCTGCTCGGCACCCGCGGCCGCGATGCGCGCGAGCTCGTCGATGTGCATGTTGCAGGGCGTTAAATTGCTCCAGGTCGAGGCAATGCCGACCTGCGGTTTCTCGAAATCGGCGTCGACGAAACCGACCGCGCGCAGCATCGCGCGGCCCGGCGTCTGTTTGACGCCATCGACCACGATCCGGGAGAACTTGCGCGTATCGACGGCGGCGGATTTCTTCTTCGACATGGCTCGCGGTACCAGCGGATGGATTCAAGGGGCGGGAAGCATAAACACGCGGGACCTCATCGCGCAATCCCAGCCGGCGAGCTGGCGTTAGCGCGCGCTACCGTAACGCGCCATCAGATAGCGATAGACGCCGCGCAGGCCGGAAGCTTCGGCGCCGACGCTGCGGCCAGGCCGATCCTTCGGATTCCAGGCATACACATCGAGATGCACCCAACGCGCCGACTCCGTGACGAAGCGTCTGAGAAAGAGTGCGCCGAAAATCGCCCCGGCGAGCCCCGAAGGCGATACGTTGTTGAGATCGGCAATCTTGCTGCCGAGCTCATCGTCGTAGGGACTCCACAGCGGCATCGGCCACAGCGGATCGTGCTCGGCCGCGGCTGCGCGCGCAAGGTCGGCGACGACCTGGTCGTCGGATCCGAACAGCGCCGGCAACTCCGGCCCGAGAGCGACGCGTGCGGCGCCCGTCAGCGTCGCGATGTCGATGATCAGATCAGGCCGCTCGGCGTCGGCGAGCGCCAGTGCGTCGCAGAGCACGAGCCGACCTTCGGCGTCGGTGTTGCCGACTTCGACGCTCAAGCCCTTGCGCGTCGCGAGCACGTCGCCGGGGCGATAGGCATTGCCGCCGATCGAATTCTCGACCGCCGGAATCAACACGCGCAAATCGGCGCGAATCCGCCCGGCAATCAGCAGATTCGCGAGCCCGAGCACGATGGCCGCGCCGCCCATGTCTTTCTTCATGAGCGCCATGCCGCTGCTCGTCTTGAGGTCGAGGCCGCCGCTGTCGAAGCAGACGCCTTTGCCGACGAGCACCAGTTTGGGCAGAGCGGCGTCGGTGCGCGCCGGCCAACGCAATTCGACGAGTCGCGGAGCCGCCGCGCTCGCGCGTCCAACCGCGTGAATTGCGGGAAAGTTGCCGCGCAGCAAATCCTCGCCAACCCATTCGGCATAGCTTGCCGAGTGGCGTTGGGCCAGCGCTTTCGCGGCAGCCGCAAGTTCGGCCGGTCCGAAATCCGCCGCGGGCGTATTGATCCAATCGCGCGCCATCGCGAGCGACTCGGCGGCCGCCTCGACGTAGGCGCGATCCGCGCCCTCGGGCGACTCGAGGCTCGCGCAGCGTTCGGGCTTGAGGCGCTTGTAGCGCTCGAAACGATAAGCCGCGTAGGCAAACCCCAAAGAAATTTGGGTGGCCTCGTCGGTGCTGAAGGACTGGCGCAAAATATATCTGCGCGCCGGGAGGCGCTCGGCGATGCCCGCCGCATGCCACAACGACAATGCGCCCTGGCGTTTACCGAGACCGCCGAGCGCCGCCTCGATGCCCCCATGCGCATCGGGCAGCACGACGACTCGGTGGCGTTCGCCCTTGAATGCTTGCTCGCCGATCCAACGCCGGTGCAGCGGGGTCTGCGTCGCGGCCCACGCCTCGACTTCATCTTCGTAGAGCAGCCACAATCCAATCACCGCACCGCCGTCGCTCGCCATGTCAAAAATTCCTTGCTCGCGTGGACTTCGTGAACCGTTCCGGAGCTTGCATGATATGAGATTATGTGGTGCTATTTGCGGCTACTTACCGGATTATTCGCCTTTTCGAGTGTGTGGCGGGTCTGCTCGCGATCGCAAGCCGCGCAGTTTTCATTTTTCATCGGTTCGGACCGAATTACCAGGAGATGAGCATGCGTTTGTATTCGCAAAAAGATGTCGACCACAAGGCGCTGCGCGGCGCAAAGATCGCCATTCTCGGCTACGGCAGCCAGGGACGCGCCCATGCGCTGAATCTGCACGACAGCGGCTATGACGTCGTCGTCGGCGTGCGCAAAGGCGACAGCTGGAAGAAGGCCAAGAAGGACGGACTCAAAGTCTTGGAACCGAGCGAGGCCGTCAAGGGCGCGAATCTGATCGCGATGCTGGTGCCGGATCTGACCCAAAAGGCGCTCTACGAAGAGATCAAGCCGCTCATCGAGAAAGGCGCGACACTGCTGTTCGCGCACGGCTTCAACATCCATTTCGGTCAGATCAAACCGCGCAAGGATTTGGACGTCGTATTGATCGCGCCGAAAGGCCCGGGCGACCTCGTGCGCCGCCAATACCAGCAAGGGCGCGGCGTACCGTGCCTGATCGCGGTCGCGCAAAACGCCTCGCGGCGCGCCAAGGCAAAGGCGCTCGCCTATGCGGACGGCATCGGCGGAACTCGCGGCGGGGTGCTCGAGACCACGTTTGCCGAGGAAACCGAGACGGATCTTTTCGGTGAGCAGGCGGTGCTCTGCGGCGGCGCCACGGAATTGGTCGTCAAAGGCTACGAAACCCTCGTCGAGGCGGGCTATCAGCCGGCCGTCGCTTACTATGAGTGCCTGCACGAGCTGAAGCTCATCGTCGATCTGTTGCACGAAGGCGGAATCACCAAGATGCATCGATTCATCAGCGAGACCGCGAAGTACGGCGACCTCACGCGCGGCCCGCGCGTGGTGAACAAGGCGACCAAGAAGGAAATGAAGAAGATCCTCACCGAAATCCAACAAGGCAAGTTCGCGCGCCAGTGGATCGCGGAAAACAAGAGCGGACGGCGCAAGTACTCCAAGCTGCTCAAGGCCGACATGAATCATTCGATCGAGAAGATCGGCGCGAAGCTGCGCGCGCGCATGCCGTGGCTCGAAGGCGCGCAAAGCTGAGCCAAGACGTGCCCGTCATGACCGCGCAAACGATGTTCGAGAAGGTTTGGAAGGCGCATGAGGTGGTGGCCGAAACGCCGGACACGCCTGCGGTGCTCTATGTCGATTTGCACCTGATCCACGAAGTGACGTCGCCCCAGGCGTTCTCGTTGTTGCAGGCACGCGGCCTGCCAGTGCGCCGCCCCGAGCGCACGCTCGCGACGATGGACCATTCGACTCCGACATTGAGCGAACAGATCCTCGGCAAGGTGCCGATCAAAGTCGATGCGGCCGCCAAGCAGGTGCGCCAATTGGAGCAGAACGCCGCGAGCTTCGGTGTCGAGCTGTTCGGCCTACGCGACGCGCGGCGTGGCATCGTGCATGTGATCAGCCCCGAGCTCGGCGCGACGCAGCCTGGAATGACGATCGTCTGCGGCGACAGCCACACGAGCACGCACGGCGCATTCGGCGCGCTCGCGTTCGGCATCGGCAGCACCGAAGTGGGTCACGTGTTCGCGACCCAATGCCTGCTGCAGCGAAAGCCGAAAACCCTTGCGGTCAACGTCACCGGCAGATTGAAGCCGGGAGTTACCGCGAAGGATCTGATCCTCGCGATCATCGGCAAGATCGGTGTCGCGGGCGGCACCGGATACGTGATCGAGTATCGCGGCGCCGCGATCCGCGCGCTGTCGATGGACGAGCGCATGACCATCTGCAACATGTCGATCGAAGCCGGCGCGCGCGCCGGCATGATTGCTCCCGATGAGACGACCTTCGCCTATCTCCAAGGGCGGCCGCGAGCGCCGAGCGGGCAGGACTGGATTGCCGAGGTGGCGCGCTGGCGCGCACTCGGGAGCGATGCGGGCGCGCAATTCGACGCGAGCGTCGACATCGATGCCGGCAGCCTCGAGCCGATGATCACTTACGGCACGAATCCCGGCATGGTGCTACCGATCAGCGGTGCGATCCCGCAAATCTCCGACGATCCGATCGATGCCCAGGCGCTTGCCTACATGGGTTTCAATGGCGGCGAAGCGATGCTCGGCAAGCCGATCGACGTCGTGTTCATCGGCAGTTGCACGAACGGCCGTCTCGAAGATCTGCAGGCCGCGGCGCAAATATTGAAGGGACGCAAAATCGCGCGCGGCGTGCGCCTGATGATCGTGCCGGGCTCGCAGCAAATCAAACGCGAAGCCGAAGCGGCCGGCCTCGCCGAGATTTTCATCGCGGCCGGCGCCGATTGGCGCGAGTCGGGTTGTTCGATGTGCCTCGGCATGAACGGCGACACGGTCGGCGCAGGACAGTATGCGGTCAGCACGAGCAATCGCAATTTCGAGGGTCGACAAGGCGTCGGCGCCCGAACCCTGCTCGCGAGCCCCTATACGGCCGCGGCGAGCGCCGTGAACGGCAAGATCTCCGATCCGCGCGAGATGCTGTAAATGGAGCCGATCCGACAAATCCGCTCGGCGACCGTCGTGATGCCGTCGACCAACATCGACACCGATCAAATCATTCCGGCGCGATTCCTCACGATCACGACCAAGCTCGGCCTCGGCAAATCGCTGTTTGCCGACTGGCGTTATCTTGCCGGCGGCGAGCCGAACCCCGAGTTCATCTTGAACAAGGCCGCCTCCTCGGGCAGCCGGATCCTCGTCGCCGGCCACAACTTCGGCTGCGGATCGTCGCGCGAGCACGCGCCGTGGGCACTGCTCGACTACGGCTTTCGTGCGGTGATCAGTTCGGGCATTGCCGACATCTTCTGCAGCAACGCGCTCAAGAACGGGCTGCTGCCGATCGTCGTCGATGCCTCGACGCATCGATGGCTGCTCGACAATGCGGGCGCCGAAGTGCTCGTCGACTTGGACACCACGCGACTCACGTTGCCGAACGGCGTCAGCGTCGCTTTTCCGATCGATGCGTTCGCGCGCCACTGCCTGCTCAGCGGTCTCGATGAACTCGGCTATCTCGAGAGCAAGCTCGCCGACATCGAGCGTTACGAAGCGCAACGCGCGCTTCCTTGAACCGCCGATGCACGCGCTGATCGCAGTTCTCGCCGGCGACGGCATCGGCGCCGAGGTCACGGCCGAGGCGCTGCGCGCGCTCGAAGCCGTTGCATCGCGCTACGGCCATTCCTTTGAATTCGAAGCGGCGTTGCTCGGCGGCGCGGCGATCGACGCGACCGGCGAGCCTCTGCCGGCGGCGACGCTCGCGGCCTGTCGCCGGGCCGATGCGATTCTCATGGGCGCGGTCGGCGGACCCAAATGGTCCGATCCGAATTCCAAAGTGCGGCCGGAACAAGGCCTGCTGCAGCTACGCAAGGCACTCGGCCTGTTCGCGAATCTGCGCCCCGTCGTACCGCACCCCGCCGTGCTCGATGCGTCGCCGATCAAGGCCGAGCTGCTGCACGGCGTCGATATCATGGTCGTCAGAGAATTGACCGGCGGCATCTATTTCGGCGAGAAGCAGCGCACCGCAACCGAGGCGACCGACGTCTGCCGCTACACGGTCGGCGAGATCGAACGCGTCGTGCGCCTGGCCGCGGGACTCGCGCTCCAGCGCAAGCGGCGGTTGACTTCGGTCGACAAAGCGAACGTGCTCGAAACTTCGAGGCTATGGCGCGGCGTCGTCGAGCGGCTGCTGCCGGCGGAATTTCCCGCGGTGCGCTTCGAGCACATGTTGGTCGATTCGGCGGCGATGCACCTGATCCGCAAGCCGCGCGATTTCGACGTGATCGTCACCGAAAACATGTTCGGCGACATATTGACCGACGAAGCATCGATGCTCGCGGGTTCGCTCGGCATGTTGCCGTCGGCGTCGCTGGGCGCCGAGACGCGCGGCGGGCTGTTCGAGCCGATCCACGGATCCGCGCCCGATATCGCGGGCCGCGGCATTGCCAATCCCTACGCGACGATCTTAAGCGCCGCGATGCTGCTGCGCCATTCGCTGCGGCTCGAGACCGAAGCGCGCGCACTCGAGGCGGCCGTCTCGGCGGCGCTCGTGGGCGGCGCGCGCCCCGCCGACCTCGCGGCGCCGGGGACGCCCGCCACTTCGACCCGCGCGGCGGGCGATGCCGTGCTCGCGGCGTTGCGCGCGGCTTAAGTCCCGCTCGCTGCGGTCCGCGTCGTCAGGCGGCCGCAAACTGGGTCGCGCGCTCGAGAGCATTGCGGATATCTGCGACCAGATCTTCGGCATCTTCGATGCCCACCGAAACCCGCAACAGCCCCGACCCGATGCCGGCGCGCGCACGCGATTCCGCGTCCATGCCGGCGTGCGTCATCGTGGCCGGATGCGAAATCAGACTCTCGACACCGCCGAGCGACTCGGCGAGCGTGAAGCACTCGAGGCCTTCGAGGAAAGCCTTGACCGCCGCTTCTCCGCCCGCGAGCTCAAAACTCAGCATCGCGCCGAAGCCCGATTGTTGCCGGGAAGCGAGTTCATGGCCGGGGTGATCGGCAAGTCCCGGGTAGAAAACGCGTGCGACGGCCGGATGGCGATGCAGCGCGCCGACGACCGCGGTCGCGTTCTCGCCGTGAACGCGCATGCGCGCATTGAGCGTGCGCAGACCGCGCAAGGTCAGAAAGCTGTCGAACGGTGCGCCCGCGACGCCGATCGCATTGGCCCACCAGGAAAACTGCTCGTGTTGTTCCGCGCTTGCGCTGATCAGCGCGCCGCCGACGACATCGCTGTGGCCATTCAAATACTTGGTTGTCGAATGCATCACGACATCGGCGCCGAACTTCAGCGGCTGCTGCCAGTACGGCGATAGAAACGTATTGTCGGCGACGACTTGAGCCCCGACCGCATGAGCGGCAGCCGCGATCGCACGGATATCGACGATGCGCAGCAACGGATTGCTCGGCGTCTCGATCCATACGAGCTTCGGCTCGAGTTTCAGCGCGCGCTCCAGTGCGGCCGAATCGCCCTGATCGACGAAATCGACGAGCAGCTTGCCCTGGGCATGGAGGCCCGTGAGCAGCCGGAACGTGCCGCCATAGCAATCGTGGGGTGCGACGACGCGCGCGCCGGCCGGCAGCGTCGCCAACAGCAGCGAGATCGCCGCCATGCCGGTGCAGGTGACGACCGCGGCGACACCGCCTTCGAGGTCTGCAAGCGCTCCGGCGAGCTGATCGCGCGTCGGATTGCCCGAGCGCGTGTAATCGTACTTGCTGCGCGGCTTACGGTATCCCTCGAACGAGAAATTCGACGACAGGTAGATCGGCGGCACGACCGCGCCGAATTGGGTGTCGGCGTCGAGACCGGCGCGCACCGTTCGTGTGGCCATTTTGCGAGGTTTTTTCGTCGTCATTTAAGTGGCCTCCGTGAGCGCCTGATCAATAATGGGTTTCAATGCGGCGCCCTCCTTCAAGAACGCGTCGTGCCCGAACATCGAGTCGATTTCGAACAGCTTGTATCGGCCGCCGAGACGGCCTGCGAATGCATGTATATCGGCGAGCGGCACGAGTAGGTCCTGGCGCACCGCGAAAAGCGTGGCCGGCGTCGAGACGCCGGCGGCATCGATCGTGAACAAATCGATCGATTCGCTGAGCGTCAAGAACGACTCGGGGCGATACCGCTGCACGTAGCGATCGCCGCGTGCAAACAGATACTCCTCGACCGGGAATCGAAATCGGTCGCCGACACGCACCGGCGCCGCGCTGAATCGCTCGGCAAATTCGCCGGCACTTCGGTAAGTGGTCATCGCCAAGGCGCGTGCCAGGCGCAGGCCCGACGCGCCTTCGCCCCGCCCGATCGCTTCGCGCACGATCTGCCGCTGGACGCTGCGCCACGCGGTCGAGAGCGCCTGCGCGCGGTCGGCCGCGGACAGCACGACGAGGCGCCGGACCAGAGCCGGAAAGCGCTCCGCGAATGCCAATGCCACCATACCGCCGTAGGAAGCACCCACGATCGCATGCAAATGATCCAACTTAAGATGCGCGACGACCGCTTGCAGCGCGACCGCCTGATCGTAGGCACTCACCGGCGGGAAATTGCCGATGCCGTCCGGCGTCGAACTGTCGCCGGCGCCGCCGATGTAGTCGATGCCGAGCACCCGGAACCGCAGCGTGTCGAGCGCGAGTCCGGGGCCGACGACTTCGGACCACCAGGCCTCGCCTTTCGCGCCGGCGACGCCGCGATGGGCGGAAATGCCGCCGAGCGCCGCGACCACAGGTGCGTGTGCGGGGCCGACCACGCGAAACGCCACACGCGCGTTTGCGAGCCGGTCACCGTGATGTAGGACCCAAGACTCGGATAGATGCAGAATTTCGTCCAAAGACACGTCTTATTCGCTCCAAGCAGGCTGTCATAACCCCTGCGGAGCGGCAACGCTCTCGAGACCTTGGAAAGCGGCGCGACGCGCCGCAAAAAAAAGGCCGCTCATCTACCGGTACCGGGCCGTCAGGCGCGCTACCGCAGGAGTTGGCACCGTTCCTCAAGGAGACTGAACTCCTTAGGTGGTTGCCCCGGCTTCTAAGGGCCTTTCCCTCAGCCGGTCTAGATGAGGCCCCGAATTTTAAGGACTGATCGCTTCTGCGTCAAGCGCAGTGCGGCTTGCGCCGCTTGGAATAATGCATTAATGTACTAGTGCATTAATACATTGAAACAATCTCCGCGAGTCCGAACAAGATGAAGACGAACAACCGTCCGGTGACGTTGCGCCAGGAGCAGCAGCACGAGCGCGCGCTGTGCTCGGCGGTCTTGAGCCTGCGCACCGTCGAGGAGTGCCGCAGCTTTTTCCGCGATCTATGCACGCCCGCCGAGCTGCAGGCGATGGCGGATCGCTGGGCGGTCGTGGAGCTGCTGGAGCGCGGCCTCCCCTATCGTGAAATCCACAAGCAAACCGGCGTCAGCGTGACGACGGTTGGCCGGGTCGCGCGCTTCTTAACCGCCGGCAACGGCGGCTACCGTGTCGTCACCGAGCGCTTGAGCGCTGCGCGAAACCTCTAGCAGCAGCGAGTACAGCAATGCGATTGAGAATTGCGGTTCAAAAAAGCGGCCGACTCACCGACGCCTCGCTCGACCTGCTGGTCCGTTGCGGCCTGAAATTCAGCCGCGGCAAGGACCAACTGATGTGTTACGGCGAAAACATGCCGCTCGACGTACTGTTGGTGCGCGACGACGACATTCCCGATCTGGTGCAAGAGGATGTCTGCGATCTCGGGCTCGTCGGATTGAACGTCGTCGAGGAGAAGCGGCTCGCATTCGAGGCTCGCGGCGTGGCGCCGCTGTTCGAGCAGGTCCAGCTGCTGGACTTCGGACGTTGCAGACTGTGCATCGCAGTCCCTGACGGCTTCGAATACCGCGGCGCGGAGTCGCTCGCCGGCAAGCGCATCGCCACGACCTATCCGAACATCCTGAACCGCTTCCTGAGCGAGCGCGGGATCCGCGCCGAGGTCGTCGTGCTGTCCGGCTCGGTCGAGATCGCACCGCGGCTCGGGCGCGCCGACTTGATCTGCGACTTGGTGTCCACAGGATCGACCTTGGCTGCAAATCATCTGCGGCTCGCCGAGACCGTGCTCGAGAGCCAAGCCGTGCTGATACGCACGCCGGTGCCGATCCCCGACGAGAAGCAGGAGTGGACGCGGCGCCTGCTGATGCGCATCGACGGCGTAGAACAGGTCAAAGGCAGCAAATACATCATGCTGCACGCGCCGCGCTCGGCGCTTGCCGAGATTGCGAAGCTGTTGCCCGGCAGCGAGGCGCCGACCGTGATCCCGCTCGAGGGCCGCGGCGATCGCGTCGCAGTCCATGCGGTCTGCAGGGAAAACGTATTTTGGGAAACCCTCGAGGAGCTCAAGAAGGTCGGCGCGACCTCGGTGCTCGTGCTGCCCGTCGAGAAGATGCTGGCTTGATCGATGCGCATCCTCGACTGGCAATCGCTGTCCAAATCCGAGCGCAACGCCGCGCTGCTGCGCCCCGCGCTGCGCGATGAGGAGCGCGTCGTCGCCGGCGCGCGGCAAATCATCGCGGACGTGCGCGCGCGCGGCGATCTGGCGCTGCGTGAACTGACCGAAAGGCACGACGGCGTGCGCGTGGACGAACTCGCGGTCGGCGGCGACGAATTCGCTGCGGCCGAGCGCAGCCTCTCGAGCGCCGAGCATGCGGCCATCGAGACCGCGATCTCCACGGTGCACCGGTTTCACGCGGCCCAGATGCCTGCGCCGCTGCGTGTCGAGACCGCGCCGGGCGTCGTCTGCGAACGGCGCAGCCTGCCGATACGCGCCGTCGGGCTGTACGTGCCCGCGGGTTCGGCGCCGCTGCCCTCGACCGCGATCATGCTCGCGGTTCCCGCTGGAATCGCCGGCTGCCCGGTACGCGCGCTGTGCACTCCGCCCGCGCCGGGCGGCGGCGCGAACCCCGCGGTGCTGGTCGCGGCCCGCAAGGCGGGCGTCGATCGCGTCTACAAGGTCGGCGGCGCCCAAGCGGTTGCCGCAATGGCCTACGGCACTGCCAGTGTGCCGAAGTGCGACAAGATTTTCGGGCCCGGCAATGCCTGGGTCACCGCAGCCAAATTGCTGGTGGCGAGCGACGCCGCGGGCGCCGCCGCCGACCTGCCGGCCGGCGTCACCGAGGTGTTGGTCATTGCCGACGCCGGTGCACGCGCCGATTTCGTCGCAGCCGACCTGCTCGCACAGGCCGAGCACAGCGTCGATGCGCAATGCTTGCTCGTCACCGACAACCTGGCTTTTGCGCACGCCGTGGCCGCCGAGGTCGAGCGCCAGCGGGCGAATCTCACACGTGGCGCGATCTTGAGCGCGTCGATCGCGAATATGCGGTTGATCGTCGTCGAGGCGCTCACGACCGCCTTCGAGATCGCCAACGATTACGCGCCCGAACACTTGCTGCTCGAAGTCCGTGACCCGAGATCCTGGCTCGAGAGCGTCTCGGCGGCCGGTTCGGCGATGAACGCGATGAAGAGCACCAGCGCGCCGGCGGTCGCGCCCAGGACGAACGGCGCGACCGCGGTCCAGCGCGGCACCGCGATGGCCAACACCGTCGCCAGCGACCCGGCCAGCATCGCGACCGCCAGCACCTCGAATTCCGGGGCGACCACGCCGGTCGCGATCTCGAGCCGGTTCGTGCGAATGAAGGCCTCCATCGCGAAGCCGAGCGCGCCGATGAAGAGCGG
>Ga0181531_10002535_pt1 | contig 11393 bp, 14 predicted proteins | sample PEATcosm2014_Bin_38_FD_119743 | JGI IMG/M metagenome (GOLD analysis project Ga0181531, IMG submission 119743) | Peatland microbial communities from MTU Mesocosm Facility, Houghton, MI, USA - PEATcosm2014_Bin11_10_metaG | ecosystem: Environmental > Terrestrial > Soil > Wetlands > Peat | place... | reverse complement strand
TTGTCGCTGGGCGCGGTTTTCGCCATCTTCGGTGGCTGGTACTACTGGTTCCCGAAGATGACCGGCTACATGTACAGCGAGCCGATCGGCAAATTGCACTTTTGGCTCACCTTCATCGGCGTCAACCTGACCTTCTTCCCGCAGCACTTTCTCGGGCTCGCCGGCATGCCGCGCCGCTATGTCGATTACCCCGATGCGTTCGCCGGCTGGAATTTGGTGTCGTCGATCGGTTCCTACATTTCCGGATTCGGGACCCTCGTGTTCCTCTACGGGATGGTGCTGGCATTCACGCGTAAAGAGCATGCCGCGAACAACCCCTGGGGTCCCGGCGCGACCACGCTTGAATGGACGTTGTCGTCGCCGCCGCCGTTCCATCAATACGAGACATTGCCGCTAATCCGATGAGCGTTACGCTTGCACGGGTCGAACCCAGCATCGCGGGTGTCGGCGATTACATAGAACTGATGAAGCCGCGCGTAATGTCGCTCGTCGTGTTCACGGCGTTTGTCGGTCTGGTCATTGCCCCCGGCCATCTGCATCCCGTGATCGGGCTGGCCGCTTTGTTGTGTATCGCGGTCGGCGCCGGCGCGGCGGGTGCGCTCAACATGTGGTACGACGCCGACGTCGACGCGCTGATGGGGCGCACGGCGGGACGGCCGATCCCGGCCGGGCGGCTCGCGCCCGGTGAAGCGCTTGCGTTTGGCTTGACGCTTGGGATCGGCTCGGTCGTCGTGCTCGGCCTGCTGGTCAACGCGACGGCCGCGGCGCTGCTCGCGGTAACGATCGCGTTCTATGTTTTCGTCTACACCGTCTGGCTTAAGCGTGCGACGCCGCAAAACATCGTCATCGGCGGCGCCGCCGGTGCGTTACCGCCGATCATCGGCTGGGCCGCGGTGACCGGAGGCTTTGCCGTCGAGCCGACGCTGCTCTTCCTCATCATCTTCTTCTGGACGCCGCCGCATTTCTGGGCCTTGGCGCTCTACCGCACGGAAGATTATGCTCGCGCCGGAATTCCGATGCTGCCGGTGGTCGCCGGCGACCGCGAGACGCGGCGACAGATCCTGCTCTACACGCTTGTGCTCGCGCCCCTTGGCGCGGCGCCGTGGCTGCTCGGTTATGCCGGACCGGTCTATGGCATCGTCGCGTCGCTGGCCGGCGCCGCGATGATCGCGCTGGCGTTGCGGGTGCGCGCCGAGCGCGGCGCAACGGCGAACAAACATGTTGCCAGCAAGCAATTGTTCGGATTCTCGATCCTCTATTTGTTCCTATTGTTTGCCATGCTGCTGGTCGATCGAATGTCTGGTGGGCTGGTCGGACAAGTGTTTGGGCATTTCGCGGCATGACGATGGGTGACGCGATGAACCAAGCCGACAAGCCCCCGCCGTTCCAGCCCCCGGTCGTGGGAAAGAGTGGGCCGGCAGCCGTCGGCATCAAACTCACAGAGCAGCAGCAGCGGGCCCGCCGCGCGCGCTCGATCGCGATTGCCGTGTCGCTCGGCGTCTTGGTGGTGCTGTTCTACCTGGTGACGTTGGTGAAGGGGCCGGGCGTGTTGGAGCGGCCGCTATGATGGTGCCGCTACGGCAGGACGAACTGCCCGGGTCAATCGTGAAGACACAAAACCCGCGCCTGCCGCGCTCGACCCGCCGCGATCTGCTGGTGGCTTTCGCCTGCGGCGCCTTTGTGGCGGCGATGGTGGGAGCATCTTACGCGGCAGTGCCGCTTTATTCTTGGTTTTGCCGCACCACCGGTTTCGGCGGGACCACCCAGGTGGCGAAATCGGCGCCCGCTCAGGTTTTAGCGGGGCGTGCAATCACGGTGCGCTTCGATTCCAACGTCGCCGCGGGGTTGCCATGGGCATTCGAGCCAGAGCGCCGGACCATCGATGTACGGCTCGGCGAAGTCGTGACGGTCTATTATACGGTCACCAACGAGTCGGCTCGCCTCACCACGGCCCAAGCCGGCTACAATGTCACTCCGCCCACCGCCGGCATTTACTTCGAGAAGATCAATTGTTTCTGCTTTACCCAACAAACCCTCAAGCCGGGCGAGAAGCGCGATATGGCGGTCGTTTTCTATGTCGACCCCAAGCTTGCCAAAGATTCCGAGCAGGACGATCTCAAAAACATTACGCTGTCCTATACTTTCTATCCGGTCCGGGCCCCGTCCGACCCCGCCGCGCAAGCGGGAGGCTAAGATGAGGGTGGTCCGGCCGAATCCGTTCGAGGCAACAGCAAGGGCGCGGACCGTGGTTGCGGTCGCGCCAAGGTGGAGACCATGACGATGGCCAACGCGCATGCCAAGCCGCACCACGATTATCACCTCGTCAATCCCAGTCCGTGGCCGGCGGTCGGCGCGACTTCGGCGTTCGTGGCGGCCGTTGGCGCGATCTTGTGGATGCATCACATGGTGGCCTATGCGCCGATGATCCTTGGGCTCGGCGCCATCGGCATCGCCTACACCATGATCGGCTGGTGGCGCGACGTCATCTTCGAAGCCGAGGTGGAAGGCGATCACACCCGTGTCGTGCAGATTTCGCATCGCTACGGCATGATCCTGTTTATCGCGTCGGAGGTAATGTTCTTCGTCGCCTGGTTTTGGGCCTATTTCAACACCGCGTTGTTCCCGGACGAGTTCAGAGATGTCGCGCGGATTGCTTTCACCGGCGGCGTCTGGCCGCCCAAGGGCATCGAGACGTTCGATCCTTGGCATCTGCCGCTGTTGAACACGCTGATCCTGCTCACGTCGGGAACCACCGTGACCTGGGCGCATCACGCGCTGCTGGAGAACGATCGCAAGGGACTGGTCTGGGGCTTGGTTCTGACCGTCGCTCTGGGCTTGAGCTTCACCTGCGTGCAGGCCTGGGAATATGGCCATGCCTTGTTCCACTATTCCGGCAATATCTACGGCGCCACGTTTTTCATGGCGACGGGTTTCCATGGCGCCCACGTCATCATCGGCTCGATCTTCCTGATCGTTTGCCTGTTCCGCGCCATGGCCGGCCAGTTCAAGCCGACGCAGCATCTCGGTTTCGAGTTTGCCGCCTGGTATTGGCATTTCGTCGACGTGGTGTGGTTGTTCCTGTTCGCCTGCATCTACGTCTGGGGCGGCGGCGCCCACGCCGGCTGAAATAGCGGTCCAGCACGTAGCGCTGTACCGCCGATCCGGGATCGTCGCCGGTCCTGAGTTCGAGACGATCCCGGCTCTGCAGCGCATCGAGCCGCTGCGCCAATAAGCGCGTCGAGACGCGCACACGCGCTGATGGCTCGCGGCGCCCGGGAAATGCTAAGGCGCTGGCCATGTCACAAAGCCCAATCACGACGTTACCCGGCTCAATTCGCGCCGGGTTATCCTGCGCCTGCCCACGGTGCGGGCGCGGCAAGCTATTTCAGGGCTTTTTGACGTTACGCGAACGCTGCGAAGTCTGTGGCTTAGATTACGGCTTCGCCGACGCCGGCGATGGGCCAGCGGTGTTCATCATGTTCTTCGCCGGTTTCATCGTCGTCGGTGCCGCCTTGCTGACCGAGGTATTGTATAAGCCGCCGTACTGGGTTCACGCGGTGTTGTGGCTGCCGCTCATTCTGCTTGTCACGCTCGGGCCGCTGCGGCCGATGAAGGGTTTGATGATCGCGTTGCAGTACCATCACAAGGCGGCGGAAGGCCGCTTCGGCGGCGCCGACGAGCCATGAATGCGCCGACCCATGTTGCGATAAACGCGCCGCGCCGACCGGGTGGAGCGCAACCGCCGCGGCGCTCCTGGCGCGGCCTGCTGCTGCCGGCCGTGCTCGCTTTCGCGGTCCTGGTCGCGCTCGGCACTTGGCAGGTCGAGCGCAAGGCGTGGAAGGAAGCGCTGATCGCCACGCTCGACGAACGTCTCGCCGCACCGGCGCAGGCGCTGCCCGCCGCGACGACCTGGCCGGAACTCGATCCGGCGCGCGACGAATACCGCCGCGTCAGCTTGCGCGCCGAGTTCGAACTCGACCGCGAGGCGCTGGTTTATGCCGCCGCTGCGGGCTTTCGGCCCGACGTCACCGGTCCGGGATATTGGGTGTTCACGCCGGCCCGCTTGGCCGATGGCGCGATCGTCATGGTCAATCGCGGCTTCGTGCCCGAGGGCCTGAGGGACGCAAAATCGCGACCCGCAGGCGCGGTTTCCGGGCCGATCGAGATCGTCGGTGTGATGCGCTGGCCGGACGCCCGGCACTGGTTCACGCCCGGCGACGATCCGGCCCATAACTTATGGTTCAGCCGCGATCCTTCGGCCATCGCCACCGCCAAAGGGCTGGGTGCCGTGGCGCCGTTCTATGTCGAACAGGAGAGCCCCGTGCCGCTAGGCGGCTTGCCGCAGCCGGGTAAGCTCGTCGTCAGTCTGCCCAACAACCACCTGCAATATGCGGTGACCTGGTACGGCCTGGCGGCAGTTTTGGTCGTCATGTTCTTGATTTGGTCCCGGACTTCGACCGCCCGCGGCGGCGGCGGCGAAGACGCGCCGGGGCGGCAAGACCCGCCCTCGCGTTCCTTGTGAAGCCCGCCATTTTCCTATTACTGTGACACCGATCGAGGCGTTGCGAGCCGCCGGAGGGTTTCCGAGTGTCTCGAAAACGTCTTTTTGAATCAATATGTTAATACACAGGGCTGGCTCCCACAGCGGCCGCTAAGGAAGACCAGGGTGCATTACGTTTCGACCAGAGGAGAGGCTCCGGCCCTCGGCTTTTCGGAGGTCATGCTGGCGGGGTTGGCCCGCGACGGCGGCCTCTATGTGCCGGACGCATGGCCGCGCTTCGACGCCGCGACCATCGCCGGTTTTGCCGGCCGGCCCTATGCCGAAGTCGCGGTCGAAGTCATGCGGCCCTTCATCGGCGACTCCATCGGCGCGGCCGATCTCGCCCGCATGGCGCGCGAGGCCTATGGCAGTTTTCGCCATCCCGCGGTGGCGCCGTTGACCCAGCTTGGCGTGAATACGTTCATGCTCGAATTGTTTCACGGCCCGACGCTGGCATTTAAGGACGTGGCCATGCAGCTTTTGGCGCGGCTGATGGACCATGTGCTGGCTGGACGCGGCGAACGCCGGACGATCGTGGTGGCGACCTCAGGCGACACCGGGGGCGCCGCGGTCGAAGCGTTCCGAGCGCGCGGTCAGGTCGACCTCGTCGTGCTGTTTCCCAACGGCCGCATTTCCGATGTGCAGCGCCGCATGATGACGACCGCGGATAGCGCCAATGTCAGCGCCGTCGCCGTCGACGGCACGTTCGACGACTGCCAGGCGATCGTGAAGGGCATGTTCAATCACCACGCCTTTCGCGATCGGGTCCGGTTGTCCGGCGTCAATTCGATCAACTGGGCGCGGATCGTGGCGCAAACGGTGTATTACTTCACCGCCGCGGTTTCGCTCGGCGCGCCGGCCCGCAAAATAGCCTTTACCGTTCCGACCGGCAATTTCGGCGACATCTATGCCGGTTATGTCGCCGAGCGCTTGGGGCTGCCGATCGACCGGCTGGTCATCGCCACCAACGCCAATGACATTTTGGCGCGAACGCTGGCGGCCGGCGCCCACGAGCTGCGCGAAGTCGTGCCGACGACCTCGCCGTCGATGGACATCCAGGTCTCGTCGAATTTCGAGCGGCTGTTGTTCGACGCCTATCACCGCGACGCCGGTACCGTGAGGGCGGCGATGGCCGCGCTGACGCAGTCGCGGCGATTCACTTTGTCGGCACCCGCCTTGGCTTACATCCGCGCACTGTTCTCAGCCGACCGCGCCGACGAGGACGAGGTCGCCGCGACCATCCGCAGCGTCAAGCGCGAGACCGGCATTTTCGTCGATCCTCACACCGCGGTTGGCATCGCGGTGGCCGAAAAGGAAAAGCGCGACCCGGCGGTGCCGATGGTGGTGCTGTCGACCGCGCATGCGGCCAAATTTCCCGATGCGGTCGAAGCGGCCTGCGGCGCGCGGCCGCCGTTGCCCGAATGGCTTGGCGATATCGCCAATCGTCCGGAGCGCGTCACCGTGCTTCCGGCGGATCAGTCTGCGGTCGAGCGATTTGTCCTTGCGACGAGCCGCGCCGCGCGAGAAGGAGCGGCAGCATGAGTGTTGAGGTAACGACCTTGAAATCCGGCATCAGCGTGGTGACCGACGCGATGCCGCATCTCGAGACGGCCTCGCTTGGCGTGTGGGTCGCTTCCGGCAGCCGCGACGAACATCGCGAAGAGCACGGCATCTCGCATTTTCTCGAACATATGGCGTTCAAGGGCACCGCGCGGCGTAGTGCGCGCCAGATCGCCGAGGAAATCGAAGCGGTGGGCGGCGATCTCAACGCCGCCACCGGAGCCGAGAGCACGGCCTATTACGCGCGCGTTCTCAAGGCCGACGTGCCGCTCGCGCTCGATGTGCTCGCCGACATCCTCTCCGAGCCGGCCTTCGACCGCAACGAGGTGCTCCGCGAGCAAAACGTCATCGTCCAGGAGATCGGCGCGGTCGCCGACAGCCCGGACGACCTGATTTTCGAGCATTTGCATGTCATCGCCTTTCCGGACCAGTCACTCGGCCGCTCGATTCTCGGCACGCCGAAGACGGTACGAACTTTCGACGGCGGCAAATTGCGCGATTATCTCGGCCGCAATTATCGCGCACCGGACATCGTGGTGGCGGCGGCCGGCGCCGTCGAGCATCAGGCCGTGCTGGCGGAGGTCGAGCGGCGTTTCGCAAGCTTCAACGGCCCGGCGTCTCCGCTGCCCGAGGCGGCGCGTTTCGGCGGCGGCACCCATGTCGAGAAACGAGAGCTCGAGCAGGTGCATATTGCGCTTGCTCTTCCCGGGGTGTCGATTACCGACCCGTCGCTCTACAATTTGCAGGTGTTCACCAACATTCTCGGCGGCGGCATGTCATCGCGGCTGTTCCAGGAAGCGCGCGAACGGCGCGGACTGTGTTACTCGATCTACTCTTTCCATGTGCCTTATTCCGACATCGGCATGTTCGGACTTTATGCCGGCACCGACGCCGCCGATACGTCAGAACTGATGCGCTTGATCGTCGACGAAATCGCCGGCGCGGCCGAGACCATTTCCGAACCGGAAGTCGCGCGCGCCAAGGCGCAGATGAAGGCCGGCTTGTTGATGGCGCTGGAGAGTTCCGGTGCGCGGATCGAACAGCTCGCGCGGCAAATGATCGCGCGGGGTCGGCCGATACCGCTTGATGAACTGGTGGCGAGAGTCGAAGCGGTCACGGTCGAGAGCGCGCGCGCCGCTGGGCGTAGGCTGATTTCAGGCGGCAAGCTGGCGACTGCTGTTCTCGGGCTCGGCTCGGGGCTTGAAAGTGCGGCGGCGATTGCCGAAACTCTGACGCGCCGGGCCGCATGACCAAACCGGGTTGTCGGTAATCCCTGTCGCGCATGGCTTTCTTTCGCACCATCAATTTTGCCGAGCCGCTGCCCAGTATCGAGGGCGAAGGGGTCGTGTTGCGCACCCCGCAGATGACGGACTTCGACGAATGGGCGGCATTGCGCGAGGCGAGCCGCGATTTTCTCACACCGTGGGAACCGACATGGCCGAAGGACGATCTCACCCGCGGCGCGTTCCGGCGGCGGATCAAGCGCTATACCGAGGATTTGCGGGCCGATCTGGGCTATGCCTTCCTGATCTATGCAGACGGCGTGCTGGTGGGCGGATTGACGCTGGCCAATATCCGCCGCGGCGTTGCCCAGGCCGGTAGCCTCGGCTACTGGATGGGTCTGCCGTTCGTACGTCATGGTTACATGACGGCCGCGGTCCGCTCCGTCGTTGGGTTCGGCTTCGATACGTTGCGGCTGCATCGCCTGGAAGCGGCCTGCATCCCGAGCAATGCCGGCTCAATCCGGCTTTTGGAAAACACCGGATTCGTCCGCGAGGGCTATGCCCGTGAATATCTCTGCATCAACGGCGCCTGGCAGGACCACCTGCTTTATGCCCGGCTGAAGCACGGTCCCAAGTCTTGACGTTCTTAACCATACCGCCACGGCTTTGCGCCGCCGCTCGCCGGGGAGGCTAGGCTTGGGGGCGCCTTGGGTTGGCCATGGTTCGCTGGGTATAACAGCCGGGGCATCGCGAAATCAGGCGATGAAACGGGGAATGTTACGGGGCATTTATCGGATGCGGTGGTGCGATCGAGTGCCGGTCGCGGCTATGTTTGCGCTCCTGCTGCTGGCGTCTGGGTGCACCGGCAGCGGCAGCGTTGCCGTGCCGACGACCGCAGCGCCATCCGAAGCTGCCGCGCCGCTACCCGCGGGTGCGCCGCCACCGCCACCGAGTTCGGTTTCTTTGAAAGATAAGATTGCGAACTTCTTCTCCGGCGCGTCGGCGACGGCGCCTCAAGCCGTCGCCAATGCGAAGCCCGATATCGACTGCCCATTGATCGATATCCGAGAGGGCGCGTCGACCCTGACTATTCCGCCGCCGAACGGTGACAACGGGGCGATGTCGCTGAAATATCAGGGCACCTTCGTGCGTGCCGCCCGCGAATGCGCCGTGGTCAACGGTCAAATGGTGATGAAAATCGGCGTGCAGGGGCGCATCATTGTCGGGCCCGCCGGCGGCCCGGGTCAAGTCGAAGTGCCGTTGCGGATCGCGGTCGTCGAATCGCCCGTCATCGGTTCGAAAACGATCGTCACAAAACTTATCGAAATTCCGGTGACGGTCGGATCCAATGACGGCTTTACGAACTTCACGCATATCGAGGAGGGCCTGACCTTCCCGATACCTTCGGCGGCAGCGCTTGAGAATTATCTGGTTTATATCGGCTTTGACCCGATCGGCGCTCAGGCGCTGGACAAGGAGAAAGCGAAGCCCGCACCGAAGATCAAGCCAAAGCCAAAGCCGAACGCCCCGACGGGGTGATTGCGGTCGGGACCGGATCGCTAGATTTGGACGGAGCACGATCGTTTCGGAAAACCGGCTTCCAATTTTCGGATCATGCTTTAGACCATGATCCGATGTGTTTGAGCTTCGTCATGTGGCTGCGTAAGTTACCAGCCGCGTAGCTCGCCGATCGCGCTCTTTAACATCCGCATGTCGGCGACCACGGTTCGCGCGCCGTTCGCGAGCAGCTCTGAGGCGAGCCGGCCCGGCGTCTGGCTGGCGCCGACGAAGCCCACCGGCGTCATCCCGGCCGCTACGGCCGCGGCAATGCCGGGCGCGGAGTCCTCGACCACGATGCACGCGGCAGGATCGACCTGACAATTCGCCGCCGCGCGCAAAAACAAGTCAGGAGCCGGTTTGCCCGCCGCTACGTCGCTGGCCGAGAATAGGCGCGGCTCGAAAAAGCGCAACAGTCCGGTAATTTCCAAACTTAGGCGCATGCGATCGAGGTGCGAAGACGATGCCACGGTTTTCGGCCCGCGAATCCAGGTCAGCGCGCGGGCGACGTGAGGTATGGCGCGCAACTCCGCCCGGAGGCGCCGCAGCGTTTCCGCCGCTATGTCGGCGGCGAAGCCTAACGGAAGCTTCCGTCCGGAGGCCTTCTCGACGGCGGCAAAAATATCCGCTGGCCGGCGGCCGTGAAACCGCGGCGCTACGATGCTGGCGGACAGCGGCTCGCCGATGCGTTTGATGGCCTCGGCGAGGACCGAAGCGGCAATCGGCTCGCTGTCGACAAGCACACCGTTACAATCGAAGATGACCAAGGGTCCCCCCGATGGTTTAGCCACGAATCGTGACCGCAATTCAGCTTTCCGGGAATTTGCGTCACCAGGATACCGTTCGGCGCGCTCATGAAAAGGGCGCTGTCGGGACAGCTGTTCAATTATGCACAGGAATCACTTAGGCCTGTGGATGGCCTGCGGCGCAAAGTGAGAATGCGGAGCAGTTAAAACGATTATAAACAATACCTTGCGCGATAAGCACGACGCGCGAATCGGTTCAGTTGAATTTTTGTTTTATGTCCGCGATGCCTTGAGTCAGCAAATCTTCAGCGATCTTGCCCTTGGCAGCGGCGGAGAGAATTTTCTCGGCGGCGGCGGCGGCGGCGTCGGCCGCGGCCGATCGGACGTCGGCGAGCGCTTGAGCCTCGGCCTGCACGATCTTCGCCTCCGCCATCTTGGTCCGACGAGCGACGAAATCCTCCATCCTGGTCTTGGCCTCGGCGGTGAGCCTTTCGGCTTCAGCCTTGGCGCCGGCAATGATGGCCTCGGCCTCGCCTTCGGCCTCCCGCCCTTTGCGCTCGAACTCGGCGAGTAATGCCTGCGCTTCCTGCCGTAACCGGTGCGCCTCGTCGAGCTCGGACTTGATGCGCGCCTGACGGTCATCGATCGCGCCGATCAGCTTGCGATGGGCGCCGAGATAAGCCAGCAAGCCGAGAAAGCACAAAAAGGCAATGGCGACCCAGTTTTCGGTTTCAAGCAACAGCATGGGCGGTTCTCAGCTTTTTCCCGAGTCGCCGAGCGCGGCGGCGACCTCTTGCGCGGCGGGCGCCTTGCCGATCAGGCGCTCGACGATCGCCGAGGCGGCGTCGGCGGCGATGGTCCGCACATTACCCATGGCGCTGGTACGGGTCGCCACGATCGATCGTTCGGCCGCCGCCAGCCGTTCGTGGAGCTGCGCCTCGAGCCGATTTTGCGCCGCCGCGGCCTCGCGCGACTGCTGTTCGCGGGTCGAACTCGCGATCGAATGGGCGCGGGCGCGGGCATCGGCAAGCGCCTTCTCGTAGGCCGCATGAGCGGCGTCCGACTGCTCCTTGAAGCGTTCCGCCGCCGCCAGATCCTCCCTGATCAGTCGGCTGCGCTCGGCAAAAATGGCACCGATGCGCGGCAATGCGATTTTCGACATCAGCACATAGAGCAGGACGAAGCTTATCGTCAGCCAGACGAGCTGCGAGGGGAAATGCTCCGACTGGAACGGCGGGAAGGCATGATGCCCCGCGGGCTCCTCGGTATGGGCGGTCGGTTCGGCCATGACGGCGGCGGCTTACAGCCCGAACAGCAACAGTAGAGCGATCAGAAGCGAGAAAATGCCGAGCGCTTCGGTAATGGCGAACCCGAATATCAGGTTGCCGAACTGACCCTGCGCGGCCGACGGATTGCGGAGCGCCGCCGCCAGGTAGTTGCCGAAAATGATGCCCACGCCGACGCCCGCACCGCCCATGCCGATGCAGGCAATGCCGGCGCCAATGTATTTCGCGGCGGTCGGATCCATGAGAAATCTCCTTTTAAGGTTGCAACAATTGGCCGTCAGTGGCCCGGGTGTATCGCATCGTTGAGATAGATGCAGGTGAGAATAGCAAAGACGTAAGCTTGCAGGAACGCCACCAGGAGCTCCAGTGCGGTCAGCATGATCACCATGATAAACGGCAGCGCCGCGCCGAACCAACCGAGCACGCCCATGCCGGCGAGCATGATGATGAAGCCGGCGAAGACCTGCAGTGTGATGTGGCC
>Ga0181531_10002534_pt1 | contig 11393 bp, 14 predicted proteins | sample PEATcosm2014_Bin_38_FD_119743 | JGI IMG/M metagenome (GOLD analysis project Ga0181531, IMG submission 119743) | Peatland microbial communities from MTU Mesocosm Facility, Houghton, MI, USA - PEATcosm2014_Bin11_10_metaG | ecosystem: Environmental > Terrestrial > Soil > Wetlands > Peat | place... | reverse complement strand
CTGGACGACTTCGCCATCAAGCTCCAGGACGTGAAATCCAAGCATTATGCCTCTCGGGGCCAGCAGAAACTCATTGCATTACTCCTGAAAATAGCCCAAATTCAGGAGCTTTCGGCCCAAAAGGGTGGGGTGATTTTCCTGCTGGATGACTTTATGACCGATTTTGATGCGGCCCGGGCTCAAATATTTTTGGATATTTTATTCAGCCTGAAAGGTCAGCTCATTTTTACCACACCTGTAAAAGAGGGTGTTTTAACCTGTAAATTGGATTCCCATGGCGCTCAACGCATTTCATTGACAGATTGAAATCCTGGCTGTTTTTAGGCCTTTATTTAATTGCTATGGTTGACAGGTTAGTAATTCTGAAGTATATTTATAGAGAATTTATGGAACAAAGTGCCCTTGATTAGGGCGATTGTAAAAACGGTAAATTTTACACATTTACAATTTTTGATCCAAAATTCACTTTAATTAGGCTTCATTACTACTCTCCTTTTTTCCATCGCATTGGTTTCATATCAATGCGATGGTTTTTTTTATGCCTTTTTAGTGCTCATTCGAAACCTGGAAATAGGGTGAGAATGGCATAAAAGTGCCTTATATCCTTGTTTTTACGCTATTCAGTATGCTAAAGTGAAAGTATAAATATATTAATAATGCTTTCTAAAAAGGAGTAAATATGAAAAGCATTAAATTAATGGTGGCAGTCGTAGGGTTGGTACTGGGTTCTCATGCGTTGGCGTCAGATAACGACAGAGCTCCAGGAATATTTTTCTATAACGCAACACCGCGAGAGAACGTGAAGATAACAAAACTTTTTGATGACCTTACGCCAATAAAGTCGCTATCACAGAGGGGCGTAGTACGTGGGGCAATGCTGGGGGGACAAGCTCCAGTTGGTATGTATGCTTTGTTTTACATCGAATCAAAGTACATTAATGGAATTTTATATCGTCCAGCTAATAGTAAACAGTGGACGTTTTATAACACTTTTACAATGCCTTTAGATCAACTTACTCGTCGTAAGCTTACTGACTATATGCAGGTAGGCAAGATCAATGTACAAGGTACATTCAAACAAGGGTCAGATAATCTATTCGTGATCAAAGTCGGTAATAACATTGGAGCTGAGACTGATACACCAATGGGAAGTAATATAATAATTAAGATGATTCCTCGTGAGCAAGCAGAACAAGATCCGGAATTTAATAATATTGTTTACCCTCAATTTTGATTTTATAAATAGGAAAAATATAACTTTCTAAAAAGGAGAAAATATGAAAAAAAGCATGAAATTAGTGTTAGTTATCAGCTTGGCGGCGGTAGCTATGGGTGTAAATGCCGCAGATAACATTTACAATGGATCAAATACGTATGCAATAACTGTTCAGGCCTACAATGAATTTTCCAAAATTGGAGATTCTCGCACGCTCAACGGCGGAATAAGAAGAAACGTCAAAGGGCTTCAGGCAGATGAAGATATACTCTACATGCCAAAAGCATCTGGCTCAGGCAGCTACGCTGTTAACTTCTTCGTCATTGATTCAAAACCATCAGGACGTTATATCCTTGTACAAGCAAACAATCCTTATTACTTTAAGGCGCCTTCGTCATTATCAAAAAAATCCTTTGAAAAAATTACAGGCAAAATGTTGAAAGATGCAGCCTCAGAAGCAAAAAATAAGATTAATGTGACCTATGCACAAGGCTGCGAATCGGGCGAAGGATGTGTTTTTGCAGTTGAGGTTGGCGTGAGTATGAACAATAATATAGCAATCACAGAAATACCAAAACCCTAAATAAAAGGCATCTTGTAATAGAAGTCTTGCTTTATAATAATCATGACGGCTGGCAGGAAAACTTTCCTGCCAGCCGTTTTTATGGCGGCGCGTTGAGACGATTTGAACCTGGAAATAGGGTGAGAATGGCATAAAAGTGCCTTAATATCCTTGTTTTTACGCTATTCAGTATGCTACTGTTAAGATGTAAATATATTAATAATGCTTTTTAAATGGAGGAAATATGAAAAAAAGCATGAAATTAATGATAACCATTGCCGTACTGGCAACTGGCATGATGAGCGCCGATAACGTTACCGTCAAGAATGACACCGATACTAATATATATGTAGTAGTGAGTTATAAATTCGAAGCACTTAGTGGTAGCACGCATAAATGTAAAGATGGCTATGCTAGTGGATTCATTGCAATGGGTGAAACGCAAGGTATTTATTTTACCCCGTGTGAACCAGGAGTAACTACTACGGTATATTCAACGACTGCTGGAAAGGCAGCAGACATGAAGAGCCTTCCAATGCAGAAGAGTAAGAAGGAAATTGGCAGCATGAGCAATGCATCTAATATTACCGTAAGCGGTGCAGCAGGCACATATACCGTTAAGTAATACGAATTCAATTGAGGAAATATGAAAAAAAGCATTATATTGGTCGCGATTGCTGCTATAGGGTGTGTATCATTGAAGGGTTCACCATTCGCCGATCATATGGAAGTGATTGTGACAACGAATGATCCTCTCATGATTAAAGCCTTCGGAAAAAACAATACTTTTGACGCTCGTAAAATCAGTAGTGCAAAGCAAATATATGTTGAAGATTTTTCGGTAGCTGAACATGGAAATGTTCATGAGGGCCACATTACAGCAGAATCTGAGATATTTGAACAATATGCTGATAATCTTGGTAAGGGCTTAGGTTTTTATTATGTGATTGAAGCCCCACAAAAAGATCGGGTTTGTGTTATGTATGACACCGCCGGAAAAAAATGGGTCTACTATAAGTTAAATAATAAAACAAAGCCGTTGGATTATCTTACCTATAAGGATGATGTTGATTACAGTAAAAACTCAAACAATTCAAAACAAACAGTAAAGAGAATGAGCGGAGCTACAGACAGGGATGTTCTCTTGGTTAAGGTAGTAAACAATAACATATCAATTGAATTGGTAAAAGCTGACAAATTTAAAGAGCTAAAAATTAGTACTCGTGCTACACGGGAGGGTGCGCTACTTAATGCAAGCTTCCCTGCAGGCTTTGAGAATAGACCCATTGATTAAATTTGCATTGATGTGATGATGCAATAAATAATTTCATAAAATAATAAAAAACCGGCAGCGCAAAAACTGCCGGTTTTTTTCATTCTTTATTACAAAGAACGGACATCTTTTATTTCACCAACTATTTATGGTATGGTAGCTCAATAAACAATCGTCTGAAAAAGGAATTTCTTATGCTCCCTTTATTACTGTTTTTATTGGCTTTTTACACCACACCTGCATTGGCGGAATATGTATATCCGGTTGCAGCGGTAAGTGGAGAACAAATCTATGTTCTCTATCAAAAATCAGTTGATCATATTGAATTATGGTTATGGAACAGCATCACCAAAAAGGCCTCTAAGGCGTTACTTTCAACGTTTTCTCCCGCAGGTTTACAGTTGCTGCCAGATGGATCAGGATTTAGTTTTATCGATAACGATCGCATTCGCGTCAAAATGCAAGGAAGGCGACAACCGCGCGCTGTAAGCTTTTATGAGCCCATTTATGATATCAGTCTTATTCAATGGATTGATCATGACACATTTTATTTTAGTGCAAAAGAAAAGGATCATTATACTATTTTTCAAGGTACAATTTATGGCACTTGTCACCGTATTATAAGCATAAAACGGGGCGATTGTATGTATCCGCAATTACGCGGTTCTGATCTTTATTTTATAGAGCGTGATGATAACAATGATTATGCGATTGTCTCAATTCCATATCCTACTATTCCGCACGAAGAATGCGTTCCCTGCACTGATCCAGCGCAGTTTGAAGAACGCGTAAAAGCTCTTATGCAAGAGCGGAGTGAAGTTGTCATTCGCTCATATGCAGATCTTTCAAAGCGCTCGTTAGTTGCTGATTTTGGCAAACATCCAATAGCGTTTTTACGCATGTATTCCGATACTTTCGGCATTGTTATCGAGCATCCACAATCAGTAAATCGTTCTGACACTTTCATTACATTCACGTGCCATGCACTCGAGCATATTAATAATGAATGGCAAACGCGCGAATTATTTTCTTTCAATATCTCGACTCAATTACTCCTGACCAGCAGCCCCCAACGCCTTTATGAATCCATTTTGCCTCTATTGCCTCGGTTTGACGGCAAAGAAACCATCTTTTTTGTAAACACGAACAAATTTAGGTCAGGATTGAATATTTATGAATTTCGACTGGATATTCGATCAATATCGCAAAGATTTGATGACAAAGAAGATAGGGGCCTGTTTTTTTCACCACTTTGTTCCAAATTTGGAACCTGGTGTGGTGGCGCTCTGACTGTGACCGATGGCCCGTCGGCGGATCATGTTTGCATGTACTTTGATGCCGATGGCGATGTTTGCTTTAACTTACCGTCAATATCTTGACCTCCTCTTCTTTAAAACTGCTATAGTGAAAAAGGTAATATTAACAATGCTTTTTCAAAGGAGACTTTATGAAAAAAAGCATCATATTGACGGCGCTTGCCATTACGGCATGTGGGGCGTTACAGGGATCCCCGATAAAAGATACTGACGCGTCTTATGTATTTATTGTGAATGATTCAAAGAACCCTTTAATGATGAGGACTTTCGCTATTGATCGCAATAAATCTTACCCGGCTCGCAACGTTACAAGCAAGCAAGTGTATATAGAAGACGATATGGATGGATATGCTTACGTCATTGAATCATCAAATCAGCGCATTGGCATAATGTTTGATAAAGATAAATGGGTTTATTATGAATTGCCTAAAACTAAAGCAATTGGCAGTCTCTCCTATGATGATATGAAGATCAAAAATAAGAAATCTACTGAAAAGAACGTGAGAGTCGCGAAAGGTGCGAGCAATAGCGACTTTCTTGTTGCTTCTATAACAGATAATAACATAACAATTAAGTTAGCGTCTGGGGATGATGTTGTGAAAATAAAAGGGATTAAACCTGGCTCAAAATCTATGAATATGTCGGCTGAAATGAAAGCCCAAGGCGTAGACTTTAGTTAATATAATTTTGCCCCATTTTCGGATACAATTATGACCTCAAAATATGCCCTCAAAAAACGAACAAAAACTTGCTCTGAGGCACGGGTTGATGGTATGATATAACTGTCTTTGATATGTATGCGATCTGGGCTCCTTCAGGAGGAATAGATCGAGTTTACATAATATGCATTATCGGCATGAAAGCTTTTAGGCCGGGGAAATTCCCCGGCCTTTTTTAATACTTTTTTAGGTCCCTTGGGCCCTTACCTTGGCTGGTCGTATGAAATGCACATGATGGGCATTTTTATATGCATATTATGATCAATTAATAATGCTTTAAATTCCTCAAGCCATGGCTGGACTAGAAGATGAGGCATAAGCTCAAGCCATAGGAAATCGAAATCACCATACTCCAAAAAAAACGGTTCCAAATTATTCGGCACATACCGACCTTCAACCAATATGCTGAATAGATCTTTAGCGTCATTCGGAAGTTGTATATCACTGCTCGTTAAACAGGCGACTGCATGATAATAGTCGAGTGATGAAAGCAGCGTTTGCATGAGTTCTCTGCCCTCTTTGATGGAAGGCACTTGAATGTGCTGAAAGCCGTGCGTGAGAAAACGCACGTGTAAATCGATGATTTGCTGATCTGATAATGCATGTTCATGCCCAGTAGCAATAGCCATCGGTGGCTCTAGGACAGCTGATAATGCGTTTTGTGCTAGTGCAGTACAACGCTTCATGCAGACCTCCTTTCCATATAGGCGGCAATAAAGTCGGGAGAACGACTTACTGGCTCGCTTGTGAGACATCCCTACCCCTCACGCACGATCCTACCGCAATAGCCCGATCAGATGCAACTGTTTGCGCTATAATGTCGTTTTTTGTTTCCAGAATCCGCAGAGCGTAACCGCTAAAGCATCAGTTACATCAAGCTTTTTAGGGTCTTTAAGTCCGGGAAAGAGCTGCTGGACGACGCGTGCAACTTGCTCTTTGCTCGCTCCACCAAAGCCGGTAATGGTTTGTTTGATTTCCCGCGGAGCGAATTCAAGAATGTTGGCATTGTGTTGATTGGCTAATAAATACAAGTTTCCGCGCAAGTAACCAAGCTTTAGAAAGTTCTGCGCATTTTTGCCCAAAAATGGCGTTTCTAACGCTATATCGGTCACCTTCCACGTCACCATTTTTTCAGTAAAGAAATCATGAAAAAGTCCGATCCGCACCACCAAACTCTTGCTTGGCGGTAGCTTTAAATAGCCATGATCAAGTAGATATGCCTTATTGCCATCTTTTTTTAAAATGCCATATCCAGTGACCTGAAAGCCTGGATCTACTCCTAAAACTATCATCTTTTTTGCTCCCTTTTTTAATACAAAAAAAAGGCGGGAGTTTATCCCGCCTTTTATGCGTTGTTTACAACACCTCGTTCATTAATTCCTGTATAAACTCAGATAATGGATAGCGATAATCATCGGCTAAACGCTCCTCATCTTCGAGCGATTTCTTAAATGGAATTACCACTAATATATTGTCTGATGCATTGCTGATGGTATCAATAACGGTAAGCGCTAGATAATCGTTTTCCAAACTCTTACCCATGGCATTTCTGAAATCATCCAAGGTGTGCACGGTTACATCATTGACTTTACGGATGATAAAGCCTGGCCGCAACACGCGAGTGCGCGCCGATTGTGACGTTGGAAAGACGTGACTAATAAAGAGTATCGGCTCGTTGCGATTTTTCATTTCGCCGTATTTTGTAAGCCCCGGCGCATGTTCAGCAAGAGCGGTTATGTGATTTAAGGTTAAGTTCATAACGACAAGACCACCAAATATTTCATACGGTATCTCATCATAGCCTGGATAGATCTTGCGAATTGCCAATTCTGCTACATGATCAAAAATCACGGAAGCTTCATGACGTTGGCCGCGGCGATAGTAGACGATGTTCACTTCATCACCAATAGAAAGGCGCGCTACATAGTCGGCAAGATCAATCTTATCCTCACTCCACGGCACCGACATTTGGCCGTAAATATCAATTTGATGTCCATCAACTTCATAAATCATGTCGCCACTCTTCAAACCCGCCTTATCGAGCGGAGAGTTCTTCAAGACTTCCGCTGCATAACACCCACCAGGAGGTGGATTTCCCAAGAAACTGGTTTGATGTTCGCTTGAAAACACGGGAATAACACCAAGAAAGGCTTTTTTGACTAATTTATTCTTACATAAATCGCGCAAAATAATTTTCAGATCATTACTTGGAATGATAAAACCTACATTTTGTGCTTCGGTTACGCCAGCGCTGCTAATTCCTATTACTTGGCCATGAATATTCAGGCATGGTCCGCCTGAACTACCGGGATTGATTGGAGCACTCATTTGAATGAGGTTATCGGCACGTCCACTAATGTGGCCAGCCGTACTTTTGAGCGATTCGTGTCCAAGGGGATATCCAAGCGCAAGCACTTCGTCCATGCGGCGCACTAAATCAGAATCGCCAAGTTCAAGGTGTGGCACTGAACCCAATTCTTTTTTTATGAATGCCAAGCCTTCATCGGATATTTTGAGCAATGCTAAATCCCAATCAGGGCTTACGCCGATGACTTGGACATCGATCATATGTTTGCCCAGCGAAGGAATTTGGATCCATACCAAATGCGCTTGGTCAACAACGTGCGCATTGGTGATGATGTATCCCTCTTGGCTAATTAAAAAGCCGCTACCGCGGGTTGCATATTGATTAGGGGTTTTAAAGGGTTGGAAAGGATCATATTCCACTACATGCACAAATACCTGAACGACGGTATCGGTCACCTTTTCTTGTATCGGGCGCCATGGTTGACGTGTAGTACTAATGGCGTCATCAATAAGAGTCGCATCTTGATTTTCAGCAAAAATTTGCCGTATAAGAGAATCATCTTCCGATTCTGTCTTTATATAGGATGTACTTAACAACGCATAGGCAGTAAGTACTATTAAGGATTTGTGCATAAAGAATCTCCTTTTTTTATGCATTGTTAGTATCTAGCTATAATAGTCGTCTTCAATATCTTGGAATTTTGTATATTCACGCTCAAAATTGAGATAGACCGTACCTGTCGGGCCGTTACGCTGTTTGCCGATAATAAGCTCTGAAAGAGCAGGATTTTCAGCCTCTGGGTTATACACAATATCGCGATACAGGAACATAATAAGATCAGCGTCTTGTTCGATCGCTCCCGATTCACGCAAATCTGAAAGCATCGGCCGTTTATCCATACGGCTATCAACCGCACGCGAAAGCTGTGAGAGCGCCAATATTGGTACGCCCAATTCTTTGGCGAGCGCCTTGAGTGAGCGAGAAATTTCAGATACCTCTTGGTGCCTGTTCTCATGACGTCTATTGGTATGCACCAGCTGCAAATAGTCGATGATTAAAAATTGTAAGTTGTGTTCGGCTTTGAGTTTGCGCGCGCGAGCTCGAAGTTCCATGAGGGAAATCCCCGCCGTATCATCAATAAAGAGTTTCACTTCAGCAAGTTGGGCTGCGACATTGGTCAGTTCAACCCATTCATCAGAAGTAATGGTTGCATTACGAATATTTTGGTGCGCAATATGCGCGACCGATGAGAGCAGACGTAACGTTAATTGCTCTGCAGACATTTCCAGGGAAAATACGCCGACTGTATAACCATGCAATGCCGCGTACTCCCCGATTGAAAGTGCGAGCGCCGTTTTACCCATTGAAGGCCGCGCTGCCAATACAACCAAGTCTCCATTTTGAAAGCCAGAAGACATGAGATCTAATTTTTTGTAGCCGGATGGAATGCCGGTAATTCCCTTACTATGGCTTTTGATGTCCGATAGATGTTTAAAAGTTTTTTTTAGCCAGATATTAATCTGGACAAATGATTCATTCGCGCGATTATTCGATATCTTAAAGATGGATTGCTCAGCCTTATCTAAGATCGTATCTAACTGTTTTTCCCGCTGATTATAACAATCGCTAATAATGCCCGATGCCGAATTAATCAGATCTCGCAATATCGCCTTTTCTTTAATGATATGCGCGTGTTGTTCAATCAACCCAATAGTGGGAAGATCTTCTTGTAGTGAGATTAGATAGACTATCCCACCAACCTCTTCCAATTGGTTACGTTTCATGAGTTCATCTTGCAGGGTCAGCAAATCAATGCGTTTACGCTGCTGCTGCAGATCAATCATGGCGGTATATATGAGAGTGTGATGTTGATTGTAAAAATCGACGGGAGTTAAGATCTCTGAAATGAGCGTGATGTGTTCATCGTTCAGAAGGAGTGCTCCGAGTACTGCTCGTTCTGCTTCTATGCTCGAAGGAAGACTTTTTCCGACCAACTGTTCGGAGTTCTGAGTAGGAGTAGGTTGATTGGTGCGAGTAAGTCTTTCCTTCGACATGCAAAATCCTTTTTATGCGCAGTGGTATTTCGCATTAAGCTGGCGTCACTACCACGGTAACTTGGGGTTGTAATTTAGAGGAAAGTTTGATGGTTACTTTGTATTCACCCTTTTCCTTGATTGACTTCCCAAAGTCTACTTGATTTTTGGAAATACTGACACCTTTTTCTGCAAGAGCTTCCACTACATCTTGCGCATTGATTGCGCCATATAATTTACCATCGTCATGGCTTTTTTTCTTGAGCGTTACGCGCAATGTTTTGATGCGTTCTGCCAGCATAGAAGTCTTGCTTTCAATAACATCTTTACGGTGTTCAACGGTTTTCTGCTTATTTTTGTAGAAACCTTCGTTTTCTTTAGTGACCTCAACGCCGAGCTTGCGCGGTATCACAAAGTTCATTGCATAGCCTTCTGAAACCTTGACGATTTCACCCGCAATGCCGACTTTTTCAATGTCTTTCAATAGGTAGACGTTCATGCTGAGTCCTTTCATACCATTAATGTTAACTATCTTCATCTAGTATAGTCCAAAAGCCGACCCTTGAAAATGGGGGATGTCTAGTTCTGTATCACTGGCCATGCCCTACCCTAGGGCTGAACCAGAAGCCTTCGGCATAACGAACATAAATCACCTCCCGCCGCCCAGCCAGGGCCCTATGAGGGGCGGCCAGAATAGTTCGCACAAATCATAGGGGGTAAGGCCAGAAAAAAGAGCGCCCTTCTTTCCCCTTTCGTTCCTTATTATGTCATCAAATAAATGATCCGATTTAAACTTTTAAAACCCGCAAAACTATTTGGTTAATATTCCGCAAATGGGGTCGAAAAAAGTTTGTCGTAACCTTGGATTATCGGACGGCTAAAGTCAGAAAAAAACAGCCGTTATTTCTCTATGCTTTAAGTTCATGCCGTTTCCACGCAGAAATCGTAAAAATATTGTGTGGCAAACGGCTCTCCCGCTCAAGACAACATGACAATGTTACCAATGTATGTCGATCCTGCAGTATGGTGGCCGTAATCAGAAATTGTTTAGTATATGAAATTTCTATAATCCCCTGCCCATACGTTTCATTCCCGAGTGGCCAACGTTCAAAGGTGAGCAAAAGTGGGCGGCCACGCTCACTCAGACCTTTTGCAAGCAGCGCGTATTGGGATTTGCAAAGATCAGTACCATATTCCATAAGGGCCTCGCATCCATACTGCGCTTTAACCATTGTTGCACGCATAATCATGGTGGTTTGTATTGCTTCCTCTGAGCGCCAATGTAATAACATAATCATCATGATTATGCTGATAAAAAACATGCAGGTAAGGATCATTGAACCGTTATGTGCGTTTTTCATACCATCTACCATTTCGTAACCGAACGTATTGTGATGTCGGCTGCCCGCCATCTATACTGAGCGTGATCTCAACCCCTTCAATTCCCTGTTCATTTTTACGGACATCGCATTGAAAGATGTGCACGTTATATGCAACAGTACTCGTATGATGTTTGCCCCATTGCTTACGCGTTTTATCATAATGCCCTTCTTTACGTACCAACCTTTTACGATCGATAGACCATTCAAGAGTGGTGGCTTCATCCACTTTCCACATTAAAGAGGTGGGCTCCATACGCCATACCTTCTGATCGCATGGCGCGCTCTGAATATCTCGCATAAGCACATCATGTATGAGCGCATTGGTAATGCCCTTTTGCACCATAGCCGTATGCTGCCCTGCTTCAAGCATTGTTTGAGAAATCCAGCGCATGATAGTGGCCGTCAGAATTGCACAGATTGCAATATAGACGCAGCATTCAATGAGCAGAAATCCCTGCCTATACCTCATCATACCCTCCCACCACGACGCTCATCGCTCCTGTATCCCACACAGCAGTGATTTGAGTACACTGCGCTTGCGGGTATCGATTCCCATCAGAACTTTGTGGTGCCGGTACGGATAT
>Ga0181531_10002533_pt1 | contig 11397 bp, 13 predicted proteins | sample PEATcosm2014_Bin_38_FD_119743 | JGI IMG/M metagenome (GOLD analysis project Ga0181531, IMG submission 119743) | Peatland microbial communities from MTU Mesocosm Facility, Houghton, MI, USA - PEATcosm2014_Bin11_10_metaG | ecosystem: Environmental > Terrestrial > Soil > Wetlands > Peat | place... | reverse complement strand
GAGCCGGCGCGGCGGGACTGAGCGCGGCGGTCAGCGCCTGCCGGGCAGGTCGGCGATGGTGTTGATGGCCCCGAACAGCATGTCGACCTTGCGCCCGTCCTGTGCCAGCGGCAGCAGCAGCCGGGCGTAATATTTGTAGTCGTGATTGGGCCAATGCGCGCGGCGCTCATTATAACGCGGCAGGCCGCTTTCGGCCGTGGCGCGGTATTCGGCCTCGATCACGCCGCGATCGTCGATGAAATCGACATAATGGTTGGTGGCGTCGCGCCCGGACATTTCGATGATGTGCGATCCGACCAGCCGCCCGCGGAAGCGCATCGGATCGCGTTCGACGTCCCACAGGATGACATGGGGCAACAGCGGCCGAATCTCGAGCGGATCGATATCGGCGCGCTTCGGCAACAGGCCGGCCTTGATCTTGCCGCGCCAGTAAAGCCCGACCTGCTTGATGATCGGATCGGTGATCCGCGCGAGGATCTGATCGAGAACTTGGACGGGATCGCCGGCGGATTCGCTCATTCGTGCGCGAGCTTAGCAAGCTTCGTCGCGGCGCTCAGAAAAATCCGCGCGGTGACACGAACTTCACCGCGTGCCGTCCCGTTTCCATGGCAACGCGGGTTGACGGCGCGCGCGCCCCGCACCCGATTCGCGCCCGTCCGGCGGTTCGATTCTCCCGGCGTTGACAATGGCTTAGCGCATCACCATACTCCCTCGCTTCGTCCGGGTGCTGCGCCCGGAACGCGGAGCGAAGCGATGAAACGAAGCTGTGGCATTAAGGCCAAGCACGCCGGGGAACGGCGGGAGAGGTTGCGGTTGCGACGACGCTGAGGCGCCGTTGCCGCGTCCCTTTTCCCTTCGTCTTCATCGCTGAGGAGAGATTCCCGTGATTCCAGCCGTCATGCCGACCTATGCGCGGAACGAACTGACGTTCGAGCGCGGCGAAGGCGCCTATTTGTTCGCCGGCGAGGGCCGCAAATATCTCGATTTCGCGAGCGGCGTCGCGGTGACCTCGCTGGGTCATGCGCATCCCCGGCTGATCGCGGCGCTGACATCCCAGGCGCAAAAGCTCTGGCACTGCTCCAACCTGTTCCAGATAGCGGCGCAGAAGCGCATGGCGCAGCGTTTGGTCGAATCCTCCTTCGCCGACACCGTGTTCTTTTGCAACTCGGGCGCCGAGGCGATGGAATGCGCCATCAAAGTGGCGCGCAAATACCACGCCGAAAGCGGGCATCCAGAGCGCTACCGGCTGGTCGCCTGCACCGGCTCGTTCCACGGCCGCACCCTGGCGACGCTGGCCGCCGCCGGCAACGAGAAATATCTGAAGGGCTTCGGCCCGCCGGCGCCGGGCTTCGACCACATCGCCTTCGGCAATCTCAACGAGATGCGCGCCAAGCTGGGGCCCGAAACCGCCGGCGTCATCGTCGAGCCGGTGCAGGGCGAAGGCGGCCTGGCGGTGGCTTCGGCCGAGTACCTCAAGGGGCTGCGGGCGATGTGCGACGAGTTCGGCCTGATGCTGGTGTTCGACGAGGTGCAGACCGGCATGGGCCGCACCGGCAGGCTGTTCGCCCATGAATGGGCGGGGGTTACGCCCGACGTGATGGCGCTGGCCAAGGGCCTGGCCGGGGGCTTTCCGGTGGGTGCCTGCCTCGCCACCGAAAAGGCGGCCAAGGGCATGACTGCGGGCTCGCACGGCTCAACCTTCGGCGGCAACCCGCTGGCCATGGCGGTGGCCAACGAGGTGCTTTCCATCATGCAGGAGCCGGGCTTTTTTCCCCGGGTCGAACGCGTGGCGGCAGCGTTGCGCAAACGGCTCGACGGCCTGGCCAAATCCTATCCCAAGCTTTTCGTCGAGGCGCGCGGCAAGGGTTTGCTGGTCGGATTCAAATGCGCGGTCGCCAACACCGACGTGGTCGACCGGCTGCGCCATGCCGGGCTGTTGACGGTGGCGGCGGGCGAGAACGTGGTGCGGCTGTTGCCACCGCTGATCATCGAGGAAAGCCATGTCGAGGAGGCGGCGGAAATCGTCGATTCCGTCGCCAAGGCGTGGAAGCCATGACCAAAGCCCCGCCGAAAAACGCGCCGCAAAACTTTCCGAGACATTTCCTCGACCTCGACCGCGTCGATGCCGCCGAGCTCAGGCGCATCCTCGACCACGCCAAGGATTTCAAGGCGGGGCGCGACAAGGGCAAGCCGGTCCAGGGCAAGATGCTGGCGATGATCTTCGAGAAGCCGTCGACCCGCACCCGGCTCAGCTTCGAGGTGGCGATGAAGCAGCTGGGCGGCGACGTCGTGACCCTGACCGCGGCCGACAGCCAGCTTTCGCGCGGCGAGACCACGGCCGACACCGCGCGGGTGTTGTCGCGCTATGTCGATGCCATCGTGATCCGCACCGACAATCCGTCGAAGCTCGAAGAGCTGGCGCAGCACGCCACCGTGCCGGTCATCAACGGGCTCACCGACCACAGCCATCCCTGCCAGGTCATGGCCGACGTCATGACGCTCGAGGAGGCGAAGGGCCCGGCCAAGGGCAAGGTCGTTGCCTGGAGCGGCGACGGCAACAACGTGCTGACCAGCTGGATTCACGCCGCCGCCCGCTTCGGCTTCGAACTGCGGATCGCCTGCCCGGACCGGTTCGCGCCCCCGGCCGAGGATCTGGCCTGGGCCAAGGGCGAAGGCGCCCGCATCAGCATGATGGCCGATCCCGCCGCCGCCGTCGCCGGCGCCGATTGCGTCGTCACCGATACCTGGCTGTCGATGGGCAAGGAGAAGGACAAGGACGAACGCCGCGCGCTCTTGAGGCCCTATCAGGTCGATGAAGCGCTGATGGGCCGCGCCAAGCGCGACGCCATCTTCATGCATTGCCTGCCGGCCAAGCGCGGCGAGGAAGTCACGGCCGCGGTCATCGACGGGCCGCAATCGGCGGTGTGGGACGAGGCCGAGAACCGCCTGCATGCGCAGAAGGGTATCCTTGCCTGGTGCCTGGGCTGAACCCATCTAAGCTTCATGCCGGCAAGCGTTCCCGACGATATCGTTCAACCTTTCCAGATCGACCCCTTCCGCCTGCGCGGACGGCTGACCCGGCTCGGGCCGGCGCTCGACGCCGTCCTGACCAGGCACGACTATCCCGAACGCGTCGCGGCGATGCTGGGCGAAGCCATCGCGCTGGCGGTGGCGTTGTCCGGCGCGCTCAAATACGAGGGGGTGTTCACCTTCCAGACCAAAGGCGACGGGCCGATCCGGCTCATGGTCGCCGACGTGACGACGGCCGGCGCCATTCGCGGCTACGCGCAATTTGATTCGGACAAACTCGCTCAACTCGGCGAGGACGCCGCGTCTACGGTGCCTCGGCTCTTGGGCGCGGGTTATCTGGCGCTCACCGTCGACCAGGGCGAGCACACCGAGCGTTATCAAGGCATCGTCGCGCTCGAAGGGGCGACGCTCGCCGAATGCGTCCACCATTATTTCCGCCAGAGCGAGCAGGTCGAGGCCGGGCTCAAGGTGGCGGTGGCGCGCGTGGCATCGCCAGCGGGCGGCAAGGCGTGGCGCGCGGGCGCGCTGATGATCGAGCGCCTGCCGAAGGCGGAGGGCGACGACTCGGCGCGCGAGGCCGAGGACGACGGCTGGCGGCGCGCTATGGCGCTGATGAGCACCAGCACCGCCGCCGAATTGCTCGACCCGGGCCTGCCTCCCGAAAAGCTGCTGTTCCGCCTGTTCCACGAGGAAGGCGTGCGCGCCTACAAACCGCACGATCTCGCGGCGCGCTGCCGCTGCTCGCGCGGCCGGGTCGAGAGAATGCTCAAGGCGCTGGGCGCGGGCGAGCTCGAGGATCTCAAGGTCGACGGCAGGTTGGTGGTCACCTGCGAATTCTGCAGCGCGTCCTATGTCTTCGACGAAGAGGAAATCGCGGCCTTGACGCCGCCTTGACGCCCGCCGGCAAGTCGTCTTGAAAAAGACGCATTCCGCATGCAAATCTCGCCCCTCGCCCGCCACCGAAGGATCGACCGGACTCATGACCATGCCGTCGCTCGCGCGTTTTTCCCTGGCCGCTTTGCTCGGCCTGGGATTGCTTTCGGCCTGCTCCTCGCCGCCGTCGCCGCAATATCCCGATATCCGCTTCAACGGCGCGCCGGCCATGAAGCTCGACGCCTCCGCGATCGACGTGCGCGAGCCTTATTCCCCGCCGGGCAAGGCGCCCAATGTGGACCACCTGTTTCCGGTGACGCCGCTGCACGCGCTCGAGAGCTGGGCGCATGACCGGCTGGCGCCGGCCGGAAACGCGAGCCGGGCGGTGTTCACCATCCTCGACGCCAGCGTGGTCGAGGTCGATCTGCCGCGCAAGACCGGGTTCTTCTCCACCACCTTCACCACGCAGGAATCCGAGCGTTACGACATGAAGCTGGTCGCCCGGCTCGACTTGATCGACGCCAAGGGGCTGGTCGTGCGCACCGCCAGCGTCACCGGCATCCGCTCGCAAAGCGTCACCGACGACATCTCGCCGAACAAGCGCGATCAGGTCTGGTACGACATGCTCAAGGCGGCGATGACGGATTTCGACAAGCAGATGGAATCCGAGATCCGCGGCAATTTCGGCGTTTATCTCAAGCCCTGACGGGCCGGCGCCGCTTCAGACGTTGGCGATCGCGCTTGCCGCCGGTTGGCCGATGATGGCGAGGAATTCGCGCCTGGTCGAAGGATCGTCGCGGAAGGCGCCGAGCATGCGCGAGGTCACCATCGCCACGCCCGCCTTGTGCACGCCGCGCGTGGTCATGCATTGGTGCGCCGCCTCGATCACCACCGCCACGCCCTTGGGCTTCAGCACCTCGTCGAGCGTGTTGGCGATCTGCGCCGTCATCTTCTCCTGAATCTGCAGGCGCCGGGCGAAGACCTCGACCAGGCGCGCAAGCTTCGAGATGCCGATGACCCGTTTCTCCGGCAGATAGGCGATATGCGCCTTGCCGATGATCGGCGCCATGTGATGCTCGCAATGGCTTTCGAAGCGGATGTCCTTGAGCACCACCATTTCGTCGTAGCCGTCGGTCTCCTTGAAGGTGCGGCCGAGGAGTTCGACCGGGTCGGTTTCGTAGCCCGAGAAATACTCCTCGAAGGCGCGCGCGACGCGGCCGGGGGTGTTCTTGAGGCCCTCGCGTTTCGGATCGTCGCCCGCCCATTCGATCAGGACGCGCACCGCCTCCTCGGCCGCCTCGCGCGAGGGACGAGAGCGGAGGACGGCGATTTTCGCGGGATTCTTGGATTTGAGCTGCATGGACGTCTTTCTCGTATATGGCGCGCGGGCGGAGGATGTCAATTGAGCCTTACCGATTGATGGGGGCTGTCGAGCGAGAAGGCTGGAATGGCGACGGCGAAACTTTCCCCGCCCTTGGTCTCCATCTCGTAGCTGCCGACCATGATGCCCGACGGCGTGTTCAAGGGCGTGCCGCTGGTATACTCGAAGGATTCGCCCGGAGCCAGCACCGGCTGCTCGCCGACGACGCCGGGGCCGCGCACGTCCTGCTGGCGGCCCATGCCGTCGGTGATGCGCCAGTGACGCCGGCGCAGCTGCACCGTCTCGGGTCCGTGGTTCTCGATGCGGACGTGATACGCCCAGACGAAGTGGCCGTCGACGGGCGAGGATTGGTCTTCGAGATAGTACGGCTTGACGATGACTTTGATCGAACGCGTGGTTTCCGAATACATGGCCTCCTGCGACCCTTGATTGCTTGCCGCGCCACGGAACGATCATCCCGGCCGGGACCGCCATTACCCCCTTGGCGAGGGGCCCGCGTCAAGCGGCGGCTGCGGGCGAAGCAGGGCTAATGAAATGTTAAAGCCAAATCAACCGCTTATTCATGAACGGCGGGTTAAATAGCCGTATCGCCCCCGGCCGCTTCGCGGACTGATGGTCCCGGCGGCATCGGATATTCCCGGCGGGGCCGAGCGGGATGACGATGATGCGGAATTTCTATCCGAAATTGATTGGCGGCTACGTGCTGTACACCGTGCTCGGCGTTTTCGCCGGAGCGGCGGTGGGCCTGTTTTTCATGCTCGCCACTTTGCCGGTGGTGTCGCTGTTTCCGCAGTCGAGCGTGGCGCCGGACGTGGCGTTCGTTCTGTCGGGGCTCGTCGGTATCGTCGTCGCCGTGATCATGGCCGCGATCTGCATCGGCGCCTGGCAGAAGCGCCTGCGCAGCGATTACCGCCTCGGCCGCGCCGAGGATTCCCATCCGGGGCCGCTAGCCGCCGGTTGAACCGGCGAGCCGGCCGCTCTATACTTCATCATCACAAATGGGGATGGGGTTCCCCGAAACCGCCCTCCGGTCTTGATCCCAAGGCCCATGGGCTGATGACCCCTGCCGCGCGAAGCATGCGGTGGGGTTTTTTGCGACCCGCCGCATGGCGGGTTTTTTCATGATCCGCTTTCGCGCCTGGGCAACATCGGACGGAGGAGTCGATCGTGGACAATATCTGGTTCCAATCGGGTTTGTGGATTGCGCTGGCGCTCGCCTCGTCGGTGCTGTCGATCTGGATCACCATCTCGGTGGCGCTGGTCGAGATCGTGGTCGGCGCGGTGGCCGGCAACGTCATCGGCCTGCCGCTCAACGCCTGGATCAATTTCCTGGCGGGATTCGGCGCCATCCTGCTGACCTTCCTCGCCGGCACCGAGATCGACCCCAAGGTGGTGCGGAAGCATTTCTGGTCGAGCATGTCGATCGGCCTGATGGGTTTCTTCGCGCCTTATCTCGGCTGCCTCGCCTTCGCGCATTACGGCCTGGGCTGGCCCTGGCCGCAGGCGCAGATCGCCGGCATCTCGCTCTCCACCACCTCGGTGGCGGTGGTTTATGCGGTGATGGTCGAGACCGGATTCAACCGCACCGAGATCGGCAAGCTCATCCTCGCCGCCTGCTTCATCAACGACATCGGCACGGTGCTGGCGCTGGGGCTGGTATTCGCCAATTACAACGGCTACCTGGCGCTGTTCGTGGCCGTGACCGCCGCCGTGATCGCGGTGCTGCCTTGGGTCACGCCGCGGCTGTTCAAGATGATCGGCAAGCGGGTGAGCGAGCCGGAGATCAAGTTCATATTCCTGGTGCTGTTCGGCCTCGGCGGGCTCGCCAATCTGGCCAAGAGCGAGGCGGTGCTGCCGGCCTATCTGGTCGGCATGGTGCTGGCGCCGTTCTTCATCAAGAACAAGGAGCTGCAGCACCGCATGCGCGCGATCGCCTTCGCTTTCCTGACGCCGTTCTATTTCATCAAGGCGGGTTCGCTGATCGACGCCAAGGTCGTCGTCAGCGCCGCCGGGTTCATCGCGCTTTTCCTCGCCGTCAAGATGGCGACCAAATTCGTCGGCATCCTGCCGCTGACATACTATTTCAAATTCAAGAAGCCGACCGGCATGTACACCACGCTGATGATGTCGACCGGACTCACCTTCGGCTCGATCTCGGCGCTGTTCGGCTTGACCAACCACATCATCGACCAGGGGCAATACACCATCCTGCTGACGGCGGTGATCGGCAGCGCGGTGGTGCCGACCATCATCGCCCAGACCTGGTTCCAGCCGAAATTCGAGCCCCTGGAAGAGGACGCCTAAACCCGGCCGGCGGAAAACGGGAAAATGGTGGAGCAGAGGGGGATCGAACCCCTGACCTCGACATTGCGAACGTCGCGCTCTCCCAACTGAGCTACTGCCCCGCCCGCGGTGGCGCGGACTATGTGGCGCGGGCGCGCGGCCTGTCAAGATTCCGGGCGTGGGGCCGCCCGGCCGAATCTTGCGCCGTTGCCGCGACGGGGCTAGGGTCTGGCCATTCCCCGCGGAGGATGAGCGTTCCATGAACAATTTCCTGGTGCCGGTGATCGAGGTGGCGATCGTCCTCATCAACATCTATTGGTGGGTCGTCATCCTGGCCGCGATCGCCAGCTGGCTGATCGCCTTCGGCGTCATCAACACCCACAACCGCGGCGTGGCGCGGGTGGTGGACATCCTCTACCGCCTGACCGAACCGGCGCTGGCGCCGATCCAGCGCGTCCTGCCCAATTTGGGCGGCATCGATATTTCGCCGGTGATCCTGCTCGTCATCCTCTATTTCATCGAGCGCGAACTGGACGAGCTGATCTTCTACCTGCTGAGCAGTTCCTGAGCGGAACGATGTTCCCGCTCCCGCTCCGGATCGAGGAGGACCCGCTCCCATGGCTCAAGCGCGGCTGATCGACGGCAAAGCCGCCGCCGCCCAGCTGCGCGCCGCCGTGGCCAGGGCGGCGGCCGAGATCAAGGCCAAACACGGCTTCGAGCCCGGCCTCGTCGCGGTGCTGGTGGGCGAAAACCCGGCCAGCGAGGTCTATGTCCGGAGCAAGGGCAAAGCCTCGACCGAGGCCGGGCTGAAAAGCTTCGAGCATCGCCTGCCGGCCTCGACCGGCGAGGCGGAACTGCTGGCGCTGGTGGCGCGGCTCAACGCCGATCCCGCGGTGGACGGCATTCTCGTGCAATTGCCGCTGCCGAAGCAGATCGATCCGCAACGCGTCATCGACGCCATCGATCCGGCCAAGGACGTGGACGGTTTTCACGCCGCGAATGTCGGTAGGCTGTGGAGCGGCGGCCGGGCGCTGGTGCCCTGCACGCCCTATGGCTGTCTTTTGCTGTTGCGCCAGACGCTGGGCGGCCTGGCCGGCGCCAATGCGGCGGTGCTCGGCCGCTCCAACATCGTCGGCAAGCCGATGGCGGCGCTGCTGCTGGCCGAAAGCTGCACCGTCACCATCGCCCATTCCAAGAGCCGCGACCTGCCGGCGATCGCGCGCCAAGCCGACATCCTGGTGGCCGCGGTGGGCAAGCCCGAGATGGTCAGAGGCGGCTGGATCAAGCAGGGCGCGACGGTGATCGATGTCGGCATCAACCGCATCGCCACGCAAGACGGCAAGGGCAAGCTGGTCGGCGACGTCGCCTTCGCCGAGGCCTGCCAGGTGGCCGGCGCGATCACGCCGGTGCCGGGCGGTGTCGGGCCGATGACCATCGCCTGCCTGTTGCGCAATACGCTGGTGGCGTCCTGCCGGCGGCGCAACCTGCCCGAACCCGCGCTTTAATCGCATAAAAATAGCCGCCCCCTCGAACGCGGATTCGAGGGAGCGGCTGACACAGCCGGTCGTCAAGAGCGGGGGTTAGTGCTCCCTGGCCGGCTTTTTCAAATTGATGGTGTCGGGGCTGGTTACCGCGCCGGCGCTGGCATGGTCGTCCGGATTCGCGCTGGCGGCGGACAGTGCCCGGCCCGCGAGAACCCAGAGAATTCCGATATGCGCTGACATTGTTCCATCCCCCTCACAATGGATGATGCGGATGAGGTGGGAACCGATCGTGGCAAAAAATTGATATTTCGGAGGTGATTGCGCGGCAGCCGGGATGGCGACCAAGCTTACGGATCAAGGACTTAAAATGCAGCCACCATTACTTGGGCTTGCGCAGCCTTTTCGCCAAGCGCAGCCGCAAGGCATTGAGTTTGATGAAACCGGCGGCGTCGCGCTGGTCATAAACGGTGTCGGATTCGAATGTCACATGGGCGAGGCTGTAGAGCGACTTGGGCGATTTCCGCCCGACCAACCGCGCCAGCCCTTTGTAGAGCTTGAGGCGCACGATGCCCTCGACCTCGCTCTGGCTCTGGTCGATCGCGGCCTGCAGCATCGCCCGCTCGGGCGAGAACCAGAAGCCGTTATAGATGAGTTCGGCGTAGCGCGGCATGAGCTCGTCCTTGAGATGCGCCGCACCCCGGTCGAGCGTCAGGCTTTCGACGCCGCGATGCGCCGCCTGGAGGATGGTGCCGCCGGGCGTTTCATAGACCCCGCGCGATTTCATGCCGACGAAGCGGTTCTCGACCAAATCGAGCCGGCCGATGCCGTGCTTGCCGCCGAGCTCGTTGAGCCGCGTGAGCAACTTGGCCGGCGAGAGCTTTTTTCCGTCCACCGCCACCGCGTCGCCCTGGGAAAATTCGACCTCGACATAGTCCGGCTTGTCGGGCGCTTTCTCGGGCGCGACGGTGCGGCTGTAGACGAATTCCTCGGGCTCGTGCCAGGGATCTTCCAGCGCGTTGCCCTCGGCCGAAATGTGCAGAAGATTGGCGTCGGTCGAGAACGGCGCCTCGCCGCGCTTGTCCTTGGCGACCGGGATCTGGTGCTTTTCGGCGTAATCGATCAGCGCCTTGCGCGAATCGAGTTTCCATTCCCGCCACGGCGCGATCACCTTGATGTCGGGCTTCAAGGCGTAATAGGCCAGCTCGAAGCGCACCTGATCGTTGCCCTTGCCGGTGGCGCCGTGCGCCACCGCGTCGGCACCCACCTTTTCCGCGATCTCGATCTGGCGCTTGGCGATCAGCGGCCGGGCGATGGCGGTGCCGAGCAGGTATTGGCCCTCGTAAAGCGCGTTGGCCCGGAACATGGGGAAGACGAAATCGCGCACGAATTCCTCGCGCAGATCCTCGACGAAGATCTGCTTCACGCCCAAAAGCTGCGCCTTTTTCCGCGCCGGTTCGAGCTCCTCGCCCTGGCCGATATCGGCGGTGAAGGTCACGACCTCGCAGCCATAAGTCTCCTGCAGCCAGCGCAGGATGACCGAGGTATCGAGGCCGCCCGAATAGGCGAGCACGACTTTTTTGACGGTGTCTTTCATGGCGGCGGAGTATCGCGGGCCGAAGCGCAGGCGGCAAGCCTAGCGTGGCACCCGACATGCGAAGCCAAAGAGTTAGCGAAAACCCGGCAACCGGCCGGATTTACCAGCCCCGCCTACCCGCCGGAAGCGACGAACGACCGGGCGCGCGGCACGATCACGGCGCGCAGTCGTTGATCCGGGTGTATTTGGCGTTGGCGCGCGCGTTCGCGGCCGAGGCGTAGCTCGCCTGTCCATCGAGCTTCTGGCGGATGGCCGGAATGATCGCGGCCACTTGTCCGCCGCCATGGGCGATCACCGCCGCGAATTGATCGCGATACGAAACCGCCATGCTGACGCCGGAATCGCTGACATCCTCGATCTTGAGACCGCCGGGCGTGTTCTGCAGACGCCAATCGATCCGCGCCGTCGGCGCGCCGCTGGGCAGAACGACCAGCGTCGAAACCACGGTGCTGTGATCGCCTTCGGCGCGCGTGCCCGTTACATACAACGAATTGCTGTCGTATTGGGCGAAATGGGCGCTCAACGACTGGATGACGTAATCCTCGAACACGCGGCTGAATTCCTGCCGGAATGAGTCGCTCGCCGCCGGCCAATAACGTCCGAGGACGAAGCAGGAGATCCTCGGGAAATCGACGCCCTGGTCGAGCAGGCCGTGAAAACGCCGCTGGCGTTCGATCGGCGTGAGGCTGTTATCGGCGAGAACCTGGCCGATCTGCGCGCCGAACGCGGTGACGAGCGCGGACGGATCTGCG
>Ga0181531_10002531_pt1 | contig 11399 bp, 14 predicted proteins | sample PEATcosm2014_Bin_38_FD_119743 | JGI IMG/M metagenome (GOLD analysis project Ga0181531, IMG submission 119743) | Peatland microbial communities from MTU Mesocosm Facility, Houghton, MI, USA - PEATcosm2014_Bin11_10_metaG | ecosystem: Environmental > Terrestrial > Soil > Wetlands > Peat | place... | reverse complement strand
CGTGTCCGTCGATCAGCGGATAGCGCAACGAAAAATCTTGCGCCATGCGCACGAGCGCGTCGTACACCGACGAATCGCCGTGCGGGTGAAAGCTCTTGAGGACCTCGCCGATGACACCGGCGCACTTGCGGTGCTGCTTGCTGGGGTCCATCCCCATCTCGCGCATCGCGTAGAGGATGCGCCGCTGGACGGGCTTGAGGCCGTCGCGCACGTCGGGAAGAGCGCGCGAGGCGATGACCGACATGGCGTACGAGAGGTAGCTCTCGCGCATCTCGTCTTCGACGGCGACGGCGGACAACCGAGAGTCGTTCGGGTTCACGTATACTTTCTAGGGTCTCAAGAGAGGTCGAAGTCGAAATCGCCGGCGGGTCGTCGCGGGGGCGGCGCAGCCTTGGCGGCCAGCGCGTCGATCTCCGCGCCGAGCTCGTCGTCGGCGTGCTGCGCCCGGCGGCGCACTTCGGCCAGATGCGACTCGAGGTGCGCATCCAGCTCCGCGAGGTGCTCTGCGCCGGCCTGGTTCCCGGTCACCGGGTTACGGAGTCGCGCTGTTTGAAGAGCGCACCGACGAGGAAGCCCACGACGCCGCCGACCACCGCGCCGACCAGACCGATGACCAAGAGCTTGCTTCCGAGGCTGCCGCCGATGTGTCCGAGCGAAAAGAAGCGCAGCGCGAGCACGGAGGCTTCGAACGCCGCCGCAATCACCGAACACACCGCTCCGGCAACGATCCCGACGAGGACGTCACTCATCCGCAGAAGCACCTATCCGTATTCTGGTTGAACGAAAGAACGTCCTCGACGGAGCCGCCGCGCTGGACGCCTTTGCCGCCACGCTGGCCGCTTCACTGCGGCCCGGCGACGTCGTGCTGCTGCGCGGTCCGCTCGGGGCAGGGAAAACGACGCTGGTGCGGGCGGTCGTGCGCGCGCTGCACGGCAGCGACGAAGCCGTGACCAGCCCCACCTTCGTCTTCCGCCAGCGTTACCCGGGGACGCCGCCGATCGAGCACCTCGACCTCTACCGGATCGCCGACCCCGCCGAGCTGCGCGACCTCGGCCTCGAGGACGCCTTCGAGGGCGAGGCGGTCGTCTTCGTCGAGTGGCCCGAGCGGGCCGAAGGGTGGCTGCCCGCCGAGCGCATCGAGATCGCGATCGCCGGGGTCGGCGAGGGTCCGCGGACGGTCGACGTGACCCGGTGACGATCCTCGCGCTCGACGCCGCGCTGGGTGGGTTCTCGGCTGCGCTGCTGCGCGGCGAGGTGGCGACATCGGTCGCCACCGGACGGCAAGACGCCCTCGAGGCGGGGATCGGCCGGATTGCCGTGCTGCTAGGCGAGGCGGGCCTGACGGTGCGCGATCTCGACCGCATCGCGGTCGGGATCGGGCCGGGCTCGTTCACCGGCCTGCGTATCGCGATCGCGTACGCGAAATCGCTCGCCTACGCGGCGCAGGTGCCGCTGGTCGGCATCTCGTCCTACGACGCCCTCGAGCCGAACGGCGCGCCCACGCCGGTGCTGACGGTCGTCCACGGCCGCCGCGGCATCGTCTGCGCGCGCCTGCGGAGCGGCGAGACGACGTCGAGCGCCTGCGGCCCGACCGCCCAGGTGTTGGACCGCCTGCTGACCGGCGCGCCGGGTCCTCTGGCCGTCGCCGGGAATACAGAGGACGTGCTTGCGGAGATCGCCGAACGCGGCTGGACCGTGCGTGTGCTGCCGCCCCGAGCGGACATCCCCGCCCTCGCCATCGCCGAGCTGGCCCGCACTGCCACGCCCGCCCCCTCGCTGCACGCCCTGGCCCCCGACTACGGCGAAGCCCCCGCGGTAACACGTCCCGGACCATGACGACAGCCCGGCAATGCCCCTTTGCGGGCCCCCTCGGGGAATCGTCCCTTCGCCGGAACGCCGCCGGGCCCGCACGCCGGGGGGCCCCGCGCCGTAGGCGTGGGGGGCGCGGAGCCTCGGGCGAAGCGCCGTCAAAATGAAAGCTGAACTCACCAGGCCGGGTGCGGGGGATGGGCAGCCGCGGATGGTCATCGAGCCGATGACGCTGGCGGATCTGCCGGCCGTGCTCCGCATCGAGGCGCTCTCGTTCACGACGACGTGGCCGCTCAATGCGTTTGCCAACGAGATTCGCGACAACAAGCTGGCGCACTACTTCGTCGGGCGGCTCGACGGCAAGACGGTCGCGTACGGCGGGATCTGGGTGATCCTCGAGGATTCACACGTCACCACCATCGCGGTCAATCCCGATCAGCGCGGGCTCAAGCTCGGCGAAGAGATGCTCTTGCGCCTGCTCGACGAGGCGATCGCGCAGGGCGCGTCGTGGATCACGCTCGAGGTGCGCGCGTCGAACGACGTGGCGCAGCGGCTGTACCGCAAGTACGGCTTCACCGTCGTCTCGACGCGGCGCGGCTACTACAGCGACAACGGCGAGGACGCGCTGGTGATGTGGGCCGGCAACCTGCGCGGCGAGCTGTACGCGGCCCGGCTGCGGGCGCTGCGCGCGGCGTTGTGACGGCGCCTCCGGTCGAGCGGCTGCTCCACGCGCCGCTGCTCGCGCTGGTGCAGGCGTACGGTCCACCGCAGAGCGCGCGCACGGGGGACGACGGCAGCCACGTGGTGTTCGCCGACGGCTCGGCGCGCATCGACGCGATCGTCGACGACGCCGGCGACGTGCATGCCGTCGATCTGGCCTTCCCGGCGGGGACGCACTACGCGCTCGGTCTCGACGACGGTGCCGCGCACCCGCTGGTGTTCGGCAGCACCACCTCGCTCGCCGCGCGCGACGCGCTGGCGGCCGATGCCGAGACGGAAGGCGGCGACTTCCGCGTCTTCAAGCGCGACGCCGCATCCGACGCCGTGCTCGTCTTCGATGCGGCGACGCACACGCTCAGCCACGTCGTCGTCGGCGACCGCGCGACGCTCTTACGGCTCGGCTACGTGCGTTCGCCGATCCCGGCGACGCCGGTGTTCCCGTTCCGCGCGCCGGTCTTGCAGCACAGCGCGCTGGCGGCCGGCAACGGCGCGCGCGCGACCGTTCTGCAGCTCGACGTCGACCGGTTGGGCGCGGTGCAGCGGGTGCGGGTCGTCGTTCCCAGCGGCGATGCCGCCTTCGACGAGGCGGCCGTGCGCGCGGCGCGCGCCGACGTCTATGCGCCGGCGACGCTGAGCGGAAGGCCGATCGGTGCCGGCGTGCTGCGCGAGGTCCGCCATTGATCCGCGACGGGATTGGCTTCGTGCGCGCCGCGCGCGCGGTTCGCGACGCGCTCGGCCAGCCTCATCGGTACGCGCACGTCCTGCGGGTGGCGCGCATGGCCGAGCGCCTCGCGCTCGCGCACGGCGTCGATCCGCTGCCGGCGCGGGTGGCGGGGTTGCTGCACGATTTGGCGCGGTTGTATTCCGACGAGCGGCTGCTGGCCGAGTGCGCTGCTCGCGGGATGACGATCGACCCCTTCGAGCGCACGACGCCGATCGTGCTCCACGCGCGCCTGGGCGCCGAGCTGGCCCGCGAGCGGCTCGGAGTCGAAGACGCCGGGATCCTCTCGGCGATCCGCAAACACACCGTGGCGGATGCGGTCATGAGTCCGCTGGACGCGGTCGTCTACCTCGCCGACGGGCTCGAGCCCGCCCGGACGTTTCCCGAACGCGCCGGCCTGGCCGACCTCGCGTTCCGTGACCTGGACGGTGCCATGCGTGGTACGCTCGCCTCGTCGATCGCGCACCTGCGCGAGCGCCGGCTCCCGATTTCGCCCCACACCCAAGCAGCGGCACGGACCTATGGTCTGGGCGGCCTGCTGGAGGAGAAGACCCCTGCCTGACCTCGATCTGGTCGCGCTGGTGCGCGATGCCGCCGAAGACAAGAAGGCCGACGACATCACGATCCTCGACCTGGCCGGACGGACCACCCTCGCCGACGCGTTCGTCGTGATGACGGGCCGCTCGACGATCCAGACCCGGTCGATCGCCGACGCGATCGTCGAAAAGGCGGAGGAGGCGGGGCTGCGCCCGCGGCTCGAGGGGCACGCCGACGGCGGTTGGATCCTGATCGACCTCGGGCACGTGGTCGCGCACGTCTTCACCCCCGAGCAGCGGCAGTTCTACAACCTCGAGCGCCTGTGGGGGCGCCTCGCCGAGGCCCGCGCGGAGGCATCCTCGTGAAGTTCAAGCCGTACCAGCCCCATCGGCGCGCGCGCTTCGGCAATCGGCTGGTGCGAGCGCTCGTTTGGGTGGTCCTGGCCGCCTTTCTGCTGACCTCGGTCGGCGCGATCTTCATCGTCGCCGTGCCCCACTAGCACCCCGGCCGGAACTTCCGGACCGCTCCCGAGTACCTCGCTCGGAGGATCTGCATCCATGAAATCGCTCGCGGCCCTGGCCGCTCTGTTCGTGACCGTGGCGGTCGCTACGCCGGCCTTCGCGCGCAGCAGCTACGTGATCGACGACGCCCACCTGCTCTCGCAGAACGCGATCGCGGAGATCAACCAGCAAGTCGGCGTGTTCAACGCGCAGACCGGCAAGGAAGTCGTGGTCGTCACGACCCCCGCGCTCGACGGCATGAACCCCGCCGACGCGGCGGAGCGCAGCTTTGCGCAACAGCAGGTCAACGGCGTCGAGATCTTCATCGCCAAGAACGAAAAGCAGATCCGCATCGCGGGCGACACCGCCTCGCGGCAGTTCTTCCCCTCGTATCAGCCCATCTACGAGGCGATGAAGCCGTATTTCTCGCAAGGTGACTTCGACCAGGGCATCGAGACGGGCGTCTCGCTGATCCTGAACACCTATCGTGGGCACGAATCGTCGTTGCACCGCGGGCGCGCACCGGTCGCGTATACGCAGCCGACCACGTCGGTCGTGCGCAGCAGCACGGGAGGGGGACACGTGAGCATCATCGTGTGGATCGTGATTTTGGCGGTCATCTTCTTCGTCATCCGCGGGATCTTCCGCGCAATGGCAGGACCGCGCATGTACGGCCCCGGCCCCGGTGGCCCGGGCTATGGACCCGGCGGTCCCGGCTACGGCGGCCCGGGGTACGGCGGCCCCGGCTACGGTGGCTACGGCGGGGGCGGCGGCGGCTTCTGGAGCGGGATGCTCGGCGGCCTGGGCGGCGCCTTCCTGGGCAACGAGCTGTTCGGCAACCGCGGCAATACGATCATCGAAGAGCCCGGCAACTATGCCGGCGTCGACGGCGGCGGCTACGGCGCTGGCGGTGGCGATGCCAGCGGATGGCAGAGCGATCCCGGCCAGGTCGATACGTCGAACATGGGCGGCGGCGGCTGGGGCGGCGGCGGTGACTCCGGCGGCGGCTGGGGTGGCGGCGGCGGCGATTTCGGCGGGGGCGGCGGCGGCGACTCCGGCGGCGGCGGCTGGTAACTAGTCCGGCACGGGCTCGCCGCGCAGAAATGCGGCCAGCCGCAGGTTGACGGCCTCGGGCGCCTCCTGCTGGACCCAATGGGAGACGCCCGGGAGATAGCGCACCGTCAGGTCGCGCACGAAGCGATCGGTGCCGACCGTCGTCTCGACGCCGAGCGCGACGTCGGCGGTGCCCCACAGGAGCAGCGTCGGCGCCTCGATGATCGGGACCCCGGCGCGCAATTGTGCCGCCATCCCGCCGCCGCCGACGTTGGCGCGGTACCATGCCAGCATAGCGCGCAACGCGCCCGGCCGGGCGGCGTTGTGCTTGTAGACGTCCAGGAGGCTGCGCGGAAAACGGCTGCGGTCGTGTGAGGTCTGCAGGATCATCTGGGCGATCGGCTCCGCGCCCGCCAGGCCCAGCAGCGTCTCCGGCAGCCACGGCAGATGGAACAACGTCACGTACGACGAGCGCAGTTTCTGCCGCGCGCTCGCCCGCAGCGCGCGGCGGAACACGGCGGGGTGCGGGACGTTCATGATGACGAGCCGCTCGAGCGGTCGCACCTGGCGGATCGCGAACACCCACGCGACCATCGCGCCCCAATCGTGGCCCAGCAGCGTCACGCTGCGCGCGCCCGAGGCGTCGATCAAACCGGCCACGTCGGCGAGCAGATGCTCCATCGCGTAGGCCGAGGTCTCGCGTGGTCGGCTCGAGGTACCGTACCCGCGCTGGTTCGGCATCCAGACGCGGTAGCCGAGCGCGGCGAGCAGCGGCGCCTGCAAGCGCCAAGAGACGGCGTGTTCCGGAAAGCCGTGCAGACACAGGGCGAGCCGATCGCCCTCCCCGCACGCGAGGACCTCGAAGCGTTGGCCGTTCGCTTCGACGAACTCGGTGCGGATCGCGTCGGTCATGCGCCGGCGAACGCGGTCGCGAGCGCGAGAAAGCGATCCGTCGCGTCCAGGTGCGGGCAGTGGCCGATCCCCGGCAACACGTCGAGGGCTCCGGCGTGCAAGGTCGGAACGAGTGCGCGGGCGAGCTCGGCGTTGTGGCCGAGCTGCGGACGGACGGCCTCCGGCGCGTACGGTTTCCCGGGCGCGTTGCGGTCGAGCTCGCCGACGATCAGGTGCACCGGGATCGTCAGCGCGCGCAGCGTCGCGGCGATCGGCGTGCGGTGCAGCTGCTGGTAGCTCTGGATGTAGACCCGTACCCACTGCGGGTAGCCGGGGCTGAGCGCCAGCCGGCGCCGGATCGTCACCAGATACTCATAGCGTTCGTTCCACTGCGGGAAGTAGTTGGTCGCCAAGAACGCGCGATACCCTTCGGCGCTCATGTGCAGCTCACGGTCGTAGAGAAACGCGTCGGTGACCTCGGGGACGAGGACGCGATAGTCTTCCAGGCCGAGCGGATCTTCCAGCAGCAGGCGCCGCGCGCGCCCGGCATGCCGCGCGGCGAGTGTCGTCGCCATCATGCCCCCGATCGAGTGACCGACCAGCAGATCGACCTGCGCGACACCGAGCGCGTCGAGCAGCTGCGCCGTCGTATCGGCCCAGAGCGGGAAATCGTAGTGCAGCTCGGCCTTCGAGGACGCGTTGAAGCCGAGCTGATCGGGCGCGATGACGCGCCAGCCGCGCGCCACGAACGCGTCGATCACCGGCTGCCAGTATGCGGCTGGGAAGTTGCGCCCGTGCAGCAGCAGCGCGACACCGCGCGGCGGTCCAGCCGGCGCGACGTCGAGGTAGGTCATGCGGACGTCGACGCCCTGGACGTGCAGCGGCAGCGTGTGCTGCGGATACGGATACGCGTAGCCCTCGAGCGCGATGCCGAGTGGGGTGAGCGTGCTCTCGGGCGGAGCGGCCGATCCGTCCGGTGGCAGGTCGGCGGCTCGCGCCACGAACTCGGGCGCCACCAATACGGCGACCCCTGCCGCGAGCGCTACGCGTCGGGAGATCATCGCGGCGACGTCGGTGTTTTTATGCAAGCCTGCGTAGGTCAGCGCGAGATTGACGGCCATCGTGCTCTCCGTACTCGGTACGTGCGGCCTATCCCGCGATCGACAAAGCCGGGCAAGCAGCACCTTGACACAAAAGGTTCAGTCTCTTAGACTCAGCATACGTGTACGTCCAGTGGTGTGGGCACAGTCACGTGAAGTCAGGAGTTGGACCCTCTAGAGTGGTACCGCTTTTGCAGCGTTGTGCGATTGGCGTTCCTCGATCTGACCATCGCGCTTCTCTCGAAAGGTGGTATCATGCGGCTTCGCCAGTTTCTTGAGCCTACGCCAATACTCGCTTCGGTGTTCGCCCTACTCTTTTCTGGATGTTCAACTATTTCGTCGCTTCCGCAGGCCACGTCAAAGTCCAACGGAGCGAGTCCAAATTCGGCACGACGTGCGACCCAGAACAGCGGCACGGCTGGAAAGGCGTTCAGCCTCGTCAAAATCTCGAGCGTGCCTCATACGCGGTGCACATTGCAGTCGGTCGCGGGTAAGAACGTTCCCTTCTCGTTCTATACGGATGACCGCGGAAATGCGACTCTCGCAGCCAACCGCTCCGATGGAACAACGCTCACGACGAAGCCGAGCGTGCTCTGCGGTTCGGGAGCAGTCAGTGTAAACGTCGTCGCATCGGTACAGCCGTCGCCGATCGAACCGGCGACGACGGAGTCGGAACTCGCGGCCGCAGTCGCGCGCCTGGGATTCGACCCCCGCACGGCTACCGACCAGCAGCTGATTGCCGCCCACTTACCGACGCGACCTGCCGGCTCGGCCTCCACGGCGGACGGATATGCCGCCTGGCTCAAAGCTGCCGTCACACCAATCAATCGCTTCGTCGATGAAGGCGTTCTCGATCCGGAGCGCGGCCATTTCCAAAAACCGGGAACTTCGTACACGCAGACGGTCGGTACGACGGGAGGTACGACGACGAATTGGGCCGGCTATGAAGGCTCAGGCCCGGTGGGAACCTTCCAGTACGTCCAGGGCTACTGGACTGTACCTTATCCTACTTGCACAGCTGGAATCTTCTGCGAGTCGGCGATTTGGGTCGGTATCGACGGCGGCCTCAAAGCGGCAAGCGACGATCCCGGGAGCGGCAACGTTTTCCAAGCCGGCATCGACGACGACGTCTACAACGAAACCGAGAACGGTGTGACAACCGCCTATGTTGAGCTCGAGATGTGGTACGAGTACTATGACCAGCAGGGCCAGGAGGATAGCTTCGTACCGAATGTCGGCGACACGGTCTTCTGTTCCATCGCTCAGCAACCGGGAGGCGAAGTCAGTGTACGTCACTACTGCGAGGATTTGACCACCAACACGGCGGCATCCGGGAACTGGAGCAACGTCGGGGCGGCGTTCGTCCGAGATGACGCAGAATGGATTCTCGAGTTGTACACAATCGACAATACGAACAACTACAATCTTTCGAATGTGGGCAGCGTCTATATGTACGGGGCGACAACCGACGCGGGAACGACGCCCTATGACTACTCACAAATTTCGGAGTACTGGGTCTTGGACGCTATCTCGCTGTACAGCGGCGTAAGCGGCGACTTGCTAGCATACCCGTCGTCGTCGACTTCGCCATCTGGGCTCTATTTGAACTGGTATGCTTATAATTGACGCGAGGATGAGAGCAATGCTGAACGCCTTGCCGCGAGCCATTGTCAGACGAATGCTTTGTCCGGCAGGGGCCGCGGGGCCGTCTCTGTCGCTCGTAGCCGCCCTCCTGATTTCCGGATGCAGCGGGGGCTCGGGCGGGTCTGCGCCATGCAACACGCCGGCCGTCCCGCTCGTCACTTTGGTCTCTCCTCCATCAGATTCGACTAACGTTCCGACCGGCATCGGCGAACTGATCCTCGCGGAGACGAGCGGTGCGCCCGGGAGCACGACCATTTCGGTAACGTCGCCAACAGGAACCCTGGTCGCCGGAGTCACTCCTCAGGCCGCTCCCTCGCCCCTGCCGAGTCCGCTGGCGACGCCGCCATCCGGCGAGGTGACGTATCTCGCCGTCGATATCCCGACCTTATCGTCGGGAACTGCCTACACCGTCGAAGCGACGTACTCGATTGGGAGCGCTGGTCCTTGCCCGACATCATTTCCAACGAAGGTCGGATCGTTTGCGACAAACTAGGACGGCAACCATTGACCATGCGACCCGTATCGGCGAGCCTTAGGCGGATACCGGTTCGAAGATAACGAGCGTATGCAGTTCGGAGGCGCCGGCGTGGCTGCCGTGGCATGGCTGCTACTGCTGTGGTTCGCCGCGCCCGCGTGTAGCGCGAGCATCCGGGGTGTCGCCGACCGTGTGCGAACGGCGCTCATCCTCGCCGTCGGGATCCCGTTCGTACTCGGCTTCGCGAACTTGCTCTTCGCGGGGACGCTGGTCGCCACGGCGTTCGCTCTCGCCGTCGTGCGCATCGTGCGACACGGTTGGCGCGAGCGGCTACCTCGTCTCGGCGTGGCCGACGTCGGCGCGCTCGCGGTCGTCGTGGCGCTCGTCTGGCCGGTCGCCGTTCGCCCCGTCCTCGACGGCGACACGCTGAACTATCATCTCCCGAACGCGGCCTCGTGGGTCACCGCGCATGGCGTATGGACCACCGGTACCCGGTATTGGTGGTATCCACCGGGAAGCGAGCTCGCCGGCTCGGCGCTGTGGGCCATCGCCGGGCCGAACGCTGTCGGATGGACTGGCCTGGTGCCGGCCGCGTTGCTCCTGGCGCGATTGCGCGCGTGCGCTCGCGACGCCGGCCATCCGTCCGCGGTGGGACTCGCCCTCGGCTGCGGCGTGTTGGCAACTACGGCGGCGCGCATTCAGCTGTTCTCGCTGCAGAATGACCTGTGGCTAGCCACGCTCGTCGTCGAAGGCGCCGCATGCACCGGTGCCGCGCGGACGGCGCTCGCGCTCGTCAAGCCGAGTGGAATCGCCTTCGCCGCGCTGGTGACGCTGCGCGATCCGGCGTGGCGGGGGCACCTCCTGTGGCCGATCCCGCTCCTCGCCTGGGTCGCGCACGACGTGCTCCTCTGGCGCATGGCCGCAGTTCCACCACAATCGACGGCGTATCCGGGGATCTGGGGTTCGACGATGGCAGCGCATATGCCCGGCGGGCTCGCCGTCGGCGTGCGCGCGATTGTTGCAGCCGGACCGTGCACCGTGCTCGGCTTCACGCTCGGACTCGCCGCGCTCCTCACGCGCGAGCGTCTGCTCGCGCTCGGCGCGTTAGTGCTGTGCATCTGCACTCCCTACGGCTACACAAATCCCGATCCCCAGCTGGCCACCGGCGAGAGCTTACGCTTCGGGCTACCGTTCGTCGCACTGGGTGGACTTGCGTTCGCGCGTCTGCCCGGACCGCTGTCGCGGCTCGTCGCGACGATGGCTGCCGGCTGCGTACTCGTCGATGTACGCGCCTGGTGGACAGTGTTCGTAGGTGACGCCGCTACGCATGGCGTCGCGCTCGCCGTTCTCGTCGCGGCGGCGCTGTGTGGCCTGATCGCGTGGTTCCCGCAACGGCCTGCGTTTGCGTACCCGCTCCTCCTGGCCGGCGGCGCTGGCTGGTGCGCACACATGGTTGACGATCGCGCGCCGGCATATCTCGCCGGTGTCTACGAGGCGGCCTCCGTCGGCGGTATCTTTCGGTGGCTGGAACGCGAACGCGCCGCCACCATCCTCACGCTGGACCTGCCAAGTGGCGCCGTCGCGCTGGTGGCGCCGCGCAGCACGGCCGTCGGCGACCTCGATCCGACCAGCGCGTGCGCGGAGATCGCGCGTCTTCACCCGCTCGTCGTCGCGCGCGACGACGACGCGGCGCCATGCGGCCTCGTGCCGGTGTTCGACGACGGCCACTTCCGCGCGCTCACGCCGCCGTGACGACGTCGCCATCCGCGCGCTCGAGGTGGCGCCGGACCAACGCCCGTCCCACGCCGACGATCACGGCGAAGCACGCCAGCAGCGACGCGGTGGCGAAGGCCGCAGTGACTTGGTACTCGTCGTATTGCGCCCCGATCCGCAGCGGCAACGTCTCGGTGAGGCCTTGGATGTTGCCGGAGACGACGGCGACCGCGCCG
>Ga0181531_10002530_pt1 | contig 11402 bp, 10 predicted proteins | sample PEATcosm2014_Bin_38_FD_119743 | JGI IMG/M metagenome (GOLD analysis project Ga0181531, IMG submission 119743) | Peatland microbial communities from MTU Mesocosm Facility, Houghton, MI, USA - PEATcosm2014_Bin11_10_metaG | ecosystem: Environmental > Terrestrial > Soil > Wetlands > Peat | place... | reverse complement strand
GAAGCAAGTACGACGGGCACGGAAACGTGAAGCCGTGGTGGACGGATGCGGATCAAAAGGCGTTCGACCAGCGCCTGGACTGCGAGATCAACGAGTATCACGGTTTCGAGCCGGTTGCCGGCGTAAACCTGGACGGAAAGCTCACCCTTGGCGAGAACACAGCAGACAACGGGGGCATCCGCATCGCGTGGCAGGCGTTGCTGAGCACGCTGGCGCAGCAGGGCAAGAGCATCGACGACAAGATCGATAACTACACGGAGGCTCAGCGGTACTTCATCGGGTTCGCGCAGATTTGGTGCGAGAACCGCAGCGAGCAATACTCACGGATGGCGGCCAAGGTGGACCCGCATTCTCCTGGGCAGTTCCGGGTGGACGGGGTGGTACGGAATTTCGACGAATTCGGGAAAGCGTTTGGGTGCCACAAAGGCCAGCCAATGATGCCGGAAGACGCTTGCCGAGTTTGGTGATCTTACGTCTAACGTGCAGGACTTCGGGCCGCCGTTTCTCCCCTGGCCGGCCCGGCTCTCCCTGATCGCAACGCAAGACCCCGGTTCCATTTACAATGGTCCGGGATTATCCCTACAGCTTGTCGCGGTCGTCCTGCGGGGCGGCTCGGCGTGAAGGAAGCGCATGAAGTTCAGGAAATTCGGCCGGATTGCTCTGGCTCTCGCGGCATCCCTTGTCATCGGATTTGGGACTCAATCCTGCCATTATGACTACACCGAGGCCTACGTGTTCGTCACTGGCTCTCAGTACAACCAGATCCAGTCCTACAAGGAAGACAACGAGACCGGGGTGCTGAGTCCGGCGCCAGGAGGCGCGATTAGCACGGTTGGAAGCAACCCCATCCGCGCCGTGCTGCTTACCGGCGGGCGGTACGTTTATGTGCTGAACGAGGGCAGCCCCAGCAAGGCCGCCGATGGAACCATCACCTGGACGGGTGGCAATATCGCTTTGTTCAGCGTTGGCGGGGATGGTTCTTTGTCCTATCAGCTTACGTATCCAAGCCAGGGGCTTGGATCGATCCGTTTGGCGCTTGGGCCGGGAGGCAATCTTCTTTACGTCCTCGACGAATATCAGCCCGGAACGACGCCCAACACAACACCAGCGTCGAGCAGCATCAGCTCGGCGACGCCGTGCTATGACTCGAGGAGCGGAGTCTATCGGCCTGCTGGAGATGTCACTGTATACAACATCGATTCTTCGACCGGCCGGCTCTTCCTGGTACAGAATCAGCAGCAACAAAATGCGCTGGGCACGCCGCTGTCGTATTTCCCGGTCGGGTGTGGCCCGATCGACTTCCATCTGGCGGCCGGGTATTTGTACACAGCTGAAGCCAGCGATCCGGCGAGCGGCAACACGCAGGTGGTTTACGCGTACTCTGCGAACACCAGCGGGCAGCTGATTCAGGTTCCGGGCGGGGCGCAGCCTATCACGGGGGCCACGAACATCAGCTATATCGGGGCCAGCGCTTCGGGCAGCTATATCTACATTCTCGATAACGGCACAAACCAGATCTTTACCTTTACACAGGGTGGAAACGGTCTGCTGTCGGCCATTTCGGGCGGGGCTTTTCCGAATTTCTCCGGGGCGGCCGGCATGACTGCGCTGACGACAGATAGTAGTTCGAAGTTCCTTTACGTAACGAATACACAGTCGCCCGCGCTTTATCAATCCGGCAGTGTGATTACTGCTTTCAATATCACCACCAGCACGGGAGATCTGACTACGCTGGCGCCGGGATACTTCGGCACGGGAGCGACGCCGGTCTGTATCTTCGAGGATCCTTCGCACCAGTACCTCTATACCGCCGATGCGGGATCGAGTTTGGTGACGGGTTCGCTGATCGATCCTAATACTGGCATTCTCAGGAACCTCAACAAGGGTTCTTCATTCGCCACCGTAGGCACTCCGACCTGGTGCCTGTACAGTTCCAACACCGACTGATGCGAGCAGGATCTCGGCGTACGATGTTTAAGCAATGGGGCGGGCGGCTGCTGGCGGCCGCATCGACAGCGGGCTTGTCGATGTTCATGCTCTCGTGCGGGGCGAGCAACACGGTCGACTATCTCTATGTGACGAGCAATCTGCAGAATCCTGGGCAGATCAATGTCTATAAGGTCGATTCCGAGTCCGGCGCGCTGCACCAGATTGCCGATTCGCCTTATCCTTCGGGCGGAAGGAATCCTGTCTCCGAGGTTGCGTCGCCGAATGGCAAGAACCTCTACGTCGCCAATCACGACGACAACACGATTGTGCAGTTCGCCATCGGGACGGATGGGAAGCTGTATCCGCTGACGACGACGAATACTCCGGGCACGGAGCCGGTGGCGCTGGCGATCAATGCCACGGGGACTGCGCTGTACGTGCTGGATTACTACGAGCCGGCGGCGCCGGGGCAACCGTCATTCACCGATCTCAATCCTGGTCCGGGCGCGCTGATCGTCTTTCCGATTAATACCGATGGATCATTAGGAACGGCATTGAGCGTGGGAGCTGCGAACTATTTTTCGGTGCAGTGCTTCCCCACTAATCTAACCATCACGCCGAACGGCAATTTTGTTTACGTAACTAATACAAATGCGGTGGTGGTGACGACGTCGCCTCCGGTCACGGGAACCGTGCCTATCTTACCGGCTTCGTGCCCGGCCTACGGGACGGTCTCGGCTTTTTCGGTCAGCTCGTCCGGTGTCACGCCGGTTACGGGGAGCCCGTTCTCAACCGGGGCCAGATCCGAACCAACGGGGATAATCGCCGATCCGGGCAATGGCTCGATTTACGTGACTGACAGCAGCTTGAACCAGCTTTATACATTCTCAGTGGGGGCGGGCGGTGGGCTGTCATTGGCGTCGACGGTGGGCGCCGGGACCATGCCAATGGGAGGCACGGTGGTGACGAATTCCGCGTCCAGCAAGTATCTCTACATTACCAATTTTAAAGACGGCTCCCTCAGCATTTACACGCTCAGTTCAGGAGTGCCGTCTCAGGTCGCGACCAGCAATGCCGGGTCTTCGGGACCGCTCTGTGTTCTTGCTGACCCGGATACTCTGCGATTCCTTTACACTTCGGATTACATCGGCGGATCGATTGGCGGGGCTGAACTGGATCCGTCCACCGGAATGCTGATTACCAATCAGGGCGCTCCCTACGCGTCGTCAGGACAGCCTACCTGCGTGGCGGCTGTGCCCCATGCAGGCGGCAATAAGAATGGGACTTAGGCCGCGGCACCGTTGGCCGCGGGGGAATTTCTCAGGCGAGCGTGCCGGAATTTAAAATGTTACGTGGTTCCCGCGAGGGACGAAGGATAAGCATGAAGTTGACGAGAATCGGTCAGGGTTTGCTGGCCGTTGCAGCGTGTCTGGCACTGGGGTTGGGTATAACCTCGTGCAGCCCCAGCGACACGATCGATTATCTCTTTGTTACCTCGAACAGCAGCGCTGCCGGCAGCAGCGGGAACGGCCAGATCAACTCGTATCACGTCGATTCCCAGTCGGGGGCGATCAGCCCGGTCGCCGGCTCGCCGGTTTCGTCGCAGGGCGCGAATCCTGTCGCCGAGGTTGCGTCCCCCAACGGGCAGCATTTGTACGTTGCGAATCACGGGAGCAATAACATTGCGGAGTTCGCCATAGGCACCGACGGCCAGCTGGTGTTTGCCAAGTCATACTCGACACCGGGATCTGAGCCGGTGGCGCTGGCCCTCAATAATGCCGGGACGCTGCTCTTTGTTCTCGACTACTACCAGGCTGGATTTTCGGACACTACGCCCGGTCCTGGCGCTCTGGTCGTGTTTCCGGTCAACGCCGATGGCACGCTCGGTTCGCCGGTCGCGAGCGGCGGCTTGAGCTACACGGCTCTTCAGTGCTTCCCCGGCGGCGTGGCGGTTGCTCCCAATGGCAGTTACGTCTTCGTCTCGAACACTAACTCTGTGGTTGTGACCACCTCCCCGCCCAGCACGGCGACACCGCCTCCGACACCGGCCGGCTGCCCGGCGCAGGGCACGATTTCGGAATTCTCGGTGAGCTCGTCCGGCGTACTCACGAGCGTTCCTGGAAGTCCATTCGCCGCCGGAACCACGCCGACGGGCATCGCGGTCGATCAAACCAGCCGCTTCCTCTACACGACGGATAGCGTGCAGAACCAGCTCATCGTGTACGACATCCTCGCCGGTGGAACGTTGCAACCGCTGACGAATGGACCGTTCGCGACGGGGACTTTTCCGGTTAATCTGGTGGTCGATCCGCGCGATGAGTATCTGTACGTGACGAATTACAACGCATCGACGTTGAGCGAATTTACGATTTCGCAATCGAACGGCGCGCCTTCGGCGCTGGCATCGAATACGTTCTCTACGGGCGACCCAGGGCCGACTTGCATCCTGGTCGATCCGGCGCTCGGGCGTTACGTTTACGCTTCTCTTTCGCAGTTCAACGCGGTAGCTGCGGCCCAGCTGAATCCAAATACGGGAGAGCTGACCGGCGTGCAGAATTCGCCGTACTCGGTGACTGGCACCGCGACTTGCGTGGCGGCTGTTCCGCATGGCAACCATGCCAGCCAGTATGTGTCGTCAACCGCTGGGGATTAGCAGTTCTTCGATTCGTGAAGAGGCCGCCCATGGAGGCGGCCTTTGTTGTTGCCGGCGGGTCACAGACCCTTGCGGCTGCGAAATTCACGGACCACATCCGCGGGATCGCGATGGCGGCCGTCGACTGCCTCGTTCATGGCACGCATCTCGTCGGCATCGATTTGACCGGCAAGGGCACCGAGAGCCGTTGCGATCTGCGGCCAGTGCCGGAGGGCTTCGTCGCGAAAGAGCGGTACTGCCTGGTAGGGCGGGAAGTAGTGCTTGTCGTCCTCGAGGGGGGTGAGGCCCAGGGCCTGGATGGGGCCGTCGGTTGAGTTGCCGGCGATCATGTCGACCTGGTGCACATCGAGCGCACGGTAAAGCAGGCCAAGATCCATGGTTCGGGGCGGCCCGTTGAACCTGAGACCATAGGCCACGCTCAAGCCTGGCAGGCCATCGGGACGTTGCTCGAATTCGTAGCCTACACCGAGGCGCCATTGTGGCGTAAACAGTGCGGCCTGGCTGAGAGTGGTCAGGTGCAGGCGCTTCGCGTCGTCTCCGCGGATGACCATGGCAAAGGTGTTTTCGAAACCGAGCGGGGGCCCGACGGTAATTTGATACTTTGACTGATACATTTGGCGAACGGTCTTCAGGACCGACTGCGGATCGCGGTCGACGGGCTGCTTGAGGATCGCTGTGAGCGCCGTGCCCGTGTATTCCGGGTAGCCATCGATGCGACCGGCGAGCATGGCTTGCTGGCAAATGTAACTGCCGGCGAGATAAAAGCGGCGTTCGACTTTGAGGTGGGACCTGGCTTCGATTTCCTGGGCCAGGAGCTCCCCGAGCACTACCTGCTCGGTGAAATTTTTTGCTCCGATGACGGGGTGGCCGGGGCGGGGCGGGGCGCATCCCGCCGGAACCAGACAAAAAGCCACCGCAACGGTGACGAATTCTCTTCTCATCGCGCCGCGTCCGCACTCGCACCAGGGCCCGGCACGCGAAAGCACCGTTCCAGCAGGCCCAGCGCGCTATCGCATGCAAGGGCCAGAAGGGCGGCGGGAATCGCACCCGCGAGTACCAGGCGATTGTCGACCGAGGCTACGCCGCGAAAGATCAGCTCACCCAGGCCGCCCGCGCCCACGGCAGCGGCAATCGTGGCGATCCCCACGCAGGCTACCGTCGCCGTCCTAAGCCCTGCCAGGATGAAAGAGGCAGCAAGGGGCAGTTCCACTTTAAAGAAACGCTGCGCGCCGGTGAGGCCAAGCGCGCGGGCTACCTCAATCAGCGCGTGGTCGATGCCCCGTATGCCTGCATAGGTATTCCGCAGAATCGGCAAGAGCGCGTAGGCCGTGAGCGCGATGATGGCCACGCGGGCGGCGCGCTCGCCCAGCCATGGCAGGGGCAGCAGGAATCCAAACATTGCCAGCGAAGGAATCGTCTGCAGAACATTGGCTGCGCCGATCACGGGCTTTGCCCAGCCGGGGCGCCGCGTGAGCCACACGCCAACCGGAACTGCGATTGCCGTGGCGAAGAACATCGCCGCGCCGGTGAGCCAGAGGTGCTCGACGGTGAGCTCGGCGATTTCACCACCGTACTCGGTGAGGAAGCCGCTCACGCCCGCTTTTCCCCGACGCTGGCCGCGCTTTGTTCACCGCGATGAAAGGCCCGGATGTAGGCTTCGATCTGCGGATCGCGCGAGCGGAGGAATTCTTCCGGCTCGAGATTCGCGACCAGCTTTCCTTCGCTGAGGAGGACGATTCTGTCGCCGAGGTAGAGTGCTTCATCCAGATCGTGGGTCACGAGCAGGACTGTTTTCTTCAGCCGCGCGAGCAAGGCGCGCAGCATGTCCTGCATCTCAGAGCGGGTGAGGGGATCGAGTGCGCCGAAAGGCTCGTCCATCAGGAGGACGCTCGGCTCCGCGGCCAGAGCGCGCGCCAATCCAACACGCTGGCGCTGGCCGCCTGACAACTGATAAGGATAGCGGCGCGCGAATTGCTTCGGATCGAGTCCCACGGCTTCGAGCAACTCGTGACTCCGGCGGAGCCGCTCGGCGCGCGGGCGGGCCTGCGCCTCCAGCACCAGCGTGGCATCACGCTCCGCGGTCATGTGGGGGAAGAGGCCGGTTTCCTGGATGACGTAGCCCACGCTGCGGCGGAGACGAATCAGATCGGCGTCGCAGACGCTTCTTCCGTCGACCAGCACTTCGCCGCTGGTGGGCTCGACCATGCGGTTGACGGTTCGCAACAGGGTTGTTTTGCCGGAACCGCTGCGGCCAAGGACGGCAGTGGTCGTGCCTTCTTCGACTTCAAGCCAAATTCTGTCGAGAAGCAGCCGGCCGCCGGTTGTCGCGACGCAGACGTTGCGGAATTCGATAGCTGCATTCATGGTGATTCGGCGGAGCGAGCCTGCCTTCGGCGCCTGATCCAGTGTAGGGTCTGACCGCTGTTCCGGAAAATCGCATCGCTGCGGCCGGGAACTTTACGGCGAGGCTGAGACGCGTGCGGCTTCAGGACCGCAATTTCTTCCGCAAGCTGCGAAGCCGCGCCCCAGTCAGCCGCTATCTTCCGATCACGATCACTTCGAAGCTTCCGGGTATCAACGGCGGCCGCGCGCGCGGGTTATCGGCTGTTGGCGCGGGGCGGGGGCCAAACTCCGCGGTAACGACATAGATACGGCTGCCGTCGGGATCCATGGCCAGAGTGCGTGCTCCTCGCTTCGTGGTGAGGTTCTGGACCACGGTGTAATGATCGGGATCGTCTTCATGGACTACGGTCAGCGTGCCGCTCTGGCCATTGGAGCTGAAGGCAAACTGACCCGTTGCCGAGAAGCGCGCGGCGTCGGGGCCATCGCCGATGGCCGGGGTTGCCACGACCTTGCCGGTTTCCGCATCCACCACCGCCATCTTGCCGCCATCGCAGACCGCGAACAACCGATGGTGCGCCCCATCGATTGCCAGTCCCGACGGGCTCTCGCAGGGGGCCACCGGCCATGTCGCCGTGAGCGTGTGCGTCCTCGCATCGATACTCACGATTTCGCTCTTGTCCTCGATGTTGTCGTAGACGAATCCGTTTCCGTCGGTCACTGGAAACTCGGGTCTGCCTGGAAGCGCGACGGTCGCCACTACCGCATTTGTCGCAGTGTCAATTACGGATACGTCATGGCTGCGCCCGTTGAAGGCCCAGACCGTTTTCGTGACTGGCTCGAAGACTGCGGCGTCGGGGCCTGTGCCGACGGGAATTGTCTTGTCGATGGTGTTGGTGAGGCGATTGAACTCCGCGACCTGGTTGGCGCCGCCGTCGGTGATGTATCCATGAATGCCGTCTGACGAGAAAACCACAGCATGCGTGCCGTGGAGGCCAGCGATGTCGGCGACCTGCTTGCCGGCATTTGTATCAATGGCGATTACGTGACTGCCGCGAGTGACGTAGAGCAACTTCGACTGCGGATCGACGGAGAGGTAATCCCAGCCGCCATCTCCGCCGATCTTCCAGTCGTTGACTATATGAAAGGGACCGGCGGCCGGGGTGGTAGCCTGGGCGTGCGCAACCGCGTTAACGCAATAGAGCGCGTACAGAGCAGCGACGGGTGCTCGGAACCGGAGCAGCCTGGAGTTGGTTCTTCGTGTTCGCGTGGGCATTTCTCTCCTTAAGAAAGTCCCAGACTACTCCAGGTTGCTGAATTTTCGCTGAAAAGGGGCTATTTCAGTCGTCCGCAATGTAGTGGCGAAGAGCGTCTGGCAGCTTTGTCGCGCTGCGCGGCAGGACCGCATCGCCGGTGAGTCCGCTGGTTTCGAGGATTGGGTCGGCAAGGTAGCCGACAAACTGCCGGGCGTCTACGCGCTTGACACGCAACGCAGCGGCTACGGCCGGTTCGACGGCGTGTTCGCCAGTCACTTCGAGCAGTACGACGTCGTATTTCTGTTGGTTGAGGCGAGCGTCGAGCTGAGAATAGTCGCCTGCATAATCAATGGAAAATCCATGCTGCTGCAAGGCACGGTGAATAGTGGCGCCGTGCCGCTCGGAATCGCTGACCAGCAGGATCGATCGATCCCCAAAAGGCTGGTCAGACTGCTTACTGGATTGTCCTGTCGTCGTGGGCATGCTTGCTCCTCTTTTGTTTTCCCTGGGTGGGTCGGAAACATTCAGCGAGTGGCCAACGGGGGCTTTCCGACTACCGTGGGTTGGGAAGGGGCAAGGGCATGGCCAAAGCGGATATTTGCCGGAAAAATGGGAGCTAAACGGCTCAAAGAGGGAGGGTTGTGGGAAAATCTGGAGCTGGACAACCAATGTTGGAGGGTAAGGAAGTTGTGGGGAAGGTGGCAAAATCTCCCGATTGGGCTTGCGCCGGGAGCCTGGGCCGTGCCTGGCGCATCGAAAGCGTTGGGGTAGCCTGAAAGAATGCACGCCGAAGGTCAATTCATTCAGTGGGTTGCGGGACCGGTTGGGGCGGCGATCATGTCGCCGGCCAGCGCGGCTGAGGAGGCGCTGAACTCGACCTATGTCCGTTTTTCACTGTTGGCGCTCAGTTCGATCTTTTTCCTGGTGGATCCGTTTGCGGCGATTCCCTCCTTTATTGCAATCACGGCGGGCGTGGAACCCGCGCGGCGGCGGCGGATGGCGTGGAAGGCCGCGCTCACCTGCTTTATTGTTCTGATTTCATTTGCACTGGCGGGGCAGTTCATTTTCTCGCTGTTCGGGATCAAGCTTCCGGCGTTTGAGATTGCGGGAGGGCTCATCCTGATGCTGATTGGGATCGACATGATGGAGGCGAAGCGCTCGCCTACGCAGGAGTCGCAGCATGAGACCGAGGAGGCTGCGGCGAAAGAGGACGCCGGGATCGTACCGCTGGGGATTCCGATGTTGGCGGGGCCGGGGGCAATTTCGAGCGTTATGGTGCTGGTGGGGCAGGCGCCGAACCACTGGCAGATGATGGCGATTCTGGGATCGATCACGATTACGGCGCTGGTGAGCTTCTTTGTGCTGAGCGGGGCGGACCGGATTCGGCTGATTCTGGGGGAAACGGGTATTCGGATCCTGGTGCGGATCATGGGGCTGCTGCTGGTGGCTTTGGCGATGCAGTTCTTTGTGAACGGACTGACGGATTTGGGGGTCATCCACGGAAAGTGAGGGGCCCCCCCGATATCGGTAAACAGCAAGTTGTTGCAGCGACGAAACTTGCTGATGTTATCGAATTTGATATCCCCCTCGGTTGCCCGGGCTGCTCGTACTGATTTGAGAATTCGGGGGTTGCGCGCTCGAATTTCATTCGACGGAGTTTGCATTGGAGTTTTGGGTGCAAATGAAAAGGACCGTCCCGTGGACGGTCCTTTGGCTACTGTATCTATGGTTGCAGGGTGGGAGTTGGAGTGCAAGGGAAATCGGTGGGTGCGGGGTTACGTAGGTAAGGACGATATACTTGGGGTATGGCGAAGTCGACGAAGAGCAACGGAAAAGCGCCGCAGCGGTACGCTCTGACGCGTGAAGAGTTCGCTGCAGTTACAGCTGTGGAGGGGTTGAAGTTGACTCCCGAGGCCGAGAAACGGCTGAAAGAGACCGCGTCCCTCAGCCCTGACGAGCGCGTCGCAGCGATCATCCGTGCTCATGCGGGTCGACGGGTCCGCTGATGTCTGAAGGCTATGGGGCCTTCGACGATCCGTACGTATACCCAGGAACATCGGTCTTAAGGAATCGTCTTGGCATTCGGGATGCGGAGGACCTTGATGCGTTCGAGGTGGAGGCTTCGCATGCCCGCGCCGAGCAGGGGCTGCCGGAGGGGGATTTCGATCCGGCGCACTATTGCGCGGTTCATCGGCACTTGTTCGGGGATGTTTACGCGTGGGCGGGGGAGTATCGGACCGTGCGGGTCGCGAAGGGCACGACGATGTTCTGCTACCCGGAGAACATCGCCGCGCAGATGGAAGCGCTTTTTGGCGGGATTGAGGGTGGGGCTCGATTTCGCGATGTGACGCCGGAGGAATTTGTCACTCGGCTGGCAGGTTTCCTGGCGGAGCTGAACGCGATTCATCCTTTTCGTGAGGGGAATGGGCGGACGCAGCTTTCGTTCTGCGGGCTGATGGGGGCTGCTTTTGACCAGCCGCTGCAGCTTCGGCGGGTCAGACAGAAAACTTTCCTGCCGGCGATGGTGGCCAGCTTTGCTGGGGATTTGGGGGCGCTGGTTGCGGAGTTAAGGGTGCTGCGGGGGTGAGGCGTCTGGAGTCGCCTGAATTCATTCAACGTGTACCACCCTGCCGTTGCGGAACGTAACCTTCATATCCTGGTAGTAAAAGATCAAGGTCCTCTTGTCGCCCAGATTCAAGGTCTTTGGGGGCGTTCCAAACGCCTTTGTGACTTCATCAATGGATTCGCCTAAGGTGATCGTGAGCGGAACTCCTGGGGCTGGGGCCGCTGGCACAGGAGGTGAGGCAAGGGCTGACGGTTCGCCGTGGCCCGCGCTTTGCGGTTGGTGTTCCGCAGCTTGCTTGGCAACACGTGCCTCCATAGCGGCAAGGACGGTTTGGCTGACACCTCCTTCGCGGAGGCCCTGTCGCCCAGAGGGGCTGAGGTCGAAGTCGACGAACCCAGCAGTGCGCACCCATCCCGCAATATTGTCGTCGCCGAGACCCCTCTTGGTGAGCTGAATCACAACAGAGTTAGTCAATCGTGAACCAGCGCTTTTATAGTTTGTTGGATGTCCCACACATGTCATGCAAAGCGTTGCACCCCCGGGGCTCGTTGGAGCTCCGTTGACGGTGGGCGGGAGCGGGAGTGCCATGTGCGCGGCCAAAGTCGGTGGTTTTGCATTTACAGTATTGGGCCTGGGTGAATTTGTTTTGGCAGTGCCG
>Ga0181531_10002528_pt1 | contig 11406 bp, 5 predicted proteins | sample PEATcosm2014_Bin_38_FD_119743 | JGI IMG/M metagenome (GOLD analysis project Ga0181531, IMG submission 119743) | Peatland microbial communities from MTU Mesocosm Facility, Houghton, MI, USA - PEATcosm2014_Bin11_10_metaG | ecosystem: Environmental > Terrestrial > Soil > Wetlands > Peat | place... | reverse complement strand
GCCAGCTGCTGCGTAATCTGCGCAACCCGCCCCTCCAGCTCCCGATACATCCGGTCGATGCGCCCAAACGCCGCCTCCGCCCCGCGGCTCCGCTCCTCCAGACCCGCCAGCTCTGCGGAAAGCTGCGACGCCTCCTGTTGCGCCAGCTCCCGGCTCGCCCGCAACTCCGCCACAGAACTCTGCAGCGCCTCGATCCCCGCTTCCGCCGCCTGGTGCTCGCCCTCCAACCGCACCGCTTCGTCGCGCCGCTGCTCGAGGTACGCTTCCTTCCCCGTCCGAGCATCGCGGTTGCGCTCGCTCTGCAACGTCCACTCCTGCAGCCGCCGATCCAGCCGCTGCACCTCCATCTCCATCTGCCGCAGCGCGGCGCTCTGGTTTGCGCTCTCTCGCTCTGCCACGCGCCGCTCCTCCGATTTCGCATCCAGCGTCCGCGTCGAATCCGCCAGCGTCTTCGCCAGCGCCGCAGCGCGCATCTCCGCCTGTCCCAGCTCGCGCTCAATCTCACCGAGCTTCTGTTGCGTCTCCCGCACCTCGCGCTTCAGGGCCAGCGGACCCTCAGCCCCAGGCCGACCCCCCGTCACCGTCACGTTGTGAAAACACTCCCCCGTCGGCGCCAGGAAAAATGCGCTCGGATTCTCCAAAGCCAGCGACCGCGCAGTCTCCGAATCCGGAGCCACATACCCCTCCCGCAGCTTCGGCAGAATCGCCTCGAGCGACCGTCCAAACCCATCCAGCACCCGAATGCAGTTCCGCAACGGCACAATCGTCCGCGCCGTGTTGTGGTGCGGAACGGTATCGTCACCCGCAAACGAAAACTTCGCCTGCGAGTCCTCCGGATGAACCAGAAAAGTAGCGCGCCCATCCACGCCCGTTTTCAGCAGCCGCACGCCCTCGTGCGCCGAATCCCAGCTCTTCACCACGATGTAATTCAGCTCATCGCGCAGAAACTCGTCAACCACGCTCTCGTACTCGCCGTTCACTTCCAGAAAATCCGCCAGCGTCCCAACCGGCGCCAATCCCCCACCCAGCGAATGCGACTGGAACAGCTTCCGCACCGTGTCCGTCGAGTAGCTGTGTTCCCGAATCAGCGCCTCCAGCGATTGGCACCGCCCGCTCAGCGTAGCGTGCTCCGCGCGCAGCTGATCCGCATGACGCCGCGCCTGCTCCTCTTCCGCACGCCTCGCCTCGATCTCCGCGCGCAGCGACGCGATCTCCGCCTCAACCCGCCGCAGCGTTTCCGTTACCGACTCAAACGTCAGCGAAATCTGCCCGCGCTCCGCGCCCAGGGCCTCAAGGTCGCGACGCGCCGACTCCATCTCCACGCCCAACCGCTCCGCCTCGCGCTGCAACGACGCCAGCGACTCCTCGCCCTGCGTAATTTGGTTCCGCGCCTGCCCCAGCTGCGACAATAGCTGCGCCGCCAGCCGCCGAGCCGCCTCTGACTGCTGCTCCGCCGCGCCAACCGCCGCAATCGCCTCCCGCACCACTTCCTGCTTCTGCCGCGTGCGCTCGCGGGCTTCCCCCGTCTCCGACGCCGCGCTCTCAAGGAAATTTCGCTGCGTCTCCCGCTCCGCCGTCACGCTCACCAGGTGTTCCTGCGCTCCCTCCAGCTCAGCCCGCGCCGCGGCCATCCGCGCATCCAGCTCAGCGATTCGCTCGGCATTTGTCTGCTGCCTCGCATCCGCGCGCTCAATCTCCACCGCCCGCTGATTCGCCCGCGCCTCGGCATCCTTCGCCGCATCTTCCAGCTCGTACCCGCGCACCACCAGCGCCGCATGTTCGCCGTCAAGGGCCTCCACGCGTTCCGCCCCGGCATCGATCCGCGCCGTCAGCTCGGCTATCTCAGTCTCGAGCCCCGCGTATTGCGCGTCCATCTCTGCAATCCTGCTCGCCAGCACTACCTTCAGCTTCTCGCGCATCTCATCGCGCAACCGCGCATACCGCTCTGCCTTCGCAGCCTGCCGCTTCAGCGAACCCATCTGCCGCGTCACTTCTTCGAAAATATCGTTCACCCGCGCCAGGTTCTGCTTGGCCTGCTCCAGCCGCAGCTCCGCCAGCCGCTTCTTCGTCTTGAAGCGCGTAATCCCCGCAGCCTCTTCGATAATGGCCCGCCGATCGTGCGGCCGCGAGCTCAGCAGTTGCCCAATCCGCTCTTGTCCGATAATCGCGTACGACTCCGGCCCAAGCCCCGTCCCCATGAAGATGTCCTGAATATCCCGTAGACGGCAAAGCTTCCCGTTCAGCAGATACTCGCTGTCTCCGGTGCGGAACAGCCGCCGCGTCACGACCATCTCGCCCTTTTGTGGAATCCGGTTGAACTTCCGCCGCCGAATCTTCAGCACCACACTGGGAACCGCAGCCTCGCCTGCGCCGTCGCCTGAGCACTCGCCTGGCTCGGAATTCGAGTGCTCAGCCACCGGCACACCATTTTCGTCGAGAATCTGACCTGGCTGCGTCTCGGCGATAATCTCCTCGACTTCCGCCGCACGCTCCGCCCGTAGCTTCTCCTCGTCCCATTCAGGATTGCTGTCGTCCACCACCACTTCCGGCTCCCCGAGCAGCGGCCCCTCATAAGCGTCCGGATCCACCAGCGTCAGCGAAACCTCCGCCATCCCCAGCGGTTTCCGCTCCCGCGTCCCGGCAAAGATCACGTCCTCCATCTTGCCGCCGCGCAGGCTCTTGGCGCTCTGCTCGCCCAGTACCCAGCTCACCGCATCCAGGATGTTCGACTTGCCACATCCGTTCGGACCAACAACGATGGCAATTCCCTGACCCGGTAGCTGCACCTCCGTGCGGTCAAAGAACGACTTGAAACCAAGTATCTGGATTTTCTTCAGTTTCAGCATGGGGATTCAATCAACTCCTGAACCTGTCGCGAGACGACACGGTAAGCACAGAGCCGCTCTGAAAACGACTGTAGCGCCCCCTTCAGGCACGGTCAACACAGGCACCCCAACATCTTGTGGATAAGGAGGCCGAAACCCAACTATTAGACGCCCGTGCCACTTCTCCCACAGAAAGCCCCGGGCCCGGGCGGAGAATTCCAGATATCCACAACGTTACCCCCGTGCCCTTGACCTGGCAAGCGAAATGCGCCCTCAGTCCGTATCTCCGCTGATCCCACGCCAAATCCCGCCGTCCCCGCCCGGATCACAGCAGTACTCGCATCCAAAAACCCGAATGTTGACCTCAGAGTTAAGGGCCCGAATCTCGCCCCGATTGAAACCGGCGATCGTCCGCACCGCCTTGCTTCTTTTCTTTCTCCTTTTGACCGTGCAGTTCGTCGGCTGTTACCTCTTTCTCGGCCATCCTTATATAGATTTCGCCCGTTTCGCTCACGGCTATGAACGTCTCCCCTTCCAGACTCGTCTCCTCCTCGCGCCGCTCTTCCGCTGGACCCAGCACAGCGCCCTTATGCTCCGCTATGCCTCGCAATGGTCGGCCGACAATTATTTCTTCCCCCGCGGCATCGGCCCCGGCGGCATTCTCGAGTTCTATCTCGATGTCCCCTGCGTGCTCATTGCCGGATGGGTCGCCCTCCGCCTCTACCAGGCCGCCAGCCGCCATCAGCTCCTCGGCTGGTTCGTCTACCCCTTCTTCCTGGTGCTCTGCACCGTCACCTACATCCTCCATGCCGTCCAGAATTTCCGCTTCGTCTATGACCTCCCCAGCCTCATGTTCTTCGCCCTCGGCCTCTACCTCATCTACTTCCGCAAATCCACGTTGCTCTTCGTCGCTCTCTTCGCCATCGCCACTATCAATCGCGAAACCACTCTCCTCATGCTCCCCTTCTTCGTCCTGAGCGCCTGCGTTCGATCCAGCGGACCTGCGGCTGTCACCAGCGCTTCATCCCAACCCATAGCACTATCGATCGTCCGCGCCTCGCGCTTCGACTGGCGCCGCGCTCTCCAGTTCGAAGTCGCCCTCCCCGTAGTGCTCATGCTCGTCTACTGGACCGCCTGGCACATCTTCATCTTTCATCTCTTCCGCAACAACGTCTCCGAATACTACCCGCGCCTCAGTTTCAACTGGATATACGTCTCCCATCTTCGCTACTACCCCCAGCTGCTCAGCGCCTTTGGCTATTTGCTCCCCTTCCTCATCGCCTTCCGCAGGAAAATTCGCGATCCCCAGCTCCGCGTCTGGATGTGGACCATCCCCGCCTGGTATGCCCTCATGTCCGTCTGGGGACTCCTCGTCGAGACCCGCATCTTTGGCGAGCTCTTGCCCTTTATCGCCTGCACAGGCGCTTTAGTAGCGGAAGAGGCATTGACCGCCGCCACTCAAAGGACCAACATCGAAAGCGAGCACCACGACGGCGAACCCATCCAGCATCTGATTGAAGCGGCGTGAACCGAAATCCCGAAACCAAATCCGGCGTCGGCGAGTCTTGTCCACCTTCCGTTCAAAACCTCTGTATGAACTGAATCGCATGCCACGCCCGCAACGCCGAATCGTCGCACTCGCCGTCCTGTACGTCGCCTCTGCCGCCGCATCAGCCCAAATCTCTCGCCCCGCCCAACTCACCAGCGCCAACCCCAAAGTCGTCACCCTCGCCGTCGTCGACCAAAACGGCCTCCTCGTCCCCGCCGTGCAACTCACCATCGAAGAACCCGGCCAGCCGACCATCCACCTCGCCACCGACTACGCCGGTCACGCCTCCTGGCTTCCCCGCCAGAACCAGCCATATAAAATCCGCGCAGAAAAACTCGGCTTCTACCAAACCACCATCGACGACGCAGACCCCCGGCAGAAAACCCTCCGCCTCATCCTTACCCACATCGAGATCCTCCAGCAGCAAGTCAACGTCCGCGCCTCCGTTGCCGCCATCGACACGCAGCAGGTTTCCGACCAGAAAGCACTCAACGTCCCTGAGATCGTCAACATCCCCTTCCCCACCAATCGCGACATCCGCAACCTCCTGCCCTTTACCCCCGGCGTCGTCGCCGATGCCTACGGCCAGGTCCACGTCGCCGGCGGTGACACCTGGATGACCCTCGACACCCTCGACGGCTTCGATATCCGATCCCCTGTCTACGGCACCCTCGACATGCGCGCCTCCACCGACGCCGTCCGCTCCATCGACACTGAAACCACCCGCTACCCCGTCGAATACGGCCGGGCCACCGGCGGCGTCATCGCCTTCACCACCGGCACGGGCGACAACAAATTCCGTTACGACGCCACCAACTTCGTTCCATCCTTCCGCGATCGGAGCGGCATCCGCTTCGACACCCTCGAGCCCCGCTTCACCTTCTCCGGCCCCATCATCCGCGACAAACTCTGGTTCTTCGACGGCGTCGAAACCGAATACGACGACATCTACATTCCCGAACTCCCCGCCAACGCCAACACCGACCATCTCATCCGTGGCGGCAATCTCATCAAGCTCCAGGCCAATCTCGGATCCGCCAACAGCCTTAACACCGCCCTCCTTTTCAACGATTTCCATTCCCCTTACGACGGCATCTCCGCCATCACCCCGCAACAGAGCACCGACAACCACGACATCGTCGCCTCGCTCCCCTACCTGCACGACCAGCAGAGCTTCCCCAACGGCGTCATCCTCGATTCCGGCTTCGGCGTCATGCGCTACCGCGAAGGCTTCGAGCCCCATGGCGACACTCCCTACGACCTCACCCCCGAGCTCCCCTCCGGCAGCTTCTTCGAGAATGAAACCACCCGCTCCCGGCGCATCGAAGGCTACCTCAATGCCTGGCTGCCTCCGCGGCATTGGGAGGGCAGCCACCAATTTCGCGCAGGTCTGGACGCAGACCACATTGGCTTCAACGAAAACCAAACCCTCGCCCCCGTCAACTACCTCCGCGAAGACCGAACCCTCCTCCGCCGCAGCGTCTTTCCCACTTTCGCTCCCTTCACCCGCCACAACCTCGAACTCGGCGCCTGGCTCGAAGATCGCTGGTCCCCCACCACCGGCCTTCTCATCGTCCCAGGTCTCCGCTTCGACTGGGACGAGATCGTCCGCCGCCCATTGTTCTCCCCGCGCATCGCGTTCAACTACTCCCCGCCCGGCCTGGAGAGCTCCACCAAACTCACCGCGGGCATCGGCGAATACTACGAGCACACCCAGCTTGAATACCTCACCCGCGCCCTTGCCGGCATTCGCTACGACACCTACTACGCCGCCGACGGCGTCACGCCCACAGGGCCCCCGCTCGAAACCACCTTCGCCGCCAACAACTCAACGCTCCACGAAGCCCACGCCCTCAACTGGAGCGTCGGAGCCCAACAGAAAATCCCCGGCCAGATTTACATCGGCGCCAACTTCATGCAGAAGCGCCTCGAAGACGCCTTCGTCTACGCCAATCAAAGCGGCCCCACAGCGCTCACCGGCAATTACGTTCTCACCAACACCCGCCAGGACCACTACCACTCCATCGAGGTCGACGCGCGCCGCGCCTTCTCCGGCAACTACGCGCTCTTCGCCTCGTACACCCGCTCCTCGGCCACTACCAACTCCGCCCTCGACTACGTTCCCACCATCCCCGTCCTCGGCCCGCAACAGAGCGGCCCCCTCTTCTGGGATGTCCCCAACCGCATCATCTCCTGGGGTTGGCTTCCCGCATGGCTCCCAGCATGGCTTCCAGCATGGCTTCCCGCATGGGCGCCCTGGTCGGCCTCCTTCCATAAAAACTGGGACTTCGTCTACACCTTCAACTGGAACTCCGGCTTCCCCTTCGACTCCATCAACGCCAATGAAGAAATCGTCTCGCCCGCAGGCTCCCACCGCTTTCCCGGCTTCACCAGCTTCAGCCCAGGCCTCGAATGGCGCTTTCACTTCCATGGAAAATACTTCGGCCTCCGCGGCGTCGTCGAAAACATCGCCAACAGCGCCGATCCTGCCATCGTCTACAACAATGTCGACTCCCCTCAGTACCTCACCTTCACCCAACCCCTCGGCCGCGCCTTCACCACCCGCATCCGCCTCATTCAGTCCTCGCGATAGCCTCCACCCTGAAGGAACTCGATTTCCCTTCGTGCTGCCTGCGTCTTCTGTGTGAAATGGCCGAACCGCCCACCCTCCGTGCCCTCTGCGTCCTCTGGCGTGAAGCCCTCACTCCGTCCGAATTTCACTCATCCCCGAAATTTCTCCGCGAATTTAACGAATCGTCGTGTAATCTTGCTCTTTGCATCCGGCGGATCAACGGAATCCAGTCCTGGCTGCATCCCATTCGGCGAATCTATTAGTATCCACGGCGTTAACTTGTCAGCACCCGCGATTGGTTTCTATAATCCAGCATCATCGCGGCCTGGCGCCCCCGATGATCCCGATAACGTACGCCAACCGCTTGCGTCTGAACTGCATGATTGTGCCACTCGCCGAGATCTCAGATTTGCATCACACGATTTCTCCCAGGAGCGTTGAATGAAGAAGCTTGCATTTGCCTCGGTTGCGATGGTCGCCGCGCTGGTTGCCCTTTGCTCCGGCTCAATCGTTTGTCCGCCCGCCCTCGCTCAGGCCGCTCAGGCCCAGACGCCCGCCAATTGCAGCAGTCCCACCATCAAGGATCCGGCCGAATATAACGACTACGCCAACGCCACCAGCCAGGCCTCGCCCGCGGCCAAGGCCGATGCCATCGAAGCTTTTCTCACGAAGTATCCCAACAGTGTCGCCAAAGCAGCTATGCTCGAATCCCTCATGGGCGCCTACCAGGCCGCCGGCAATGCTGCCAAAATCCTCGATGCCGCCAAGCGCCTCCTCCAGGTCGAGCCCAACAACCTCCGCGCTCTCACCTTCGTCGTCTACCTCGAGCATCAGCAGTCCAACGGCAACCAGCAGACCCTCGACGACGCCGCTGCCGCCGCCCAAACCGGCCTCAACGCTCCTAAAGATTCCTGCATGACCCAGGCCGACTACGACAAGGTCAAGGACCTCGCCACCCCTGTCTTCTACAGCGCCATCGGCGCCGATGATGTTCAGAAGAAGGATTACAAAGGCGCGATCGATGCTTACACCAAAGAACTCCAGTCCTACAAAGATCCCGCCCAGACCACTGTCGTTCCCGCTCTCCTCGATACCTATTACCTCGGCCAGGCCTATCTGCAGGAAGATCCCAAAGATCTGAAGAACGCCGTCTGGTTCCTCACCCGCGCCGCTCAGTTCGCCAAGCCGCCCTATCAGTCTCAGATCGAAAGCGCTGCCGAATACTGGTACAAGAAATATCACTGCGCTCAGAACGACGCCGCCTGCAACGGAACCCCTCCTGGCGGCTTCTCTCAGGTCCAGCAACTGGCCGCCGTTCCCGCCAACGTTTTCCCGACGGCTGATTACAATCCCACCCAGGCGCCGCCGCCTCCTTCGCCAGCCGATCTCGCCCACCAGGCTATCGTGACAACCGCGGGTTGCGCCAACGTAACGCCCGCGCCTCCGCCCGCCACTCCATCGACGGGCGCTGCTGCGGCAACAACTCCGGCGCCTGCGCCCGCCCCTGCGCCTGCTGCAACCCCTGGCACAACCCCGGAAGCTGCCTCCACCATCCCCACCGCCTGCTCTGACAACCTGAAGAACATGGCCCTCTCCGATAAGGAATTCATCCTCTCCAATGGAGCTATGCCCGATCAGCAGGCCATCTGGGGGGTCATGAACGGCGTCACCGCGGAAGTTCCTGGCACAGTCGTCTCCGCTACCGCCGACTCCGTCCAGCTTGCTGTCTCCCAGGATGCCCAACAGTCCAACAAAGCGGACTTCACCATCAACATGAAAGAGCCGCTCAAAGAAGTTCCCACGGCCGGAACCAAGGTGACTTACATCGCCACCTTCGATTCCTACACGCAGAACCCGCCCATGATCATCCTCAAGGACGGTGAACCAAAAGCGGTGCCCAAGCCCCCGGTGCACCACCCCGTTCATCACACCGCCGCTCACTGAGGACGCTTCACTCCTGCAAAGCGGGCAGCCCCAGCGGCTGCCCGCTTTGCTGTTAGATTGGGAATTGCATGCGATCCGCGCAGCCCACTCGAGGCGCATCCGCTCTCTCCATCGCTCTCGCTCTCATCATCGGGTTCGGATGGCCCGCCGCCCCCCCCGCCCATTCCCTCGAACCAGCACCCCAGGAGTCGATGCCGGCATCGCGCCCTGCCGACACTCCGCCCCCCCCCAACTCCGAGTTCATCGAACTCGAGCACCGCACTCCCGCGCAAATGGACCCCGCCAGCCTGGCTCTGATCCACGCGCAACAGCGTGCCATCGCCGCCGAAGCCGCCTTCTTCGGCTATGACCTTGCCTCAGGAACCTGGACCTGGGATCAGGCCGTCTGCCCCGCCCTGCCCGATCGGCTTATGCTCCACTACCGCAGGCAATATCGCGACGGAGCCGAGTCGCTCTTCACCGCCCTTGTCCCACAAGGGCCCGGCCGCGTCCTCGTCGTCCCCATCCTCTACCGCAACGCCACCCCGTTTCGCTCCGCATCCGGAGCCGAACGCAGCATCGCCGTCTTCAATCGAGCCGTTCCCGCCAACGTCGCCGAAAGCGCCGTCCAGCCCGATGGAAAATGGCTCACCCTCGCCCTCTGCTATGCCGATATGGTCGATGCCAACGCCCACGCCCTCAGGCGAGTCGGCAACGAAGTCGGCCTCTCCCACGCTCCCGTCGCCACGCTTCACCTTTCCGAGGCAAGCAATATCCGCGAAATCGTTTTCACCGACCGCGACGCCCCCGGTCAGTACCTGGTCTGGAACATCGCTCTGAATGACAAAGGCCGCGTCACCGCGGCCACTCGCGTCAAGCTCTCCGATTACGTCGCTCGGGTGAAAAATGGAGTCGAACTAACCGAAAAACCCCTCCCCCAGGGCAAAGAACCAACCGTAAAAGTCCTGCCACCCCAGCAGGAACCGCCAGTGAAAACTACTCCACAGTAATCGAGGTGGTCTTGCCCGTCGTCAGCTCGCAGTCCGCTCGCTTTTCGCTAATTGGCTAACGCCAACCGATTATCGCCAGCCCCCGCCTTCTAATCCCTGAACTCCAAACTCTAAACCCTGCACTTACCCAACAAAATCCACCTTCACCGGCTGCGGAATAATCCCCCGCTCATGCCCCATCGCCAGCAAACTCCGAATCGCCTCGCGCCCATCTTCGCCATAATCCAGCGTGCGCTCGTTCACATACATCCCCACAAACTTATCCGTCAGGCTTGTGTCCAGATCCCGCCCGAACTGCATCGCATACTCCAACGCCTCATCCCGATGATCGAGCCCATATTGAATACTGTCCCGCAGCGCCTGCGTCACCGTTACCATCGCCGCATCCCCCAGCGACCGCCGGATCGCATTTCCCCCCAGCGGCAGCGGCAGCCCTGTCAGATCCCGCCACCACACTCCCAGATCGAGAATCCGGTTCAGCCCGCTCCGCGGATACGTCAGCTGCCCTTCGTGAATAATCAGGCCCGCGTCGAAATTCCCCGCCATCACCTGCGGAATAATCTGATCGAACGGCACCACCGCCGTCTCAACCTCCGGCGCAAACAGCTTCAGCGCCAGGTACGCCGTCGTCATCGTTCCCGGAACCGCAATCTTCACCCCGCGAATCTCATCCAGATCGTAAGGCCGCGAAGCCACAATCATCGGCCCGTACCCGTCCCCCACCGATCCACCGCACGCCATCAGCGCGTACTGCTCCTGAATGTACGGATAAACATGGAACGATATCGCGGTCACATCGAAAAAAGCCTCGGTCATGGCCCGCTGGTTCAGCGTTTCAATATCGCACAGCACGTGCGTGAACTTGTATCCGCCCACCCGCACCTTGCAGGTCGCCAGCCCGTAAAACATAAACGCGTCATCGGAGTCCGGACTGTGGGCAATGCTGATTTCTCGTGTACCTGATAAGGCCGCCGTGGCAGCGGAAGACGAACTCGAGGCGCTCAATGCGTGATCCTTTCAGATGTCTGCGTACTCTCTATTGTGCAACATTCCTCTGCGGATATGTTCCCCGGTTAGTTGCCGCCGCCATCGAAAACGCTTCCGCAGCCTACAATAATTTCCAGAGAATTCTGATGCGTCTTCTTCCGCCATCGTCGTCGCGCGCTCTGTTGTGCGCTCTTCCCATCACTGCCATCCTCGCCGCAACAGCGCCCACGCAAGCGCTGCCCGCTGCGCAGCCCACGGTCAAAGCGCAGCACGTCACCGTCACCTTGCTCGTTCCCCCCGCCCAACTCGCTCCCGGAGAAAACTTCACCGCAGGCCTCGACTTCAAGATGGAACCCGGCTGGCACGTCTACTGGATCAACGCCGGCGATTCCGGCGAACCACCCGCTGCAAAGTGGACCCTCCCCCCAGGCGTCACCTCCGACGCGCTCCAGTTCCCCGCCCCCACGCGCTTACCCCTCGGCCCTCTCATGGACTTCGGCTACGAAAACGAAGTAGTCTTCCCCGTCCCCTTGCACATCG
>Ga0181531_10002527_pt1 | contig 11406 bp, 9 predicted proteins | sample PEATcosm2014_Bin_38_FD_119743 | JGI IMG/M metagenome (GOLD analysis project Ga0181531, IMG submission 119743) | Peatland microbial communities from MTU Mesocosm Facility, Houghton, MI, USA - PEATcosm2014_Bin11_10_metaG | ecosystem: Environmental > Terrestrial > Soil > Wetlands > Peat | place... | reverse complement strand
CGGTTCAATGGTAGAGTCCCGGCAGGCCGGGATTAACCGACTGGTTGTAGGTTCGAGTCCTACCTGCCGAGTTTTGGCGGTTTGAGTTGGGAGACCGGTTCAATGGTAGAGTCCCGGCGAGCCGGGATTAACCGACTGGTCGTAGGTTCGAGTCCTACCTGCCGAGTTTGGATGAGACAGGGCCATTTTCGGTCTATATTTTGCGAAATGCGCGTGGTCAGTTTTACGTCGGGTCGACTGGTGACGTCGCCGCGAGGCTCAGCCGACACAACGACAATCGGGGCGCTAAGACATATACGCACAAGAACGGGCCGTGGGTACTTGTCTGGCAGGAACAACAGCCTACGCGATCCGCGGCGGTCATACGCGAGAGACAAATCAAATCAATGAAATCGGCAAGGTGGATACGCGAGAATCTGCTCAATGGTAGAGCCCCGGCGCGCCGGGATTAACCGACTGGTGCATGGGCCGAAATTGGGTCAGGCGGCAAACTTTCGAATTCCCTTTAGGCCTTTTGCGGTCCTTTGGGCACGCCAGAGATCATAATTCTGTTGAAGATTGAGCCAAAGTTGCGGGGTGGTTCTGAATGCGATGGAGAGCCTCAGGGCCATATCGGGAGTGATGGCGCTATGTTCATTGACCAACTTGGAGATCGTCTTGCGCGATACGCCTAGCGCCTTTGCCAGCTCAACGGTGGAGAGGTTCATGGGCTGAAGATAGAGGCGCTTGAGGATTCCGCCGGGATGTGTGGGGGGGCGATGTTCTTTCATATTGGGCGCCTAATGGTAATCCACATAATCAACGTCAAACGCATCGCCCTTCTCGAAGCGAAAGGTAATTCGCCAGTTGCCGGAGACGCGGACAGCCCAGAATCCCTTTAGTTTGCCCTTCAACGGATGAAGTACAGAGCCTGGGAAGTCCATATCGCCGGGTTTGGCGGCGGCGTTCAGTAGATCCAGGATGTCGGTAAGCCTCTGAGCATGCGATGCTTGGACGCCTCGGGCGTTGCCGGTTTCGGATAGTAGGCGCAGCCCTTTGTGCCGAAATCCCCGGATCACTTGGCGGGTTAGTGTAACCAGTAAGGTTACAGTATGCAAGAAAATTGATACCTGGGGCCGCGGTAACAAGTGCGCAATTGGCTGCTACCGAGTGAGGCCCTATATGGATAAACTAGCGACATGGCGAACACACTTGGGTATGCCGCACGGAGCGCCGTTTCGGAATTGGGGCCGTTTCAGTTTGAGCGGCGGACGCCGGGGGCGAGGGATGTTCAGATTGATATTCTCTTTTGCGGGGTCTGTCATTCGGATCTGCATATGGCGCGGAACGAATGGAAGAGCACCGTCTATCCGGTGGTGCCGGGGCATGAAATCGTGGGGCGGGTGACGCAGGTGGGGGCGGAGGTGAGAAAATTCAAAGCCGGCGATCTGGCGGGAGTGGGTTGCATGGTCGGCTCGTGCCAGGAATGCGCAAGCTGCCGGGGGGGGCTGGAGCAATATTGCGAGAAGGGGTTCGTGCTGACCTACAACAGCCCGGATAAGCAGACGGGGCTGATGACGTATGGGGGATATTCCAAGCGCATCGTGGTGGATGAGGGGTTTGTGCTGCGCGTGCCGACGAATCTGGATTTGGCGGGGTCGGCGCCGCTGCTTTGCGCGGGGATCACGACGTATTCGCCACTGAAACAATGGAACGTCGGGAAGGGTCAGAAAGTGGGCATCGTGGGGCTCGGGGGACTGGGGCATATGGGGGTCAAGTTTTCCCATGCACTGGGGGCGCAGACGGTGGTCTTTACGACTTCGCCGAAAAAAGTTGAAGACGCGCGGCGATTGGGGGCGGATCAAGTGGTGATTTCGACGGATGCGGATCAGATGAAAAAAGAGGCGGGGAGTTTTGATTTTATTCTCAATACCGTGTCGGCTCGGCTGGAACTGAACGACTATATTTCGCTTCTGCGGCGGGATGGGACGCTTTGCATGGTGGGATTGCCGGAGGAGAAATATCCGACGCCGGATTTCCGGCCGCTGCTGCTCAAGCGGCGGCGGGTGGCGGGGTCGATCATCGGCGGAATTCGTGAGACGCAGGAGATGTTCGATTTTTGTTCTGAGAAAAATATCGTTTGCGACATTGAGACGATTCCGATTCAGAAGATCAACGAGGCCTACGGGCGGATGCTGAAGAGCGACGTGAAATATCGTTTCGTGATCGACATGGCTTCGCTGAAGTGAAGAAGCGGGGGGCGTTGGGAGCCAAACTTCTGGACGGACCTGCCAAACATCAATTGTTGCCGCGAGCGCTCTGGGGCATGACGCTGGGAGCGCTATTTTTTTTCACGCTCAGCGTTTTTGTGCCGTGGACGGTTCAGCTTCCGCCGGACGATTTGGATCTTTCCTGGATGATGGTGCTGCAGTGGGCGCACGTGCACCGCGCGGATTTCGGGCGGCAACTGGTTTATACATACGGGCCGTGGGGTTTCGCATTGGGGGGACATTCGCCGGCCATTTTTCCGTGGGTGGTGGGAGTTTGGACATTTCTTGGCGTGACGTTTTTCGCGGCGATTTGGAAATTGGCGACGTTCGCCACGGGGCGCAAGTGGGTGGCGGCGGTTTGGATGATTCTGGCGATCGCGGTGGGGGGAGCGAACTACACGCAGATGCAGGACGTTCGGCTGTTTGCGATGTGCTGGCTGCTGCTGCTACTCCATTTTTATGTGGATGAGCGGCCGTGGCCCGTGAGCAAGGTGTTGCTCGCCGCGGCGATGGCGCTGGGGTGCCAGATCAAATTTTCGCTGGTTTTCATGGCGGCGCCGGTTCTGGGGGCGGTAACGGTCGATCAGATTTGGCGCCGCCGGATGCCTTCGTTGCTGATTGTTTTTCTGGCGTCCTATCTGGGATTTTGGCTGGCGGCTTATCAGCACCTGGCGAGCCTTTTTCCGTATCTGGCTAATTCATGGCGAGTGGTTTCGGGGTATGCGGAGGGGGCGTCGGTGGGGATGCGATCGGACGACGTGGATTTGCTGCGCTATCTCATCGGCGGACTGCTGCTGCTTGGGGCGGCTTGCGTTTTTCGGCCGCGAAACCAGGCGCCGGGAGGCGGGAGAATGTATTGGCTGGCGATCGTAGCGCTGGTCGGCATGTTGTGGACCGCGTTTAAAGGCGGTTATGTCCGCCACGATTTGCATGAAATGCTCGCGACCTCTTCGCTATCGCTGATGTCGGTTTTTTACCTGGCGGCGTTGTGGCCGCGGGCGAGATTTTTTATGAGCCGGGCGTTTCTGATTGCGATGAGCGCGACGGCGATCTGGCTGGCGTGGGGATCGGCGAATCGACTGGGGCGGGTTCCGACTCAGCAATATTTGGCCGGCTCGATTCTTGCTTTGCCGGAGCGCGTGGGAGTGGCGATGGAATGGGCGGGCGGCGGCTCGGTGCTGGAGGATTACAACCAGCGCGATCTGACGGCGGCGAACGCGACGCGGGTTCCGCGCGTTCAGGGGAGCGTCGATTCCTATTCGTGGGGGCAAGCGCCGCTGCTTCTGAACGGATTGGATTACCAGCCGCGGCCGGTTTTTCAGAGTCTTCTAACCTATACGACGGCGCTGGGCCGGCTCAACGCGGAGTTTCTGCGTTCCGCGAGGGCGCCGGGGACGATTTTTTTTGAAATACAGCCGATCGATTATCATTATCCGGCTCAGGAGGACGCGCTTTCCTGGCCGGAGTTGCTGACGCGTTACCAGCCCGCCGACGCGACGGGCCCGCGGCTGGTTTTGCGGCAATCCTCGCTGGCGCGGGATTTTTCGCTGGTGCCGATCCAAACAACAACGGCGGAATTGGGCCATTGGACGGCGGTGCCGGATGCGGATGATCCGATCTGGGTGACGATGAAAATTCATCCGACAGCGCTGGGCCGGCTGATGCGATTGATTTATAAAACGCCGCCGCTGCTGCTGGGGATAAAGACGCGGTCGGGAGATGTGGAATCGTATCGGCTGATCCGCGATGTGGCGGAAGGGGGGTTTCTCCTCTCGCCGCGGACGTGGGAGCACATGGCCTTTGCGACTCTTTATGCTCCGAATTGGAAGGAGAAATTGGCCGGGGCGGGCGTTACTCAATTGGCGGTTTCGTTCGCCCAGAGCGAGAGCAGTCCGTGTTTTGAGGATCAGTACGAGTTGACATTTTGGCGTCTGAAATTTCCGCACGTGGAGATTTCGCAGGTTCCGGGGATGGCGAATTATCTGAACCTGCGTGATTGGGTGGCGCGGATGAGAATTGTGCACGCCGAGGAGCCGCCGGAATTGATCGCGGGGGATGCCGGGAAAATCGTGCTGGCGGCGGCGGCGCCGAGCCGGCTGATTTTTCCGATTTCTAGCGGTTCGGGCAGGTTCCGGTTTTCGTTTGGGTTGCTCGACAAGAGTTTTATGGAGTGGGAAGTGACCGACGGGGTTGAATTTCGGGTTTATACGATTGATCAGATAAAACCGGACGGGTTCGACGCGAAATTGGCCTGGTCGCGCACGCTCGACCCGGCCAACTCGCGGTTGGATTGGGGTCCGCAGACCGCGGAAATCCAGTTGCCCGACAAGCCGCCGGCGGTGGCGGTTTATCTGGAAACCGTCCCGGGTCCCAAGCATGTTCGGAGCTGGTCCTATTGGACCGATCTGCAAATTCGCTAGCCGCCCGCGCACTTTTGGCCGGCAGGCGTTACAATTTCGGCGGGGAGGTTTTTTTCGGCGCAGGGAGGTATGCCATGATCCGCAAATCGATTTTCCTCGCGGCTGCTTTTATTGGTCTGGCGACGGTTGGTTTGCAGGCGTTTGGCGACGCCAGCGATCCGGCGGCGCTGGCGCAGGCGACCGCGGACAAGGCGCTGAATTATTTGAAATCGCAGCAGAAGCCGGACTTCAGTTGGCAGAACGACGCCGAGGGGGAATTCCCGGGGATTACGGCACTGGTGCAGCATGCCTTTTTGTCGGATTCTAAATACGACGCGGATATTCCGTTTTTGGATAAATCGTTCGACAAGCTGCTTTCCGATCAGCAGCCGGACGGGGGGATCTATCTTCATATCCTGGCGGATTACAACACTGCGATCTGCATCAGCACCCTGGCGATCAGCCAGGAGGGGGAATACCAGGCGGCGATTCACAAAGCGCTGAGCTATCTGCGCTCGACGCAATGGTCGGACAAAATTCAGGGCGTCCCGGATACGGTGCGGGTCGCCAGCGATAAAGACCCGCGTTATGGGGGGTTCGGCTATGGGAAAGCCGCGCGGCCGGATTTGAGCAATACGCAATTTGCATTGGACGCCCTGCACGATGCTGGTGTGCCGAGCAGCGATCCGGCGTTCCAGGCGGCGCTGAAATTCGCGACGCGGTGCCAGAATTTTTCGGAGACGAACGATCAGCCCTGGGCGGGGAACGACGGGGGATTTGTCTACACGCCCGCCAAGGGGGGCATGTCGCCGGCGGGGGACTATATTTTGGGCGGGCGGCGGATGCTGCGGAGCTATGGGTCGATGACGTACGCCGGGCTGAAGAGCATGATTTATGCGGGGTTGTCGCATGACGATCCGCGCGTGCATGCGGCGTGGAGCTGGATCAGTCGGAATTTTACGGTCGATGAGAATCCTGGGATGTCCGCTGGCGGGGCGGATAACGCGAAGGGGGGACTGTTCTATTATTATTACACCATGGCCAAGGCGCTGTCGGCGTATGGAGAGCCGATCATCGTCGATCCGCAGGGACGCAAGCACGATTGGCGAACCGCGCTGATCGATAAACTGGCCGTTTTGCAGGCCGCCGACGGAAGTTATGTCGGGCAACGCCGCTGGATGGAGGATAGCCCAGTGCTCGTCACTTCTTATACCGTGATTGCCCTTGAAGAGGCGAAGAACGATCTGCAGGCGCATCCGGCTAAGTGATCGCCCGCTTTTGCAGGGAGGCAAACTTTGATCCCCGTCATCGTCCCCAACGTACACGTGATCCTGATCCATTTTCCGCTGGCGCTGCTGGGCGTCGGACTGTTTATCGAGATATTCAACTTTATGTGGCACGGCGGCTCGCTGCATAAAGCCGGCCGCTGGATGATCCTCATCGGCACACTCCTGCTGGTCCCGGTGGCCACCAGCGGAATCTATGCGCTCTACGATGTTTCCACGCATGGCAATTCGCCGGATACCTGGAACGAACTAGTATCCGGCAGCGGATTCACCGTCCGGGATTGGGGGCTGGTGCGCCAGCATGTGGTGCTGAATTCGGTGGCGTCGGTGCTGGCGCTGATAGCGGTGGTCTGGTGGCTGGGGGCTTCGGATCGGGTGCGGAAATATATTTATTTTCCGTCGCTGGGGATGATCATGATCGCCATGGGGCTGATCGCGGTCGGGGCCTGGCATGGCGGAGAAATGGTCTTTCGCGAAGGGTTTGGCGTCGATGGGAAATTTTCCTCGGCGAACGAAGGTCCGCCGCCGCAGTCGTCGCGCTGGCAGGATCAATTGGAATTCGCGATTTCGCCGATGCAGGTGCATCTGGTGCTGGCGGGTTTCGTGATCGCGGTGGCGGCGGGGGGGATGGGCGTGTCGTATCGGCGCAGCGCTGAGAAACTTCCCCCCCCTCCGGCGGCCCCGCAAGGGCAGTACACGGAGCGGCCGACCGATCCGTGGTCGAACGTGCCGTCGCCGCGGGAACTGACGGCGGTAATTCCCTCGACGCCGCCGCCGGCGCGGTTTTGGATCGTGGCGGCAATCCTGGCGGTGCTGACTCTTACGGCGGGCCTTTATGTCGGCGGATTTTTGATCTTCACCAAGGGCATCGATATGGCCCAACTTCGCGGCGCGATCGTCGGGCTGGGAATGCCGAGCCAGCGCCGGATCGGCGCGCATATCGTGATCGGCAGCAGCATTCTCGTCCTCTGCCTGATCCTGGGGGGACTTGGCAAATGGGCTCCGCGGCATCGGGAATTTCTGGGACTCACGGCGCTGCTGTTGATATTGGCGGTGGCGGCGCAGGTTTGGGTGGGGACGCTGCTGCTTTTCGATGGGGATACGGGGCCGATCGATCATTTCCGGCCTGCGCCTGCGGCGGAGGAGCCGGCAACGCAACCGGCGACGGAGCCTGCGAGTCAGCCTGCGACGGGGCCCTCTTCGCAGACGGCGGGGGGGCAATGGCCGGTTGCCTCCGGCCAATAGGTCGTCAGGGCTTATTCGGAGTATAATTGCCTCGATGATTCCGCTTTTGGAGCAGCATCGTGAGCAGATCGCCGCCTTGTGCCGGAAGTACGGGGTGAGCAAACTTGAACTCTTCGGCTCCGCGGCCCGCGGGGATTTTGAGCCGGCGCGAAGCGACGTCGACTTCTTTTTCGAATTTGACTCCGACGAGACACACCTAGCCGATCGGTTTTTTGGCCTCTGTGAGGATTTGGAACGGCTGCTGGGGCAACCGGTGGATCTGGTAAGCAGCCGAGACGTTCGTAATCCATATTTTCTGCAAGTCGCCAACCGGCACCGGGTCACATTATATGCGGCTTGAAACCGCTGGCTTTATCGACGAGCAAGAATTACTCGACTTGCTCGCGCCACCCTTAGATCGTCCTTCCGCCCCTTCTGCCCTTATTCCATCGGATTAACATTTTTCATCGAAGAGAAGGATTCCGCCAAGCTGGAGATGACGCTGCCATCCCAGTCGGCCCCGAATGCACTGGCGGGGACCGCGAGAATTTCATGTTGCCGCAATAGCTCTTCCGCATTGATTTCCACTGCAAAGAAATAAGTCCCGGGCGAACGAGAGTCGGGATGCAGTAAAAGACAACTTTTGACCGGCGCAGGCAAATGAGCCATAAGACTTTCCTCTCGCGCCTTCAGAGCCGCCACGACTTGAGCCGGCAACTCCGCATGGGTCGAAATGAGCTTTTCCGCGAAGGCCAACTGTTCCTGAGTAGGCGAATTGTCGCGAAAAACAGCATCCAGGTGCGATTGTCCGCCCTGGATCAATGCCACACCAAAGGTTTTTGGCGATAACCAGCCTTTTGTGAACGAATGCAGAAGAATGGCCCGTCCGGTTTCCCAGAGTCTTTGCGTTGTCGGATGGAATGGCGTGCCAAGATCATAGACGCAGTCCACGAGCACCTGACGGCCGGGCGACGCATCTAGCCAATCCGTCAGTGCATCGCATTCTACATCAGTGAGAAATCGTCCAAGCGGTTTCCACGGATTTGTCACGAGCATGTACTCTAAACGGCCTTCAGATTTCCGGGCGGGGAGTTGCGGCTTCGGCAATGTCGTGAATAACAGGGGTTCAATGGCAGCTGCTCGTGCCAACTCCAAATAGACCGGATAGACATCCCTGGCAATCCAGATTGCAGCGCGGCCTTTGGCCAATTCGCGGAAAATCAAGCTGAGTGCATGTCGAACTCCGCTGCAAACGAGGGGACGGTATGACGCTTGGTCGGGGAATCCGTAGCGATGGAGCCACGCGCGCGCCAGATCACATCGATGCACCCGACGATTCGGATTCAATGGGCTGGGTCTGGGTTGCATGTCGGCAAGCGCACGGTAGAGATTTGTCTCCGCGCAGTCCATAAGGCCCGGGTCAGCTTGCAGTCGCTGTTCCCGCCATAACTTGAACGTGGAGAAGTTCACGCCATTTCCGTTAAATTAATCTCGCTGGACCGATCTTCCAGGGATACGAGGCAGCGCCCGTCAGCCATGATATTCCAGCTTCGAGCAATGCCCCGCGCGCGTTCCCAGAAAAGGCTCGGCTCCGTGTAGGCGGCAATTCTGAGCGGCCTTCCGCGCCAATGACCCCAATAGACGGGCGCCCCCCAGGGCAAGCTGCTCTCCACGACGAACCCGTGCCGTTCGGTGAATTCTCCGACCAGCGACAGAGGCACCTGATGTAAGCGGCTCCAATCATTGGCCGACCGGTCGTGATAGATCGATTCCGCACTGGTCGAAATGTAGAGCTCCTTAAAGCATACTTCTTCAACCCCTTGATTCGATGCCCAGCAGAGATAATCTGCCAGGGCTTCCTCATTGTCCACGCCGCTTTTCTGAAGTACGCATATCAATCGCAAACGAAGGTCAGGCCAAAGTCCGCGATGTTCTCGCCATGTGCGGATCAACACTTCTGCGGGCGTATTCAAATTCATCAGTCGCTGATTTTGAACCGATTGGTGATGGTGTCGGGAGACGGCAAGCACCCGCAGCCCGGCATCATATAGGGTTTGAAGCCGTTCTATCTGCTCGGGCGCGGGTGCCGTTGCGAAGACGTGCCCATTGGTGATTAGTACGACCTTTGCGAATTTGTGGGCGCAGGCTGAAATTAGCTGTGTGAGCGCCGGATTATGCAACAGTGTGGGTTCGCCGCCGGTGATCACGGCGCGTTCGGCCCCACGCTTTCGCGCCCGACCCAACCACTCGTTGATCAGGTCCCAATCCGGCTTGGCCGGGGATTGGTCGCTCGAAACAGAGGCTTTGGAAAAGCAGAATGGGCACTTTGCCTGACATGCGAGAGCCACAGGAAGAAAAGATATTGCACGCGGCCGGATTCGCGAAAAAGGGGCGAGCTTCGGGTTTAAAAGTCGTAACGAAAACGCGGTGGCATCTTCGAACGAGAGCGCAGCCAGCTCTTCCATCCGGTTTGCGCGGCGCTCGACCGCGTGCACTCCGGTGAGAACGATATGCGCGGAATTGATGAACTGCCCCCGCCCGTTCGATGTATTGCGTTGTAGGGCAGACGTCTCCACCTCGGTTTCCAGCGCAATTAACTTGTTGCCGGAAAGATCTAACTTCCCCATCAGCGCGGTTCCCTTTTGTATTCCGATATCGAGTTCTTCACGCCGCAACAAAAAAAATCGGTTCGGATGGGTGCTTTCTGTGATGCCGGCCTTGGAATATCGTCTCGTATACTTGTCGAACCCACGGGCGAAGTTCGATAGCACCGTTACGTGGTAGAGGACTTGTTTTGATGACATACCTGCCACCTATCCCGGCCGGTGCTCGGCAGAAATGGGCGAATCGCCCCTGTACCCCAAAATGGTAAGGCCACCAGTGCACCCGGGCAAGAAAACCGGACTTTTTCGGCTCCAGAGTGCCGTCGCGCGGCTTCGTGAGCGGCAGATGGAGCCGCAAGCTCTCGTCTGGATTCATTATAGCGGCGTTGACGATTCGGGATCGAAATCGGAGTGACGGGATTTGAACCTTGCAATCCAGCCGCGGTCGGGTCATGCGAATGCAGCCGAACGGAAGAATCCCTAATTCTCAATCGGCTCGACTTTTTCCACGTCGACGTGATAGATGCTTTTGATTACGCCTTCGGCGTCCTTGCGGACGTAGATATGGACGGTGCCCCAGACATTCACGGGGGTTTCGTAATAATAGACTTCGGCGCCGGGCGCGACGTTTCCGTCGACGAAGTGCTGAGCCAGCGGGGGGCCGTTGAAGCAGCATTTGGTTTTGGAATAGACCAGAACGAAATAAGAGAGTTTTCCTTCGCCGGCTTCCTGGGGGGCCCACATTTCGCCGATCATTAAAACTTTTTGGCCTTCGAGGGCGCGGAATTTTTGGGGGATGTCCTGCATGGTGCCGTTGATCTGGTCCATGTCGAAGCTGCTCATCGCCTTGAGGTCGACTTCCTTGTAGGAGCCGTGGTTGTGGATTCCGCCGGTGATGACTTCATCGGCCCAGATGTAAAACGGGACGCCGACGAGCATCAGGACAACGGCGCCGAAGACGGCGATGCGCCAATTGATCCGCGCCAGCCAGTTGCGCCTGGGGGCCTGGTAGGGGCGGGAGAGAGTTTGCGAGGATGAGGTTGCGCTGCTCATAAAATTATTGGGCCGCGGGGCGGACGCTGTCGGCGTCCATCTGGAAAATGCTGACAATGAATCCGCCGTCTTTTTCTTCGTCCACGTGCAGGGTCCCCTCGACGGTCAATTCATCGGGGAAATATTCGACCGCCTTTCCCTTGGGGCAATGGACGACAATCGTATGCTGAATCTGCGGCGGCTGTCCAAAGCAACAGGCAAACAAACTGGGCACCAGGGCGAACTCGGAAATGCTCTCCGCCTGATCGAGGGGGATCATATAACCGCTGGTGCGGAACTGGATGCCTTCGAGTTTGGTCACGTCATCGGGAATGTTGCCGCCGACTTCGGCGTCATAATCGAAATTGCCCAGCTCCTTGATGGGAAGCTCCAAAACCTGACCCGTCGGGGGACGAACGTGAATTTTTCTGACGCCGCCGTCGACGGCCATGACGACCGATTGGAAGGGCTGGGTCGCGGCGGCGTTGGCGAGGCCCTTGCTGATTTGCCGGCGGCAGGTGCGAAGCTGCTCGTCGATGGGGCCCAGCTGATCGGGCTGATTGATGAGCAACTGCTCGACGCGCTGCAGGATGACGGCGGCGGCGGCGTAATT
>Ga0181531_10002525_pt1 | contig 11418 bp, 9 predicted proteins | sample PEATcosm2014_Bin_38_FD_119743 | JGI IMG/M metagenome (GOLD analysis project Ga0181531, IMG submission 119743) | Peatland microbial communities from MTU Mesocosm Facility, Houghton, MI, USA - PEATcosm2014_Bin11_10_metaG | ecosystem: Environmental > Terrestrial > Soil > Wetlands > Peat | place... | reverse complement strand
CCTGACCGCAGGCGTGGATCATGCGCACCGCGACGTCGGCTTCCTCGGGTGAGAAACGCGCCAGGTCGGCCTCAGCGCGGATGATGGCGAACGAGCGCTGATAGATCGCCTCGCCGTCGCGCAAATAGGTGTTGCGGTCAGACATGACGGCCCTCGCGCTTTTGCTCGCGAATATATTTTGCGAGCGCGGCGGGCATCTCAAGCGTCGTCACCGCGGCGAAGGGCGTGTCCTGGCAACGTCCATCGGCGATGAGCGCGCAGCCATCGGGCGTGCCGACGACCGTCAGCGCGGCTGCCGCGGGATGCGCGCAGCCTTTGGCGCAGCCGGAAATGTGGATGGTCGATCTAGCGCCCATCTGTCGCCCGACACGATCGGCGATGAGCGGCGCCAGCGCGCGTGAGGCAATATGTGCCGAAGCGCAGATCGGCGCGCCGGCGCAAGCGACAATATGCCGGCGCGGATCCTCGGCCCGAACGATGAAACCCAGACGTTCGGCGACGGCGGCGAAGCTAGCCGATGTTTCCTTGGTGAGGCCGATGGTCATGAGCGTTCGGGCCGCCGCTGCGCGCAGGCCGTAAGCGCAAGCCGCCGCTGCCGCGTCGGCCAATTGGAGGAGCGACTCAGAAACGGCATGGCCGAACGCCAGTCCGATGCCGCAGGCGAAGGATCCGTCCCGCAGCCCATGCACGCCGATCGGGTCATGCGTCTGCCTCTTCCGAACGGGGAGAGGCAACGCGCATGAGCCGTTCACGCTTGCGAGTGCCGACCGGAACGGCGCCATCCCGTCGGCAATGAGAATGTCGCGCGCACGTACATCGCCACCACGTTTTGCCAGCACGTCGAGGAGCAGCAAGGCGGCTGTGACGCCGTCCCCGGTTGAAACCAGTCCAAGATCGGCGCCGCCGGCGCCATCGCCGCCAACGCCGACGCGAAGCGCCACACCACCGTTTATTGGCTCGGCACGAAGCCGCACATCGGCGGCGAGCCCGTTGAGATTTAGCGCGCCGCCGCCGTCGATCGCGACGGAAACTTTTGCGCCAAGTTTTGCGGCAATCGATCGCCGCGCCAGCGTTCGACGCAAATCCGCGGCCAGCGCTTGGGCGTCGAAGATTTCCTCCGCGTCGATCCCAGCCAGCGGATTACAGTAAATTGGCACGCCATCTTCCGCCGCGATATCGAGCGCCGCCACGGCCGCCGCGAACGGCGCTGCCGAAGTTTCGTTCAAGCCGCGGATCTGGATATTGCCGCGCGACGTGATTTCGACAATGCCGTTGCCATAACGGCGCGCCGCCGCGCACAATTGGGCGAAGGCAGCGAGTGAAATAGTGCCGGTCGGCATCAGCCGCACCAGTAAGCCGTCGCCGGTCGGCATCGGCGCCGACAGCCCCGGGCACGCGCCGCGTCGCCGTGGCAGCGCTATGGCGTGAGCGGTCATGCCGCCGCCTCTTCGCATAAGGCAGCAAAACTCGCATCGACATCGTTGCGGCGCGGATGCCACAAGCCGTGCCGCCGCGCGCCGTCGAGCCGTTCGGCGATTGCGGCGGCCGCTTCGGGGTTCTCCCGCCGCAGGAAATCCCGCACCGCGGGGTCGATGACATAGGCTTCGTGGATAAGGTCGAACAATTCGCTGGAGACAGCCTCCGTCGTTGCCGCGAAACCGACCAGCCGGTCGACGGTTTCGGCAAACTCGGCGGCGCCGCGCGGGCCGTGGCGCATCTGGCCGGCGATAAATCGCGGATTAACGGCGCGGGCCCGCACGATGCGCGCCAAGGCCGTCGAGAGCGAACGCGCGCGCGGGTGTTGCGGGTCGGTCATGTCGAGCATGACGAGATCGGCCGAGCGGCCGAGCAGTTTTGCCGCCGCGGCGAAACCGCCGACAAAACTGACGTCATCAGCACCTTCGAGCAGGTCGCGTCCGGGATCGTCACTGGTATGCACGAGCGCGTCCGCACCGGCGACGCGCTGCGCAAAGGCGCCGGGCGCCGCGTCGGCTTCGCCCTCGGCCCCGCCGTAAACATGCGAGGCGGCGGCCAGATAGGCCGCGCCGATGGTGTCGCGGTCCACGCTCCGCCCGATCAAATCCTCAACGCCGGCGCCATAGGCTCCGGGCGCCGTGCCGAATATACGGTCCAACCGTGGAGCACTTCTCCCGTTGATCGCGCGCCGCGCCGCCGCGAGCGGATTCTCATCGTTCATCTCGTCGCGCGCCGCCACGGCTTGCACCGCAGCGTCGATCAGCGCGATCTGCGCCGGGAAGAGGTCGCGGAACAGCCCGGAAATACGCCAAGTGACATCGACGCGCGGGCGTCCGATGGCGGCATTCGGCAACACCTCAACGCCGGTGACGCGGCCGCTCGCGTGTTCCCAGATCGGCCGGCAGCCCATCAGCGCCAAGCCTTGCGCGATCTCTTCACCGCCGGTGCGCAGCGTGGCACTGCCCCAGAGATCGATCACGACCGCGCGTGGCATCTCGCCATGGGTTTGCAGATATCCGCGCACCACTTCATCCGCGGCGAGCCGGCCAAGCTCCATCGCGGTCGGGGTCGGCAGCGTTCGCGGATCGGCGGTGAACAGATTGCGGCCGGTCGGCAGCACGTCGCGCCGCCCCCGCGTCGGCGAACCCGCCGGTCCGGCCGCGATGCGGCGTCCGTCGAGCGCCGCGAGCAGCGCTTCGCGCTCGGCTTTGCCGCTTTTTTCCCAGGCCGGATCGTCGACGCCCGACGGCGCGCGGCCGTAGACATGCAGGCCGTCCTTCACGGCGAGATCTTTAAGGTCGCAAAGCCACGCGTCGATCCGTTTGAGGGCCTCGTCGGGGGCGACGGCGCCGTCAACGCCGGCCTCGCGCGCCAATCCCGTGCGCTGCGCGGTCTCGACGATAAGCCTGGCGAGCCGCTCGCGGCGGCGGCGGTCGAGGCCGTCGGCCTGGGCATATTCGTCGAGCAGAAGTTCGAGATCGTGCGCATCGCCGCTCGGCCCGCCGGCGACGAGCGGCGGCGGCAAGTGACAGATGGTCAGTCCGGCGATGCGGCGTTTGGCCTGCGCCGCCTCGCCCGGATTGCTGACGATGAAGGGATAAATCACCGGCAATGCGCCGGTCACAATCTCGGGAAAGCACGCCGAGGTCAGCGCGACTGCCTTGCCCGGCAGCCATTCCAATGTGCCGTGCGCGCCCATATGCACCAGCGCATCGGCCTTCACCACATGTTGCAGCCACAAGCCGAAGGCAACCAACGCATGACGCGGCGGCAAGGCCGCATCGTGATAGTCGGCGCGCCGTTCCGCCGAGCGGCCGCGATCGGGCGGAAGCGCGACCAAGAGCTTGCCGAATGTTTTCGCGCGGAATTCAAACGCGTCGTCCCGGACATCGGGATCGTCCTTAGGCTCGCCCCAGGCGGCGCGCAGCCGCGCGACTGCTTCGCTTGGCACGCGGCCAAGGAGACGTTCGTAATGCTCGACCGAGAGTTTTGCGCCGCCGGTCCCAGCCGACAGGGCGTCGAGTAAGTCGCGCGGCGTTTTCGGGGCGCCGCTGACGCCGTAACCGGCGGCCGTAAGGTCTTCGACGAGCGCGATCACGCTCGCCGGCACATCGAGACCGACGGCATAGCCGGTGTGACCTTTGGCGGCCGGATAGTCCGGCATCAGGATCGCGACGCGCCGCTCTCGGCGTGGCCGCGCACGCAAACGGACCAGCGCGGCGATGCGATCCGCCACCATGGCGACGCGATCCGGCTCCGGCCGGCTTGCCAGCGCGGTGAAGGCAAGGCCGTCATGCGGCGGCAGCGAGTCTTTAAACGCGATTGCGCCGGCCAGTACGCGGCCGTCGAGTTCGGGCAGCACCACATGCATCGCCAGATCCGCTGCGCCGAGCCCGCGCGGACTGTCGCGCCAGGCGGCACGCTTGGTGGTGGCGCTGATGACTTGCAGCACCGCGACGCCGGGCTCGTCGAGCGGCGTCGGCTCGTCGGCTTGGCCACCGGCGGCGAACGCCGTCGTGGTAACGATAAATGCCGGATCGAGCCGCGCCAAGGCCTGGCGTAAGAAGGCGGCAGCTTCGGGGTCTTTCAAACTGGTGATAAGGAGCGCCGCCGGCGCCAAGCCGCGCGCCGCAAGCGCCGTGCAAAGCGCATCGATCGGGGCGGTATCGGCGGCGAGCAACATCGCGCGGTAAAAAATGATCGGCACCACCGACTTGCCGGGCTCGAGCGACCCGGCAAGACGATCGAGCGTGACGGCGCCCGAACCCGGCTGGTAGCCCGCCACGCGCGGCACCGCGGCGGGCTCGCGCGATTCGACGTCACATCCCGCATGGCGCGCCAACCGCCGCAATAGCGCGCGCAGATTTTCCCGACCGCCTTCGCGAAAGAAACCGAGCAACGCGTCGTGCTCCGGTCGCGGCAGGGTCGAGGCCGCCAGGAGCCTTGCATCATCGCGATCTTCGCCCGGCAGCACGGCGAGCGCGATGCCGCGCTCGCGCGCCACTGCCGATAGCCGCTCGATGCCGTATTTCCACCAATCGAGTCCGCCGAGCAGGCGAACCACGATTACTTTGGCATGACCGCCGACGCGTTCGATCCACAGATCGACCGACATCGGATGGCGCAAATCGCGCAAATGCGCTAGCCGCACGCTCGGCAGCGCGTGGCGCTCAGCCTCCCAGGCCGCGGCAAGGCCGGCGAGATCGCTGTCGGCGAACGACAATATAACGATATCGCCCGGCGTTTGACCGAGATCGACCGCTTCGACGACTTCGTCGAGGTTGGTCGAACTCGTCGAGAGCAAATGCATCGTTCAATCCACCAGCGCGCGCGAAATCGCGGCGCGGTCGAGGCCTTTCAGCCCGATGACGACAAGGCGACCCTGGCGCGACTCCGACGCCGTCCACGGCCGGTCATATTGGTGGGTCACCCGCGATCCGACCGCCTGCACCAAAAGACGCAGCGGCTTATCGGCCACGGCGGCAAAGCCCTTGACACGGAGCACGTCGAAGTCCGCGGCAAGCCCGGCGACGCGGGCCGCGAGCCTGGACGGATCGGCGATCTCTCCCAGCGGCACGACGAAACTGTCGAAGTCGTCGTGATCGTGCTCCAATTCGGCGTCGTGCCGGGTGCGGCGGTTGGCGATATCGTCTTCGGTGCCGACGCCGAGTCCGAGCAGCAGCCCCTGGTCCACTTTGCCGCCGGTGACGGTGATGACTTTCACACTGCGCGGCAGCGCGCCCGAAATGGTCGCCAGCGCCGCTTTGAGGCCGGCCTCGTCGAACAGGTCGCGTTTGTTCAGCACCACAAGATCGGCGCAAGCGATCTGATCCTCAAACACTTCCTCGATCGGATCGTCGTGATCGAGCGCCAGGTCGGCTGTGCGCTGCCGCGCCAGCGCTTCGAGATCGTGCGCGACGCGGCCATCGGCCAACGCGGCGCCGTCGACCACGACCACGACACCATCGACCGTGACGCGGCTTTTGATCGCCGGCCAATGGAACGCCTGCACCAGCGGCTTCGGCAAAGCCAGGCCTGAGGTTTCGATCACGATGTGCTCGATGCCGCCCTTGGCGAGAATGGCGTCGAGTGCCGGCACAAATTCGTCGGCCACGGTGCAGCACAGGCAGCCATTGGCCAGTTCGACGATGTTGTCCTCCGGGCAGGCGTCATTACCGCAGCCCTTGAGGATCTCACCGTCGATGCCGACGTCGCCGAACTCGTTGACGATGACAGCGAGGCGGCGGCCCTGCGCATTGGCGAGAACGTGGCGGATCAGTGTGGTTTTACCGGCGCCGAGAAAGCCGGTGACGATGGTGCAGGGAACTCGGGTGAGTTGGCCGTTCATTCGTCAACCTCTTGGAAGTCCAGCGGAGGAACCCGTGCGATCAAGCCGCGCTTGAGAATTTCGGGCCGGCCGCGCCAGGGCAAAATACCGTAGGCGGCGCCGGCCAGGAGTTGCGCGCCCTCGACGAGAGCGCCGGCGCTCTCCGCATCGAGCCCGCCGAACAGATAGGTCCATGACCCGTTGCAGCGCATCGCCGCGCTCGGCCCGCGCGTACAGTTCGCTAGGCAGCGGATTTGCCGGACCACCACGTCAGTTCCGCCGGCGGCGCGTTCGGTCGCCGCGGCCAGCACCGCGCCGGGACGTGGTTCGCTGTCCGGCTCGCCGGCGCGTTTGCAGGTGATGCAGACGTAAATCACCGGCGATTCGGCGGCAGCCGCGTGTTTTTTTACGGAGGCTTCGGCGACGGTGGTCATCGGCTGGTCTCAAGCCGTTCGACCAGCGGCCGATCGAGACCTTGCCAGCGGTAAAGCAGATAAGACACCGCCCAGCTCACAATAAAAATGCCGACAACGAGGTAGCCAAAATTGGCAAGTCCGCCGTTGAGATCCCCGATCATGTTCCAGAAGCCGCCTTCGAGACCGAGCTTGTCGGCGACCAGACCCAGCGCTTCGATGCCGCCGATCAGCACGGCGACCAGGACCGAGATGGCCGTGATGGTGAGATTGTACCAAATCTTGCGGACCGGATTGAGAAAGGCCCAGCCATAGGCGCCAACCATGAGCACGCTGTCGGTGGTATCGACCAGCGTCATTCCCGCCGTGAATAAGGCCGGAAAGATCATGACGGTGCCGAAGGTCATGCCGCCGGCGGCCTGGCTGGCGGCCACGGTGAACAGACTGATCTCGGTCGCCGTATCGAAGCCGAGGCCGAATAGAAAACCGATCGGAAACATTTGCCAGCTTCGCGACACCATGCGGAACAGAGGGCGGAAGATGCGGGCGAGAAAGCCGCGGCCGGAGAGCAGCAGATCAAGCTCCTGTTCCTCGACCGGCTCGCCGCGCCGCGCCCGCCGGAAACTTTTCCAGACACCCCGTAAAATCACGAGATTGATCAGCGCAATCGTGAGCAGGAAAAACGCCGAGATGCCGGTGCCGATAACGCTGCCGATCGATCTGAAATCGGCAAAGCGACCCTGCAGCGCGAACGCCGTCGCCGCGATCGCCGCGACTGCGAGCGTGACGACAAGCGAGTGCCCCAGCGCAAAGAACAGGCCGACCGAGACCGGCCGCTTGCCCTCCTGCATCAGTTTGCGCACAACATTATCGATGGTGGCGATATGGTCGGCGTCAACCGCGTGGCGCAGGCCGAGCACATAAGCGAGAAAGGCGGTGCCGAGCAGCGTCGGCCGGCCGGCCAGCGCAACCGCCGCCCAGGTCCACACCAGCGCATTGGCGGCAAAAAGAAATAAGTAGATCGCGCCGATCTTGGGGCGCTGATCGGCCGATGCGTCGTCAATCGCGGCCTTCAGGAAACTGAACACCGAGCGCCCTCGCGTGACCTGCCGCCGGCGCGAGCGAGGACCAAAAGACCGAGTTGGTCTCTTGGATCATCCACAGGTACACCCCGACCCGTGTTTATCGCGTCGACCCGGTTCGATGGCAGGTCTCCTGGCTCGCGGATCGCCGCCTCGCCCTACCTTCCCGGCGGCAAAATCGCCGCCAGTGGCTCATCCGGACGAGACTTCTCGCTCACAGTTGCGGGGGCAGCTGCGGAATGGGCCAGCGCTCGCGCGCGTGCCGCACCGCATTCCCTATTCACCCTCACGCGAGGGACCATCGATCCACTAGTGATAGATTTCGCTGGGCCGGCCTGTCAATCTGGCCAGCCAGCCGCGCCCTGCCCGATCGAGCGATTGCCGGGGCCAAATCGTGTTCCCCAGTCATGTTTAACGCGTCAATGCTCACTTTCGTCCTCGGCGGTGCCCGTTCGGGCAAGAGCCGCTATGCCGAAGGCTTGATGGCGGCTTTGCCCCCACCTTGGGGTTACATCGCGACGGCGGAAGCCGGTGACGCGGAAATGGTGGAGCGCCTTGCTGCACATCGTGCGCGGCGTTCCGCGCAGTGGCGCACGGTCGAAGCGCCGCGCGACCTCACCGCGGCGCTACAAGCAGGTCAAGGCAAGCCGATACTGGTCGATTGCCTGACATTGTGGCTGTCGAATCTGATGCTGGCGCAGGCGAATATCGACTTGGAAATTGAGCGGCTGGAAACGGCGCTCGGCGCGGCCACGGCGCCAGTGGTGCTGGTCGCCAACGAAGTCGGTTCCGGCATCGTGCCAGATCATCCGCTGGGACGGCGGTTCCGCGATCTACAAGGCATTCTCAATCAACGCGTCGCGGCGCGGGCCGATCGGGTGGTGCTCGTGGTCGCCGGCTTGCCACTCTTTTTGAAGGGAACACTGTAAGGTGACCCCATGACCGAGACGATCGACAAAACCGAAGCCGAGCGCTACCGCGCCAAGATGGCGAAGCGCAAGGCGGTGCAAGACGCCGATGTGGCGCAAAAGACCATCGAAAAAGGCCTGCTGATCGTCCACACCGGCACCGGCAAGGGCAAATCGACCGCGGCGTTCGGTCTCGTGCTGCGGATGCTCGGGCGCGGCCATCGCGTCGGCGTGGTGCAATTCATCAAGGGCGCCTGGCATTCGGCGGAGCGCGACGCGCTGGCGCGCTTTGGCGATCAACTGGTGTGGCACGCGATGGGCGAAGGATTTACCTGGGAGACGCAGGATCGCGCCCGCGATGTCGCCGCCGCCGAACGGGCCTGGGCGAAGGCGCTCGAGCTGATGGCCGATCCGGAATTCGCGATGGTCGTGCTCGACGAACTTAATATCGCGCTGCGCTACGATTATCTCGATCTCAACGCCGTGGTTAGCGCGCTCGCGACGAGCCGGCAAGGCTTGCACGTCGTCGTCACCGGGCGCAACGCCAAACCTGAACTGATCGCCGCTGCCGACCTCGTCACTGAAATGACGCTCGTCAAACACCATTTCGCCGCCGGCGTGAAGGCGCAGCCCGGCATCGAGTTCTAAAGACATGCCGGCGCACGCGCTGATGTTCCAAGGCACCGGGTCGGATGTCGGCAAATCGCTCATGGTCGCCGGCTTGGCGCGCGCATTTACGCTGCGCGGTCTCAAAGTGCGACCGTTCAAGCCGCAGAATATGTCGAACAATGCGGCCGTCACCGTGGACGGCGGCGAGATCGGCCGCGCCCAGGCGCTGCAAGCGCGGGCGGCTCAGACGCCGGCCACCGTTCACATGAATCCGGTACTGCTCAAGCCGCAAAGCGAAATCGGCGCGCAGATCGTCGTGCAGGGGCGTGTCTATGGCAGCGCCAAGGCTGCCGCCTACCAGCATATGAAGCGCGATCTGTTACCGTTCGTGCTCGACAGCTACCAACGGCTGCGCGGCGAGGCCGATCTCGTGCTGGTCGAAGGCGCGGGCAGCGCCGCTGAGGTCAATCTGCGGGACAACGACATCGCCAATATGGGCTTCGCGCAGGCGGCCGATGTGCCGGTAGTGCTGATCGGCGATATCGACCGCGGCGGCGTGATCGCCAGCCTGGTCGGTACCAAAGCTGTGATCGCATCTGAAGACGCGGCGTTAATCAGCGGCTTCATCGTCAACAAATTTCGCGGCGATCCGACGCTGTTTGCCGCCGGCATGGCGCGCGTCACGCAGCTGACCGGCTGGCCGGGGCTGGGCCTGGTGCCGTACTTTCCCGACGCGCGGCTGTTGCCAGCGGAGGACGCACTGGCGCTGGAGCAATCGCGCCCGGCGAAATCGGGAGCGCGGGTGCGAATCGCTGTGCCGATATTGCCGCACATTGCCAATTTTGACGATCTCGATCCGCTCGAAGCCGAGCCCGCCGTCGATCTGGTTCGGCCGCGGCCCGGCGCGGCGCTGCCCGGCGACGCCGATTTGATCCTCTTGCCCGGCTCGAAGGCGACCATCGCCGATCTTGCGGCGTTGCGCGCGGCCGGCTTCGACATCGACATCGCGGCGCACCGGCGCCGGGGCGGCATGGTTTTGGGTCTGTGCGGCGGCTACCAGATGTTGGGGCGGACCATCGCCGATCCCGACGGCATCGAAGGTCCGCCGGCGACAGTCGATGGGCTTGGTCTGATTGACGTTGAAACAACGCTATCGGCCGAAAAGCGCCTGGAGCCGGTGTGGGGGACGACGGCCGATGGGGTCGCATTTTCCGGCTACGAGATGCATATCGGCGTGACCGACGGGCCAGATCGCATGCGGCCGTTTGCGCGGCTCGCCGATGGGACGCCGGAAGGCGCGGTCTCGGCCGACGGCCGGATATGTGGCAGCTACATTCACGGACTATTTGCCGATGACCGGCAGCGCGGCGCCTGGCTGGCGCGTTTTGCCGCCGGCGCGCCTAAAATTTCCTACGAAACCTCGGTCGAGCGGACGCTCGACGCGCTCGCCGCTCACTTCACCGCGCATCTCGATCTCGATCGAATGCTCAAATTGGCGCGATGAGGAGTGCGGTCAACAGCACGAGGAGCGCGATCAGCACCGCGTCGGCGGTACGATAAAGCGCCAAGGCGCGGCGGATGTCGGCGGCGTTGGCGTTGCGGCGACCATTGCCCATCGTGGCGTCGTCGACGCGGACGCCGCCATAGTCCCGCGCGCCGGCGAGCGACAGCCCGAGCGCTCCGGCCATCGCCGCTTCCGGATAGCCGCCGTTGGGCGAGCGGTGACGCGACGCGTCGAACCAGACAATGCGCCACGCGTCGATAGCGGACGCGTCGGTGCGCAGGGCCGCCGCGGCGATCAACAGCAGCGCCGAAAACCGCGACGCCGGCAGGTTGACCAGGTCGTCGAGCCGGGCCGCCGCCCAGCCGAACGCCGCGTAACGCTCGGTGCGGTGACCGATCATGCTGTCGGCGGTATTGATCGCTTTGTAGAGCGCGGCGCCAGGAAGCCCGGCAAGCGCCAGCCACAGGACGGGCGCCACGATCGCATCGGAGAAGTTCTCGGCGAGGCTCTCGATGGCGGCGCGGGCGACGCCGGCTTCGTCGAGACCGGCGGTATCGCGGCCGACAATATGCGATACTGCGGCGCGGCCGGCGCCTATGTCGTTCGTATCGAGTGCGGCGGCGACGTTCGCCACGTGCTGATGCAGGCTTCTTTGTGCGATCATGGTGCTCGCCAATAGGGCGGTAGCGAGAAACCCGAACGGCAGGCGAAACAGCATATTTTGCAGCAGAAACGCGATCGATCCGACAATGCCGATTAGAATCAGGACCGCGACGATGCCGAAGCCGCGCCTTGCCCCTGCGCTTCCGCGATTGAGCCGGCGATCGAGAGTTTCGATCAGTGCGCCGACCCACGTCACCGGGTGGCCGATGGCGCGCAAGAGCCGCGGCGGATAACCCAAAGCGAGCTCGATCAGCATGGCGACAAGTGCAATTGCGACCGGCATGATCCCCCATAACGATGCGGACGAACCGCTCGCCCATGGCGGCGAGCTTAGTGCCGCCCGGCGCTTGTTCCCGGGCGCTCCCGAACCTTTCATCGACCTTTCGACCGGGATCAATCCCAATCCCTATCCGCTGCCGCAGCTCCCTGCGGAACT